>Ga0335073_10005595_pt1 | contig 17633 bp, 14 predicted proteins | sample Lox_Sample_22_FD_207093 | JGI IMG/M metagenome (GOLD analysis project Ga0335073, IMG submission 207093) | Soil microbial communities from Loxahatchee National Wildlife Refuge, Florida, United States - Lox_Sample_2.2 | ecosystem: Environmental > Terrestrial > Soil > Wetlands | place: USA...
CGCCACCGCTACAACGATGATGTGCAGGACTACAACACCTTCATCCGCCAGATCCCCAACAACATCTGGGCGCGCATCGGCGGCTTCCAGCCGGACAACGACTACTTCCAGGCTTCGCCCTCTGCGCAGCAGGCGCCCCAGGTGAAGTTCTAGCTCGAAATCAGAATCCGCAAATCCCGCAGGTTGTTTCCGGTCGGCCCTGTCACAATTGAATCGCCGAGCGAGGTAAACAGCGTGCACGCGTCAAAGCGCGCCAGCGTCACCTCGGGATCGAAATGGTAGCTGCGCGCCCGCGCCACCGTCGTTGTATCGGCCACTGCGCCCGCTGCTGGGCTGTTCCCGTCCACGCCATCCGACCCCGCGCTCAGCACCGCCAGCGACTCGCCATGGTAGTGCGCCAGGTCCAGCGCCGCCGCCAGCGCGAACTGCTGATTGCGCCCGCCGCATCCGGGATGATCCCCCAGCTTCACCGTCACCTCTCCGCTCGAAAGCAGACACAGCTTTTCATGCTCGCGCCTTAGCTCGTGGAAGCGCGCCAGGAGGTATCGCGCCGCCTCCGCGTAATCCCAGTCGTCGCAGGTGTTGTCGATGACGACCTTGTACCCCAGGGTCTGCGCGTGATCGCGCGCCGCGTTTACGAAATCGTGATTCGACAGCAGCGTGTCAAACTGCGCGTGCTCGAAGGCCAGTGCGGCCTTGTGCTGGTCGGACGGCGCGCCTGAGGCTGCGGGCTGATTGCGATAAAGCTGCTCGAAGAACTCGCGAACCGCGGGCGGAAATTTCTCCAGCAGGTGAAACCGGTCCAGGATCTCCGCGCATTCTGCGAGACTCGAGTAATCCGGCAGCGTAGGCGATGACGCGACCGCCGCCAGGTCCTTCAGCGGAACATCGGCCAGCAGCAACGACAGCTTCGTCGCCTCCGGCGCGGCCAGGGCAAGACGCCCGCCTTTCACGGCGGAAAAGTACTTCCGCACCGTGTTTATTTCCGTGATCGTTGCTCCGCTGGCCACGAGGGTTTCGTGGAACGCGATCGTGTCGTCCAGGGAAATCTTCTTTTCGCGCGGCAGTTCCAGCATCGCCGAGCCGCCCCCGCTGATGAGAAAGAAAATGAACGTGTCCTTCTTTGCGTGCTTCAGCAGCGCCAGCGACGCGCGCCCTGCCGCCAGCGAATCCTCGTTCGGCAGTGGATGTCCGCCCGCATAGTACCGAATGTGCCGGTTCCGCTTCTTCGGGATATCCGGCGCAGAGCATACACCATCAAGGTGCTTCTTCTCCGGCAACCGCTCCAGGAGTGCATCCAGCATCGAGAGCGCAGCCTTGCCGAAAGCGATCGTAAAAAACTGCTTGTATCCGTCCAGCGGCTGCGTGATCGGGGGCAGGCGCGGCGAAGGGTGCCGCACCAGCGTCCGCCCCTCGAAATGCAGATGCCGGTCGAACGCTTTGGGAATATCGCAGGCCCGCAGAGCTTCGTCGAAGATCTCCCGGGCAATGCTGTGCAGTTCTTCCGGATTGCTCATTGGCTGCCGAGGCGCGGGAATTGCCGCTGCGCCCACGAGCGGATTGCGTTCTTCATCTCGTCCAGCTTACTCCCTCCTCGCTGACCAGCATGACCCGTTGCCCCGTCGCGCGGCGCAAAGAAGTGATCCGCATCGGCCACCCACACCAGTTTCTTCGGCTCTCGCGCCAGCGCCACCGCAGCTTCCACCTCCGCCGCAGGTCCGAACTGATCCCGCGTGCCGCTGACGAATAACTTCGGCTGGATGCAGCCGCCCAGGAACTCGTAGTGATAACTGCGCCCTTCAGCGCGCACCGGCAATCCCAGCGCGGTCAGCCCGTGCACCCGCGTGTCGCCGCAGCAGGCCTGCAATCCCACCCACGCGCCAAACGAAAATCCGGCAAACAAAATCGGCCGCGCATATTCCCGATCCAGCCATTCCAGCGCCGCACGCACGTCCTCCTGTTCGCCCCGCCCGAAGTCATGCTCGCCCTCGCTCAGCTCCGTTCCGCGGAAATTGAAGCGCAGCACCGGCAGCCCGAAAGTCTGGAACGCCTTCATGGCGTGGTACACCACCTTGTTGTGCATCGTTCCGCCGCCCAGTGGGTGCGGATGGCAAACCAGCGCTGCGTACTCGGCCGTGGGCGCGCCCGCATTCAGCAGCGCTTCCAGCCGCCCTGCCGGCGAGCGCAGATCGTCAATTGTGCGGAGCGACGCGGCGCCAACGTGTGTCTGGGTCATCTCCTTTTCATTCTACGAACAGCCTCTCGGGTATCCTGATCCTTCGCCATGATCCTCGATCCCGTTCAGCTCACCCGCCGCCTCGTGGACATCGAGTCCATCACCTACAACGAGGGCGCCGTGGGCGTGTTTCTGGCGGATTTTCTCGCCGGGCGCGGCTTCGCGGTCGAGAAAATGCTTGTCGAGCAGCCGCCCGAGAGCCGCTCCACCAGCGAGCGCTGCAACGTCTTCGCCTGCGTGCCGGGCCAGACACCCGACGTTGTGCTCTCGACACACATGGATACCGTCCCGCCTTTCATTCCTTCCAGCGAGGACAACGAATTCATTTACGGCCGCGGGTCCTGCGACGCCAAGGGCATCATCGCCGCGCAGATTGCCGCTGTGGAGCGTCTCCGTGATGAGGGCGTTCGTGCCGGCCTGCTGTTCCTCGCCGGCGAGGAGCGCGACTCTGCCGGCGCCAAACTCGCCAATCAGCACGCTCCCGGTAGCCGTTTCCTGATCAACGGTGAGCCCACCGACAACCGCGTCGCTCTCGCCTCCAAGGGCACGCTGCGCGCCGTCATCCGCGCTACGGGGAAAATGGCGCACTCTGCCTATCCCGAGCTGGGCGAGAGCGCCACGCACAAAATGGTCGGAGCCCTGCGGCGCATTCTCGAAATTCCTTTGCCTACGCTCGAAGGCATCGGCCCCTCTACGCTGAACGTCGGGATGATCCACGGCGGCCATGCTCCCAACGTCATCGCCGATGCCGCTGAAGCCCAGGTGCTGGTGCGGCTGGTCGGCCCCTCGCACGAGATCCGGCGCGCCATCGAAGACGCCGTCGTCGGCCTCGCATCCGTCGACTTTACCCTCGAGATCCCCTTCCAGCGCATGCGCTCCGTCGAAGGCCTGCCCACCATGGTCGCCGCCTTCACCACCGATATTCCCTGGCTTGGCAACTGGGGCGAGCCGGTGCTGCTCGGCCCCGGCTCCATTCACGTCGCACACACTCCGCACGAGCGCCTCGCGAAGAGGGAACTCTTCGCCGCCATCGATCTTTACGTGCAGGTCGCGCGCCAGCTCGCAGGCGCGCTACGCTGAGAGCATGGCTCAGCCTTCTGCTGCCCCGCAAACCCGCAACCAGCTCGATCAGGCATCCTCCACCTACCTGCGCTCGGCGATGCACCAGCCCGTGAGCTGGCAGGAGTGGGGTGAAGACGCCTTTGCGCTCGCCGGCCGGCTCGACAAGCCCATCCTCCTCGACGTTGGCGCGGTCTGGTGCCACTGGTGTCACGTCATGGATCGCGAGTCGTACGAGGATCCCTTGCTCGCCGCCACCATCAACGAGCACTTCGTCGCCATCAAGGTCGATCGTGACGAGCGTCCCGACGTCGACGCTCGCTACCAGGCCGCCGTGCAGGCCATCGCCGGGCAGGGAGGCTGGCCGTTGACTGCGATTCTCACTCCCGACGGCAAGCCCTTTTTCGCCGGAACCTATTTTCCCCGCGAGGACCGCTATGGCCGTCCGGGTTTCGAGCGTGTGCTGCTCACTCTGGCCGAGGCCTGGCGCACGCGTCGCGATGAGGTAGTTGAATCAGCGTCGAGCGTCATCGCCGCCATCGAGCACGGCGAAACCTTTTCCGCGCGCGGCGAAGGCCTCTCGCTCTCCATCGTTGACAAGCTCGTGCAGTCCGCCGTTGGCCAGTTCGATCACCGCAACGGCGGCTTCGGCTCGCAACCCAAATTCCCTCATCCCGCGGCGCTCGACCTGTTGATCGATGTAGCCGCCCGTACCGGCAACGAAGCCGCGAAGACCGCAGCGACCGTCACGCTCTCGAAAATGGCGCGCGGCGGCGTCTACGATCAGCTCGCAGGCGGCTTTCATCGCTACTCCGTCGACGAGCGCTGGGTCGTCCCGCACTTCGAGAAGATGCTCTACGACAACGCCGGCCTCCTCGGTAATTATGTCCACGCCTTTCAGAGCTTCGTCGAGCCCGAGTTCGCCGCGGTCGCGCGCGACATCCTGCGCTGGATGAATGAGTGGCTCAGCGATCAGGAGCGTGGCGGCTTCTACGCCTCGCAGGACGCGGACATCTCCCTCGACGACGACGGCGACTATTTCACCTGGACGCGTGACGAGGCCGCCGCTGTTCTCGCCGGCGATGAGCTCGCCGCTGCCGAGCTCTGGTACGACCTCGGCGACCTCGGCGACATGCACCACAACCCGAAGAAAAACGTTCTGCACCGGCGCTTTTCTCTCGAAGAAACCGCGCAGCGCCTCGGCCGCCCCTCTGTGGACCTCCAGCGCGATCTCGACTCGGCGAAAGCGAAGCTATACGCCTCGCGATTGCAGCGTCCCACGCCCTTCGTCGATCGCACTATTTACACCGGCTGGAACGCCATGGCTATCTCCGCGTATCTCGACACCGCCCGCGTCCTCGATCTCGATGCGCCGCGCGCTTTCGCGCTGAAATCCCTGGATCGCATTCTCGGCGAGGGATGGGATTCTGCCTCCGGCCTCGCGCACGTCATCGCCTACCCGGATCAGCGTGGCCCAGTCACGCGAGTTGCCGGCGTCCTCGACGATTACGCGCTGTTGGTGCACGCCTGCGTTGACGCATGGCAGGCCACCGGCGAGTTCCGTTACTACACGACCGCCATGCAGATCGCCGAGTCCATGGTCGCGAAGTTCTACGATTCCGAGAATGGCGCCTTCTTCGACACCGAACAAAATTCCGGCGACAAACTTGGCGCTCTCGCCGCCCGCCGCAAGCCTATGCAGGATTCTCCTACTCCGGCCGGCAACTCCACGGCTGCCGCCGCGTTGCTCCGGCTCGACGGCCTCAGCGGCCGTGCCGATTTCCGCTCGAAGGCTCAGGATACGCTGGCAGCCTTTGCCGGTGTCATCGAGCATTACGGCCTCTACGCCGGCAGCTACGCCCTCGCGCTCGAGCGCCTGCTCCTGCCGTCCATCCAGGTCGTAATCCTGGGGGAGGGAACCGCCGCGCGCCGCCTCTCAGCCATCGCCAACGCTCGCTACGCGGTCAACAAAGCGGTGATCGCGCTGCGCCCCGATCAGGTTGCGGCCGACAATCTTCCGCCCGTTCTCGCTGAGACGCTGCCGAGCCTTCCCCAACTCGTCTCCGCCGCCGCTAAAGCCGTCGCGTTGGTCTGCCGCGGCACATCCTGCCTGCCGCCCGCCGCCTCCGCCGACGAGTTGATCGAGCAGATCAACTCAGCGCTCTGAAGAAAATCAACAAGTATCCGTCAGCCAGGAGAAAGGACACGCCGATATGTGGAGAAACCCGGGGGCAGCGGCCACGCAGATCATCCTCAAACGCTTCGGTCTCGCAGCAGCCGCGATGCTCGTAACCTCCTGCTGCTGGCCACTGCTGGCACAAGCTCCCTCCCGCCCCATCGAGGCGATAATCGGGTCAGGAGCCATTGAGATCATCTCGGGCAGCTCCATCCTCGATGTTCAGATCGTCGAGGACAACGTCGTTCGCGTCCATGTCCGTCCCGACGGACAATCTTCCCCGCGGACACTGGTTCTCGACCCCGATTACCGGCCGCCCGCCTGGGTCCGGACGTCCAGTGCTGACGGCGCGTATGTCCTTTCCACTGTCGATCTCTCCGTGCGTATGAAGCAACACAGCCCCTTCAGCATCACCATCGACGATCGCACCGGACATCGCCTGCTCGAGAGCGTCGATCCATTTCGCGAGGCACAGGATCGTGGCGTCGCAATGCTCCACGACCAGGGCGACACCTTCTACGGCATCCACGGCATCGGCCTCAGAGACACATCCCTCGGCATCACCCGTAATTCCGGTGGCCCGGCTGTGCAGGGCATCCAGGGTAACAGCGGCGGTCCGTATATCTTCACGGTGAACTACGGGTTGCTCATCGACTCCGACGGTGGCGAGTTCACCACTGCTCCTGGCCGCCTGACTTTTCTGCATGGCTCGCGCGCCGATGTCGAGTACTTCGTCTCCGTCGGGCCGCCTCTGAAGACCATAGCCAACCTTTCGCGGCTGGTGGGTCCGCCGCCGCTGCCGCCCAAATGGACCCTGGGCTTTCTCAACAGCCAGTGGGGCTCCACGCAGAAGGAAGTCGAGAATATCGTTGCCACCTATCGGCGCAGGCAGATCCCCATCGATGGATTCATCCTCGATTTTGACTGGAAAGCCTGGGGCGAAGATAACTACGGCGAATGGCGGTGGAACAGCACGTCGGGCCCCGGAAATGTCGACCCCGATAAATTTCCGGATGGGGCCTCCGGCGTCTTCGCAAAGACCCTGGCCGCGGAAGGGGTTCATTTGGCGGGAATCCTGAAACCGCGCATTCTCCTCACGGTAGCCGGCAATCCCAGTCAGCCCACCGAGGCCGCGGCTTACGCGACCGAGCATCACCTCTGGTATCCGGGAGAACCGCCGATGGCCGACTATTTTTCGCACCGCATGGCGCGCGATCTCGACTTCAACGATCCGCTGACCCGCACCTGGTTCTGGGATCATCTCCGCCCCGCCTTCCGCGCCGGCATGGCCGCATGGTGGAACGACGAGGCCGATGTCAGTTACAAAACCATCTTTAACAACTTTCAGTTTCTGAATATGGGCCGCATGCTCTATGACGGCCAGCGTGCCGACTCTAACCTGCGCGTCTGGTCCATCAACCGCGCCTTTTATCTGGGAGCCAGCCGCTATGGCTATGCAGGCTGGTCGGGCGATATCGTCACCGGTTTCCCCAGCATGGCTTTTCAGCGGCGCCGCATGCTGGCCGCGCTCGATACCGGCGAGTTTCACTGGAGCATGGATACCGGTGGATTTTTCGGCCATCCTTCGCCGGAAAATTATGCACGCTGGGTTGAGTTCGCCGCGTTCGTCCCCATCATGCGCGTGCACGGTGATCTCGACGAGAAGCGTCAGCCCTGGGTTTACGGGCCTACTGCCGAAGCCGCCGCGCGCGATGCTATCGATCTGCGCTACCGGCTGCTCCCCTACATCTACTCCTATGAGCGGCTTGGCGCTGAGGGCGATGATGGCCTGGTGCGCCCGCTCTTCTGGGAGTTTCCGCATGATCCGGAATCCGCCGGTCAGAGCGGCGAATGGATGTTCGGCGACAGCCTGCTGGTCTCGCCCGTCGTCACCCAGGGAGCTACATCACAGAAGGTTTATCTTCCCCCCGGCGTCTGGATCGACTATGCTACCGGCCAGCGCGACCGCGGCGCTCGCACCCTCCAGGTTTCTGTCGACTCCACCACTTGGAAAGACATCCCTCTCTTTATTCGCTCGGGCTCGATCCTGGCCACGCAACCGCTGGAGCAATACACCAGCGAGCATCCGGTAACGGAGCTCACCTTGGACGTCTTCCCGTCGCCGCGACCGGCGACCTTCGTTGTCTACGATGACGACGGCAGCACCTACGACTACGAAAAAGGGCAGTACTTGCGCCAGTCGGTCGCCGCGGTGCGAAAAGATGGCGAAATAACCATCACGCTGGCCCCGCGCAGCGGCAGCTATGCCAGCTCGCTCAGCACCTATCTGCTCAGGATTCATGCCCAGGCTCACCGTGTGCTGCTCAACGGCAAACCCCTCAGCTCTGTCAGTGCTTCCGATCTCTCCGCTGATGCGGGCGTGAACTGGACATCCAGCCACGATCGTTTCGGTCCATTGGTTCTGTTGCGGATCGCCGCGGGCCACGGGCCTGCCATTGTCAGGCTGCGCTGAAGACATAAACGCCGCCCCTCGGCTCGCAATCCATCGGTAATGAGCCGGCACCCTGCGCCTTCTCGTTCCACGCGCCCGGTCTGCTATGCTTCAGGGGATATCAACGAAATCCGGGGAACCACCATGGCGAAGAGTGTCAATAAAGTCATCCTTGTGGGCAATGTCGGCAAGGATCCCGATATCAAGTTCGCGGCCAACGGCAACGCTGTTGCCAGCTTCTCGCTGGCCACCACCGACCGCACCAAAGACCAGGCCGGCAACTGGACCGACCGTACCGAGTGGCACAATCTGGTCGCCTTCCAGCGCACTGCCGAGATCGTCCGCGACTACGTAAAGAAGGGCTCCAAGCTTTACATCGAAGGCCGCATCCAGACCCGCTCCTGGGATGACAAGGAGACGAACCAGAAGCGCTACAGAACCGAAATCATCGTCGGAGACCTCGTACTGCTCTCGGGCCGCGGCGAAGGTGAATCGGGCGGCTCGCGCTCCAGTTCTTCCTTCGATCAGCGCCAACCCGCGCACGCCGACGATCTGGTGCAGTCCACCGAGATCACCGACGACGACATCCCATTTTAGGAATCACCGCCGCGAGTCCAACCCGCAATTCGCTGATTGTGCGGGATTTCTTTTCCTCTCTCGCACTCGCGGCAACCCGCTATCGCGCACCGCGACCCTCCCGGCGGATAACCATTTCCCCGCTCTTTCCCCTCCTACAGGAGAGAGGGAAGGAGGACAGGCATGGCCGTCATCGTGAGCATCCTCTTCGTCATCATTCTCTTTGGGCTGTTGTTCCTCTTCCGCGCCACGGGCCGGATGGGCCAGCAGCCGTCTCCGCGGGAACGCGCCAGCCATTCTCCTGGCGACAGACGCGGGCCCGGCCCGCGAGCCACCGGCATCAACTGACTCGCTATCGCTGAGTGGGCAGAACTCGCGCCAGATCCGCCTGCACGTTTGGTTCCGGTGAGTCTTCCAGCATTGCCCGCGCCTGTTCCGGTGTCGTTCCAACCGGCACCGGACGAAAATCCGACCGCACCTCGCGCTGATCTTTGCTGACGGTCTTGAGCAACAACACCTTTGCCTGCAGGTGGACATCGACCAAATCCGTCTTCCAGTGCTGAGCGCTCACCTGCTGCCGATGGATCCGAAACCATCCGCCCTGGTCGACGCGGCCCAGCAGCCCGAACCCGAAGTCCACCCGCTGCGCCACCACTCCGTGCATCTCCACCAGTCGCTTCGTCTGCAGATCCACCGTCATCGTTCCGCTCAGCGCCTGCACGATCTTTGCCTCATACCCAGTTGGCACGTATGCCGGATTCGGCCGGAACGCGATCTGCACCGTTTTCCCCGCCGGAGCCTCCTCATAGTTAAAGAGGAGCGCCTCGGGCACAACCTGCATCGCCACAGCCAGATGGTTCTCATCCTCCTCGTGCGCGCGCTCTGCTCGCGCAATGGCCGCCGGATCGTTCACGTATGCTTGTAGCCGCTGGTCTTCCTTCTCCTGTTCCGCCGCATCGAGGGCGCTCCCGTTTTCCGCAACCACGCGAAATACCGGACCCTCGGCGGTTTCCACCTGTTCGCGCACGAGGTTTTTCGCTGTCGATACGCATGCGCTCCGGTACTCCCAGTGGCTATCGCGTTCCCGGTCGTGGAGCTCGTTGTATATCACGTCCCGCACCAGTCGCTGCGCTGGCTCCACTCCGGCCGGCCGTCCAGTGGCAGGCGCCTGCGCCGCCAGCGGAAGAGCCGCCGCTGCCGCTACTGCCGCGATGAGACTACGACCTCGCATGCTGCGCCCTCCCGATACGATCCGCCCTCAGAGTGCCCGAGTTGCTTCTGATGCCCGTGAATTGCCGCTGAATGTTCCGTGAGAGCTCGGTAGCTGAACCAGACCTGGAACCGGTCTCAACATTGCGCCGGGGCCGGTAACCGCTGGCGTGAGGCATGCCGCCCCCGGCGCCCCGGCGGGCGAACTTGCTCGTCGGGGCGGATCGAGCCGGGTCTCACCGTCCTTATCGAAGCCGTCGAACCGGAAATGAGACTGATTCTTGTTAAACTTCCCGCAGGATGGCCGGTCCGCAATCCGGCTCCTGTCCGATGGCCCTCACCCTTTCCGTCGCCCTCATCACGAAAAACGAGGAAAGCAACCTGGAGCGGACCCTGGCGAGCGTCCGCTGGGCTCAGGAGATCGTCATCGTCGACAACGGTTCAACCGACCGTACATCTGAGATTGCTCGCCGCTTCGGCGCGAAATTCTTCGCCGAGGACTGGAAAGGCTTTGGCGCACAGAAAAATTCGGCCATCGCGAAGTGCGCTGGCGACTGGGTGCTGGCGCTCGATGCCGATGAAGAAGTCAGCGACCCCCTTGCCCAGGAGATTCGCGCCCTGCTCGCCGGCGAGCCTCCTCACGAAGCGTATTTCATGCCTCGCCGGAACTTCTTCCTCGGCCGCTGGATTCGCCGCGGCGGCTACTATCCCGACCCCAAGCTCCGCCTCTTTCGACGTGGCGCCGCCGCCTTCGAGGATCGCGGTGTCCACGAAACCATGCACTGCTCAGGTTCCACTGGCCGTCTTCGCGGCGATCTCCTCCACCACGCCTACCCAACGCTCGACGCCTACATCGAGCACATGAATCGCTACAGCGCGCTCGGCGCGGCGCAGGCCGTCGGCCGCGGCAAAACCAGCCGGTCGCTGCCCGGGTTCCTCTGGAACGTCTATCTCACACCCATCGCCACGTTTCAATACAACTACATCTTCCGTCTCGGCTTTCTCGATGGCCGCGAAGGCCTGCTGCTGCACCTGTACCATTCCGTCTATGTCAGCTGGAAGTACTCGAAGGCCTGGGAACTCGCCCGCCGCGCCGGGGACATGAGCCGCCGGCATCCCAACCAATGAGAGCACCCTCGCTTGCTCCCTGCACCCCCGCTCTCCTATGCTGATACGTCCTATGCCGGAAAAGCCTGCTCCAGCTTCGGATGCTCTTCCTGCCGACCTCACCGCGGGGCGCCATCCCGCTGATGGGGAGCTGCGCTGGGCTCGACAAACCCTCGCGTCCGCGCTCGCTCGATCTCCCGAGCAGCCCATCGGCGCGCCCACAGGGGTCAACCGCGACCAGGAGGGCACCGCGCGCTTCCCCACCGTCTCCGGCGTCCCCATTCGCCGCCTCTACACCGAAGCAGATTTGCCGGACGACTGGTCCGCCAATCAGGCCGCCTATCTCGGCCATCCCGGCCAGCCGCCCTACACGCGCGGCATCCATCCCACCGGCTATCGCGGCAGGCTCTGGACCATGCGCCAGTTCTCCGGATTCGCCTCGCCCGAGGAGACCAACCTCCGCTACAAATATCTGCTCCAGGGCGGCGCCGGCGGTCTCTCTGTCGCCTTCGATCTACCCACGCTCATGGGCTGCGATTCCGACGATCCGCGCAGCGAGGGCGAAGTCGGCAAGTGCGGCGTCGCTATCGATTCCCTCGAGGACATGGAGACCCTCTTTGCCGGCATTCCCCTCGCCGACACCACCGTCTCCATGACCATCAACTCCCCGGCTGCCGTTCTCTGGGCTATGTACCTGGTCGTCGCGGAAAAACAGGGCGCTTCGTGGGCGCAGATCTCCGGTACCCTCCAGAACGACATCCTGAAGGAGTACATCGCCCAGAAAGAATATCTCTACCCGCCCGCGCCCTCCATGCGTCTTGTCATCGATACTCTCGAATTCGGCGCGCGCCACGCTCCGCGTTTCAATCCCATCTCCATCTCCGGCTATCACATTCGCGAGGCCGGCTCGACCGCTCTCCAGGAGCTCGCATTTACGCTGTACGACGGAGTCGAGTACGTCGAGTGGGCTCTACGGCGCGGTCTCGCCGTCGACGATTTCGCGCCCCGCCTCAGCTTCTTCTTCAATGCCCACAACGATTTCTTCGAGGAGATCGCGAAGTACCGCGCTGCCCGCAAAGTCTGGTATCGCCTTATGACCGAGCGCTTCGCCGCGAAGAATCCCCGCTCCCACTGGATGCGCTTTCATACCCAGACCGCGGGCGTCTCACTGACCGCGCAACAGCCGAAGAACAATATCGCCCGCGTTGCCATCCAGGCCCTCGCTGCGGTACTGGGCGGCACGCAGTCGCTGCACACCGACGCCTTCGACGAGGCTCTCGCTCTGCCCACCGAGGAAGCGGCCCGCATCGCGCTCCGCACCCAGCAGATCCTGGCGTATGAATCCGGCGTCGCGCAGACCATCGACCCCCTCGCTGGCTCATACTTCGTCGAGAAGCTCACCCTCGATATGGAGCAGGGCGCCTTCCGCTATTTCGACAAGCTCGACTCCCTCGGGGGCATGGTCCGCGCGGTCGAATCCGGCTATCCGCAAAAGGAGATCGCAGAGGCCAGCTATGTCCATCAGCGCGCCGTCGAGGCTGGCGAGAAGATCGTCGTCGGCGTCAACCGCTACGCTGTCGATGAGCCAGCCCACCCGATCCTCTACATCGACGAAAGCGTCCGCGAGGCTCAGTCGCATAAGCTCAGAAAGCTGCGTGCCGAGCGCTACGGCGAGTCCGTGCAGCGGTCTCTCGATGCACTGCGTCGCGCCGCGGCCGAGCAGCCCCAGGCACAATCCGGAGGTCTAGCCGCCGCCAACACTATGCCCTTCCTTCTTGATTGTGTTCGCGCCTATGCCACCCTCGGAGAGATCTGTTCCGCTCTTCACGCGGTTTTCGGTGGCTGGGAAGAAACTTGAGGCCCCGAAACCGCGAATCTGGTATGGTTGGAAGTTCCACGAGCCAGCCCAATCGGGGCCCTGCAAAACTGATGACCAACGGGAAGAAGTCCGAACCCGCTCCTGCCGGACGAACGCTGAATCTGAGACAGCTCGCCGAACATCTCCACCTCTCGCAAACTACGGTTTCTTTGGTCCTGAACAACTCGCCCGCAGGACGCTCCATCCCCCAGCGCACTCGTGACCGCGTCCTCGAAGCCGCTCGCCGCTTCCACTATCGCCCCAATTATTTTGCCCGCTCGCTGCGCAACAGCCGCAGCATGTCCGTCGGCGTCATCGTCCCCGACCTCAGCGACGGCTATTTCCCGGTCGTCATGAATGCTATTGAGCAGAGGCTGCTCAAGGCGCACTACTTCTACGTCACCGCCAGCCATTACCGCCGCCCGGAGCTGGTCGAAGAGTATTCCCGACGTCTGATGGAGCGCGCCGTCGACGGCCTTCTGCTCCTCGATACCCCAGCCCAGATTCATGTTTCCGCGCCCACTGTCGCCGTCTCATCCCACAACGCCGCGCCCGGAGTTACCAACGTCGTCCTCGATCACGACGAGGCGGCACGCCTTGCGCTCGCCCATCTCCGCGATCTCGGCCACACCCGGATCGCCTTCATGCGCGGCGCCCGCGGCATCACCGACGCCAAATATCGCTGGAAGAGCATCCTCTCCGTGGCTCGAAAAATGGACATTCCCGTCCTGCCCGAGCTATGCATGCAGCTGAACGAGTCCAGGCAGTCGCCGGAAGCTGGCTATCACGTCATGCGCGATCTGCTCACGCGGACCCGCGACTTCACCGCCGTCTTCTGCTTCAACGACATCTCCGCCATCGGCGCCGTCCGCGCCCTCCTGGACGCTGGATTGCGCGTACCCGAGGATGTTTCCGTCATCGGCTTTGACGACATCATCACCGCCGCCTATGGCAAACCCAGCCTCACCACCGTCAAGCAGCCCCTCCAGGAGATGGGCGCCGCCGCGGCCCAGGCCCTCCTCGATCGCATTGCCGAGCCCTCCAAAGAGTTCCCCGGCGAAATCGTGATGGAGCCGAAGCTGATCGTGCGCGAATCGACTGCTCCCGCTCCTCGCCCCGCGCTGAACGGGCACGCTTAGGGCCTTGCGCAACTCCTGCCCCCGGTTTTGCCTTAGAATTCAACTGGCGTGAACACTGTCAAGGCGATCTATCCCGGCAGCTTCGACCCGGTCACCAACGGCCACCTCGATCTGATCGCCCGCGCGGCGAAGATCTTCGACCACCTCGTGGTCGCAATTCTTCGCAATACCGCAAAGAGCCCTCCCCTGTTTACCGTCGAAGAGCGGGTCGCCATGCTCTCCGAAGGCACCGCGCAGTTCTCCAATGTTTCCATCTCCACCTTTGATGGCTTGCTCGTCGAGTTCGCCCGCGAGCAGCGCGCCCAGGCTATCGTCCGTGGCATTCGCGCCATCAGCGACTACGAATACGAACTGCAGATGGCCCACATGAATCGCCGCCTCTCTCCCGAGATCGAGACCATCTTCCTCATGTCCGACGCGCAGTATTCCTTCGTCAGTTCGCGCCTCGTCAAAGACGTTTTCCGCCTCGGCGGATCCGTGGATGGCCTCGTGCCGAAGTTCGTCATCGAGCGTATGAAGGCCAAGGGCCGCGGCTAACGCCGCTCTTCACGCTCATATCCTGTCCGCGGCTTCTTTCATCACGCCGAAAGCCTCCAGCGCCTCCGCTCGCGCCGTCGCGTGATCGACAATCGGCAGCGGATACGTATCGCCCAGCTTCACCTTCGCTTCGGCCAGCGCCCACGGCGGAGCGGCCCACGGCTGATGGATCCAGTTCGCAGGCAATCCACCAAGCTCCGGAACCCATCGCCGCACATACTCCCCCGCTCGATCGAACTTTTCCCCCTGCAGCACCGGATTAAACACGCGAAAATAGGGCACCACGTCTACGCCGCATCCCGCCGTCCATTGCCAGCCCATCGTGTTATTGGCCAGATCGGCGTCCACCAGAGTATCCAGGAACCACGCCGCCCCGTCCTGCCAGGGGATCAGCAGATGCTTGACCAGGAACGAGGCCACCGCCATCCGCGCGCGGTTGTGCATCCATCCCGTCGTCCACAGCTCGCGCATCGCCGCGTCCACATACGGATATCCCGTCTGCCCCCGCTGCCACGCCTGCAGACGCCGCCGGTTGCGCCGCCACGGAAACGCCCGGAACCTCGCCTGAAACGGCTCGCGCACCGTCTCCGGATGCGCGCAGAGCAGGTGGTACGAGAACTCCCGCCACGCCAGTTGCCGCAAATAGCCCTCCGCGCCAGACCGATCTGCAACCGCACGCCAAACCTCGACGGGGCTGATCTCGCCGAAGTGCAGATGCGGCGACAACCGCGACGTTCCCTCCTGGTCCGGCCGGTCGCGCTCCGCTCCGTACCGGCTTACCCCATCCTCCGCAAATTTTCGCAGCCGTTCCCGGGCGGTCTTCTCGCCCGGCGTCCACGCGGCGCGAATCCCCGCGGCCCAGTCGATCCTGGGCTCCAGCTTCAGTTCGGCGATTGTCAGCGATTCCGGCCACTTGTCCGGCGCGGGAATCTTCCCCGGCTCGCTCAGCGGTTGCCGCATTTCGCCACGCAGGTTCCAGCACGCCCGCCAGAACGGCGTAAACACCTGAAACGGTCTGCCCGCCGTGTTGCGAATCGATCCTGGCTCAAAGAGCAGGCTGCCGTTGAATCCCTCCAGCGCCACGCCCTGCGCGTGCAGCCTGCGCTCCACCTCGGCTTCGCATTCCAGCGCCCCCGGCTCGAAGACGCGATCGCCGAAGATCCGCCGCGCGTGCGTCTCCGCCGCCAGCGCCGCCAGCGTTTCCGCCGCCGGCCCCCGGCGCACAATCAGGCTTGATCCTTTCGCTCGCAGCGCCGCGTCCAGCCGCTCCAGGGACTGATGCAGCCACCAGCCCGACGCCGCCCCCGGCGCCGGCGTCTCCTGTACGTCCCACACAAAGACAGGAATCACCGGCAGCCCCGTCGCCGCAGCTGCCATCAGTGCGGGATGGTCGGCCAGGCGCAGATCGCGCCGGAACCACAGCAGGTCGCATTCGCTTGTCGTCATGGCCTCAGGCGCATCCGCAACCGGGCGCGACCCGATCATCTTCTCACGCTCTCTGCCTATGCCGTCCGCCGCAGCGGATTCCCCCCATCCCGCGCCCCGTCGCGCGCGCCCTCCGGCAGAGCCTGCTGTTGCTCCGGCCATCGCGCCTCGAACTCCCCGCGGTATCGCGGCAGCCCGCCCGGATAATTCTTCTGGATGAAGTCGATCATCTGCTCGCGCACCAGGCAGCGCAAATCCCACGCATCGCCGGAATTGCGCGCATCCATGAGCGCGCGCAGTTGCATCACGTTCTGGAAAAGATCCGAGACCTGCAGCACGCAGACTTTGCCCGACCACAGTTTCGTGGATTCGCAGATGCGCTTCAGCTCCGCCCGCAGCGGCTCCACGGGCACCGTGTAATCCACATAGATCATGCAGTGCCCCAGCAGTTCGGCGCTGGTGCGCGTCCAGTTCTGGAATGAGTTTTCGAGGAACCAGGAGAGCGGGACCACCAGCCGTGTGAGATCCCAGATGCGCACCGTCACATACATGGTGCCGATCTCCTCGATCCATCCCCAGTTGCCGTCGATCACCACTGCGTCTTCGATGCGAAACGGCTGCGTGAACGCGATCTGCACCCCTGCCACCAGATTCGACAGCGTGCCCTTCATCGCCAGCCCCACCACCAGGCTGGCCAGCCCCGCCGAGGCCAGAATGCTCATGCCGATGTGCTTGATCGCGGGGAAGGTCATCAGCGCAATCGACACGGCTACCACCGCTACCAGGATCACCACGATCCGCTGCACCATCTGGAACTGCGTCCGGATTCGCCGCGCTGCCAGATTGTCCGCTACGTCGATGCGGTAACGCCCCGTCAGAATGTCCGCCACCACCTCGACGAACAGAACCACCATCCATGCAATCGCAACGATCAGCCCGATGCCGCTGATGTGCTCCAGCGCCAGCATCAGTTCGTGCGGCAGCGGCAGCCCCGGCAGCACGCACAGCGCGGCCAGCAACGGAAAAATCCATCGCGTCGGGCCCTTGCCGTGCCGCACCAGCGAGCTTCCGATCATCGTGCCCCGGCGTCGCGTCATCCGCGCCAGCAGCCAGAAGACGATGACCCGCACGATCAGCGAGATAACAATCGCCGTGGCCAGCCAGATGCCGGACCACAGCAGGTTGTGCCAGTTGCGCTCGAAAATCTGAACCATTAGAGCCTTCCTCAGCCTCCTCTCTCTGTGGGATGCGGCGAACTTTACCCCGCGCCGCCGCCCGCAGGGTTCCGGGCGATCCCGCCGGCCGCCCATGGCCTGCTAATCCAGCTTCACCTGGCCGTACTCTAGCAGCGTCACAAGAATTACGCCGCCTGCAATGTTGCCAAGTGTCGCCGGCAGCAGCCATCGAAAATACGCGCCCGCAGGAATGATGTGGTGCAGCACCGCGACCAGAACCTCCCCGCTCGTCGCAATGCAGTGGGCGAAATGTCCGAGCCCCACAATGAACGCGAGCAGCCAGATCACCGCAAACGATCCCGTGATGGAATGACTGCCGCTCACCAGCCACGCCACCATCGCGATCAGCCAGCCGCCCACTACGGCGCTCCAGAATATGTGGCGCATGCCCGGCTGTGCCGCCTGAGCGCCCATCTGCGCCAGCGCATCCAGCATCTGCGGCTGCAGCGCCTTGGTTCTCGCCGCCAGCATCGCGAACAGAAAGGAGCCGACGACATTCGAGGAGAAAACGACGGTCCACAGCCGCCCCGTCTTCCAGAAATGCCGCCGCTCCGCAAGAATCAGCGCCACTGGATACAGCGTGTTCTCGGTAAACAGCTGCGCCCGTCCCAGAATTACCGCCAA
>Ga0335073_10005596_pt1 | contig 17632 bp, 14 predicted proteins | sample Lox_Sample_22_FD_207093 | JGI IMG/M metagenome (GOLD analysis project Ga0335073, IMG submission 207093) | Soil microbial communities from Loxahatchee National Wildlife Refuge, Florida, United States - Lox_Sample_2.2 | ecosystem: Environmental > Terrestrial > Soil > Wetlands | place: USA...
CGCATAGCCGCAGAAGATCGCAAATCAAAGTGGCGACGCCGGATTATGCGTTTGTGAGATAACGATATTTTGCGCCCTCACCTTTAGGTCGTTCAGGAATCTGTCCCGTCCGATGTGCGAGAGCGAAGTGAACACATCGATCGCGGATTTACCGTCAATTTTCCCCCTGCGAGATGGAACTGAAGCGATCCGCATGTTTCGTTGAATCCACGTTGCCGAGCACATTGGATCGCCCCCCGATCACGGGCAATGCGGAAGTTGAGCCGACGGAGGCAACCTGCGCAAGATTACTTTAACGATAGCAAGACAGCCCCAGTCCTATTCGCATATCGCGACAACAATTCCTGGCAAGCTCTGAACTGCTTCGCGAAAGTCTTCTCTACCCGCCTGCTGCTCGCAGCGAGCGTCGGCAGCGACTCGATCCTTCCAGTAGCGTCTAAGAGTGTGCCGCTGGCAGAGGGAGCGAGTGGGCTCTTTGATTATGAATTGGTTGCCTTCATCGTCTGCACAGAGCGCGAACTTTGAGTTCGTGGACGGGCAGATCGACTCCGGAATGATGACCTTACCGCCCAGGGTCGAATCCTGCCTGTTTGGATTACCGTTCTGCGGCGGTATGGTTCACACCGATCCACCCATGGAGAAAAAGGCGCCTATAAATCCCCAGTAAGCGAGGACGGGGATATTGGTCAGCACGCAAATTGTACCCGCGACCTTGCTGCCTGTGCCGAACGCAAAAACGCCGATCCCAATGCCGATGACCCCGATGGCTGCCAACAGCCAGACGCCCGTCAGAAAACCCGGAAAGTCTGGCATATAGTCCGTGTAAGGAAGGACAGCGCAGGCGGGGCCAACAAGAGAAGCGATTCCGGCTGCTATGGTGATTGGGGTCGATGCCGGTCTCCACTTCCTCGCGAGCCATCGGCAAAACAGTACCTCAACGATGAGGGCTGCAATCAAGACCACGATAATGCTGTGGGCGAGCACAACAGTGGAAGTTTATGCGAAGGGGCACCGGCTGTGTTGACAAAATGGGGGTAGCCTTCCGGGGTGCAAAGGGCGGTACAAGCTGCTGCCAACTGACATCCCGCGCCATGTCCGAATGTGCGCCCGGAGGCCAACTTCTGCTAACAGGCGATTTCACTCATTGAGGATTTGCGCGGGTCTGCGGCAAGCCCTCTGGTGCTCGGCTCCTGTCCCCGTTGGTTTGATTCTTCGCCGCTGGCGTCCTCCAGCACCACCTGCTTGCTGTGCGCCGTTCTTCAAAGGGTAGTAACCACCAACTGTGTGGGCCGGCCCCCACTTTGCGAGCTAACCTGAGAACCAAAAGAGCGGTTCGGCTCACTCGATAATTTTCTCCCAGGTTAGCGCCCAAGACCTGAGCATCATGGGAATGAAAAAGCAAAATGGGGCGCGAACCTGGGGCACCAGGCTTGAGTGCGCCACCCCGTCCCCCCACTCAAGCCGAAAGCGGGCTTGAGTGGGCCACCCGGCGAGTGGGGCAGCCTCTGCTGAAATGGCGCAAGCGAAAATAAAGTTACGTGTGGGCCAATCCCCCAGCCCCAAAAATGGCCCTCTCTGCTGTGCAAAATCTTGTGGAAGCAGCGGTTTCTCTATATGAGACGCAGGATGTAACTAATCGGTAAGCCCTATACGAAAGGCGGGGCAGGCCTCGCAATTCGCTTAAATGACGGGACTTACTTCCTAACCAGCAAGAATTCAGTTTACACGCCGCAAAGACGAGAAATTTGTTGGCAACCTTGAGATTTGCACACCCGAGGCTGTGCATCCTGAAACCGGCGCTGCGCCCGGAACCATTCTTCAAACCCCAAGTAGTAAAGGCTTGCGGTCTGCCCGCGGCCCGATATCGGGATAAACTGGAAGCCAACGTAGCCCGCACCGAGGAAGAACCATTTCTTCATGGCCAGTATTGTGATGAAGGACCCGCCGGCTGCAATGAAGGGTGATCTGTTTCCTGCGTTCCACAAGGTATTTTCCTTTCTGGCGGTGCTGGCGGTAGTGCTGATCGTGCTGGAATTCCTATTGGCCCGCAAGGGAATGCACGATCCTGATATCTGGTGGCACCTGCGCAACGCCGAATATCTGTTTCAACACCACGACTTGCCCCGTTACGACACCTATTCCTTTACCCTCGCCGGGCATCCCTGGATGAACCACGAATGGCTGGCGGAGATTCCGTTTTATCTGGCCTGGCGAGCCGGGGGACTGCTCGGACTTAAGACCCTCAAAATTTTGTTGTTGCAAGCCATCTTTGGCGGAGTGCTGTACTTGGCCTGGCGGGAGAGCCGAAACTTTAAGGCTTCGTTCATCGCTTGCGCGTTTTGTTCATTTCTGGCGCAAATTTCGTTTGGGCCGCGCACGATTCTTTTCGGTTACGCCTATCTGGTAATTCTTCTGATCATCCTGCAGCGCTTTCGCCAGCGGGGAAGCGCGCCACTGTGGCTTCTGTCACCATTATTTTGCCTGTGGGTCAATACCCACGGATCGTGGCTGTTGGGATTGATCTGCTTTTCGATCGTTATTTTTGCGGGCTGGTTTAAGCTCAGTTGGGGACGGATCGAGTCACAGCCCTGGGGCGCTGGGCAACGCAAGAAGCTGATTTTGGCCTGGCTGGCCAGTGTCGCCGCTCTGTTTGTCAATCCTTTCGGATTCCACCTGCTGCTTTATCCCTTCGATCTGGCATTCCGGCAAAAGCTCAACATCAGCCACATTGCGGAGTGGGTTTCGGTGGATTTTCACGATTGGCACGGAAAACTGGTGATGGTTCTGTTGCTGGTCCTGTTTCTGGGCGCACTGGTGCGGAAGCGCAGTTGGAGCGCGACTGGACTTCTGCTGGCTCTGTTCGGACTTTACTGCGGGCTCACTTACGTCCGCTTTTTGTTTCTCCTGGCGATTCTGGTGGCGCCGCTTCTGGCGCAAATTCTGGATTTCCTGCCGGCGTATAAAGCCGAGCGTGATGCTCCCTGGCTCAATGCGCTAGCCATATTGGCGATGGCGGCGGGAATGTTTTATTACTGGCCGCGAGAGGGGGCGCTGCAGCGCTCCCTCGCGGAACAATATCCCGTTCGTGCGGTCGCATTCCTGAAAGAGCATCCGCCGCAAGGACGCTTGCTGGCGTTTTATCCGTGGGGCGGATATCTGGAATGGAATGACCACGACGTGCCGGTTTTTATTGACGGCCGGGTCGATATTTTCGAATACGAAGGAATTTTCCAGGAGTATATCGATCTGCTGGGCGTCGATCGATCGAAGGGCGTTCTGGATAAGTACAAAATCCGCTATATGTTGTTCCCGCCCGACCAACCTCTCAGTTACGTGCTGGAGCGCAATCCGGAGTGGAAGACTCTGTATCGGGATGGCGTGAGTGTTTTGCTGGAGCATACAGGCGGGCAGACGGGCGGCGATTAAGGCGATCACTGGCTTTTGTCGGGCCTCGGCGCCGGGGCTGGCGCCCGGCCGGACAGCCGAGGGCGGCTGTTCCCACGTCAGACTCACAGATTCACTAAGCGGAAATCAGCGTGGATTGACGATCCCGGGCAGGCGCGTTTTAGGTTTGGCATTGTGGCTCAAAGCCAGAACTACGGTGTGAGCCAGGCTTTCCGCAACAGCAACGTCGCCTTCATCGAAGGCGAAGGATTTTTCGGACAGAACTTCCAAAAGACCCACGATTTCGCGCTCGTAACGGATGGGAGCGGCGACGATGGAGCGGACGCCGAGCAGAAGGCAGGTTTCGGCATCGACACGTGGATCGTTTTCTGCGTCGTCGCAACGCTGCGCTTTGCCGCTGCGAATGCATTCGCCGGAAAGACCGGAATCGATGGCCAGTTCGGTACCGAGAGGTGGCGCGCAGGCGCCCAGGCTGGCGCAACACCGCATGGGACCCTGCTGGGCTAGCGCGATAGCGGCGCTCGTGGCGCGCGTAAGCGCACGGGCGCGTTCGCTGATCAGACGCAAGGCCGAGTTGAGATCGGGGCCCAGCGGATTGAACTCGTACTGCATGGTGGTGGAGGCAGAGGCAAAGCTCCTCGGCTGTTCTGTACGGTTGGCGGGTTCCAGACTGATTTCCAGATGTTCTTTCCCCGCTTCGCCGGGGGTTTTACCACTTCGGCCGGGCAAAGAGAATTCGCCCACGGCGAACTTCGGCGCTTTACGGCTGGGAGCGTTGGCATTTTGCGTGAGCCATTGGTTGAGCCGGAATTGAGCATCCTCGGGCAATTCCGTGAAGCGCACACCGGCGCGGCCGAGAGCATCAGCCCAGGCGACGTAGCCTTCTGTGTCGAGATAGGTCGCCGGCTCAGGCAAGCTCAAATGAAATTGCAGGCGGCGGTTGGGTTCGAGGGGCGCAACGGTATGCATTGACATGCCCTGTTCGCTCAGGTCCAGGATCATGCCACCAGTGACACCATCGAAACTGGCGAAGGCTGGGGCGTTGACTTTGTGGCGCAAGCAGCGACGTCTCTCTGGGGTCGTCTCCATGCGGTCGCGTCACCTGCTCTCGCGCACGCCCGGGGGCTCTTCCAAGGGTCGAGCTGAAGAATTTTTTTGGTTCAGCAGCTCAGCAAGCAATGTATAGACGCGAGAGCGCAGCGAGCAAGTGCACGAGTGGATTCCTCATGTTGAAAATTAGGGAAGAGCGAATGCGAACACTGCGCTGCCTGCGGCGATGGCGACATATTCTTTTCCGTCGACGGCGAACGCCATGGGCGCGGCGTAGATTGCGGCGCCAGTCTGGAAATGCCAGAGCGCTTTGCCGGTGGCGGCATCGAGCGCGATGAAATTTCCTTCCGAGTCGCCGGTGAAGACGAGGCCGCCGGCGGTGGAAAGAACGCCGGCCCATGAGGGAGAGACGTGGCGGAATTCCCATTTGATTTGTCCGCTCGCTGGATCGATTGCGCGAAGCGCGCCCCAGAATGGCTCGGTGGTATCGGCGGGAAAATACGCGCTGCCGTAGTAGGCGTGGCCGGCTTCGTAAGGTTGCGGAGCGGTGCTGAACATATCGCACTGCTCGCGCGCGGTGACGTAGAAGAGATTGGTCTGCGGATTGAACGTTGGCGACTCCCAGTTGGTGACGCCAGCTGCGCCGGGGCAGACAACTTGCCCGTTTGCCGTGGGCTCGCTCTGCTTATTGCTTATCGGACGGCCTTCGGAGTCTTTTGTATCACTCCACGTGACTTTGCCGAATGGATTGGCAAGAACCAGCTTGCCGCTGCTGCGATCGACCACATAGAAAAAACCGTTGCGGTTGGCCTGCGCGACCAGATGTTTGTGAGCCGAGTCGATCAGGACGGGAACCTGGGTCGAGTCCCAGTCATGTTCGTCGTGCTTAGTGAATTGAAAATACCAATTCAGTTTGCCTGTGTCGGCGTCGAGCGCGAGCAACGAGTTGCTGTAGAGATTGTCGCCCGACCGTCCCTCGCCGCGATTGGAAGGCGATGGATTGCCGGTGGGCCAGAGCAATTCGTTTTTCGCGGGATCGTATGTGCCAGTAATCCAGGCGGGCGCGCCGCCGATTTTCCAGGAATCGCCTTCCCAAGTCTCGTGGCCGGGTTCGCCGGGGCCGGGGGTGGTATAGAAGCGCCACTTGCGCTCGCCGGTATCGGCGTCGTAAGCATCGATGAATCCGCGAATGCCGTACTCGCCGCCGGAGATGCCGAGAATGACGAGGTTCTTCACGACGAGCGGGGCGAGAGTGTAGCTGTATCCGCCGTTGTAGTCTACGGAGGTGGTGTCCCAAATGATATTTCCGGTTTTCGTATCGAAGGCGAGGACGTGAGCGTCGAGCGTGCCCATGAAAACTTTGTTGCCGAGAATAGCGAGGCCGCGATTTACGCGGCCGCAGCAGGGACGAATGTCGGCAGGCAGTTGGCGCTGGTAGAGCCAGATGGGGCGGCCAGTGCGCGCGTCGAGGGCGAAGGCGCGATTGTCGGTGCCGGTGCCGTACATGATGCCGTCGACAACCAGCGGCGTGGTTTCGAACTTGCCGGTTCCGACAGTTTGATAGACCCACTTGGGAACGAGGGTGGGCACGTTCGCGGTGGTGATCTGATTGAGTCCGCTGAAGCGCTGGCCGGAATAGCTGCCGGAGTAGGTGAGCCAGTTCTGGGGTTCTTTGGCGGAATTCAGCAAGCGCGCGAACGTGACTTGGCCATGAGCTGCGGAAGAACTGAACGCCAACAAGAGTAAGACTGCACGGAGTCTATTCACTCACCGTCCTCATTGCGTGGCCACGCTTTGAAGGTAAGCCACGATATCCTGCAAATCTTTGTCGCTGAGAATTTCGGGATCGTAAATCGGCATGGCGGAAACCCGGCTCTTGTGGAAGGAACGAAGCTGGTCTTTCTGGAAAAGATGAATCTCTTCGTTCTGGTCCATCATTTGCAGAGTGAAGCTGTCTTCGTTGAGGGCGACGCCGCGAATTTCTTTGCCGTCTGCGGTGACCACGACGACGGTTTCGTATTCCTGGGGAAATTCTTTCATGGCTTCGGAAAGACCGGGAGCGAGACGGCGACTGGGATTGCGCACGGAGTCGACGATCGCTTCGGGCGCTCGCGCGGCGCCGACGCCGCTGAGGTCGGGGCCGAGGCGTCCGCCTTTGCCTTCGACCATGTGGCAGCGCGAGCAGTTTGCGTCGCCGAAAAATAACTCTTTGCCGTGAGTGGCATTGCCAACGGGCTGCGCGGGAGCCTTGACCTGCTGGCTACGAATGTAGGTGATCACCTGCCAGATTTCTTCGTCGGTCATGCCCACGCCCTGGCCAGTTGTGCCGTTGGGAGGCATGGCAGTGCCGGGAACGCCTTCGTTGATGGTGCGGTAGAGATCGGCGTCGGAATTGCCGTGACGTTTTTGGGCGCGAGTGAGATCAGGGCCGCGGCCGCCTCCGCGGGCGCCGAGTCCGTGGCAGAAGGCGCAATTGATGCGGAATTGAAACTCGCCGAGCTTAGCGGCTTGTGGATTGCCGGCGTAAGGATTGTGATCGTCGGCCGGACAAATCGGGGCGGCGGAAAGCAGCGTGGCGAGCGTGAGCAGTAAGAGGGCGGGCGATTTTGCCGCGGCGATGGAGTCACGGTGCAGTGGGGCCTGGTTCACGGTTTGGTTTGTTTGGCGAATGCCTGGGTTGCCGTTCTGCCGAATTCGAATCGCAAGAGCCACTCACTTGCGACGGGCTCGCCGCTGACTTGCGGCGGAGTGAATTTCCAATCTTTTGCCGCTGCCATCGCCTGGCGGGCGAAATATTTGCTGGGGCCGGCGGAGTCGAAGGTCGCATCGTCGACGTCTCCGGATGGATCAACTTTGACTTTAACGCGAACTTTCACTCTGCCTTGAATCGTGTTGCGAGCGCTCTGGGAGACGTTCGGCAGAACCTGTTTGGCGACTTCGCCGTTGGATGGCGTTTTTGACGGAGCGGTTGGGGATGCGCTTACTGGTTTCCGCTCCGGCGCGGCTGTGGTGGGCTGCTGTGGGCTGGCAACGGGAGCTTCCGGCGCGGGAGCGGCTGAAGGCGAGTGATGCAGGAGTTGTTTTCCGCCGAGGATCGCAAGCAAAATGACTCCGGCGATGACAGCGGCGATGCCGTAACGGGCGGGCGAGATTTTCGGCGTTGCGGCAGTCTGCTCAAGGGCAGGAGCTTGCTGCAAACGCTGCCGGATCTCGGCGAGGGAATATCGAGCGGCGGGATTTCTCACCAAAGAATGCTTCACGATATCCAAGAAAGGCTCAGGCAGATTCTCAGGAATTGCGGGATCGGCCTGCGTTCCTGGCGGGGTGGGCCGATGTTGCGTCAGCACCTCAACCAGCGTTATGCCCAGCGACCAAACGTCGGAGGCAGGGGAGATGTTTCCCGCGGCAGCTTCCGGCGCAGCGTAGGGGTTGGAGCCGACAGCGGATTGGTTTTCCGACGGCTCTCCTGCGGCGCGGACGCCATCCGTCGAGAGCTTGATCTGGTCGCTGATCGCCATGATGTTGGCGGGCTTGAGATGAGCGTGCACCAGGCCCTGGCCGTGAATGTATTCCAGAGCATTTAGCACTGGCCCGAGCATCTCGCGCGTTTCGGCCGTGGTGAGCGGCCGGTAGGGAAGAATCTGCGACAAGTCTTCTTCTGCGTACTCCATCACAACGAAGAGATACGGTTTGGCGCCCAACTGGCAGCGTCCCGCGGCGAAAATGCGCAGCAAGTTGGGATGGGAAAGAGCTTTGGCGCGCTCCCAGCGGGAAAGTTGCAGGGCTTCATTCTTGGCATCGGCGTTCGTGGCATCGGCGGGAACGAGTTTGATGGCGGCTTTTTGGCGTTCTTCGGCGCCGCGTTCGGTCAGAAAGACTGCATTCTGGCCCGAGCTGCCCAAATACTGCACCAGGCGAAATTCGCCGTTAACGGATTGACCCTGCCACTGCTCCCAGGTCTCGGACATTTTTGTCCCTGCGTGAGTCATGGTTGTCTTTGGCCCTGGCGCGCAACGTTAAGAGTGTAAGCCAGAGGGGCTGTGATAGTGCAGTGGATTTTCTGATTGCACCGAAAAATGGTCGATAGGGGCGCTTATTTCATGCCGAGGTCGGTGAGGATTTTGGGGTTTTCGTCGACGGCCAGCAGGGTGTGGCAGGCGCCGCAATCATTGGTGATGACTTTGCCGTCAGGGCTGACGTGGTTTCCATCGTGGCAACGGAAACAGCCGGGCGAATCGTTGTGCCCGATGTTATTGGGATGCGTGCCCCAGGTGAGGCGCATGTCCGGGAAAACATTGCGCAGATAGATATTGGCCGTCTGTTGGGCAGACTGCTCTACGACCGTGCGTCGTGACTGGTAAATCTCCGGATAGGTGGTGCGGTAGAAATCGTCGATGCCGGCGACGATGCGTTTCCGGGCTTCATCGCGGCTGGGATAGTCGGCCTTGATCAGCTCCGCTGCTTTTTTCTTGATGAATGGCAGGTCGGGCGCGATCACGCCCTGGCTGATGCGCTTGTCGACGGCGCTTTCCGGCATTTCGAAGGTGTGGGTGGGACGATTGTGGCAGTCGACACAGTCCATGCTGCGGTGGTCGCCTTTTTCCAGCTGCTGCGGCGTGGTTTTGACGTCGGTCGAAGTGTAGGTGACGACTTTGCCGGAGTCGTCGGTGTAGTAAACGACGGGAATGACCTGGCGCGCTTCATCGATCGAGATGTAGCGGATGCGCGAGCCCTCGTCGAGATGGCGTCCGTGAATGCCGACGCCGCCCTGCCAGGTGCGGCCGCCGACCTTCATCAGGAGGACGGTGGTTTGCGGGGTATTTTTCTCGTCGTCTTTGTAGCTGGTGGTCACAAGAAATTTGTCGCCGGTGAAGCGCTGCGGCCAGTGGCACTGCTCGCAGGTTTCACGGGCGGGACGCAAGTATTTCACGGGCGAGGGAATGGGGCGGGAATAAGTGTGAAAGGTCACCGCGAAAACCTGGCGCACGCCGGAGAGCTTGGAACGCACGAACCAGCCGGCGCCGGGGCCGATGTGGCAGCTTACGCAATCCACGTGCGAGTGGGGAGAATTTTGATAAGCGGTGAATTCGGGTTGCATCACGGTGTGGCAGGTCTGGCCGCAGAACTGGACGGAATCCATGTAAGCGACGCCGCGATACGAAGCGGTAGCGATGAGGAGTAGATTAACCAGCGTGGCGAGCATGATCAGCAGAAGGCCGTGGCGGAGGGTTTCCGATCCGAGATCCACCTTCGGGTACTCCGCCGGAAGTTCGCCTCGGGTGCGCAACGCGCGCCACCGAATCCCCACGCCGATTGGACACAGCACCAGACCCAGGACGAAGATGCCGGGTAGGACGAGGAAAATGAGAATTCCGATGTAGGGATGGGGCGGTCCAGGTAGGAGGACGTCGTAGACCCAGAACGCAATCATGGTGAGCGCGCTGCTGGTAGTCAGCACCGCGCCCGTTAGGGTGATGGGATTCTGGCCCAGAAAATAAAACGGCCGGAGCCACTTCTTCACGCCTTCATCAACGTTCATTGAAGGAAGCAGGGCTCCTCTCTACCTATGAAAGCGCTTCTGTTCATGTTGCTGGTCGGGAAATACTCCATAGCTCCGTGTACCACGGCAATGTATCTGCCGATCTAACTCTCTATCTGCTTGATGTACAGCCGAAGCCCAACCAGCGTTATCCCGATCGCGATCAGGGATAATGCCAGCCCGATACGGCGATGGTTGCGCTCGACCATGGCGTCCTTTCCGGCTTGCAGGTTCTTGGCCGCGATTTTCAGCCCCGCTTGAACATCCTGGTCCACGAAGTCCGTCCGGAAGCTATGGATCGTGACGCGAGCCTTCGTCAGCGAGTCCCGTGCCTGGTCCTGCCCGAGCCGAGCCTCGCTCACTTCCATGCCGGAAGACTCGGCAACACTGAGAACTTGGTCCGCGCTTTTGATGGCCAGGTCCAACTGACTCAAGGAACTCTGCAATTGTACCCGTGCTTGATCACAGGCATCCCCGGGGGAATGACATCGCATGCAGACTGCGCCGGGACCCGTGCCAAGCATGGCGTCCGTTGGATGGCTGATGCCATGATTGCCATGGCAGACGACGCATCCCGGAAGGGATGCCGCTTCAAAGGCTGCTTTGTGCGAACTTTTCTCGTACATCTGGGCTTGAAAGGTGTGACAGTTCGAACACACATTTTGAACCCTGTCTACTCCGGGCGGCGCCGCTCCGTGATTTCCATGACACGTCGTACAGGTTGGCGCACTGAGGTCGCCTCGCACAGTTAGCGCTTCGTGGTGCACGCTCGTGTTGTACTTTGCGAACTGATCGGTGGGAATGGCGTATCCCTTCATATAATCCGCGTCAGAATGGCAGTGAGCGCAGGTGTTCGCCACGTTGACGGGATTGACCGTGGAACGGGGATCGCTGGGAGCCTTTAGATCGTGGACACTGTGACAATCGGTGCACACTGCAACTTTCATGTCTCCGGCCGCGAAGCGCTTACCGTGCACACTGGTGCGGTACTGGTCGAACTGGTCTGTGCGCAAGCTGGGGTTGAATTGCCGAATATAGGCCGGATTCGAATGGCAACTTCCGCACAGCTGCGGGATCTGCTTGCGATCAATCTTGCCTTTCCAGCCGGCGCTCCGGCTCATGGCTTTGTCTGGATCGTCGCTAGTTGGGTCGCCTCCGTGGCAGCTCGCACAAGTCAAACCCTTTTGTGCGTGAATGTCCTGGCTGAACTTCTCCTGGGTTACGCCCAGGGGATCGGGCAGGGCGGAATGACAATCCAGGCAGGAGTTCTTGGTTTGCCCATAACCAAGGCACGCCGCAAGCATGACGAAAGCGGCCAGCCAAACAGAGCGAGCTGCGCCGAACGGTCGCAGCTTATTTCGCGAGATAGCCATAAACAGTCATACTTGTCACGTAGCCCAGGGCAAAGATCGAAAACCCAGTGATCCAACCTTTCATGCGTGAGGGTTGGTCGCTTTCAAAGAAAGGCAATAGCAGCCAGAACAAACCGACCAGGCCGAACGCCAGGACACCCAGAACCTCCCCGTCGATGAACCAGACTTTCGCGGGAGTAAGCTTGAGGGTCTGAAACATGAAGAGGAAATACCATTCGGGCTTGATTCCCGCTGGGGCAGGCACAAAAGGATCTGCCTTGACACCGAGGTTCCACGGGAACAGCGCTGCCAGGGCACCTAGCACACCCAAAGCCACATACCAGGCCATTAATTCCCGCAACAAGAAATTGGGGAAGAACTTCATCTCCCGTCTTGCCGACGGATTCGTGGCCCATAGAACTTCCAGTTTCGGCGGAACGCTGATGCCCAGGCGTTGCACCAGCAACAGGTGCAGCAGGATCAGCAAAGTTGCCAGTCCGGGTAGGACGGCGACATGAAACCCAAAAAACCGGCTGAGTGTGGCACCGGTGACTTCTTCGCCGCCACGAAGAAAGATCATCACGGGCCTACCGATCACGGGGACTTGACCAGCAATCTCGGTGCCCACCTTGGTGGCGAAGAAGGCCAAGGTGTTCCATGGCAGCAAGTAGCCGCTAAACCCGAACCCCATGACCAGAAATAGCAGGATAACTCCGCTAGCCCATGTAAGCTCACGCGGTTTGCGGTATGCTTTAAGGAACAGGACGCTGAACATGTGCGCGAACGCGGTAAAGATCATCAAGTTTGCCGACCAGGAGTGGATGGAACGAATCAGCCAGCCAAACTGCACCCGGGTCATGATGTACTGGACGCTTTCGAAAGCTTCGTTCGCTCCGGGCCGGTAGTACAGAAGTAGCAGGATCCCAGTCAGCACCTGGATTACGAAGAGAAAAAGGGTAATGCCTCCGAGGAAATACCAGTAGGAGAGCTTGTGGAGAGGAACAGTTTTCTTCCGCAACGGAGCGATCAGACCATCCCAGCCGAAACGCTCATCGAGCCAGTTGCGTAAAGGACTCATCTCAAGCGTCTCGCCGGCGCCTCACGTAGATCTCGTCCCCCCGCACTTGTACCTCAAAAGCTTCCAGCGGGCGTGGCGGAGGGCCCGAAATATTTCTGCCGTTGAGGTCGTACTTACCGTTGTGGCAGGCGCACCAGACTTGACGGAGATCGTCCCGGTACTGCACTGTGCAGGAGAGATGGGTGCAGGTCGCGGACATGGCGCGGTACTCTCCGCTGGCAGTGCGGATCAGCAGACCGGGACGATTGCCAAACCGGAAAATCTTCCCGCTGTTCAGCTTCAACTCCCCCACACGGCCAGCTACCACGGAGTCGCCTCCAAGATCGGCGGCTTTGGGCGGAATCATGTAGCGCAAGACGGGGTAAACGAAGGCGACCAGAGTGGCCAGAAAACCCCCGCCGAGCAGCGCCCCAACAAACCGCCGGCGGGGTAATCCTGGAGACAGTCGATCACCGGGACTGATCATGCCCTGATCGCTCGTTGCCATCGCGGCTACTTTTTGCAAAGACTCTTGATATAGGTAACCACGTCTTTTATTTCAGCCTCACTGAGTTTCTTGTCGTAGGAAGGCATTTTGTTTCTGCCTTTCGTGACGACGTCGGCCATTTCCGCTTCGGTTTCCTTCTTCACCTCATCCGAGCAAAAATCGCGGGCTTTCATGGCCTTGCCGGCTGAGGAAGGTGAGCCATCGGCGCCGTGGCACATGGCACACTTTGCCTTGTAGGTGGCTGCACCTCCGCCCTGTGCCTGCACGGGCACGGTCAGTATGCAGGCCGCTGCCAACACGCTAAGACTACATGCCAGACGAAACAATCTCCCTGCAACTTTCATCGTTTCCTCCAAGACTGCGGTATGGTTCTGGACTGCGAGAGTATCCTACTGAGGGTAACGCATCACTGCAAACTTTGATTTCGTAAGGACAGTTTCTAACTCGCAGACAGCTTTTCGAGGCCCACTTTGTTCTTGATGACCAGAGTGGAACCGTGCATCTCCACCAGCTGTTTGCGCTTTAAGCCAGCGAACAACCGGGTGACAGTTTCCCGCGATGTGCCAATGATCTCTCCGATCTCCTCGTGGGTGAGCGTGAGCGAGGCCCGCAAAGGGCCTTCCTGCGAGTGATTGACCGCCAAACCCAGCAGAAAACGCACCAGCTTTTCTTCCGCCGAACTGGAAAGACCAAGGCAGCGGACTTCTTCGTAGGTCGAATGGTAGATCTCGGCCAGCATTTCCGTGACTCGCAAGGCGACGTCCAGATGTTCGTGCAGAAATTGCAGGAAAGTGTCGCGGGGGATGAAGTTGGCTTGAATCGGCTCCAGCGCTTCCGCGGTCGCGGTGTAAGGCCTTCCGGAGATGGTGGCTGGCAGACCGACGACCTCACCGGGATTGGCGATGCGCAGGATCAGAGCGCCGCCGCCATTGGAGCCTGCCAAGAGCTTGATACGCCCGTTGCAAATGATGAAGACGCCGCGAGGCGGCTGACCCTCGACAAAGAGGACGGCACCCTTCGGGTAGGTGGCGGAGGAAGAGATTGTATCCAAGGCCTGAAGCGTGGGCTCCGGGAGATTGCAGAACAGACGCTCCCTGATGAAGGAGCAAGTCAGGCAGCTTTCAATGATGGGCAAGCCATACGGAGTTTTTTCGTCAGCAGCGAGGCGGCTGGAGTCCGCTGGCTTCTTTCTATCTGCGATCGCTGGTCTGGGCAGCTTGCTTGGCTCCGCCGCGATTTCTCCGCCTGGCATAGAGTGATTACATCGTGATCGGTCACACCCTGCCTATGACCGTGCTCACGAGGAATTGTGACCTGGGTCACGAATCGCAGAAGGCCAATTCCGTGAATCACTTGCCACCGGCGATTGACGTTTGAGAGGATTGCCGCGCGCCATCCCCTTGCGAGAGTATTTCCCGAATTGGGCAGGGCTACGACCTTTTTAGCGGTCTTTTCCGTCGCAAAACCCCGTCGGCTCGCCGACGCAATGGAAGAATGACAAGCGTCTTGCCATAATGTTTTTTCCTTGCGAAGCGAAAAGCGTTGCGGGTTGGCGTTTTGAGCCGGCCGTCACCGAGAGGTAGAGATGAACTACGGAAGAACTTGCAGACTGTTGGAATTTCCGCTGCTTGGGTTGCTGATTTTCCTGGTTTGCCCGGCGTTGCCGGCGGCCGGCTCGGAGGCCTCGCAGGAAAAGAGTCTGACCGAGCGGACGGAAGCCTCTGACTACGTAGGTTCCGACACCTGCAAGACCTGCCACGAAGACATCTACAAGAGTTTCGAAACCACCCCGCACTGGAAAACAACCTACGGAAAGAAAGGCCCGGAGTGGCAAGGCTGCGAGGCTTGCCACGGGCCGGGCAAAGAGCACGTGGATGGGGGAGGCGACAAAACCAAGATTTTCACCTTTCAGGGTGCGACCGCGGCGGAGGTCAGCAAGCGCTGCCTGGGCTGCCACGAATACGGAGAGGAGCATGCCAACTTTGCCCGATCGCAGCACAATCTCAACGACGTCAGTTGTATCGCCTGTCACTCGCCGCATCACGCGAAAGAGACGCAGTACCTGCTGGTCAACAAGCAGCCGGAACTCTGTTATGGCTGCCATACCGACATCAAGCAGGATTTCAACCGGCCGTTTCGCCACCGCGTGGAAGAGGGGTTGATCCTGTGCAGCGACTGCCATAACCAGCACGGCGGATTCCTGACCAAGCAATTGCGCTCGACGGCGGCGCAGGACCAGGTCTGTTACAAGTGCCACGTAGATAAAGCCGGGCCGTTCGCTTTCGAACACGTGCCGATAAAAACCGAAGGCTGCGCGTCCTGCCACCAGCCCCATGGCTCGACCAATCCGCGGCTGCTGAAACGCGCCCAAATGAACCTTCTGTGTTTGGAATGCCACACGCTGACGCAGGATTCTTCGGTGCCCGGCCTGCCTTCGTTCCACAACCAGTCGCAGAAATACCAGGCCTGCACCATGTGTCACGCGCAAATCCATGGCTCGAATTTCGACCCGTACTTTTTCAAGTAGGAGATCCCCATGAGAAGAGTGTTGCGCGCAATTCGGATGCAAGGCATCGGCCGCGGTTCTCATTCCGGGGCTCCTGCGATGGGCCCCGGCGGGGCGCTGGTCCTCATCTTGTCCTTTCTGTTCCTGCATCTCGCCCATGGACAAACGGGCGGTGGCTCACCCGAAGGCATCGAGAATGGAAACTACCAGTATCAGGGCTCGTTTGAGCTGGGCTACCGCTTCGTGAACACCAATGGAAGCCAGGCCATCTACGACACATTCATCGACCAGCAACAAGGCCCGCGGCTGCTTGAGCAGACTTTGAGCATGCGTTCGCTCAACCACGAAGGAGCACTGTTCGACAATCTGTTTCTCAGCAGCTTCGGCTGGGGCGGCGATCCGGAAAATGCCAGCCGCCTGCGGATTTCCAAGAACAAGTGGTACAACTTCGGCATGACTTTCCGGCGCGACCGGAATACCTGGGACTACAATCTGCTGGCGAATCCGTTAAACCCGGCTAATCCTTTCATTCAGGTCAACAATTCGCCGCATGAATTCGAGACGGTGCGGCGCATGTACGATTACAACCTCACGTTGCTGCCGCAGTCTGCGGTGCGTTTTCGCCTGGGTTACACGCGCAACGACAACGAGGGCCCGGCTTTCAGCACGATTCACGAAGGCACGGACACAATGCTGTTGCAAAACACGCGCAACCTGCTCGACGGCTACCAGGCCGGGATAGACATCAAACCGGCCCCGCGCACCAATATCAGCTACGATCAGTTTTTGCAGTACTACCGGGGAGACACCTCATGGCTGGGGCAACCGGGGGCGTTTCAGTTGAGCAACGGCACGCCGGTGGATGCCGGAATCGTCTACAACGGGCCGGCAGGCCAGCCCTGCAGCACTCCGATCTTCACCACGACTACGACCCCGGCGACCCTCAAAGCAACTTGCAACGGCTATCAGGCATATTCCCGGTCCGCGCCCACGCGAACTTCCTACCCCACTGAGCAAGTCGCTTTGCAGTCGAGCTACTTTCGGCGGGTGGATTTCTCCGCGCGCGGCTCTTATAGCTCGGACGACATGAAGGTGGACAATTTTGACGAGTCTTTTCTCGGTTTGATTACGCGCACGGCACAGCGCGGCTTCGATGTTACCGGCCAGGCCACCAGCAAGCGTGTAATGGCCAGTGCCGATGGGGGAGTGACGGTCAGTGTCACTGATAAGTTTCGCATCGCGGATACTTTCCGGTTTAACAACTTCCGGATCCCGGGGATCTCTGATCAAAACACGTTGAGTCTGTTCGCCGGCGCCGCGGCCAGCATGTTGAACCCGATCGTTCCCTACAATCCTGCCGTGTGCCCGCCGACTTGCCCGGTGCATAACTCAAGTTCTTCAGCTGATCTAGCCGGCAACTTTTACCAGCGCACTCTCAGCCAGGACGCGAAATACAACACCTTCGAAGTGGAATACGATTTCACGAAACGGTTCGGCGGGCACTTGGGATATCGCTACGGAGACCGGTCGATCGATCACACCGTCTTCGCCACCATTGACGAACTGTTTTATCCCACGGTTGCCCAGCGTGGGGATTGCAAGAATTCGCCGCTTAATCCGGATGGAACCTGCAGTTTTTCGGGGGTGACCGGTTTCGACGCAGAACTGATCCAGGTCCACGAACATTCCGGAATCTTCGGCGTGTGGGCGCATCCGAACGACGCGTTGCGGCTGAATTTCGATACCGAAATCTTATCGGCTGATAACGTGGTGACCCGCATTTCACCGCGCAACCTGCAACGCTACAAGGGCCGGGCCAATTACAAGCCAAGGAACTGGATCAATGTCTCGGGAACGGTGAATATTCTGGAGAGCCGCAACAATGTGCCCACCGTGCTGCATCGCGAGCATGACCGCAACTACGGGGGCACCGTGTCGTTAAATCCGAACAACCGCTTTGGGTTCGACTTCGGCTACAACTACGATGACATCTTTTCCACGACCAACATCTGTTACGTGCTAGCGTCTTCGGCCACGACTGGCTCGACCGATTGCGGCGGCGCGCCCTTTCTCTCGGCGGCCTCGATCTACGACAACAAAATCAATTTCGGCTACATGAACTTCATGTTCAAACCGATCAAGCGAGTCACCACCAGCTTTGGCTACAACCTCACCAGCACGAGCGGCAACACATTGATTTTGTCGCCGACTCCCA
>Ga0335073_10005597_pt1 | contig 17630 bp, 6 predicted proteins | sample Lox_Sample_22_FD_207093 | JGI IMG/M metagenome (GOLD analysis project Ga0335073, IMG submission 207093) | Soil microbial communities from Loxahatchee National Wildlife Refuge, Florida, United States - Lox_Sample_2.2 | ecosystem: Environmental > Terrestrial > Soil > Wetlands | place: USA: Florida...
CAGCCGACGGACAGACTCCCGTGCCGAGCGCGTACGTTCAGGTTCAGGACGCCGTTACGAATCAAGTTCTCTTCTCGACCTACACGGACACCAACGGCTTCTACCAGATGCTCGATATTTCACCGAGCAGCCAGAGCTTCGTCGTGATCGCACAGTCCCCCAGTGATTCAACGGTGACGGTCTCACAAAGCGGCAGTTTCGCCACGTTCAATCAGACCGTGACGATTAACCTCACCCTGCCTGTTTCCGTTGTGAACGGCACGATTATGTTCTCCGACGGCACTGCCGTGCCCTATCCGAATGTCTTGATTACCCAGACGGATTCGCTCGGAAACCAGCAGACGTACTACCCGGTGCAGACGGACGGCAGCGGAAACTATTCCTTCGTAGGGATCCCTGTGGGTGCATTCACAGTGCAGGCGCAGGATTATAGTTCGGGTTTGAACGGCTCCGCTACATCCGCGGTAGCCAGCATTGCCACGCCTGTGACGGTCGCCGTCACACTGCAGCCGAGTGGCACGGTGATAGGAGTCGTGTACGACTCTACCGGCGCCCCCGTTCCATACGCTCCGGTGCTCGTTTCCTCCTCGGGTCTCAGTTTCAACCGCAGCACGAATGCGGATTCGAACGGCAATTATGAGGTCGATTATGTGGCGACCGGGACGATCGTCGTGTCAGCCGGACCAAACAGCTATCCTCTCGTCTACGAAGGAGCGTCGTCGGGCAACCTAACTTCCTCGGGACAGCAACTTACGCTCAACGTCAACCTGCAGTCGCTATCGACCATCGATGGAACCGTCTTCGGCCCGGACGGCGTCACGCCAGTGCCGGGCGCGACGGTGTCCGTCGAGAATTCGGGAATCGGCGGCGGACTCGCCGACTACTTCTACACGGGTCCCGGCGGCGAATTAGGAAGGACAACATCCGACTCGTCCGGCGCCTTCCAGGTGACGCAAGTGCCGACTGGCCAGGTAAGCATCCTCGCGACTTCGCCGGACGGAAGCTCAAGCGGCTATGTCAGTGGAAACCTGACAGCCTCGAGCGCACTGACTTTGAATCCGATTCTTGGAAATGCGGCGAACCTCCAGAACAGAACCTACAATCTCACGGATGCGAATGGCTTCCTCTACGACATTGACTGTGCTGGTGAAGTTGTCAGCGGCGGACTTTTGGCGAGTGGCATTCCCTCGTACTCGTATGGCGGCTCGCTCCTGGTTGACGGAAATTCGGGTCCGTTGTGCACGGGCAACGACGGGTTGTTAGACCAAGGCGGCAGCGAGGTTGCTTTCGGCCCGAGACCGGGCGGAGCGACCAACGCGCTTCTCGAGATCGGCCGGAAGGTTTTTGTGCCGCCCGCGGGCGGATTCGCGCGTTATCTCGAAGTTCTCACGAATCCGCTGAATACGAGTGTGACGACTACGGTTCAGATCCACACCAATCTCGCCTACACGCCCGACACGTTGGCGGTCGATCCGGAATCCAACGGCCAGACTTTCGGGGTGGAGTCGGACTCCACGTTGGTAAACCCGACCGTGGGATTCGCATTCGACGGACCAGGATCGAGCGTGCAAGCGACCAGCAGCTTTACGGCTGGTACTCCGCAACTATCCTACGCGTGGACCGTAACAATCCCGGCCCATCAAACCGTCATCTTGATGCACTTCCTCGTCCAGCGGAATGGTGGAGATACGGCGGGCGCCTCGTCGCAAGCGCAGGCTCTCGTCGGGTTGACCGATCCCAATGCGTTGGTCGGAATGAGTGACCAAGAGAAATCGGAGGTCGTGAATTTCAATGTTCCCTGAGCTATCGCGAAAGACCGCGCGTCTGCCGGGAAAGACATTGAGTACCGGCGCGATTTTCCTGCTCTGGTCCTCTGCGCTCATCGCCGTTCAGACGATGCCGCTGCCGACTTTCAGCGTTCAAACGCTGGATGGACAAACCGTTCAGAACAGCAGCTGGCCGACCCAGGGGAAGCGGCTCCTGATCTACGTGGAGTCACCCTGTCAGCCCTGCTCGACCGTGCTCCGAACTCTGACGAAACAGACCTACCCGCACTTGGCATCGCGCGCCATCGTTGTCGTGGGCGGGCTGAGCCCGAGCGACGCTGGCACCCTGCAAAAGCAGTTTCCGGATCTGGCCGGTGCTGCCTGGTATGCCGATCCGGCGAAGAACCTATCGAGCAGCCTGAAACTCCAGGGAGCTCCGGTGATTTTCGGAATTCAGGATGGAATGGTGCGGTGGAGTATCTCGGGCATTCCGCCGGACGCCAAGCAGTTCCGGTCGGCTCTAAACACATGGTGTACGCAGTGACGGGAGAACGGATCGACGGATGCGCGTCGGCTCGCGATCTGGGCGGCGACACGACGGAAAAATCGAATGAGACGCTTGTTCAATAGCGATCGCAGGAAAGTAGCGGCCCGAATGGGGAGCTGGTTCGCTCGCCCATTCTTGGTCATCTGTGTTTTCCTTCTCGCGGTCACTGGAACGAAAGCTCAGACCGTGTTGCTGGGGGACCAGACGATTGAATCGAACCTCGACAACAATGCTAAAGGGCTGGCCGAGGCTTTTCCTGAAACCGCAACGACCAGCGGCCAAGTCGGCTCGATCAATCTCTTTCTCGACGAAAGTTCGAACGCTGGCAAGATCTACATAGGGATCTACTCGGATAGCAGCGGTCACCCAGGCACCCTGCTCACTCAGGGAAGCGCCACGCAATTCGCCCTCGGCACATGGAATTCCATCACGGTCGGGAGCGTGAGCCTCAACGCAGGAACACCGTATTGGATCGCCATACTTGGCACGACCAGCGGCGAGCCGCAGTTCCGTGATCGAACTACGAGCAGTTGCCAGAGCCAGACGAGCTCGCAGTCGACGCTTACCGCGCTCCCGAGTTCCTGGTCCACTGGAAAAACCTGGGGCACATGCTACATTTCGGCGTATGCGGTCACGAACACTCTGGCCGCGACCGTCTTGATTGGAGACCAGGCGGTTGAGGCTTCGCTCGACAAGAATCCGGCTGGAAGAGCGGAGGCTTTTCCTGCTCCCGCCAACAGCACCGGAACAGTTGGAGCGATTGCGCTCTACCTTGATTCCACTTCTGGTACGGGGCCTGTGTACGTCGGCCTCTATGCGAATAACAACGGCCATCCCGGAACGCTTCTTGGACAGGGAAGCACGACAAGTCCCGTCGCAGGGGACTGGAACCAAATTGCGATTGCACCGAGCGGCGTCACCGCCGGACAACAATACTGGATTGCCGTTCTTGGAACTCAAAGCACGAGTCCTTATTTCCGCGACCGGCAAACGACCGCCTGCCATAGCGAGACCACTCCGCAGAACACGCTGACGTCGCTGCCCGCGACGTGGACAACGGGAACCGTTTGGAACACATGCTACATATCGGCGTACGGGTTGCCGGCAACCGGGACGTCGCCCGTGCTATCCGTGACGCCGACGAGCCTCAGTTTCAGCGCAACGCAAGGCGGCGCGAACCCTGGATCGTCTAGTGTGAGCGTTAGCAACACCGGGAGCGGTTCGCTCACATTTACTGCGTCGAGCGATCAGAGTTGGCTGTCGGTCTCACCGGCGAGCGGAACAGCGCCCGCGACGCTGCAAGTTTCCGCTGCCGTGGGAAGCCTGACCGCTGGCACGTACACGGGGCACGTGACCGTCACCGCGTCCGGCGCTCAAGGTTCGCCCGTCACCGTCACAGTCACCTTCACCGTGGCATCTCCGCCTCCCGTGTTGTCGGTGACGCCGACGAGTCTCAGTTTCAGTGCAACACAAGGCGGGTCGAATCCCGCGCCGTCCAGTGCGACTATCAGCAATACGGGTGGCGGGACACTCGGCTTTACGGCGTCGAGCGACCAGAGTTGGCTATCTGTTTCGCCTGCCAGCGGAACCGCGCCGGCGACTCTTCAGGTTTCCGCAACGGTAGGGAGCTTGGCAGCCGGCACTTATACGGGCCACGTGACCGTCACTGCCGCGGGTGTGCAAGGATCGCCGGCCACTGTGACAGTCACTTTCACCGTGGGGTCTCCGCCTCCCGTGCTATCCGTGACGCCCACGAGTCTCAGTTTCAGTGCAATCCAAGCTGGCGCGAATCCCGCGTCGTCTAGTGTGAGTGTCAGTAACACGGGTGGCGGCACATTGAGCTTCACGGCGTCGAGCGATCAGAGTTGGCTGTCCGTTTCGCCTGCGAGCGGAACGGCGCCAGCAACACTGCAAGTTTCTGCTGCTGTCGGAAGCCTAACTGCTGGCACGTATACCGGGCACGTGACTGTCACCGCTTCCGGCGCTCAAGGATCGCCGGCCACCGTGACGGTCACTTTCACCGTGGGGTCTCCGCCTCCCGTGCTATCCGTGACGCCCGCGAGTCTTAGTTTCACCGCAACGCAGGGGGGTGCGGATCCGGCACCGTCCAGCGCGAGCGTCAGCAACAGCGGCGGCGGGACCTTCAGCTTTACGGCGTCAAGCGATCAGAGTTGGCTATCGGTCTCACCTGCGAGTGGAAGTGCGCCCGCGACTCTTCAGGTTTCCGCAACCCTGGGAAGCCTGGCTGCCGGTACGTATACCGGGCACGTGACCGTGACGGCGTCTGGCGCTCAAGGCTCACCCGTGACTGTGACGGTCACTTTCACGGTGGGCGCACCGCCTGCCGTTCTGTCGGTGGCGCCCACGGGTCTCAGTTTCAGCGCAACGCAAGGCGGATCGGATCCCGCACCGTCTAGCGTGACTGTGAGTAACGCCGGCGGCGGGACGCTTGGCTTCACGACGTCGAGCGATCAGAGTTGGCTGTTGGTCTCACCAGCGAGTGGAACGGCCCCAGCGACGTTGCAAGTTTCCGCGACGGTCGCGGGTCTGGCGCCTGGTTCTTACACAGGCCATGTGACTGTGGACGCACCTGGGGTCGTAGGTTCGCCGGCGACTGTCACAGTCGTGCTGATGGTCGTGCCGGCGGGAGTGATCGTCGGTCAAGTTCTGTCGGATGTCACCGGACTTCCTCTCCCGGGAGCGTCTGTGCAAATCGCAGGGCAGACTGCGTCGACGGCTTCGGATTCGAATGGCCGCTACTCGACTCCGGCGAACTCGAGCCATTTGTTCTTGACGATCAGCGTTGCCGGCAATCCCGCCGCGCAGATTCCCACGATGCTGACAGTTGAACGCGAAGTTTTTGTGCAGCCGGGAGTGGGGACTGTTCCCGTCGATGCTCGTCTCACGCCGATCGGTTCGCCTGTTTCAGTCGATTCGAGCGGCGGCGTGCTGGGAAGTGGCGTGATCACTGTGACTGTTCCTGCCGGTGGGGTTTCTTCCGCCACGATGTTTCATCTCACGCCGCTTTCGCCCCAGGGTCTGCCCGGTCTGCTGCCATTGGGTTGGTCGCCGGTTGCCGCCTTTGATGTGCGTTCCGATACATCGACCGCAACTCCGCTGACGGCTAACTTTTCGCAACTGCCGTCGATTTCCTTGAGCCTCGTTACCTACGACTACAACGTGCATGCTTGGACCGTGGTGACTCCGAATCTAACGGTTTCTAACGGATCACTTTCGATTCCACTGCCTTCGACAGGCGACTACGCCTTGGTGGCGACCGACCCCGGAAACACGTCGATTCAGGTTCCGTCGGCGGGGCAGCCGCTGACCGGCGTGGCCATGGTGCTCCTGCCATCTGGAGCAGCGTCAAGCGGCTCGCTAAATCCGCCGACGGTGCCGCCCAGTGGCGGTACTTCCATGGCTTCGCTCTCCGTTCAGTCGCCGACTCCACTCCCCTCAGGCACCGTTGTCCAATCGGCCTTGACCGAGAAATACACGCTGAAGACGGGTGCCGTGGTCGAGGATCCGGTGCGTTATGAAGACATTCTCATGTATCAAATTCCCGCGCCCAGTGGCGCCGCCGTCGCCGCGAACTTTCCTGTTACGCCGTCGCAGACGTTCTCGCTCGACCAGTTCAGCTCGGGCGACGTCCACCTCGACATCCTGTCGGGCCGCGAGGCGGTTCGCGGTCAGACAGGAGGAAGCGATGCCGTCGTAGTGCAATCGGGCGATGCTACTCTGTCGGTAGCCGCTGGTTCGCTTCCACAAGACACGGCGATCGCGGTATCTCCGGAATCGCCGAACGATTTCCTGCCTTCCACTGCGACTCTGATTCCATTGGCGGAATACAACTTGGACTTCTCGGGACAAACCTTGAACGCCCCGGCAGAGCTTTCCGTGGGCGTGGGCAGCGCCTCACCCGGGGACAATATATTGATCGCCCTCGTGCAGTACGTCGGAGGAGTGCCGTGGCTCGTCGCTGTGAGTCAGGCGCAGGTCACCGCCTCGAATATTGTTTCCCAATCCACTCCAGGCTTGCCTGGTATCACGCAGGGCGGCGACTACGTCTTCTATAAGTTGACCGCTCCGACAGGTTTCGTCGCAGGGAACGTTTCTGCCAGCTCGGGCCCGACTGCTGCCATGGTCCAGACGAACACGTTGCCCTTCGTCGTGTTCGCTCCTGCGACCGGCGGGTTTACGGTCCCGTCGCTGGCTGGCCCCGTCGTCGCTACGGCGACGGTCCCGAGTACCGCACTGGCCGGAACTCAATCTGCGCAGGTCACGGCCGGTCAGACTGCAACCGCCAATATCGCAGTTGTTGGCCAAGTCGAAGCAGCCAGCGTGACGCCGCCGAATGGCGCAGTTGGCGTGCCGCTCACGGCGGAAATTGACATCACCGCTGCGAACGCTTTCAATCCGGCTACGGTCACATCGTCGAGCGTCACGCTTTCGCAATCGGGACAGGGAGGGAGTCCCGTAGGGTTGCGTTTCGTCTTTTCCCAGGGCGGCACGGCGCTCGCCGTCTTCCCGGTCACGGCGCTTCAACCCTCAACTCAATACACGTTGCAAGCTTCAGGTCTCGCAAGTTCCGTTGGCGGCCTGATCTCAGTGCCGACCGTTTCGTTCACCACTACTGCGGTCACTCCGCCCTCGTACAACACAGACGCATTGGTTTTCTCTATGCCTGATTCAAACGGCAACGTGCAAATCAACGCCCCTGCAAATTCCTTCCCGCCTGGCTCGACCATTCTGATCGTGGATCAGACGAATGGAGTGGTTCTCTCGCTCACAGTTGGTAACGACGGTTCCGTGAGCGGCCAGATGCCGGCCACGATCGACGACGTTCTCACCGTCACCCTCACTGACCCGCAGGGGAACAAAACAACCTTTAGTCGCACGCAATTCGTCGGTTCTGACGGTAGCGTTGCGGTCGGCTCCAATGGCGGCACGGTCACAGGCCCGAACGGCCTGGCCATGATCATTCCTGCCGGCGCTCTAGACAAAGGCACCGTATTCAGCATCCAGTCCTTGGATCAGAGCGCATTCCCGCAGCTTCCGAATTGGCAAGGCGTGAACTTCGGCAGCGGCATGCAAATCAACGCACCGTCGATGCCGGCCTTTCACAAAGAGGTCAAACTTGTATATCCGGTTCCGGCAAGCGCGCCGAGCGGCGCTTTTTATTACGTCTATCGCCAGCTCAAGGACCAGAACAACAACATCCTCCTCGACACAATCGACCACGCTTTCGTCCAGGGCCAGGGCGCAGCGGCGCAGGTCGTCACCGCGTCTCCTCCTTTCTGCGGCTATCAGGACAGCTACGGAAGTTTCCAGAGCGTGGCGACGGCCTCGTTTCTGCCGTCGGCGTCAGCTTTCATACAAACCTTCATGATGTGGGATTTCGATCCCAACCAGCCGGGCACCGCTTCTCCGGGCTTGATCGCCGGGAGGTTGTTGCGAACGGTCCCGCCTGGACCCGGCCAGACCGACCCGACCTACGTCCCAGTCGGGGGTGCAGTGGTTTCGTTGAACGGTGATCCGCTCAACGATGTCGCTACCACCGACGCAACATGCGGCACGTTCACGATCTTCGATCCACGAGTCGGAGGCGGCTCGCGAACTGTAACAACGACGGACCCGGCGACCTCCCAGCCGTTCACCGCCACGGTCGATGAAGTCAACGGCGTCCAGGCCGACGACGCCACGTACGCAGTCACGGCCGGCCTTGAAAGCGAATACCGCGACATCGGTCGCGTCACGATCACGCTGCCATCTCTCACTCCGCCCCCGCCGCCGCCGCAGATAAACATTTCGCTCTACACCGTCGATCAGAGTGGCAATCGCCAGCCCATTTCTGGAATCGTCCAGCAAGGCGCTTCTGTAATGGCGGCTTTCAGTTCGACCCTTACGGTCGTGGGTGCCACCATCAATGGCTCTCCCTTCTCGAGTGTCGTCACAGACATTCCTCCGGGCCAGCCCGTTCCGGGCCTGAACTACTACCGTTTGAATGACGCCCTTCCCACTGGCACGACGGGGGTGTACACGATCGTCGTAACCGCGGAGCCGGCGTTGGGCGGCACGCCTGTGACAACCTCTCAGGGATTCCTGGTCGTCGCAGCAGGGGGCGGCAACACGGTCGCAACCGCCGGGCAGCCTCCGCTGGTGGTGAGCTCCACACCGCAGAACAACGCCCAGGACGTGCCCGTCACGACGTTCCCTGAAGTCACCTTCAGCGAGCCAGTCACTAAAGTTCCTGGCAATGTGACGCTCGTCGATGCGCAAGGGAACTCCGTGCCGGTCGTTCTGATCGGTGTGCGCTCCGACGGCACAGTCACCAGTTCCATCGTAGCTACTGATGCGATCACATCGCTCACGCTGCAGCCGCTCGCGAGCCTAAAATTCAGCGAAGCGTACACGCTGACGCTCACGAGCAACATTCTGGGCCTCGGGCAGGATTCGTCGAATAATCCAATCCCCCTCGCGACGTATGCGCTCACTTTCACGACCTTTGGGCCTGCGGCTCTCGGCGGCAGCTCCACGCCCGCGGCGTCCACACGAGCCGTCGTCGTGGGTCAGGACGCCTACGTTGGAGAGCGCCTGTCGGACACGATCAGCGGCCTCGACGCGCTCGACATCAGTGATCCTTCGCAGCCGAAGGATCTCGGCGTTCAACAGTCTTTCGATGGGATCGTCACGGACGCGGCTGGCCTCGAGTCTTCTCCAGTCACGCGCTGCCTGGTCGCAGCCTTGCCGGGCCAAACGTGCCAACAGCAATCCGCTGGCGGACCGCTCGTCGCGTTATCCGCCACGCAAGGCCCGACGGAAAACCTCATTCCTTCGAACATTTACGTGTACGACGTTTCCGGTATGCCGCAGCAGCCTCCCGTGCGTGTTGCGGCCGTCAGCGCCACCACCAGCGCGACGTCGGATGGCTCCGTGCAGCGCATGGTGATGGATGGCCAGTACATCTACACCGTCACATTTAATAAAGGCCTCCAGGTCATCGACGTTCAGCAGGCCGTCAGCGACTACCAGCAAGCGGATCCCACATCCTTTGGCCAGGCCCTCACCACGGACGGTGAAGGTTTCGCTCTCGACGCCGTCGTCAATACGATTCCGCTGCCCGTTACGGTTGGTTCAGGCGCAGGCGCCACCACGGCCCAGGCTTCGATGTCGGACCTGAAGGTCGCCAACATCGCCGGGCAAACGCTGATCGTAGCGACAGGACGGTTGCCGCTTGTTGTCGCCGACCCACAAGTGGGCGTCCAATATCCGGGGCCGGACTCAGCCGGTGATGGAGGCTTGAACCAAGCAATCCTTACGAGCGCCGATGGCACCTATCAGTTCCAGTTGGGCCGCGCCGTCGCCCTTGGCACAGTCTCTACCACGGATTCACAGGGCAACAGCTCGAGCGAGCCTGTCGCAGTCCTCGTCGGCACGGGAACTGCATCGGGCCAGCCCGTGAGCTTGCTGGTCGTCGTCAATATGACCGTCCCAACAAGCCCTGTCCTGCAAGGATTTTTGTCGCTCGGCAGCGTCGGTGCCGACGACGTAATCCTCAATGGCAATCTCGCGCTCGTTGCCACCGGCACGAACGTCCTTATCGTCAATATCGCGCAGCCCGCCAGCCCGTTCCTCGCCGGCCAGATCACGGGCACCTTCGGTACCGGCCTCGCGCTCACCGATTCCGGTATTCTCCTCGGAGCATCGCCCAACTCCGCCTACGGTGGCCTTCACACGGCGGCCATCGGTACGGTACCAGTTGTTCAAGACGTTTTTCCCGTCTTGGCTAGATTGGATCAGAACTCAAAGTCTCTTGATCCGATCGCAATCAGTTATGCCGTCACGGGACCTGTACTCCCGGGGACGACTGGCGAGTTGGATCTAACCAGGGACGGGCAGGTTGTAGACGCGGTTCCATTAGGACCGATTCAAGTCGGCGGTGGCACCACCACGATACCGTCTGGCCTGCTCCTCAATGCGCCTCTTACGGATGTCAGCATCACCGTATCATCAGGCGGGCAGACCACGCGACCGTTCGATCTCACAATTCAGAATGCCGCAAACTCGTCCACGCAGCAATTCTTGCCGTCCAGCCCTGCTGCCACTTTTACAACATTGACACCCAATGAGGCTGTCTCCGGAAGTGCGGCATTAAAGGTTACGATCACCGGTTCCGGAATGGATCAAATCTCCCAAGTCTTCGTTCTGGGCCTTGATGGTAGCTGGACCTCCGTTAGCACCACGTCTAACAGCTCCGCCAGCGCAACTGTTACGATACCGGCTTCCCTTCTTACCGGGCCCGGATTCTTGGAGCTCTCTCCCACGCAGGACGTGCAGTACGCAGTAGGCTTCATGGTGTTCGCCTCCGGGCTGCCCGTTCTGAGTACAAGTCAGTCCTTCGGTATCGCCTCTGTCGTTCCAGCCAACATTGGTGCCGGCGGTACGATTCAAGTGACAGGCGGGCCGTTCACAAGCGGGATGAATTTGGTGCTCGGTCGTAGCAATACACCAGGGGTTGTTCTTTCCACTACTTATGTCTCGAGCACCGAGCTGGACGCAGATCTGCCCGGCTACATTGGGGCGCAGGACCTTTTCGTTTCAGTAATGGCAGCGGACGGGAGCTCACTTTCTGCCCCAGTCTCGCTTTACAGCACGTATCCTTTCATCGAAGTCGATTCGAGCACAGATATACCCCCGGACGACCCTTTCTCGGTTGTATCTGCTACCGGCTTGGTGTGGAACGGCCAAAATCAGACGATCACGCTGCAGGGAGCCGGACTACAGCCCGGAATGCAGGTCGTCTTCACAACTAGTCAAGGCACCTATTCGGCAACGACGGCGGCGGTCCCGCCGTCGGCCGACCCGGTTGACCCTATGGGAGTACCGACATCGAGTTGGCTTTCCTCTGTTCTGGTGAAAGTCCCAGATCAAGTTACCCATATGCCGACTTTTGCGTGGCTGCTAAAGCTGATCTTGGGCGGCCAAACAGTGAGCACAAGTCCTCCAGCAAATCAGCAGCCGCAGGTCGACTATAATGTGTTTCTCGGAGGACTTTCCGGCTTCGTTGTCTATTTCGATCAGGCCGCGCAGAACATCATGGTGTTGCAACAGCGCGGGCGCACATTCGTCGGCCCCGTGCTCCAGCAGGGAAACCCAAACTATGTTGAGCTGACGAAGGATCAGCTCACGTGGACAATCACCAACAACCCCACGCCGCAAGCGGATAAGATCCCTTCGGTCCTGCAAGAAATTGCCGGTCCTCCTGAAGTTTCTAACCCGGATCCCGCAGCACTTTATCTCCGAGGTGTGCATCTGACACCCAACCAGCCTGTCGTGGTTCATCTGGTGGCGAAATACTCCACGCCGGCCAGCAATCTCGTGTTTCAGCGGGACCTTAACATCAATGTGATCGGCGGGAATTTGACTGGACACACGGACGATGATGGCATCTTGAACACCGTGGGCGATCAATTTGGCATTCCGCCCCAGTTCCTCTATTCTCAGGCCCACTATGAGGGAGGCTTTGGATCCAAGAACGCAACAAACTTCCGCTACGAGCCGATGACCGTGGACTTCCTTAATTTCTCCGGCGACGACCCAAGCGCCACCGAGGAGCCGAGCGGCCAGCGATACGTCAGCGATCCGTTCTTGTCTCCATACGTAATTAACGGCACGGCCCTCAGCAACAGTAGTACCCCGCAGAGCGCAACCTTCGTAAACGCAGCCGTTGCTGGGACGCCATCTACGCTCGGTCCCTCCTTCTCGATCACGGGGCCGATAATGGCAATGACCGGCACACCTGGTAATCCAGGCACGGCCGTAAAACGCCTGATGGTGACGCTTACCGACGCGAATGGAAACCAGGAAAACATTCAACAGGTCCCATCCAGTCCATACACGTGGGTCAAAGGAGGGCCACACTGCATCAGTTCAAATCCCTGCGTCCCGGCCCCGACGTACTTTGGTATCCAGACCCCGCCGTTTATAGGGACGGGGCCCAACCTGGCTCCGGTTGGGAATCAGTATGCGCTCGACTACGTCGCCGGCCAGCTGACATTCGGGAGGCAATTGCAGCCGGGCGAGACGCTCACAGTGATGTACTATCCTGTATCGGAAAATCAGGTTCCGGTCACGGGCAGCGCGAGTGCAGCCAATCTCGTGGGCGTAAAGGCGGGTTTTCCACAGCTGAAGTTCAATCCGGGTGAATCAATTGCCGATTGGGCAGCTAGCAATTTGAATTCGCAGGCTACAGATTATCAGTACGGGAACTTCCTCACGGGCACATCTAGCGAGAAGGCTTGGCTGTTTACCGCAACTGGGCGGTCGGGAGCTCACGCGGCCCCTGTGGCTCCGCTGGACGGTCGCTTCAACGGAGCGACAGCTCAGTTTTTTGCTTCAGCATCGTATGGAATTATTCAAGTTCTCGCGAGAACCCTGGTGGACGGCACATACGGGCCGACTCTGCGGAGCGCCCTAAACAACAAGACTCTTTTCCCGACCGGCACGCTCTTTGACAGTTTGAGTAGCAGTTCTTCGACAGCTCTGACCTCTGGACTAAGCCTAGGGGCGGCGTATACCCAGGTCTCGCTACCGTTAATTGACACTAGCCCAAACACGAACGGCAAAAACCTTAGGCCGCATACATGCGGAATTCCAAATGCCCAGACTTCGATTTGCACAACGAACGGATGGGAGGGCATGTGGTCATCGGCCTTTCACCTTTACAATGCAGGATCAACCGCGACACACTATTCAGGGCAAATCAACGATATCGTCGTGTTCGGGATGGGGCATGAGCCGCATTAGAAGAATTCTTGTTCTGAGTCTGTGGGTGATTGTGTTGCCGCGCTGCTGTGCCGCACAGACCAAGCATTTCGGCCTTACCGAAACGGACCGTTTTCAATCGTGCGCCGCGAGGATCTTTGGCAAACCCGTGCTCATCAGTCCGGAGTGGGCCGGTGCGTACAATACATTGGCCTGTGTGCAGACCATCGAGGGGCTGAAAAAATCACTCGCGTCGAAAGGGGTTTCAGTATTCCAAGGCCCCCAGTTTGTCTATCTTATCCCCTCGGCCTCTTTGCACAGAGATTTTGGGACTGAGCCCGGGCCCCTTTCGATATCGTGGGCTCCGGCGAACGGGGAACGTTCCTTCGCGGGGTGTGATCCGCTCTCCGACAAGGCCTTGCTCAATGTAGGCGAAACAATTCTCGATGGGGCCCGAATGCCCTTGTTCCCCGCAGGGCTTTTCCGTGCTGCCTCGGACGGCAGAACGTTAGAAGCGAAATTGGTTCTGAAGATCTACGATTGCCACTTAGGACCGAGCACCGAGTCAGTTTTCGGCGTCCTTGGAGGGACGCGGTTGGTCTACGGCGAAATGAAGGGTGGACAGTTCGTCTTACTGTGGGACTCTGCGGAGTTTCCTTTCGGGTACGTTGCAGAGCTCAAGGACATGGACGGCGACGGTGTGAAGGAGATCCTTGTGAGTTATGATGCTTCGAGAGCGGCGCAAGCCGACCGCGGCCTCGCCATTTTTGATATTCGCGGAACGGAGTTGGATCCAGGCGATGAATCCTTCATCGGAGAAGACTTCGAATACCAGACTCGACCGGACGGCCGTGTCGACGTTCTAGTAATGAACGGCGACCGGACTGACCGATACACGCTCGTAAACGGACGCTACCAGCTGACGAAGCCTAGCTCGCCCCGAAAACGCCATGCCCCCTCTGGTACGGCGCATTGACGACCATGGGCAAGAGCAGTTGCAGCGAGAGCCTGTTGGGGAAATGGGGCGCTATAATTCAGGTCTATAGTTCATCGACAACGAATACCGGCTACGGCCAAGCCGTCGTCACGGCTGGTGCTGAGAACTATGCTCCAAGCGAGCCCCAGTAAATTAGTGGGCTGCATCCTCGTCGCTTTTTTGCTAGCGGTGTCGACCGGTGGCCAAGAGACGCCACCGCAATTCCGTCAAATGGGATCGACCGACCGAGACGCTACGATGCGCTGTATCACGAGCGTTTACGGTAAACCGGCCCTCTGGGACAGGATAGGAACGAACCTGTTGATTCAGCCCTGCCCCGCAACACGAGCGGAGCTGGCAGACGCTCTGACGAAACGCGGCATCCGGATCTTTGACGCCCAAGACTTCATGTTCGTCATACCAGAAAAGCTGTTCCAGCCTTTCGATCACCCGCAGGAGATCTACCCTTGGGGGACCTGTGCAGGCCTGGCCAACACTTAAGTGGAGCTCGATAACAGTTCACTTGCACGTGCTGAAGTGGAGTAAGGACGAGGACCTGCCCGTCGAGGCCAATGAGATTGCAAAACAGATCCTCCGACAGGCACGAATGATTCCGCTGGCGGTGTCCCATGGACTGTCGGAAGCTGTCGAGGACGATGACGTGAACATCGCCATATGGCAGGGCAGCCTCGGACCCGCGGGCGAGCAATCTGTCGTGGCGTGCATAAACGGGCGCGGTCGAACTGAGTTTTCTACCGCGCGGCTCGTATATGGCGAGTTGTGCGACGGCGAATACGTCATGCTTTGGGACTCCCCTCTGTTCAACATCCTGCATGGGAATGTGCACTTTGCGGACATCAATGCAGACGGCTGGAAAGAGTTCGTGATTGACTCAAGCAACTACGGAAATCACGAATACCCGATGGAGGTTATTTTCGATCCCGAAGGCCGCGAGATTACGCGTCAAGAAAAATGCGATACTGCGATTGCCGCAGACGGCAATTTCACCGCCGAGGACGGGACGTGCGCCATCTTCGGCAACGACGTAGAGTTCAGTAACGACGTGAACCCTCCCGCGGATCCTGAAGAGGCCGCCAAGATCCCGCAAGACATCTACGTCACTTCGTGGTACGGTGATGGCCAGAACCACGTCTTTGAACTCGTGAAGGGTGTTTACGTCCCCGACCCGCCCATCGCGGGTCCATTCCCTCCGGCGTCTCCGAACCCGCCTGAGCCAACCGCGACGGATGCCGCAGAGCATAACAACCAGGGCTTAAGATTAATGCGCCAAAAAGACTACTCGTCGGCAGAGCTCGAATTTGAGCGCGCGTCTCTAATCACCGGCTATAAGAACCCGCTATACGCAAACAACGTGGGATTCGCTTACTACATGGAGCAAAAGTACGACCTCGCGGTTTATTGGCTGCAAAAGACCATCACGCTTGATCCCAAGCGTGCCGTCGCGTATCTGAATCTCGGCGACGCCCTCGCAAAGTTGAATCGCAATCCAGAAGCTCGCGACGCATACAAAAAATACCTCGAGCTCGCGCCCAATTCCAAAGCCACCCCCGACGTAAAGCAAAAGCTCGCCGCACTGTCGCCCTGACGCTCGTCGCGCCGAACTCGCTATTTAGGGCAGATCTACGATATCGTTGTGTTCGGGATGGGGCATGAGCGGTCTTGGAAGAATTCTTATTTTGAGTTTGTGGCTGATTCTGCTGCCGCAGTGCTGTCCCGCGAGTCGCCGTGCATTAGGCTAAGGCGTCTTCCGAGTGTACCGATTTCGGTCCAACTTCAGCCCAATTCAAAGCAGATGCTCCTCCTTCTGTTGCGTGGCTTTGCGCGCGATTTTTTCTGCGTTTGTGCTCCATGGTGAGTCAGCGGTCAACGCGAAAAAAACCAAAAGGACCTCGTCAAGGGTGTCTTGCTTCGACATACCGGTCAGCAGCAACTAGCCATTGGCAGAACGTCGGGTACCGTTGGCGGTGATCACGAGTTTGTATCTTTGCCCAATGTCTTCCGTAAACCATAAGGCGAACATGTCGGGGATGAGAGCGTATTGATTCCATAGGATTATCCAGGAAGCCTTCCGCTTTCGTGACCATCAGACCGAGTCGGTTGCCGGCCCTAATGACGGATCGCCACTTTACATATTTTCTCTCGCCCTTGTCCCCCGACGTAGGCCGGCGGTACGAGTCGTGCGGAAACCTGCGTTCCAGTTCGGTTACAACGTGAGTCGGCAGTTTGCTACCGGCAGCGAATAAAGGCCGGACCCACTGAGTCGTTGCTTCCCAATCGATGTATTTCTCGACGACCAGCGCCGTGTCTGAATAAGTGACATCACCGCAGATTTTGGTTTCCAAGGCGCGCTGTTGCCACTCCTCGAAGAACGGGGTCGCTTTCGGTGGGACTCTGCTCCACTGAGTTTCGCAACGTTCCCAATAGGCCCAAGCTGCCCGCGACCGGATGTGCCTGACTCCATAAAAGGTAAGCGCATCGAGCCAGCCTTGTCGCTTCGTGTAGCCAAAGATTGTGTCGTGAACCCATTCCAGAAGATGAAAGGCCAGTAGGTTTGGCTCGCGTATGGATTCTTCACTCTCGAGAAAGCCAGGGCAACGCTCTCTGAGGGTCTTCAAGAGTTCGGTAGAAGCGTGGCCTTTCGCGGTAACGACAGCCCTGATCCAAAGCGATAGGCCCAGCCATTGAGGATATTCCTCGTAAGCCTTGCGAAATCGGTTCCATGGGATTTGCAGCAACTGTTTTTTCGCTTGGCGGCTGGCAAGAGCCTGGGCCCGCAATTCGACTTTCGAAAACCGCCCTCGCTGCGTGGTTTGCGGTGTTGCGTGCACGCGCTGCTCCAGAAAGCAATCCGTCAGAGTCGCCAAACGAGCTGAGACTACCGAGAATCACGGGACCGATCAAGACGCGATCCGAACTGAAAACTAGCCATGAGACGTCAGATTGGCGCGATTTTCTGTTGCGTTAGGTGTGACTGGGCACCGAACGCGCCCCCAGAATCGAAATGCCGAAATCTTTGCCGAGGCTAGCCATGAAACGAGACACTGGCGAAAGAAAGTTCCGGCGCCCCCGATGGCAGAAGCCGCCAAATCCGGACAGGGCTTCGTAAGCCCGAAGAGCTCGCAGCGCCAGCTAGCCATGAGAACTTCAACTGCCGAGATTTTCCTGGCTTTCCCGGCTACGCCGGTAAGCTAGTCATGAAGCCTCTAACTGGCTGAAAAATGCCAGACCAATAGAGCTCTTCTGGAGAGTACGACCTTCAGGTATCCGCTTAAATACAGCGCATCGTTCGTTGAACGAGGCGCTTAGGTGATTCTGCAAATCTAAATCGCTGTCGATATCGGTGCGAATTCGCTGTCGCTGGGGGCTTCATCCTCTGATCCCAAGTGCGGATGGCGAGCGTCGGCTGAGTGCACACCACAAATTCTTGGGTTATGTTGCGGAAGGAAATGTTCGGGAGTAATGTCCGAGTAATTCAACCGTATGGAAAATAACGGTGGCAACGGCAGAGCCGACGCGCGGTCGGAGATGAGACCACACGAGGAATTCCTCGAGCTTT
>Ga0335073_10005598_pt1 | contig 17629 bp, 14 predicted proteins | sample Lox_Sample_22_FD_207093 | JGI IMG/M metagenome (GOLD analysis project Ga0335073, IMG submission 207093) | Soil microbial communities from Loxahatchee National Wildlife Refuge, Florida, United States - Lox_Sample_2.2 | ecosystem: Environmental > Terrestrial > Soil > Wetlands | place: USA...
CTGGCCGGCCAGCTCATCCTCAGCGAAGCCGGCGGGATGCTCACCTTGTTCAACGGCCGGCCGCACGACACCGCCGACCGCGCCGACGTCGTGGCGAGCAACGGATACATTCACGCGGACTTGATCGACGCGCTGAAGGACCTGGCGTGAGCGCACTACCCCGGACCGCCCAGCGAGTGGCTGGGGCCGGACGGCGGATGTTCGGGCAGCCCCGTCGAGCAGTAATCAGGAGGCACTGACCGTGAGCGGTTACCAGTACCCGGCCCAGCTGCCGGTGACCACGACCGGGGGGTGGGCACGGCCCGGGTGGTGGGATGTCGTGGCGGAAGGGGAGAAAGCGGGCCGGTTCGGGCCGGCCGACCGGCAGGAACTGCTCGACGACTACTGCCAGCTCGCCATCTACGACCAGGAGTCGGCCGGGCTTGACATCCTTACCGACGGCGAGCACCGGCGGGGCGGCTGGATCGAGGGCATCACCGGGAAGATGGCCGGCCTGGCGCTTCGGCCAGCGCCCCGCAGGCTCGGCGCGATCGGCTGGGATCAGCTGCCTGTCTACGAGGTGCGCGAGCCCCTCGATCAGGTGACCTCGATCTGGGACTACACCTCCGAGTACGAGTTCCTGCGGGCCAGGACGGGCCGCCGTCCCAAGATCGGCATGCCGGGACCGTACGGGATCACCACGGAACTGGACTTCTCCCCCGTCTACCGGACGCGCCGCGAGTGCGCGGACGCACTCGTCCCCGCGATCCGCTCCGACATCGAGAAGCTGGTCGCGGCCGGCTGCGACTGCATCCAGATCGAGGAGCCGCTCACCCCGTCGCACGCCGCCGAGGACCGGACGCCGCAGAACCTGGTGGAGACCATCAACGCCGTGGTCGACGGGATCACGGGGTGCACGTTCATCGTGCACATCTGCTTCGGGTCCTTCCGCCGGCTGCCGTACGCCAAACGGACCTACCGCTGGCTGTTCCCCGCCCTGCTTGACGCCCACGTACACGGATTCAGCCTGGAGTTCGGCGCGCGCGAGATGGCGGAGATCGACCTGGTCGGCAAGTGGGACAGGGATCTCATCCTGTCGGCGGGGCTTATCGACATCAAGACCCACTACTCCGAGACGCCCGAGGACATTACCGAACGGGTGCGGACCTGCCTGCAGTACCGCGACCCTGAGCGCCTGGAGATCTCCACCGACTGCGGCCTGCGCCGGGTGCCCCGCTACCTCGCGATCAGCAAGATGTCCGCCGCCGCCGAGGCCGCCCGCCGCCTCCGCGAGACCGGCTGAGCCCGGGCATCCGCTTTACAGCCAGGGCGGCAGGACCGGGGCGGCCGTGAGCTCGGGTGCCGGGCGGCCGGTGAGGTAGGCGGCCAGGTCGCAGAGGCGGGCGGTCACCGGGACCGGGACGCCGGCGCCCGCCACTTCCCAGGTGCGGCCGCTGTCGGTGGCGGCGGCGAGCAGAGCGGGGCCGCCGCCCTTCGACGACCGGCGCGCGGTCACGTCGTCGAGCAGGACGGTCAGGAACTCGGCGGGCAGGTCGGCGAACGCCGTGCCCGCCCCCAGGTCGACCGCGTGGATGTAGAGCTCGCGGTCGCGCATCCACGGGATCTCGCTCGCGGACCTGGTCAGGCCCTGTGCGGTGATCACCTTCGCGTCCCACGCCGCCTCGGGCATCGAGTCGAAGTCGGCGGCGAGGGCACGCGCCGACGATTCGATCCAGGAGCGCAGCTCCGCGGCCGGCAGCGTCGAGCCCGCGGCGATATCGGCGTCGCGCTGCGCGCTGGATGCGTACATCCGGCGCTCCTCGCCGGTGCGCGCCCAGTGGACGAGGTTGCGCAGCGCGTCGGCGTTGGCGGCGACGTGCGCGAGAAGGTAGCGGCGCGTCCATCCGGGCAGGGCCGTCGGCGCGCTCAGCTCCTCATCGGACAGGCTGGCCAGGTCGGCGAGCAGTCTCTCGGTGCCATCTTGCGTCCAGGCAAGCGTCTGATCGGGCCTCATCGTCGTTACCTCCGTCGGGTCGTCGTCGCTGCCCCATCATGACGCCCCCGCGGGGCGGGCGGGGAGGATGGTGGCGGTTACCTCGCCGAAGCCGATGCGGCCGCCGGCGCTGCCGGGGGCGGTGGCGCTGATCGTCACCGTGTCGCCGTCCTGGAGAAAGGTCCTTGGTTCGCCGTTGACCGTGACCGGCTCCGCGCCACCCCAGGTGAGCTCGATGAACGCGCCGCGCTGTCCGCGCTCTGGGCCGGAGATCGTGCCGGAGGCGAACAAGTCGCCGGTCCTGGTGGACGCGCCGTTCACCGTCATGTGCGCGAGCATCTGGGCGGGCGACCAGTACATGGACCGGTAGGGCGGCCGGGAAACGACCTCGCCGTTCCACTCGACGGTCAGGTCGATGTCCAGGCCCCAGTCCTCGGTTTCACACAGGTACGGCAGCGGCTTCGGTTCCTGGCCTGGCAGCGGGACGCGGGCCGCCTGAAGGGCCGCGAGCGGGACAACCCAGGGCGATACCGAGGTGGCGAACGACTTGCCGAGGTGCGGTCCGAGGGGCACGTACTCCCAGGCCTGGAGGTCACGGGCGGACCAGTCGTTGACGAGGACCGCGCCGAACACGCGATCCGCGAACGCGCTGGCCGGCACCGGCGTGCCGACGGGCGAGCCGACACCGACCACGAACCCGAGTTCCGCTTCGATGTCCAGCCGGATGGAGGGGCCGAACACGGGTGCGGGATCATCGGGTCCCTTGCGCTGGCCGGTGGGCCGGACGACGTCGGTGCCGGAGACGACGACCGTGCCGGCCCTGCCGTGGTAGCCGACAGGGAGGTGCTTCCAGTTGGGCATCAGCGGGTCGGCGTTCGGCCGGAAGAGCCGGCCCAGGTTGGCGGCGTGATGCTCCGACGCGTAGAAGTCGACGTAGTCCGCGATCTCGAACGGCAGCCGCAGTTCCACGTCCCGCACCGGACGGACCGCCCCCGCGGGCAGGTCCCCCGCCGTGATCAGTTCGGTGATCCGCGCCCGTGCCGCCGCCCACCGCGCCGGGCCCTCCGCCATGAACGGGTTGAGCGCTGGCGCGGCGAACACCTCGTCGCGCAGTGCCACCGCGAGGTCGATCACGCTGTCGGCCACGCGGACCCCGGCCCGCGGTGCCGCTCCCCCGGCTGCGAACACGCCGTAGGGCAAGTTGTCCAGCCCGAACAGCGACTCCTCAGGGATCTCAATCGCGCTCACCGCGGCGCCCCCTCTCAGCGAGAACGCCCGCCACTATCCCATGGGCGGCGACGAGAGTCGAGCACGCCCTGCCGCCATTCGGCGCGCCGCGCCGGCGGCCTCTCGCCATGCCAGGCGCCAGGATCTCGTTCCCGGGCCCAGAGCCACGATCTCTTTACCCGGGCCGGGAGCACGGAGACCGCGGAGGCAGCCGGGAACCGGCCTCATCCCGGTCCGCCGGCTGGCGGTCCGGTCAGTCGGCTAGCTCCGGTGCGGTCTGGTCGGCAGAAAGCGCCTCCAGTTCGACGATCTGCGCACGGGTGCCCCGCCCCAGCCACCAGAACAGCACGCCGATCACGATGAACGCGAGCACCGGGATCAGTTCGGTGAGCAGGTACGCCGAGCGCTCGCCGTAATCCCACCCGGACGGGGCGAACGCGCTGCTGAACCAGTGGTAGCCGGCGCCCGGGGCGATGAGCTGGACGGTGGCGACCGCGACCAGGATCACGAGCAGCACGGTCAGCGGCTTCATCCACGGCATCCGGAACGGGCGCGCGACATCCGGGTAGGAGGAGCGCAGCTTCCAGACCGCGGGGTAGATCAGCAGGTAGCTGATCAACGTGGTGGAGATCGCGATGCCGAGCACGGCGTCGAAGTACTTCGCGGCGTTGCCCTGGGTGATCAGCTCGCCAAGGACCACCACCACCGAGGAGAGGATGCCGCTGAAGACGTTCACCCGGACCGGGGTGCCGAACCTGGCGCTGATCACGCCGAGGAAGCGCGGGCCCGCGCCGTCGTAGCAGGACACGGCCAGCGCGCGGTCGGAGCCCATGATCCAGGTCGCGCCCGAGGTGACGAGGCAGATGATGAACAGGATGGCCGCCAGGTCGCCGAGCACGAGGCCGCCACCGGTGAGCGAGGCGCCGCCGCTGGTGACCGAGCCGCCGTACACCGTGAAGACGTCCTGGATTGCGGTGGCGAACCCGCTGAAGTTGGAGATCGCGGACGGCGGCAGCGCGATCAGGATCCCGGCCACCGGCAGGCAGTAGAGGATCACAGAACCGACCGCGGACCGCGCGATGGCGAACGGCACGTCGCGCTGCGGGTTGACCATTTCCTCCCCGGCGCTGTTAGGCAGCTCGAAGCCGACGTAGTTGAACAGCAGCAGGCCGATGAGCAGGACGAAGCCGGTCATGCTCGGCTTGTAATCGCTCACGTGGGACAGGCCCTGCGCGCCGTGCTTCACGCCGTAGAGGATCACGGAGATGGTGAACAGGCCGAGCAGCAGAAACCGGGCGAACGCGCCGGCGGTCGGTACCCACTTGCCGACGCGGAACGAGGCGATCGCGGTGAGGATGGTGATCCAGACGAAGACGAGCGACACGACGTACATCATCGGCGTAGACAGGCTGTCGTTGCCGGTAAAGAACAGCGCGACCGCGCCGACGCAGGAGCCCGCCAGGGAGCCGCCGATCCAGACCGGGTTCGTCACCCAGTACAGGAAGTTGTTCACCGCGCCCGCGAGACGGCCGAACGCGAGCCTGGTCCAGAGATAGGGGCCGCCCTCCTGCGGGAAAGCGGTGCCGAGTTCGGCGAACAGCAGGGCCTGCGGCACGAAGAAGATCACCGCGTAGATCAGCGTCCAGGTAAACGCCTCACCGCCGGCCCCCGCGATCGAGGCGATGGTGTCCACGCCGACAATCGTGCAGACCAGGAAGAAGAGAATGTCGAAGCGGCCGAAGTGCCGCTGGAGCTTGGCGCTCTCGGTGGCGGCGGCCGTCGTCGTCTCAGTCAGGGCCATCGGGCGAACTCCCAGGGGGGCTTGCGAACCTTCTGGTCCTGCCCTCCGCGAAACCCCGGCCCGGTGCGCGTGATCAGGATGAATAAGGTTCAGTCAACAGTCGCCACAGTCTCCCCGACACGCGTTTCTTAAGCGTTACTTAGTATTTCTCTCGCATCACACTCTGATTCGATGCCTGCACCTGTGATACGTCTGGCGCGTCCACGCGCTGGCCGGGCACAGATCCGGACGAGACCAGGCTGGCCCGGGCCTCGGCGTCCTTGATGACGCGCTCCGCCTCGACGCGGTCCATCCAGCCCCGGACATCGGTGGACTTGCCTGGCTCAAGCTCCTTGTAGATGTCGAAGAAGTGGCCGATCTCGTTGAGCAGGTAGCGGGGCACGTCGGACAGTTCCCTGACGCCGCTCTTGCGAACGTCGTTGGCGGGAACCCCGAGAAGCTTGGCGTCCGGGCCGCTCTCGTCCGTCATCCAGAAGACCGCGATCGGGCGCACGGTTACCAGGCAACCGGGGAAGGTCGGCTCCTCCAGCCAGACCAGCATGTCCACCGGGTCCCCGTCCTCGGCGAGCGTGCCGATCACCTCGCCGTAGTCAAGGGGGTAGACCGTCGAGGTGAAGAGCATCCGGTCGAGACGGATGCGCCCGCTCTTGTGGTCCATCTTGTACTTGTTACGCGACCCCTGCGGGGTTTCGACAATGACCTCAACGTCCATAAACCGGCTCCTTAGTCAGGTGCCGCCCGGCCCTCTGCTCTCGGTCCAGGCTCGGCTCTCAGGTCCGTCTCAGGTCTACCCCGCAACATGCCGCTCATACAAGAGACATCTGCCGTTAAAGAACCTCACTTCTCGCTTGCGATCAAAGAAGCGGGGCCATTGTGACTGGTGATGCTGATGCTAGCTGGACGAAGTTAGCCCCGGAAGACGCGGCTGACCATCATCCGGCGTTGCGCCATCATCCTGGCCGGGCTCACAGCGAGCGCGCCCCCGGCCGGCAGGGTAGTCGGGTCCACGCCGACGCCGAGCAGCGTGCGGGTCACCCCCTGGGCGGAGTCGAGCAGGTCGTCGAGCGCGCGGGCCACGTGCACGCCGGTGACCGCCGGCAGCGGACGCCCAGCCGGCTCCGCCGGGTCGCCGGGGAGTGCCCGCTCTGGCGCCGGGGCGGTGCCGTCGCTTGCCGGCCGGCTGCCAGATCCGTAAGTGTCATGCAGTGATTCCAGGACGCTGCGCCGGATGAGTTCCTTGAGGAAGGACGCGGTCGTGTCCTGGGTGCGCTCGACCGCCGCCGCGATGTCCTCGGGGGTCAGGGCCAGGGGCACGCCACGGCCGTAGAGTGCGAGCAGACGCTCGCGGGCGGCGGCATCGGGCAGTTCAATCTCCACCGCGATGTCGACGCGGCCGGGGCGCGCGGCCAGGGCCGGCTCCAGCAGGTCGGCGCGGTTGGTAGTCAGCAGGAACAGCAGGTCCGCGTCGGGGGCCGCGCCGTCCATGGCGTCGAGCAGGTCGAACAGGACCGGGCTCGACGCCGGGCCCATCGAGCGGTCCTCGGCGACCAGGTCGACGTCTTCGAGGACCACGACGGCGGGCTGCAGTTCGCGGGCCATCTCGGTGACCGCGCCGACGCCGACAAGCGCGCGGCCGGTAAGGATCAGCCGGGTATAGCCGGTCATCTGGCCGAGCAGGTAGCGGGTGGTGTGCGTCTTGCCGGTGCCGGGCGGGCCGTAAAGCAGCAGGCCGCGTTTGAGGTGCTGGCCGGCGGCGAGCAGCGCGTCCCGGTACGCGGCGACGCCCAGGGCGTGCCGCTCCACCCGGGACAGCACCGCCTCCGGCAGCACCACGTCACCCCGGCCCAGGCCCGGCGGGACCGCGAAGGCGAGGATGACGCCGCCCATGGGGTTGAGTGTCACGTCGAGCAGGTGGCCGCGGTACACGTTGAGTTCAGAGCGGAGCCGGTCAAGCTCGGCCAGGACGACCTGGGCCTCAGCGACCGGCAGGCCGGCGATCTCTACCTCGAGGCCCTGGTGGTGCTCTCCCTGCGACTGGACCATAACGACGTAGCGCCCGCGCGCGTCGGTGACGAGCAGCAGCGCCAGCTTGAGGCAGCCAAGGGTCGAATCTGGACCGTTCGGCAGGTCCACGAGCGCGGGCGGGATCAGCCGCAGCCTGTTCGGCAGACCTTCGGCGCCGACGATCTGCTGGAGCTGCAGGCTGTAGTGCGGCGGCAGCAGGATCCCGTGGATCTCGACGCTACGCCCGGGCAGCACCGACCACGCGTCGACCGCGGTCTGCAGGTTGACGTGCTCAAATACCGGCAGTACGCGGCTGACCACGGAGTGCGCGGTGCCGTCAGCGCCAAGAAAGTCCTGGACAAGGAGCGCGACCTCGTTACGCCGGTCCTCATTGACGGCCTGTCCCACCCAGTCAAGGAACCTGCGGAAGGCCGCCGCGAACTCGCGTGCCTCCGCCTCCGACGCGTGTTCCGGCATAAGGTAAGGCTAGCAACTGACTGTAACGCGCTAATAGCGATTTTCCTGGGGATAACGGAACGCGGTCAAGGCGAAAATCAGCAGCACTCAGAACGCGCTCGCCCGTCCCCTATGCCGGGCTGCGCTGGCATGCTTGTTGCTGTTATTTGTCGCGGAACTCGCGGATTATGACCTCGCGCTTGATCCGGTTGGTGCGGCTCGCACGGCGTGCGGCGTTCTCGACCCAATCGTGACCCGGGGTGGTTCCGCACCATTCCCCGGCCCGGCGCGCACGCTCGGCCATGCCGGAGTCCTCGCTGTCGTTGCCGGCGAACAGGTCAAGCAGCCCGCCATCGTCGTCACCGAAGAGCAGCTTCGCGATGTCCCTCACCTGCGGCACCCCCTCGTCCTCGCCGTCCTGTACAAACACGATATAACGCAAGCGGCGTCTCGCGCTACCCGTCCGGCGGCCGGTCACGGGCGACGGTCTCTCGTGACCGCCCCAGAGACGAGCGTCTAACTCAAGACGCTCGTGCTTCACCGAAGGGTTATCCGCCGACCACTTACCGTCCAGGTTGCGGTTATGCGCGCTCGTCATCATGATTTGTCGCCCGGGCCGGCGTGGCGCGCCGCCCGGCGTCGTCACCTTATGGATGCCGAACCCCGGGACGGCGTGTCATGTCGCAGGCGAAGAACAAGAAAAAGAGCGGGAAGTTCCCGCGGTCGGGCGCGTCGCCGCGTCCGTGCGGGTGGCTGATTGCCGCGCCCGCGGCGACGCCGGCCGTGCCGGCGCCGCTGACGCGACATGCCTCGGCGCCGCCGGGGTGGTCGGCGGGAAGGCCTGGTACGGGGCCGTGGATCAGCGGCGCAAGTGGGACGGCGGGCGGGCGAGGGGCGCGGGGACCGGGGCGGCGGACGGGGCCGCTACAATCGATCCGACCAGATGACGCCCTGGGGTGGAGGCGCAGGCTTCCCGAACCGCCGCTGCCGCGGCTGATGGCTTCTGGATCCAATCCGCGTGATTGAGGAGTCTTTTCGCGTGCCCGAGCCAGCCGCCCGTTCCGTTTCCGCTCCGAGTCTGGCGGCCCGCGGCAGGCCGGCCGATCCCGGGCGGTCGGGCCGGTCCAGGATCGTGCTGCCGCGGGCGGACGGACGGACAATCGCGGCGATCTTCGCGGGCGGAGCACTCGGTACCCTCGCCCGCGCCGCGCTCGCCGAGGCGTTCCCGCACTCCGCCACGACATGGCCGTGGCCGACGTTCGGTGTGAACATCGTGGCGGCGTTCCTGCTCGGCTACTTCGTCACGCGGCTCACCGAGCGGCTGCCGCTGTCCAGCTACCGGCGGCCGCTGCTCGGCACCGGGATATGCGGCGGGCTGTCGACCTTCTCCACGATGCAGGTGGAGATCCTGAAGATGATCAGCGCGGGTGCCTGGGGGCTAGCCGTCGGCTACGCCGCGGCCAGCATCGCCGGGGGGTACGCGGCGATCCATCTGGCGACCGCGCTGGTGCGGAGGGTGCGGGTGCGGCGATGAGCGTCTTCGTCTGGGTCGCGGTCGTGCTGATCGGCGGGGCGGGCTCGGTGCTGCGGTTCTACGTCGACGGCCTCGTGTCGTCGGCCTCGGGGCGCGGCTTCCCGTACGGCACTCTCGCCGTCAACCTTTCCGGCGCGACGATCCTCGGCCTGCTGACCGGGCTGGCGCTGGCCGGCGACGCCGCGCTGCTCGCCGGGACCGCGGCCGTCGGCTCGTACACGACGTTCTCCACCTGGATGCTCGAGACGCAGCGGCTGACGGAGGAACGCCAGTACCGCAAGGCGGCGCTGAACATCGTGGTGAGCCTGGTGCTCGGCGTCGCCGCCGCGGCGCTCGGCCGGCTGATCGGAGCGCACCTGTGAACGAGGACGCCGTCAAGCTCACCAGCTACTTCGGCGAACGACAGCGGACCGCCGGGCGGTTCGCCGCCGACGCGCTGCTCGACCTGTACGGGCGGCACGAGCTTGCCACCAGCATCTTGATGCGCGGCGCCGAGGGCTTCGGCGCCAAGGGGCATCCGCGCACCGACATGTCGCTGACGCTGTCCGAAGACCTGCCGCTTGTCGCGGTGGCGGTGGACAGCAGGTCACGGATCGAGCCGCTGGTCGAGCCCACCGCGCGGATCACCGGCACCGGGCTCGTCACCTTGGAGCGGGCGCTGCTGCTCAGCGGGGACATCGGGCCCGGTGACCTCGAGGCGGACGCGCTGCGGGACAGGGTGCACGAGGAGACCAAGCTGACCATCTACCTGGGCCGGCAGGAGCGCGTGTACCGGATGCCCGCCTTCATGGCGGTCTGTGATCTGCTGCACCGGCGCGGTGTGGCCGGGGCCACCGTGGTGCTCGGCGTCGACGGGACCGCGCACGGGCACCGCGAGCGGGCCTCCTTCTTCAGCCGCAACACCGGGACGCCGATGATGGTCATCGCGGTGGGTTCGGGAAAGGACATCGGCCGGGTGCTGCCCGAGCTCGGCGGCCTGCTGCGGCGGCCGCTGCTCACCCTGGAGCGGGTCAGGATCTGCAAGCGGGACGGGAAGCTGCTCTGCGTGCCGTCGGTGCTGCCGGGCACGGACGACAGCGGGATGCCGGTGCTGCACAAGCTGATGATCTACACGTCCGAGGCGGCGCTGCACGACGGCCAGCCGGTGCACCGGGCGATTGTCCGGCAACTGCGCAGGACCGGGATCGGCGGCGCCACGACCCTGCGCGGCGTCTGGGGCTTCCACGGCGACCACGGGCCGCACGGTGACCGCCTTTTTCAGCTCGGCAGGCAGGTCCCGGTCGTCACGGTCGTGATCGACTCGCCCGAACGGATCGCTGCCGCGTTCGAGGTCATCGACGAGCTGACCACCGAGCAGGGCCTGGTCACCAGCGAGACGGTACCGGCGATGCGGGCCGGCGGCCGCGGCCGGGACCGGTCAGCCCTGCAGGGATAACCCCGGCGTCAGAGGCACTCCTGGGCACCAGGTTCGAGTGTCAGTTCGTCGTCGTCGCTGTCGTAGTCGTACACCTCCGCGTACCGGCCCCAGTCGATGGCGGTGTCAAGCTGGCTGCGGGCCTCTTGCGGGGAAAAGCCGCGGCGGAGCACGTCAAGGAAGAACCCGGAGCGCAGGGTGTGGTCCTGGGTGGCGGCGAGCGCCTGGATGATGGCACGAACCAGCGGGGCGTGGCGGGCCGCGAGCCGGGCGAACAACTGCTTGCTTGTGAGGATGTCGGCGGCGGCGAATTCCTTGCCCTCGGGGGTGAGCTCGATGTCCGAGCCGTCGATGCGGGCCATGTGCAGCATGACGGCGGCGTCGGTCAGCGGCAGCAGGTCGTCGATCTCGAAGCTGAGGTCATCGGCGATCTCCGCCAGGCCGTCCCTGCCGCCGCGGGCGTCGAGGATTTCCAGCAGGCCGGCCAGGCCGCCGGGGCTGACGTCGGGCAGCGGCGCGCTGGTGAGGGTGTGGGCGGGCTGCTTGGAGGTAACGGTATCTGTGACCTTCGCGGGTGCGCCTTCGGCCTCGATGACATCGACGGCGGCCTGCTCACGGCCGGTGAGAATGCCGTAGATGGTGTCGACCAGGGCCTCGAAGCGGGGCGCGTGCCGGTCGCGGGGCCGGGGCAGTTCGACGGTGAGCTCGGCCCTGATCCGGCCCGGGTTGGAGGACAGCACGAGCACCCGGTCGGCGAGCAGGACTGCCTCCTCGATGTTGTGGGTGACGATCAGGATGGACTTGACCGGCGCGCCGTGCCCCTCCCACAGCTTGACTAGCTCGCCGCGAAGGTTCTCCGCCGTCAGCACGTCAAGGGCGGAGAACGGCTCGTCCATCAGGAGCGCGTCGGGCTCGGTGACGATGGCACGGGCGAAGCCGACCCGCTGCCGCATGCCACCGGACAGTTCCTTCGGGTAGGCGGACTCGAAGCCGTCAAGGCCGATCAGGTCAATCGCGTTAATCGCCCGTTCGGCCCGCGCGGCCTGGGGAACGGAGCGGGCCTCGAGACCAAGCTCGACGTTCTGCTGGACGGTGAGCCAGGGCAGCAGGGCGAAGGTCTGGAAGACCATGGAGACCCCCGGGTTAGCCCCCGTGAGCGGAGTTCCCCGGTAGGAGACCGTGCCGGACGACGGGGCGATCAGCCCGGCGACGCAGCGGAGCAGGGTGGACTTGCCCGAGCCTGACTTACCGAGCAGGGCGACGATCTCACCCTCGGCGAGGGTGAAGCTCACGCCGTCAAGCACGGGCAGGGCGCGGCCGTCGGGTGCGGTGAACGCCTTGGTGACCGACTCGACGGTGATGATCACCTCGCCGGTTCTTGTCATGGTTGCGGTGGTCACGGTCCGGTCCTCCTAGCGGGGTCGGGGGGCGCGGCGGGCTGGCAGGCGCGTTGTCTTGCGGCGTGCCTGGCCGCGAGGGCGGGCGGTGCTCACAGCGAGTACCGCCGCTCGGCGAGCGCGTACAGGCGGCGCCACCACAGCCGGTTGAGTACGACCACGTAGACGCTCATCACGGAGATGCCTACCAGGACCTGCGGGAAGTCCCCGACGCTGGTGGCCTTGAAGATGTAGGCGCCGAGGCCGGTGGCCGTCAGATGGTGGTTGCCGTAGGAGACGACCTCGGCGACGATGGCGGCGTTCCAGGCGCCGCCGGCGGCCGTGATCCCGCCGGTGACGTAGGACGAGAAGATGGCCGGCAGGATGAACTTCTTCCACCGCAGCCAGCCGCTCACCCCCAGGTTCGTCATCGCCTCGCGCAGGTCGGAGGGGATCGCGGAGGCGCCGGCGATGACGTTGAACAGGATGTACCACTGCGCGCCGAGCGCCATGAGCAGGATGGCGCCCACATCAAGCGGAATGTGCCAGGCCACGAACACGAGGGTGGCGAGCGGGAACAGGAGGTTGGCGGGGAAGCTGGCGAGAACCTGGACCACCGGCTGGGCGTACCTGGTGACCCTCGGGTTCATGCCGATCCATACCCCGATCGGCACCCAGACCACGGTGGCGACGGCGATCAGCACGACCACGCGGGCGAAGGTGGCGGCGCCCAGCGCGAAGGCGTAGCCGAATTCCCCGAGACCAGTGGTGTCGTGCACGTACCTCAGGGCCTGATACGCCCCGTAGGCGACCACGGCGGCGAGCACCCCGCCGAAGAACACATCCCCGGTGCGCTCCTTCGTCTGGGAGACCGCCAGCGGATGCTCGGCCAGCCCGAACGGGCGGGTACCCCGGTCAAGCAGGCGGCCCACTGGCTTCAGCGGCCGGCCCAGCATTTCTGGAACTTCGGAGCGGCGGAGCACGTCGAGCACCAGGCTGCGGGGCTTCTCCGCCGCCTCCGACTCCTCGACACGGAACCGCTCGGCCCACGCGGTCACCGGCCGCCAGAACAGGAAGTTCACTCCGATGACGAGCACGATCATGACGAGGATGGCGAGCCCCACCTCGCCCAGGTTCCCGTTCTCGATCGCGGTGGCGGCGTAAGAGCCGATCCCGGGGAGTGCGTAGTGGTGGTTCAGGACGGCGATGGACTCCGAGGCGGCCAGGAAGAACCACGCGCCGCCGAAGCTCATCATCCCGTTCCACACCAGCGGGATCATCCCGGACGGCACGTCGAGCTTCCAGAACCGCTCCCACTTGGTCAGCCGCAGCACCCGGGCCGCCTCGTCCAGGTCCCTCGGCTGTGAGACGAGCGAGTAGTAGAACGCGAACGTCATGTTCCAGGCCATCGACGTGAAGATGGCAAAAATCGACGCGGCTTCCAGGCCAAGCTCCGAACCGGGGAACAGGTCAATGAACGCGGTCACCGTCACCGCCAGGAACCCGAGCACCGGCACCGACTGCAGAATGTCGAGGATCGGAAGCAGCACCTTCTCCAGGCGCCGCAGCCGCGCCGCCGCCGTCGCGTAGACGAAGGTGAACAGCAGGGACACGATGAGGGCGATGAACATCCGCAGCAGCGACCTGACCGCGTAATACGGCAGGTTCGCCGGGTCGGTGGAGATCTGGGACGGCGCGGTCTTCGGCAGGAACGGCGCGTTCAGCGCCGGTGCCAGCCGCAGGAGCCCGAACAGCAGCGCCAGCAGGGCCGCCGCGACCACTACGTCGGGCCAGCGCAACGCCGGCCGGCGCCAGAGCCCGCGCGCGGGAAAAGCACCGGGAACCGACATGACTTCCTCCCTCCCCCGGTCCTTGTATCCACCAGAGGTTAACGTGACCACACTTGAGGCAAACCGGGATGGGCTATCAGGTATCCGCACGGTTAACATCTTCGATCATCGAGGAGTAAGCGCAGGCCAGCTACGGTGGCAGGACTCGTAGCGCCGGCGAGCGACTGCGGCCGGTCACGGTCGCCCACGCGGTGCGGTGGCCGCCCGCCGACGCCGCCGGCAACGACCGCCTCAGGCGCCCGCCGGCCGTTGCCGGAGGCACCTCCCGGGGCTGGCATGCCCGCCTCCCTTCGCGCGTATACGTGACAAGGCGGCCCGGGTTGGCGGCGGCCAGCACCGCAGCGTCGTCGACGGCATGCGAGTGCACGGCGCGGATGCCCGGTTCCAGGGACAGCCGGGCCACCAGCCGTTCCAGCCGGATGGCCGCGTCCCGTTGAGCAGGAGGCGGACGGCGAGCCTGGTCTCGCTGCCGGCGTCGGCGCCGGTGGCCTCGAAGCCGCGCAGGGTGATGTCGCAGTGGCCGGTTGGATCAGTGGCCTGTGTCCGTGGAGACTGGACGGCCCTGTCAAACCGGGTCAGGCCAGGGCCGCGGTGGTTCCGCATGCTCCGTGGCGAATACCTGGTGGTAGAGGTCCTCGCCGTAGCTGGTCGGCAGGGGCGGGGCCGCCGGCAGCCGGTAGGTCCTGCTGCCGTCGGGTTCCCGCTGCGCCCGCAGGAACAAGACCCGGTCGCCGCCGCGGACGTGGATGCTTTCCGCCAGGTCGTACAGGTGGGTCACGTACACGATCCGGACACCTGCCTCGGTCATCGCCCGGATGATCTCGCGGGCGATCTGCGAGCCTTCCCGCTCGTTGGTCGAGGCGAAGGACTCGTTGCACAGCAGCAGGCCACCTGGCCTGATCAGGTCGGTGACAGTGCTCATCCGGTCAAGCTCCTCATCCAGCTTGCCGCGTTCCATCGTGGCGTCTTCCTCGCGCTTGTAGTGCGTGAACACGCCCGTGCAGAGGCTGCAGGACAGCTGCTTCGCAGGCACGAACATGCCCGCCTGGAGCATCAGCTGCGCTTGGCCGACGGAGCGCAGGAAGGTGGACTTGCCGCCCTGGTTCGCGCCGGTGATCATGATCAGCTGCCTGCCGTCGGCGGCCACATCGTTCCCGGTGACCGGGTGGTCCAGGGTAAGCGCGAGGCTGGCGTCGTACAGGCCGCTCGCCTCGAACCGCTGCGTATCCTCGGCGGGGACCGGGTAGCACACCGGCTGGCCTTGGGCGGTGAGCCGGTCCCGCAGGCTCAGGCAGCCGAGGTAGAAGCCGAGCTCGGTGCGGAGCAGCTGGAAGAAGCCTTTGACGTGGTCGGCGGACTGGGCGACGGAGTTGGCGGTTTCGTTGACCGCCCGGCTGGCCAGCTCCGACAGTGCGCGTGCCCCGGCCTCGTCCCGCTCCGGGATCGTGAAGCTGTATGAGGCCTTGCTCTTGCCGGTCAGCCGGTCGCGCCAGCTCCGGACCGGCGGGTGGCGGCGGAGCACGTAGCCGGCTCCCTTGCCGCCCGCACCGAGCCTGCCGCTCATCAGCGTGCCGCGCTTGAACTCGAGCTCGGCCAGGCGAGACTCCATCTCGGTGAAGTAGTCGTCGGTGAGCTCGGTTGCGATGATCTCGAAGAACCGGGTGAAGCCCGCGGAGCGGAAATCGGGCGCGTGCTTGGCCGCGATGTCGGCGAGGCGGTGCAGCGAGGCGAGGTACAGCAGCACGACCTGGCGGGACCGGGACAGGATCGTGTCGGGCGAGGCCCGGAACAGGAAGGCGTACACGTGCCGCTCCGCCTCCACCGCCTCGACCGCGAGGTCGTAAAGGTCACGGACGACGCCGGGCTGCGCCGCGCAGTCGGCGAGCACGTGCTGCCGGAAGGTGACCTCGGCGGGGGTGCCGAGGCCGGAGTACAGGCCCCGCCTGGCGACCTCGTACAGGAACTTGTCGCCGGCCGCCATGGCGTCGAGCAGGGTGCCAAGCTCAAGGTCGGCGGCCAGGTCGGTCTCGTTGGCGGGCAGCGGGGCACCAAGGTCGAAGTCGCGGTCGGCGTACATCAGATGGACCTTCATGCTCTGCTCCTCCGGTCTCCCGCGGACGAGAGCTCGCTCGTGCTGAGGCGCTCCTTCAGCTGCGGGTAGCTGAGCCGGTACTTGCGGGCAATGGCGGCGGCGTAGGCGAGCCCGTCGGCCGGCCTGCGTACGACCTTGTAGGTGCGCTTGGCCGGGTCGTCCGGGTCGACGGTGGCGACCATGGACACGCAGGCCGGAGTGGCCGACGCCAGCTCGTCGATGAACGTGACATACACGCCGAGCAGGCCCAGCGCCGTCAGGGTGTCGAGCACCCGCTCGCCGATGAACGCAGCGTCCCGCAGCGTGGTAGAGGCGAAGGACTCGTTCATCACGAACAGGCTGCGGCCGGTCGCCGCCGCCAGCTGGTCCCTGATCCTGGCGAGTTCGTCCGCGAGCTTGCCGCGCAGCGTGGCCAGGTCCTCCTCCCGCTCGAAGTGGGTGAAGACCTGGTCGGGCAGGAACAGCCTGGCGCTGCCTGCTGGCACCGGGTAGCCAAGGCTCGCCAGGTAGTGCAGTTGACCGGTCATCCGCGCGAACGTCGTCTTGCCGCCGTGATTCGGGCCGGTCACCACGATGATCCGTTCCGGGCCGGACAGCCGGAAGTCGTTGGTGACGGTGTCCTGGAACCTGGGCGCGAGCTTGGCGGCGAGCGCGAGGTCGAACGCCCCCGCGACATCGGTCTCCTTGCCATCGGCCGACAGGCGCGGGTAGCAGAACTCCAGGCCGGCCGACCGCATCGGTGCGATGAAGTCCAGGTAACCGAGGTAGAACTGGATCTCCCGGTCGAAGGCGGCGACGGTCTCGTCCTGAAATCCGGCATGCCGGGCGCAGAAGCCGTCGAGCGCGGCGAACTCTTCCGGGAACAGCTTGGCGACCCGGTCGGCGATCCACTCCTCGACATGGTCCATCTCCGGCCAGTTCCGCATCCTGCCGCGGTAGTCCTTGACCGCTCCCCTGGCGAACCGCTCGAACGTGGCCACGACGTCCGCGCTGAAGTCGGCCTCGTCCTCGTACCTGCTGACCGTGACGCGTGGTCCCTTGATGTTGACGCAGTACGTGATGCCGTCGAGCGCCCGGGAGACGTCGGCCGCCTCGTCCGTGAGGCCGCTGAACGCCGGCGACGCGACGTAGCCGGCGAGGTAGTCACGGAGCCCGGTGAACCCGGTTGAGGCAAGCTCAGCCCGGCCGAGTTCCGTGGCCAGCGCGGTCACCGCCGCGCAGTAGCCGCGGGCCGCGCTGAGCAGCCAGGACTCCTTCTGGTAGCGGTAGCGGAGCTTGCGCGCCAGGGCCAGGCAGTCCCTGACGTTGCGCATCCGCTCAGCGAACTCTTTCACGGCACCGGCGGTGACCTGGTTCTCCAGGTCCCTGAAGACCGCGTGCCGGTACTCGACCGCCGCCACGTCACGCAGCGCCGTCCGGAAGAACGGCGTCAGGTCGTATTGTTCCCGGCCCGCCGTTACCCCGGTGCATACCTGGTCGAGGTTGAGGTCACGAAAGAACGAAGGTTCCGGCTGCTCCCCGGCCGCGACGGGCCTCGCCGACAGAACGCTGATCACCGGCATGGCGAGCTCACCAGTACCTCCGCCGAATCACCGACCCGGTAGAAGCCATCAGCCGGGTGCGGCGGTTGCAGGTGGGCCTCATCACCTAGATACGATGCTACCCGCGCTGGCGCACCAGGGTTGTGACCGCGTGGCGTATCGAAGCTGGCGGCGAGCGTCCGGACTGGCTAACAGGAACCCCGCATCCACCGCCGTAGCCGTCACTGCCGTACCGTGCCGCGGGGTTAGTCGTTAGCCGCGTCGCACGGCATGCCGGTCTCGAAGATTGGCCATCCGATTTCGGTGCGCCAGGCAGTCTGGATGGACGTGTCAGCGGGCCCGGTCAGGTTCCGCCTTCCCAG
>Ga0335073_10005599_pt1 | contig 17628 bp, 18 predicted proteins | sample Lox_Sample_22_FD_207093 | JGI IMG/M metagenome (GOLD analysis project Ga0335073, IMG submission 207093) | Soil microbial communities from Loxahatchee National Wildlife Refuge, Florida, United States - Lox_Sample_2.2 | ecosystem: Environmental > Terrestrial > Soil > Wetlands | place: USA...
CCTCCACATTTCGCTGCGCAAACGAGTCAGGTTGGCTGGCCTCGGCGGGATCGAGCGATGCCGGCGTCTCCTGCAGGGCAATGTGCAGCGTTCCGCCATATTGCGGACGCGTTGCCGCGCCCGCCATCGCTCCCAGCATCGCGCTACTGACCGCAAGCCACAGCCAGGCGAAACGCTTCATAATTTTCCGTCTCCCGGTTTCGCGCGATCGCAATTGCGCTGTCTCCCTTCGCTTCCGTCCACAATGCAGTGATCTCGCCCGGAATCTCCAGCGGAGCGCTTACCGGTACCGGATCGCGATCCGGCACTTCGTAGGCCCGAACCGTATCCGTGCTCCCATTCGCGGCGCTGGTGGCCAGCACCTGCCAGCCCGATCCGCACGCCGTCTTCACACTCGCCACATCGCTGCCCCAGTTGAGCCGCGCTGCCTGGTCGCGGATTCCATCGACCAGATGAATCTGCCCATCCACCCCGGCAAAAAGCCACAGTACATATTTTTCCCGGGGAAGCGGCGCAGCCGAATAAAACTTTCCGGTCGTTCCGATTTTCCCTACCGCGGGCGCCAGCGCTCCGGTAAAAAAATTCCTTGTCGGAGCGTAAAAGCCATCGAGTTGCGGCACCGCGCCGGAAAATCCGGTCGAAATCGCGTTTCCCGCCGCCCCCGCGTCGTAAGACGGGAAACTCGTAGGACTGCTCACCACCAGCGGCCATGGATCGTCGCTCTCGTGGCAGTCCAGACTCAGCGGCAGGTTCACGCTGGTTCGGCAGAACACCCCGGGCAGATACACGTCGAGCAGATGATCTTTGGCCGCGACCAGCCTTCCCCGCAAATCCCGCGGCCAGGGACGCGCGTGAGCGATTCTAAGAACCTGCTCCTGCTGCCATTGCACATTCTGGCGACGGTAGAGCGCAACTTTTTCTCCATCGAGCACCGCGATCAATCTTGGCTCAGTATCTTCTTCCAGCACCGCCACATCGAGAATTCGGTTTTCCTGCGTCCACAGTGGCACCTTGCGAATCGTCATTCCCCCGGACTCATGCGGGAACAACCCGCCGTCATTTCGTTCAACCGAGACCATGGCCACGCCAGACTGGCTTCCCATCTGCATTTCCGCAACCCACACATAAGCCTGCGGATTCTCCGACAAAAATACCGTCACGCTCCCTGCCGCGCTCTCGGCGTTTGCCATCTTCACGCCTGAGGCTTCCAGTCGCGCTCGAAGACCAGCCGTGATCGCTTCCACTTCCTTGTTCTCAAGACCTGACCGGTTCTGCACAGTGAACCCCACCACGCCCGGCCCGGTGAATGCAGCAATCTTTGCAGCGAGTTGCCGGGCCGGCGTGTTCCAGTCAGTTGCCGCCACCCTCGTGGCGTGGAGAAATATCACGGTACCGAGCAATAACAAAGCTCCCGTGCCTCCGAATCTCGACCGCCGCATAGCCGAATCATAAATGGCACGCCGCATAGCTCTCTCGCCGCACTTGTTACTTTCTAGACTCGTGAGACGCGACAGGGGCCGGCGATCATCGTGGCCCCTGCCTGTTCTCCTACCTTTGTTCTGCCTGTCCGGCTTCGCTCGCAGCATTCATGCTGCGTAGCACGTCATTGGCGAAGAAAAACTTTCCGTCCGCCGGAACCATCATGATCTGCAGCTTGTCCGAAAGCCTCTCCGCCACGATCTTGTTGATCAGCAGCGGATTCTCTTTCAGAATCACCGCCTCTTTCTGCATGCGCTCAGCATCGGCCGCCGACGTTACCCGGATTCGGTCTGCTTCCGCATCCGCCAGCAGCTTCCGCCGCTCGCCCTCCGCTTTGCCGTCGATCAACTTCGCCTGCGCCTCGGCTTCCGCGTTCTGGATCGTGGCTTCCTTGCGCGCCTGGGCTTCCAGCCGGCTTTGTTCGATCTGCTTCTGCTTCAGCGGAAGCGTATATTGCATGGCGTCCGCTTCGCCTTTGGCCTGCAACACGCGCACCTGCGCTTCACCCTCCGCCTGCTGGATCTGTTGCGCTTTCGCCGCCTCGGCTTCCAGTTCGGCGATCTTCACCTGTTTGGCCTTCAGTTCGGTCTCCACTCCCATGCGGTCGTTTTCCTGCTCTTTCAGCAGCAGCGTTTCCAACCCCTGCGCATACTCCGGCGGCAACTGGATATCCCGCAGCATCACTTCCTTCACAATAATCCCGTCCAGCCCCAGCTTCGCGGTAATCATGGCCGACGCGCGCTGGCGCACCTCCTCGCGCTTGGCCGAAAAAACCTCGCGCACGGTATAGTTCGGCACCAGCTCCCGCCATACGCTGGCGACCGTCGGCGGCACGATTTCTCTCTCCACCGGGCGCGGCAGATTTGCCTGTATGTAATCCAGTCGCTTCGGATCCAGCCGGTAACGCACCGTGATGGCCAGACCCAACGTCAATCCCTCTTTCGCCTGCACATCCATCAGTTGTGTTTTCGCTGTTGTCGGCGCTGCAGCAGCCTTGCCATCTTCCGCTGCTCCGGTGGTAAAAATCTGATCCCGCGTATCGAACAGCGCCACATCTTCCACTAGAGGCATGACCAGATGTGCGCCGGGATACAGTGTCCCCGCCTCCGTCCCGCTCAACTGGCTCACCCGCACTCCCGCCATGCCGCTCGGCACCACCACAATGGCAAACGCCATCAGCATAGGCGCCCAACCCAGCAAGGCCAGAGCAACCGACGATCGCCAGCGGATCTCCCGCCGCGCTGGCACAATCACCGTCCCTTCCGGCGCTGCCTTCGCCCGCCGGTACAGAATTTCGTGATAGATGTCGTAAAGCACGATGCCCGCCGCCGCGAGCATCATCCCGTAGCCAACTGCCATCAGCAGATTTCTCAAAGCCAGCATCGTCGTTCTCCTTGCGCGTGATCGCTCTGCGATTCAGCGCTTCTGCCCTGGTTTCCCGGATTCCGCCTGCCGGGCGAAAAGCAGGCGGAACACCTGCCCGAAAATGATCTCCTCGGCCAGTAACGCCACCGCCAGCGAAAAAATTAGGCCCGCTACCACCGCGATAAATGTGATTGCCATTTGCATAAGTGCCTCCACCTCGGCTCTTTCCTGTAACGCCGCGTGCGCACACTTCAGGCCGCAGCCAGGAGGCCAAAGCTCACTTGATTGAATGCAAACGGGTTAGTGATCCCTGCGGAAACCATCGACCGTGGGCGGCAGTGGACACTGTGTTAGGAATGACACAACGCCTGAATCTTGAGACTTCTCGAGTCTGTTCAGTCGTGAACGGAAAGAGGGGGGCGGGGAGGGCAATCTCTCTTCGTCGTCTTTCGTCTCTAGATTTTTGACGCCCGGCCCGCCGTCTGGGGTTACGGCTTGTGGGGTTCTGTGGGTTGGGCCGGGCGATCTTTGTTACTAGAAGGCCTACTTCTATGGTGCCGTTTATACCCCGGCTAAAACGCCAAATCTGTGACGACCATCACCCTCCAGCGTGATTCCCATCAACAGTTTTCTCCGCGTCAGATATGCCTCCGTCTCGTTCCTCGGCATCCGAATCCGGCTCACACCAACCTGTGATTCCCATCACGGCCTCTGGCCGCGGGTGCTCCTACACTCACAATCGAGCGGATCAAAACGCTGAACTTATTTCGGAGAATTTTTATCATGGCCTATGTAATCACCGATTCCTGCATCAAGGATTCCCTCTGCGTCGATGTCTGCCCCACCGATTGCATCCATCCCAAGCAGGACGAGCCCGGTTTCGAAGAGGCAACTCAACTCTTTGTCGACCCGGCAGAGTGCATCGACTGCGGCGCTTGTGTTCCGGCCTGCACCTCGGATTCGATCCATGCCCTCGACGACGTTCCCGAGGAGAAAAAGCAGTTCATCGAGAGCAACGCCACTTACTTTAAACGCTAAGCCTCTTGCGCCCTCCCTGGGCGCGGAACCGGCGCAAGGCGTGCACCAACCAGCTCGCGTCTTGCGCCGGGTTTCTTTTGTCCCGACCTTTCTCCGTGTCCCCGTGCCGCTGTGGTGAAAACGGGTTTTAAGCGGCGCAAGGCATTGCTGCTGCATAAAGCGGTTGCGCCTGCGTTACACTAGCTCGCCGCCCATGCCGCCCGCTTCGCGTGATCCCGAACCACTTCTCGCCGCGCTGGAATCCGCCAAGGGCGACTTTACCCCCGGCGCGGTGAAACGCACCACCAAGCTTCTTGCGCAACTCTCGAAGCTCGAACTTACCGATCCCCGCCACGTCATCCGCCTTCACGAGGCGTTACTTTTCCTCCGCGCCTTTCCCCAATCCCTGGCGGTCGTGTCGCGCGTCGAACATTGGCTCAACATATTTCACCGGCGGATCGAAAAACTGCGCGCGCTCTCCGCAGACATGTCCCTCTTCGACGACTTCGATACCTGCGGTGTCGCCGGTACCATCATGCAAGACAATCTCCCATTCGACGTTGCCCGGTGGCTGGTGCGCCGCATCCCCCGCAATGTCGACATTGCCTGGGACGATTATTGGGACGACTGCCACGCAGACCGCGCTCGCGGCAATACCTGGCCGCGCTTCATCCCCCTGCTGGCAGAAGATGCGGACGTCGAAGCCAACATCCCATGGCAAGGCTGGCTCGACGCTGCCTGCGGCCGGGAAAGAGCGCTCGAATGGCTGATCCATCGCTTCGAGCTACTTCTTCTTGCTGAGCGCGCCCGCGCCGAACTCTATGACTCGCTCCGCCTTCCTTTGCGTTGGAATCTAGCCAACCTGAAGCTTTCGCGCACCCGCAACTGGATTCGTCCTCGCCGCTTTTATTTCCACGATGCGCCGCTTCTTCAGCGCAGCCAGGTCTCGCTCTCCACCGAACTTGCCCGTCCAGCCCCAAAACTCCGAAAACTTTCACGCCGCGACGGCGCTTCCGTCATGCACACCATCCGCGAAGTCATGCTGGTGCGGTATCGCGAACTCTACGGCACCACCCTCGGCGATCCGCGCTCCGTGGTCCGCGCCGACCTGCCACGCGGCGTCGTCATCCATCTGTGGAATCTGCCGGCCTCGCGCCGCCTTCCGCTCCGTGCCTACGTTGCCGGGTTGACCCTCAAAAATGGAGTTCCCGTCAACTACATCGAAGCCATCGGACTCTGCGAATGGATCGAAGTCGGCTTCAACACTTTCTATACCTACCGACAGGGCGAGACCGCCTGGATTTACGCCCAGGCCCTGCGCTGCCTGTGCGCTTTCACCGGCGCAACGACCATCTCGATTTATCCGTATCAGATCGGGCAGAATAACGACGAAGCCATCGAGTCCGGCGCATTCTGGTTCTACCGCAAGCTGGGATTCCGCTCCGGCCGCGCCGATCTGCAACAATTGTGCGAAAGGGAAGAGAAGAAGATCGCAACCAACCCCGCCTATCGCACCCCAAAGCAAATCCTGAAGCGCCTGGCCGAAGCGCACATGTTCTATGAAGTGGCCGCCGTGGAAGAGCGGCCCTTTCTGGGCCGCGTCGGCAAGAAGACAAAAAGCCCGGGCTTCAGCCCCGGCGCTTGGGACGCATTTTCCACCCGCAACCTGGGCCTTCGCGTGAACCGCCGCATGGCGCGCCAGTTCCAGGGCGACCGTGAGAAAATCTGCCAGGCCTCACTCGACACTGTCACGCGCGCCCTTGCCATTCATCCCGCGCGCTGGAGCCCTGATGAAAATCGCGCTCTCGAAAACTGGTCACTCCTGCTCGCCCTCATCCCCGACCTCGGCCATTGGTCCGCGACGGAAAAACAAAAAGTTGTCGCCATCATCCGCGCCCAGGCCGGACGCAACGAGATGCGCTACCTTCATCTCGCGCAGCAACACCCGCGTCTGCGCCAGGAACTCCTTCGCCTTGGGTCGGAGCCATGAGGAGATACATCCGCCGGCAATCGACAAGCGCCGGTGAAAAGGACGTCTTGAATTGAGCGCGGGTTCCAAGCCCCGCGGTTAATCACCGCCAGATCAGCGCGGGCGTGAGCCGCTGAGGGCTAGATCAGCTTGTTCATGCGCAGGTGCTTCTGGACCGCATCCTGAAAGTCGGCAAAGTCCTTCGACGATTCCAGTTTCTCCGGGGCCTCGATTTCGATTTCATGCATCTTTTGCCCCGGCCCGGCATGCAGTCCGCCCCGCAGCCGGCTGGCGGGATCCGGCGCTGCCGGCAGATGCATCCCGATGACCTTGCCTGCCGTATTGGTAATCACAACCATCTTGCGTTTCTTGTTCATGGCATTGGCTCCGGTGTGTGAGCGGCTACTGTTCAAACTCCGCAATCTGCAACTGATATGTCAAGCCATTCTTGCTGGCCGGATCGCACTGGATCGCCACATGCCAGATCAGCGTCGCGTTACCGTAGGTCGGGAACGGATAGTTGAACGACTTTTCCAATCCTTGCTGCGTTGCCCACAGCGTTGCCACGCTCTCGTCCTGCAGCGTCGGGTGGAAGACGATCTGCGGCATCGCGTAGCACATGCCCACGTCGCCGTCGTAGTAGTCGGCGCCTTCGGGCGCCGGCTTGTCGAAGGCGTACCACCAGTAATGCGTTTGACCGGGATAGATATATGTCACGCCAAACTGGTTATGCAATACCTGCATGGCCTTTCTCCTCGTGCCGGAACCGAGCAGTCCCGCTCTCTCGCGAACTTCCGGCAGTGCGGCATTCTATTCCGCCGAACGGAATTTTGACATACGAAATGCTAGAGTCTTCGTAACGGGGCTCCATGCATTCCATCGTTCTCTACGACGGCGTCTGCGGACTTTGCAACCGCTTCGTGCAGTTCATCCTGCCGCGCGACCGCCACGCCATCTTTCGCTTTGCGCCGCTGCAAAGTTCTCTCGCGGCGCGAATCCTTGCCCGTCACGGCGCCGATCCGCGCGATCTCGATACCGTCTACGTCGTTCTCAACCCCGAACAGCCGGAGGAATGCCTGCTTGCTCGTTCCGACGCAGTGCTGTTTGCGCTCAAGCAACTCGGCGGCCTCTGGAAATTACTCGCGCTGCTCTCGGGCGCTGTGCCCAGGCCTATTCGCGATTGGAAATACCGCCTTGTCGCCCGTTACCGCTATCGCCTCTTCGGACACTACGACAGCTGTCCGCTTCCTTCTCCCGAAACGCGCGACCGCTTCCTGGATTCCTAGTCGATCATGCGCTCATCCGAGTGCAGCCCAAACTGGAATCCGTCCGGCAAAAAAGTCAGGCGCACCCTTGACTCTCTCGTCTCGTGTTCTATCATGGAAGTAAAGCTCCTCCCTAGGGTAGGGGACAACCTAACCAACTAACCTAATTCTCAAATGGAGGAAGTCCCCATGAAGTTGAACGACAGCATTTCGACCTACGATGTTGCCGAAGCTCTGCAGGGTGAGACCGGCAAGTTTGAAGTCATCAGCCCCAACGGAGAGCGGTACTTCGTTACATGCCAGCCCGGTCACTCCATTTCCAGTCTGGAGTGGGCAGGTTCTGAAAATCAGCAACCCTTCCTGGTACGCAAGGTGGCTCAGCCCATCACCACGGAGGGCCGAAGCAAGAGATCCGCGGCTGCTTAATCTGCCGGCAGCCCTAGAACAAACAACGCCCGGCCCTGATCAGGCCGGGCTTTCGCTTGTTCTGCAGGATGCTTTTGCGGAAGCGCCGTCAGCTTCAGTTGGAACTTTTTGGGTTACTGGCTGAGCTTGATCGCCAGCTGCCGTTCGGGCTGGGTCATCTGCGACCAGATTCTCTGCATGTTGTCCTGCAGTTCGTCGTTGTCCGGTTCCTTGCGCAATGCCAGCGCGAACCAGCGATAAGCGGTTGGCAGGTCGCGCGGAGCGCAGACCCCGGTTGCGTACAGCGCGCCGAGAGAAATCATCGCCTTCGGATTCGAGCGATCCGCTGCCGACTTCAGTTCGTCCAGACCGCGGTCGCAGTTCTGGTGGACCCCGCGTCCGTAAATGTATTTCTCTGCCTGCGCTACCGGGTCCACCGGCTTGGCCGGAGTCGGCTTGACCACGGGCGCGGGTTCCGAGGGTGTTTCGCTCTGGGCGGCAGCGGCGGGCTTTTCCGCTGCAGCCTGCGGCTGCGAGGCGGGGCCTGCATCGTCTGTGGAGGGCTTGGCCGGGCTGCTCGCCGACTGGGTCGGATGAGCCGGTGTCGGGGCGCCGGTGGCAGGCGCGGTCGCCGGAACATTCCCTCCCGCAGCAGATGACGCCGGAGCCGCGCCATTTTCTGCCGGAGAATTGGCCGCGCTTTCTGGTGCCGCACTCGAACCTGACGGCGCTGCCGCCGGGTTGGCTGCCGATGATGTCGCTGCCGCTCCCGGTGCAGGCGCTGCCGGCTGGTTCGGCGCCGAAGAAGTGCCATTCGCGCCCGCAGGAGTCGAACCTTCCGCCGGAGTTGTCCCGGGTGCACTCGCGGGCGTTGCGGCAGCCGGATTCTCATTCGAGTTTGCCGGGGACTGCTCATTCTGCGGGTTTTCCGCCGTGGCAGGTTTTTTCAGGCCAGCCGTGAGCCAGTCGAAACCGCCCTGCCTCCAGCGCAGATAGCCAAATCCCAAAGCCAGTGCCAGCGCGACCAGAATCAGCAACCATTTGCCGGCGCTCGATTTCGGCTCTTCTTCATCGTCCAAAAGATAATCGAGGTTCCGCGACGACCGCAGTTGATCCAGCACCTGATCCTGCGCCGGCCGCTGCGCCCCGGTTCGCCCGCCGTCCGTCCTGGGCTTATTCAATCCAAGAATCGACGGACCGCTGATGATCGGCGCATCATCTGCAGACTGAGTCCCCGACGGCCCCGGCTCCGCCTGCGCGGTTGCCGCCGGCCGCAGGCTGGGCATCGGATGCTGCGTCCCCTGCTGCGTGCTCGCACTCCGCGCCGGCTGGGCCGTCGCCGTCTGCACGGGCGCAGACAGCGGAGCTCCGCACATCCCGCAAAAGCGGTTAGTGTCCGCGTTCTCGTTGCCACACCGTCCGCAACGCACGATCTCTCCTCGCCCCCTAGATTAACTCTACTATCTTCCGCACGCGAGTTGGATGCAAGATTCTCGCAGAAAGGACGCTGATTCCTCAGCGCAGCGAGCTCTTGCCCGCCGTTATAAAATATCGCTCCAGCGGAGAACTCACCCATGAAACTCGCCGCCAACGTTGAGATCCTGCATCATCGTGGCAATTACCTGGTACGCCGTCAGCGCCTCGCTCCCGGCCAGGCCACGCCTTGGCACCGCGATCCGTTTCACCGCGTCACCGTCGTCCTCAGCGGAGACCTGCTCCACATCCAGTTCCGCGACGGCGGCGAAACCCTCCCCTGGCAGATGACTGTCGGCGAAGTCGATTGGATCGAGCCCAGCGACCGCGTCCACCGCGCCGTCAACGTTGGCAAGGAAGCGTTTGAGGAAGTCACCACCTTCTTCCTTGACCACCCCAACGCCGACCCCCAGCCCGAGACGGAGTGATCTCCAGCCGTGGCGCCGGAAACCGCCGTCATTTCCAACCGGACCGAAGGTCCGGTGAGGAACCTGCTTCTTCCAACTTCCGCCCGACTTTTCACAGCTCGTCGGCCCCGATTCTTGTCAAGACCCCTTACATCATGTTTTTAGGATAACTCGCTGATTCTGCTGATAAAATAAAGTCCGAAACCATGTCACAATTCCCCCCTCCAATTTGCTATTCTGGATATATAGGGTAATGATTTGGCGCAGGCCATTCGCTTGCGCCATTTTCTTTCGGGCCAATGGGGAAATCCGGGGATGCTTCGTGCGGACGCAAACCGCGTCCGGCGAAATCTCCCTCCTGCCCCGGCGGCAATCCCCGCCCCGCCTTCCTGCAGGAACTCCACACCAAGCGCCGGGGAGAGCTTGCCGAACTTGCCTTCGCCCACCGCGCCGCCAGCCACGGCCTTGTTGTCTCCAAACCTCATGGCGAATGCCAGCGCTACGACTACATCGTCGACAACGGCCGCCGCCTTCTCCGCGTCCAGGTCAAATGCACCACCCAATTCATCGAAGGAGCCTGGCGCGCCAACGCCCACCGCCGCCTTCCAGCCGGCGCCGTCGCCTACCAGCCCTCCGAGGTCGACTTCTTCGCCATCTACATCCTGCCCGAAGACACCTGGTACATCATCCCGCTTAAAGCGGTCCTGGGCATGACCAGCCTGTTCTTCGCTGCGAAAGACTCGCACCGCCGCTGCCACCACGACCACTTCCGTGAAGCCTGGGAGCTGCTGTGCGAATCACCGTGACGAAGCGGGGTGAGGGATCTCGCGCATAACTGGACCTGCGGAGGATGGTGGAAGAGCAGCGCTTCAGCGCCGCGATAAGGTTCGTATCAGGTCGCGCCTTCAGCCGTGCCACAAGAAGCCCCAAAACAAGAACGGGGAGGGCACGACTTTAGTCTCTGAGCCTGCCCTGAGCAACTCCTCGCGTAGCGAGGAGGCGCCGAAGGGTGCCGAAAATGCCAAGGACTAGAACCGATGGCGAACCCGCCCGCAGGGCGGTTCGCCCTTCTTGTCCCATTAAAGTCGTGGATCGACCGGCTCACTCTCTAGCGCGAGGACACCAAAGACGCACTCGTGGACTCGGCGAAGCGGTTCTCGGTGCACAAAACGTTCCAAAGCTTCGAGTCCCAACGAGAACTCACGTAGAGCAAGAGATCGCTTGGCGCCGAGGCCCCGGCTCTTGAGACGCTGCAGGTTTTCGGGCAACGAGTATTCCGGGCCATAGATTATCCGCAAATATTCACGACCACGAACTTTGACTGCTGGTTGCGACAATCCCTTGCGTCCTTTGGCAATGAAATCCAGCGGCTTCACGACCATCCCCTCGCCGCCACCGGCCGTCAGCTCTTCCCACCACTCGATCCCTTTTTCCTGATCGGTTTTCTCCGTAAGGTCCACAACTTGAAAGGGAGTCGCAAGAAGCAATTCCTGGTCCGCTCCGCAAACGCGGGCGAGAGTCTCCATGTGCCAGACATGGTCCTTGAAAGTGTGCACAGCGCCCTCACTCGCCAGCATATGGAATGGTGCCAGCTTTAGGTCGGCCAGATAATGCACCGTCCAACAGTAGCGGCGATATGCATCCACGTACAGATTTGCGGCTTCCTCGCGCTGGCGATACCGCTCCAAGAGAGCCGAAACTTCTGGGTTCGCCTGTGCTTGACTCAGAGCTTTAACGACCGCGGGGAGGGATGCACGCGCAGCCGCACCCGTGGGAGCATATTGCTGGCGCAAGAGTTCCTGGGCCTTGGCCGACCACGGCATCAATTCGCAGTCGAGGCAGACCCAATCTGTTTTCAGGTCCTCCCAAACACCAGCCTTTTCGACAGCCCTTCTAATTCGATCCAAGAACTGTGACTCGAGCGAAGCGTCATTAAAGAAGCGTCGCCCCGTACGCGTGTAGCAGACGCCAGTCTCACCTTCCATGACTCCAAACCGTTTTCTGGCAGCATCAGCATCGCGACAGATAACGACCACGGCGCGTGATCCCATGTGCTTCTGTTCGCATACGACTTTGTGTACACCCTCATGAAAGTAATACGCGAAGGCTTCCTCGGGATGTTCAAGAAGACCATCCCGTTTGCTTGTTTCGGACGGGGACATCGTCGGAGGAAGATAAATCAGCCACTTCGGATTAGCTGCGAACCGGCTCATCACCTCCAGTGCTGTGGTTGCGTTCTCTTCCCGGATAGTGATGCTGCGGTGCAGTCGTGTATGAATGATTCTCTTGCCGATGACATCCTCGATATCCAGAAGATCGTCGAGTTGCTGCTGCGCGGTCAGCTCAGGTGCTGCTTCCTCCTGGTTCAAGAACGGTTTCGCAGGCTCGTAGTATGTTTGCAATGCAGGGACAGACAGCAGTTCCCGCTCGGGATAACGTAGAGCGGTTAGTTTCCCGCCGAAAACGCAACCGGTATCGATGTTGATCGTGCGATTCAACCACTCTGGCTTGCCCACAGGGGTGTGCCCGTAAACCACCACCGCCTTGCCACGGTATTCAGCAGCCCAGTTGTAACGAACTGGCAAGCCATACTCGTCCGTTTCGCCGGTCGTTTCACCGTAGAGCGCGAAATCACGAACCTTGCCCGATCCCCGTCCTTGCATCTCTTCTTTCATGCCGGCATGAGCGACAACGAGCTGCCCATCGTCGAACACATAGTGACTCACGAGGTCGTCGAGGAACTTGACCACCTGTTGTTTGAATTCGGGAGGCTGTTTGTCGAGCTGCTCAATGGAATCTGCCAGCCCATGGGTCAGCTGCACGTCGCGCCCCTTCAGCTTCCGCATCAGCTTCATGTCATGATTGCCAGGAACGCAAAATGCCGTTCCTTCCTCAACCATCCTCATCACTAGCCGTAGCACTTCAGGAATTTTCGGTCCGCGATCCACAAGATCGCCGACGAAAACAGCTCTTCGCCCATCAGGCGGAATTGCCTTAGCACCTTGAGGCTCATTCTCGATGTGGTACCCAAGTTGACCTAGCAGAGTGATGAGCTCCTCACAACACCCGTGAACATCTCCGATGATGTCGAAGGGGCCGTGCTCGTGCTTCAGGTTGTTCCAAAGCGGCTGCCGGGTGATAGTGACCCCGGAAACCTCCTCCGGCGAGGACAGAACGAATACGTGACGGAAGCCTTCCCGCTCCAGACCCCGAATTGAGCGGCGAAGTTGTTGAGACTGGTTTCTCACAACATGTGGCCCAAACTGCCGGTCCGGACGGTTCTGGTTACGCTCGTGACAGAGCTTTTCAGGCATGTTCAGCACGATCGCAACCGGCAGGACATGAAACTCGCGGGCGAGCGCTACCAAAGGTCTGCGAGCTTCAGGTTGGACGTTTGTTGCATCGACAACAGTCAGACGGCCGGCAGCGAGCCTCTTACGAGCAATGTAGTGCAGCACATCAAATGCGTCATTTGTAGCTGTTTGGGAGTTTTCGTCGTCACACACCAGTCCGCGACAAAAATCGGAAGACAGAACCTCCGTGGGCTTGAAGTGAGCGCGGGCAAAACTCGACTTCCCGCATCCAGAGGGACCGATCAACACAACCAGCGACAATTCAGGGATAGTGATGTTCACAAGCTGAACACCCCCATCTGTGTTGGCGCTCCGACGTGAGAATCTTCCTCGCCGACGGGTAAAAACCGCACTGAATAGCCGAAGCGTTCGGAGGTCCGACTCGCCCACTGCTGAAACTGCTGCCGCGTCCACTCGAAGCGGTGATCCTTATGGCGGAACTGTCCAGCCGGGAGAGTTTCGAACTTTACGTTGTACTCAACGTTTGGAGTCGTGACAATGACGGTTTTAGGATGTGCAGACTCGAAGAGTACCCGCTCAAAGGCGGCGAGTCGTGGCGCGTCGAGATGCTCGATCACCTCTACAACTGTGGCAGCATCATATCCGGCCAGTCGCTTGTCACGGTACATCAATGATCCATGCATCAACTTCAGCCGTTCCTTTTGTTTGGTTGGCATGCGGTCGAGTTTTAAGCGCTGGCTCGCAATCTCTAGACTTCGGTAAGAGACATCCATCCCTACGATTTCGGTTAGAGACTTTTCCTCCACCAGAGAGCGCAGCAGCTTGCCTTCACCACAGCCAAGATCCAGAATCCGCTTCGCGCCAGCAGATCGCAGTACCGCAACAACAGCTCCCATACGCTGTTGCCAGAGCCGGATAGGTTCCTCCATTTTCGTTTCTTCTTCCGCACGGGCTTCATCGGTCGCGTCGGGATTGTCTTCTTCCGCCAGCCTCGCGAGGGCTTCCCGCACGAGCTGCCTCTGTCGCGGCAGGTACCGCTTTACGATCGCCTCCTTGTGCGGATGCGACGCGAGCCAGCCTTCCCCTTTACGCAACAACTTATCGACTTCATCCTTTCCAATCCAATAGTGTTTTTCAGCGTCGAGCACCGGTACCAATACGTAGAGGTGATTGAGGAAGTCCCGCAAACGAACTGCGCCAGCAAGAGTCACTGAGTAGTAGGGTCCCTCACCCCATTCAGGGAACTTTTCATCTAGCGGATGGCGCTCAGCATTGACGGTATATCCCAGAGGCTCGAATAACTCTTTAATCAGTCCCTCACCCGCTCGACATCCAACAATTGTGAGTTTCCCTGTCAGAGGGATCGCTTGATCGGCCAATTCCTGTCTTTTTTTACTCCGGCCCGACATGGTGGTGCCGAAGGCACGGCCCATTGCAACGCTGAGAAAGGAAGACAATACGTAAGGGCGATCATTCACGTATTGGTCAAGAGTTCCACCTGCGTGTTGCCCCTTCTTGCCGCGCACCAGTCCTACCGGATCGACATCAAGCAAAAGCGCTGCCGTGCAACTCTCGGCTGTCGCTTCTGGGTAAAACACATGCGCCTTGCCGAAAGACAGGTCAAATGAATGCAGGTTCGCAGGGTTCTTGTGCAAGAGATAGCCGAGGTCGGTCGCAGGTCGACGCGTTGTAGTGATCGTGAGAAGCACGCAGGAATTATACGGTGCTGGGTTCGATCCTTTACCCCCCTCCCGCTCCCGTGATACCCTTTAAACGTCACAAGGACAAACGATTACAGACAGGAGTGCATCAGGTTAGTGCTAGCCAGAGAGCAAAAGCAGTCCGTCATTGACCGGTACCAGACGCACGCGACCGACACCGGCAGTCCCGAGGTCCAGATCGCCATTATCAGCGAGCGCATTGGCCAATTGACGGAACACTTCAAGACGCACCAGAAGGACCACGGCTCGCGCCGCGGCCTGTTAATGCTGGTCAGCAAGCGGCGTCGCTTGCTCGACTACCTCAAGAAATACGATTCCGAGCGCTACAAAACCGTCATTGCCAAGCTCGGCATCCGCAAGTAAATCCGGGGCCCGTCTCCGCGTGGCGCGGAGGAGGGCACCACAGAGGCTGCCCACTCTTCCCGGTTTTCGAAGCGTGGGAACACAGGACGCTCCCGGCCTCTGCTGACCGGGTTTTTTCTGGAAGACTATTTCTGAGAGTCCGTCCGCCCTGCCGACGGGCCAGCATTGAGGATCTTCTGCAACGTGCATCATCGGCTATCTCCGTGCTATTTCCCGGAAGAGCGGCGCTTCAGCGCCGCGCTTACGCATCCCGGAATTCGGGGTTTCAGCCTCCGTGGGCTTTTTCCCATTGCATCTCTGCCAGAACGCGCCTGTGCGAGGCTCCGCAGCTAAAAGCTAGCAGCTGGGAGCCGCAAGCTGTCTTCAAAAGGAATGAACATGAAACCAGAAGCAACTGAAGTTACCGTAAGTCTCGCCGGCGGCAAGAATCTCAAATTTGAAACCGGAAAACTGGCCAAGCAGGCCCACGGCGCCGCCGTGGTCACCTTAGGCGATAACGTCGTCCTCGCCACCGCCGTGGCCAACGCCGAACCGCGCGAAGGCATCGACTTTTTCCCGCTGACTGTCGATTACCGCGAATACACCTACGCTGGCGGGCGCTTCCCCGGCGGATTCATCAAGCGCGAAGGCCGCATGAGCGAGCGCGAAGTGCTCACCAGTCGCCAGATCGACCGGCCCATCCGTCCCATGTTTGCCGAAGGCTTCCGCTGTGAGACGCAGGTCATCGCCTTCGTGCTCTCGGCCGACAGCGACAACGATCCCGATGTGCTCGGCATCAACGGTGCATCGTGCGCGCTGACGCTCTCCGATATTCCGTTTCTCGGCCCCATCGGCGCGGTGCGCGTCGGCCTGTTGAACGGCAGCTTCGTCGTCAACCCCACCTACGATGAGATGCGCGAGAGCCTGCTCAACATCATGGTCGTGGGCAGCGCCGAAGCCATCGTGATGATAGAGTCGGGCGCGAAGGAAGTGAAGGAAGAGACTGTGGTCGATGCCATCGAGTTCGGCCACGCGGAAATCAGGAAAATCTGCGCCGCGATCAACGAGCTGCGCGCCAAGGTGGGAAAACCAAAGCGCGCGGTCGAGCCTCCGCCATTCGACGATGCTTATTACAATCAGTTGAAGGCACGTGTCGGCGCCGAACTCACCGACGCTCTCGACACCAAGAAGCATCCCAAACTGGAAAGCTACACGCTGGTGGGCGAACTGAAGAAAAAGCTCGAAGCCGAGCTTCCCGAGGACGACGAAGAGGCCAGGCGCAAGCTGGGTCATTACTTCGAAACCCTGCGCGAGCGCATTTTCCGCGAGCAGGTGATCGAGCAGAAACGGCGTCCGGATGCGCGGGCCTTTGACCAGATTCGCGATATCTGGATCGAGGTCGGCGTCCTGCCCCGCACCCACGGCTCGGCAATTTTCACCCGCGGCGAAACCCAGGCGCTGGTGACCACGACTCTCGGCACCAGTGACGACATGCAGCGCATCGAGGGCTTCGAAGGCGAAGCTAAGAAAAGATTTCTTCTTCATTACAATTTTCCTCCCTTCTCTGTGGGAGAGGTTGCGTTCCTACGAGGGGCGGGGCGGAGAGAGATCGGACACGGAGCGCTGGCAGAGCGCGCCATCTCGGGAGTGCTGCCGACGGAGGAGGCGTGGCCGTACGCCGTCCGCGTAGTGTCGGACATTCTGGAGTCGAACGGGTCGTCGTCGATGGCGACGGTGTGCGGAGCGTCGCTTTCCTTGATGGATGCTGGAGTTCCCCTGAAAGCGCCGGTGGCCGGAGTTGCCATGGGTCTGGTGAAGGAAGGCGAACAATATGCCATTCTCACCGATATCGCCGGAGCGGAAGATCACTACGGCGACATGGACTTCAAAGTTGCAGGAACGAAAGATGGCATCACCGCGCTGCAGATGGATATTAAAGTCGCGGGCATCACGCCACAGATCATGCGCGAGGCGCTGGCCCAGGCGCAACGAGGACGTCTCTTCATCCTGGACAAAATGAATGAAACGATCGCTGGAGCGCGGGAGAAAATTTCTCAGTATGCACCACGCTTCTACACCGTCCAGATCCCGGTCGACAAGATTCGCGACCTGATCGGGCCGGGCGGAAAGATGATCCGCAGCATCGTGGACCAGACCGGAGTGAAAATCGACGTAGAAGATTCCGGGCTGGTGAAAGTAGCGTCGAGCGACGAGACCTCCGCGGCGAAGGCGCTGCAGATCATCGGCGACCTGACGGCGACAGCCGAAGTAGGAAAGACTTATCTGGGAAAGGTGACGCGGCTGGCGGATTTCGGGGCGTTCGTCGAAATCATTCCCGGAACCGATGGCTTGCTGCACATCAGCGAAGTGGCGGAGCATCGCATTGGCGACATTCGCGACGAGTTGAAGGAAGGCGATCAGGTGCTGGTGAAGGTGCTGGCGGTGGAAGGCAACCGCATCCGGCTTTCGCGCAAAGCGATTCTGAAAGAGCAGCGCGCGAAAATGCAGGGCGGGGGCGGAGGCGCGCCGGAAGCTGAGGGCGCCACGGTAGCGCAGGCCGAAGGCTCTCCCGCGGGTACGGTTGTGATTGAGGGTGGCGGCGATTTTCCAGAAGACGAGAGCGAACCGAACTTCAACCGCGAAGGTGCGCCGCACGGCGGAGACCGTCCGCATGGCGAACGGCAACACGGAGGCGGAGGCGACCGCGGACGCGGCGGACGACGAGGCGGACGCGGACGCGACGGGCGCGGCGGCCGGGGTGGACATGGTGGCGGACACGGAGGGGGAAGACGCTAAGTTTCACAGGAGATTCGCGCGGATTTCCACGCACCGAATGGGCTGCAGCCTTCTGGCTGCGGCCTTTTCGTTGGC
>Ga0335073_10005601_pt1 | contig 17627 bp, 15 predicted proteins | sample Lox_Sample_22_FD_207093 | JGI IMG/M metagenome (GOLD analysis project Ga0335073, IMG submission 207093) | Soil microbial communities from Loxahatchee National Wildlife Refuge, Florida, United States - Lox_Sample_2.2 | ecosystem: Environmental > Terrestrial > Soil > Wetlands | place: USA...
CTGCATTTCGCGAACAATCTGATGATTCGCCTGCACTAGGGGTCCGAAATCCATGCCTGCTCCTCAACCATTTATGAATACAACTCTTCTATGAACAAACTTCTGGATGAATGCACCAATAGACGTACTCACCGATTGGGGGTACATCATCATGAGCGCACCAAATCATGAGCGCACCAGGCCCGCACAGGGCACTGTTCTCCCAAAGGCCGCGTCCCGGTTCGAAGAGGCTGGTTCGTCGCGCAGGGAACTATTTTGCACTTCCGTCAGAGAGTTCGTTGCACATTTTAGCATTGGATGGGAAGAAGAGGATTTAAATTTAAACGTGCTACAACCATGCGGGACTGAACTGAGTTGGATGAAGTGGGATGGTGCTCGGCTTAGCGGTGAAAGTCCGCTATACTAGGCGGCGATGTGAGGTCCAGCCCACAGCCGCTGGCTTGGCGGCGATTTTGAAAGTGAGCGTGGTTTGGAATGACTCCTTAGCATCTGGCATGAGGCGAATGGGATGAATTGGTCGGAGCAGGTGGTTTTGGTCACGGGCGGGACGGGATCTTTCGGGAAGAAGTTTGTCGAAATCATGCTGAAGGACCACCGGCCGAAGCGGCTGGTGATCTTCAGCCGGGACGAACTGAAGCAGCACGAAATGCGGGCCTCGGGGCTGGATCATCCCAGCCTGCGTTACTTCATTGGCGACGTGCGGGATCAGCCGCGGCTGGAGCGGGCATTTTCCGGCGTAACGATCGTGGTCCACGCGGCCGCTCTCAAGCAGGTTCCGGCCTGCGAGTACAACCCGTTCGAAGCCATCCAAACCAATATTATGGGCGGGCGCAACGTGATCGACGCCGCCATTAACCAGGGAGTGCAGCGCATTCTGGCGTTGAGCACCGACAAGGCGGTGAATCCGATCAACCTGTATGGCGCGACCAAGCTGTGCGCGGAAAAAATGTTTGTGCAGGCCAATGCCTATGCGGGCGTGCAGGATTCGCGCTTCAGCTGCGCCCGCTATGGAAATGTCGTGGGCAGCCGGGGAAGCGTGATTCCGGTGTTTCAAGAACAGCGGCGGCGCGGCCGCATCACGCTGACGGATCCGCGCATGACTCGATTCTGGCTGACGCTGGAGCACGGCGTGCGGTTCGTGGTGAGCTGCCTCGAGCAGATGCATGGCGGGGAAATATTCGTGCCCAAGATTCCCAGCATGCGCATGGTGGATCTGGCGGAAACGATCGCGCCGGGATGCGACATTGAGACCATTGGAATCCGGCCGGGAGAGAAGCTGCACGAAGTGCTGGTTTCAGAGGACGAAGCGCGCAATGCGGTCGAAGTTGAAGACCGCTACATCATTCAGCCGGCGCATTCCTGGTGGCGGCGTGAGAACTGGGTGAACGCGCGGCCGCTGCCGGAAGGATTCCGCTACGCCAGCGACAGCAACGAGCACTGGCTGAGCGGCCGGGAGTTGCAGGATCTTATCTCATCGCCCGCGCCGTCCGAGCCGGACGCGACAGATGTTCAGCCGGTTCCGGCGCGGATTCCAGCGTAGGATTCCCGATCATGAGCACCAACCTGATCAGCCCACACACTCTTGGCGGCGAGCCTGCGCGCGCCAGTTATCTTCCCTACGGCCGGCAGTCAGTGGACGATTCCGACATTGAAGCGGTGGTTGAAGTTCTGCGTTCTGAGTGGCTGACGACCGGGCCGAAGGTTGCCGAATTTGAAGAAGCCTTTGCGGCGCGAGTGAACGCGGCATATGCGGTGAGCTTCAGTTCCGGCACAGCCGCTCTACACGCCGCGGCTTTCGCAGCGGGGCTCAAGGCTGGAGACGAAGCCATCACTACTCCCCTGACTTTTGCGGCGACGGCGAATTGCATTTTGTATCAGGGAGCGACTCCGGTATTTGCCGATGTCAGCCGCGACACGCTCAATCTCGCTCCCGAACAAATTGAAAGAAGAATCTCTGCGAAGACGCGAGCGATCCTTCCGGTGGACTATGCCGGGCATCCGGCCGACTTGGAAGCGATTCTGGAGATTGCACAGCGGCACGGCCTGACGGTGATTGAAGACGCCTGTCACGCCCTGGGCGCCGAATACCACGGTGAGCGCGTGGGCAGTATTGCCGACATGACGGTGTTCAGCTTTCATCCGGTGAAACACATCACCACTGGCGAAGGCGGGATGGTCACCACCAACAGATCGAGCTTGGCGGAGACGTTGCGGCGGTTTCGCAATCATGGAATCTCCAGCGAAGCGCGCCAGCGTCAGGCGGCTGACGACTGGCGCTACGAGATGGTGTTGCTGGGATTCAATTACCGCTTGCCCGATATCGCTTGCGCGCTCGGGATGGAGCAGTTGAAGAGGCTGGACGCGAATCTTGCGCGGCGACGGGAAATCGCGGCGCACTACACGTCCGCGTTCCGCGAGATGCCGGCCGTGATTCCGCCGGCCGTGCGGCCTGAAGCTGACCCGGCGTGGCATTTGTATCCCATTCGCCTGGACTTGGAACGCCTGACGGCCGATCGCGAGCAAATCTTCCGCGCCCTGCGAGCGGAAAATATTGGCGTGAGCGTGCATTACATTCCGGTGCATTACCATCCGTACTACCGCGATCGTTTTGGTTCCAGAGCCGGAGAATTTCCCGTAGCCGAAGGTGCCTATGGGCGCTTGATCAGTTTGCCGATGTTTCACGGCATGACCGGTCAGGATGTCGAAGACGTCATTGGCGCGATAACCAAAGTTCTGTTGTGCTTTACTCGTGGAGAAAGCTCTTGTCAGCCAGGTGACAGTTGAGAACGGTCACGATCATGCAGGCTCGAACCAGCAGCTCGCGCTTGCCAGCGAAGGCTCTGTTGCCGGTAGCGGGATATTCCAGCGCGGTGCTGGCTACGCTGCGAGCCGCAAATCAGCGCCACGAGACAATCTTCGCAACCTCCGACAATTCCTCCGATGATGAATTGGCAAGGCAGGCCCGCGAACATGGCCTGGCCGTTTTTCGCGGCCCTCTGGACGATGTTCTGGGCCGTTTTTATCTCGCGTGCGCCGATCTTCCAGACAGTTGCGTCGTGATCCGCCTGACCGCCGATAATATCCTTCCCGATGGACGCTTCGTCGGTGAACTGGCTGAAGCGTATCTTTCGTCCGGAATGGACTACTTAGGCACCGACTGGGGGTTCAGCGGCTTGCCCTATGGTTTGAATGGAGAAGCGTTTTCTGTGGCTTTGCTACGCCGGGCGAATCGGGAGGCCACGAGTGCTAGCGACCGCGAGCACGTCGGACCATGGATCAAGAGAAATTGCCGTTCGACGGTTTATCGTCCTTCGGCGCTGGCGGGCGCGGATTTCAGTCACCTACGTTGCACCATCGACGACGAGGAAGATTATCGCCGCATCCTGCGCTTGTTCGACGAAACCGCTGATCCTGTCGGTGTGGCCTGGCAAGACTTGTTGCACAAACTGGAGAAACTTCCCGGGGGACCATCGTTTCATATTCCGTGCCGAATCATCGGCAGGCGCCTGCGCAGCGAACTTACTCTCGGAACCGCACAGCTGGGCATGGAGTATGGCGTGGTCAATGACCATGGCAAGCCGTCGGTCGAGCAGGCCGTCGCGCTCGTGCGGCGTGCGATCGCTCATGGCGTCACCGCGCTCGACACCGCTCGTGCTTACGGCACGGCCGAAGAGGTGCTCGGCATGGTTCTCAGCGGAGCGGGGAGTTCGCGGGTCGAAGTGATTACCAAGCTCGACCTCTCGCGCCCGCCGGCAGATGCCAGTGAGGCGCAAGTGCGGTCCGAGGTTGACCGCAGCATTGACTTGTCCTGCCAGGCACTTGGGGTGTCGCGCCTAGCGGTTGTTCTGCTGCATCGCTGGCAGGACCACCATTCCTGGAACGGCGCTGCATGGCAGCGGTTGCTGGAGCATCGCGAAGCAGGGAGGGTTGGCCTTGTGGGAGCCTCTATTTATGAACCGAGCGAAGCTCTCGAAGCACTCGATGATCCCGCGGTCCAGCACCTCCAGGTCCCAACGAATGTTCTCGATTGGCGCTGGGAGGCTGCGGGAGTTGATCGGGCCGCCTCCAGCCGGCCCGAAGTTGTAGTGCACGCACGCAGCGTGCTGCTGCAAGGCATATTAGCGCATCCAGCTAATCGGTGGCCCGCCATAGAAGGTCGTCGCGCGCTGGAGTGTTCCCAGATTCTGGAAAAGCTTGCGGCGGAGTTTGAGCGCGAGAACGTCACGGATCTTTGTCTGGCCTACGTGCGCTCGCTCGCTTGGGTAGGCAGCGTTGTGGTGGGTTGTGAAACTATGGATCAGCTCGAAGAGAATTTGAGATTGTTTCGGACTCGCAAACTCAGCCCCGAACAGTGCGCGCAAGTACGGCGGGAATTGCCCCATGCGCCACAGAGTTTTCTTAATCCGTCGAAATGGAACAACACTCATGAGCAAGCGGCAAGGCGCTGACGGCGACGACGTTCTGCGGCAATTTCGCCTCGACGGACGCGTCGCATTTCTGTCTGGCGCTACGGGGCATCTCGGGCGGTTGATGTCTGAAGCTTTGGCCGCAGCGGGGGCTCATGTAGTTTTGAATGCGCGTGGAGCCGACGAACTCGACGCTCTCTGCGCGGAACTGAAAGACCGCGGTCTCAGGGCGTCCACTGCTTGCTTTGATGTTACGGATGAGGCTGCTGTGTTGAAGAACATCGCGGTCATCGGTGAAGAGTTCGGTCGGCTCGACATCGTCGTCAATAACGCCGGCCAGAGCGGTCCCGGAAATATGCAGAACACGACGGTTGAGGACTTCGAGCAACTCTATCGTGTCAACGTCACGGCCGCGTTTGGCATCGTGCGGGCTTCCGTCCCACTGCTGAGAGCTTCGGCGAAATCTACAGCGGGATCGTCGGTGGTGAACATCGCGTCGATGTATGGATCTGTCAGTCCTGATCCGTCGGTCTATGCAGCCAGCGGCGCCAACAGTCCGCCGTCGTACGGAGCGGCCAAGGCAGCGCTGATTCAGCTGACCCGCTACACCGCCTGTCATTTGGCTCCGGACGGGATTCGGGTCAATTCGATCAGTCCGGGTCCGTTTCCCGCGGCGCGCTACTTGCAAAACGATCCGGGATTCCAGGAGCGTCTAGCGTCGAAGGTCCCCATGCGGCGCACTGGCGACCGGCGCGAGTTGCAGGGGCCGCTGTTGTTCCTGGCCTCCGACGCTTCCTCGTATGTGACCGGCGTCGATCTGGCCGTGGATGGAGGCTGGACCGCGTGGTAGTCTGTGCGCTATTGCCATGATCCTTGTTACGGGAGCCAGTGGATTGCTCGGCGCCAGCGTGGTTGCGCGGGCGCGGGCGCTCGGCCGCCCAGTGGTCGGCTTGTATCACCGTCATTCCGCAAATCTGCCGGGCGCGGCGCTGCTGGCCGCGGATCTGACGAAAGAATCCGAGATTCAGAGGATCTTTGAAGAAGTCCGGCCTGAAAGCGTGATTCATTGCGCCGCCGCGACCGATGTGGACTGGTGCCAGGAGCATCCCGAAGCGGCGCACGAGATCAATGTTGCGGCGTCAGCTAGAATTGCCGAGTTCGCCTCGCGGACGAACGCACGATTGCTGTATATCTCAACCGATTCGGTGTTCGATGGCTCTCGCGGCCACTATGCTGAAACCGACGTCCCTGCTCCGCGGAATGTCTATGCCCGGACGAAATTGCAGGGCGAACAGTCGGTGCTCGCAAGCCGCGCCTCAGCAGCAATCGCCCGCATCACGCTGTATGGATGGAATACACAGAACAAGCGCGGTTTAGCGGAGTGGATCTTGGAGCGGCTGGCTGCGGGCGATGTTGTGCCCGGATTTTCCGATGCGATTTTTTGCCCGATCCTGGCCAACGATCTCGCGGAGATTCTGCTGGCGATGGTGGATCGTGGACTATGCGGTCTTTATCATGTAGCGGGCTCTGAACCGGTCAGCAAGTACGAATTTGCCCGGCGGGTTGCGCTGACCTTTGGCTTCGATCCCGAGAAAGTTATCTCTACGCGAATGGCTGAGTCCAATCTGAAAGCGCCTCGGCCGCGGAATACTTCATTGAACACGGAGAAGATTTGTGCTGCCCTGGGGCGAGCCATGCCCGACGTGGAATCCGGGCTGCGCCGGTTTGCCCAACTGCAGTCCGGTGGATACGTGGAGCGGCGGCGCGGGCATTTGACGGGGGTGCGGAGTTGATATCGCTGAAGTTGGGAAAGAAGACGGTGGGCCAAAGTCACCCGACATATTTTGTGGCGGATATTTCGGCCAACCACGACGGCGATCTGGAGCGCGCCAAGCTCCTGATCCGGCTTTGCGCGGAGGCCGGCGCCGATGCGGCGAAATTTCAGAATTTTCGCGCGCCCAGGATTGTCAGCGACCGGGGCTTCAAGGAGTTGGGAGGACAGCTCTCGCACCAGTCGAAGTGGAAGAAGAGCGTCTTTGAGGTTTATCAGGGAGCCAGCCTGCCATGGGAGTGGACGCCGGAGCTTTTGCGGGAATGCGAAGCCTGTGGCATTGAATACTTCTCTGCGCCTTACGATCTTGAGGCGGTGGACATGCTCGACCCTTATGTGAATCTATTCAAGATCGGCTCGGGGGATATTACCTGGCCGGAAATGCTGCGCAAGGTGGCGTCGAAAAATAAGCCGGTGCTGCTGGCGACGGGCGCGTCTGAGATTGGCGAGGTGGAACGCGCAGTGCAGGAGATACTGACGATCAATCCGGACCTGGTCTTGATGCAGTGCAACACCAACTACACCGCCAGTCTCGAGAACTTTCGGCATATTCATTTGCGGGTGCTGGAAACTTATCACGCACGTTTCCCCGACGCTCTGCTCGGCCTTTCGGATCACACTCCGGGACACGCGACCGTGCTGGGAGCGGTTGCGCTGGGCGCGCGCGTGATCGAGAAGCATTTTACCGACGACAATGGCCGGGATGGCCCGGACCATCCTTTCTCGATGACTGCTGCTTCGTGGCGGGACATGGTCGATCGAACCCGGGAACTGGAGTATGCGCTGGGTTCGGCGCAGAAGTTCGTTGCGCAGAACGAACAGCAGACGGTGGTAGTGCAGCGGCGTTGCCTGAGGGCGACCGCCGACCTGAAAGCTGGAACCATCCTGCGCGAAGACATGCTGGAGGCTTTGCGTCCCGCGCCCAAAGGCGCGATCATGCCCTTCGAGCTGGGCCGCGTAATCGGCAAGCGATTGGTCCGCGATTTGCCGCAGGGCGAGCACTTGCAATGGACCTTTGTCGGGGATGCCGAGGGTGCGGCATGAGGGTCCTGTATTTCTCTGACAATACGTCCGACCACAACCGGCGATTCCTGGAAAGGATTTCCCAGGCCGGCCATGAGATCTGGTTCCTTGACCCAACCTCTGGGTCGAATGCCAGTGACCGTCTGGCAGAGAACTGGCTGCCACAGGGAGTTCGCTGGATTCAATCCCGGCAGCAGATGCGTCGAGATGCGAGCCCGGCTGAGTGTGCCGGGTTTCTGCCCGAGTTGCAGCATTGGATCAATACGATACGCCCCGATCTGGTTCATGCCGGGCCCGCGCAGAATTGCGGGTACATTACCGCGCTTTCGGAGTTTCATCCGTGGTTGCTCACGTCGTGGGGCTCGGACGTCCTCTTCACGCCGGAGCAGGGAACAGAGTGGAAGCAGGCGGTGCAGACTGCGCTTGCCGGTGCGGATGGCTTCTTCTGCGATTGCGATGCGGTTCGCGCACGGGCGAAAGAGTTGGCGGAGCTTCCGGACGCGCGAATTGTCCAGTTGCCGTGGGGAATCGGAAGGGGCTCGTTTACGCCGGAGGGCGCGGGGCCGGCGGAGTTTGCGCGCGAGCCCGGAACCTGTGTGTTGATCAGCACGCGGTCGTGGGAGCCGGTGTATGGAATCGATGTGCTGCTGGAAGCGTTTGGGCTGGCGCATCGAACCAACTCCTCGTTGCGCCTGCTGCTGCTGGGAGGCGGGTCGGGTGCGGGACGGGTGCGCGGCTTCATCGGGGCCCACGGACTGACGCATGCGATTCGGATGCCAGGTTGCATCGGGAGGAGCGAAATGCCGAAGTGGTTTCGCGCTGCCGATGTGTATGTCAGCTGCTCGCAGTCGGATGGAACCTCGGTTTCGCTGCTGGAAGCGATGGCGACGGGGCTGCCCGTAGTGGTGAGCGATATTCCCTCGAATCGAGAGTGGGTGGTTGAGGAGAAGAACGGGTGGCTTGCCTCGGCGGGATCGGCGGAGGAGTTTGCCGACCGGTTTCTGCGCTCCGCCCAACTTGGTCCGGAAGAGCGAGAGGAGTTCTCGCAGCGCAACCGGCGGATTGTGGAAGAGCGAGCGGATTGGGACCGGAACTTCCCCAGACTTCTGGAAATGTATGAGCAACTGGTTGGCACGCGGGTCGCACGATGACGACGATCATGGCTAGCGCCGTCCTACTCCATCTCCTACTCCTACTTCTACTCCATCTCCATTCTGCCCCCGCGTTTCGCGCGGCCAACGGGCGTGAACTCGCGTGAGGCTGGTCAGTCCGTTCCTCAGGAAGGTGGTGTATCCCACGCTGGCGATGAGCGGTGTGTTCCGCCGTATTGCCGCGGGTGGGTTGGCAGTGGTGACCTATCACGGTGTTGTGCCGCCGGGATATCGGCCGGTGGACGCGGCGTTCGATGGGAATCTGGTTAGCGCGAAGAGCCTGGGCCAACAAGTGCGACGGCTGAAGGCGCGTTACAACGTGATCTCCCCGGAAGACGTGCTGGCGTGGCGGCAGGGCGAGTGCGAACTTCCCCATCGGGCGGTGCTGCTGACTTGCGACGACGGACTGCTGAACTGCCTGACCGACATGTTGCCGGTTCTGCAGGAAGAGGGAGTGAAGTGCCTGTTCTTCATCACGGGAAACGCGGTCGCGGAGGCTTCGACGGGTGAAGGGCGGAGCAGGTTGTGGTACGAGGAACTGTTCCTGCTGATACTGGGTGCGCCGGCTGGGCAGTTCGAGGTTTCGTACGGCGGCATCACGATCGCTAGTGAGTTGGGCTCGCGAGAGCAGAGGCGGGCGATGTGGTGGACTGCGGTAATGCGGCTTTCGCAGGTGGATGCGGAGACGCGTGGCTCGTTTCTGAGCGCCTTGCGGGAACGACTGGGATCGAGAGGACGCGATCCGGAGGATTCCGTTTCGTGCCGGCGATTCGGGTTGATGAACGGCGAAGAACTGCGACGGCTGGCGGCGGCTGGGATGACGATTGGGGCGCACACGATGAGCCATCCGATTCTGGCGCAGTTGCCGGTTGAACTGGCGCGGGCTGAAGTTGCGGAGAGCCGGTCGCGGCTGGAGGCGGCTCTGCAACAGAGAGTGTGGGCGTTTGCCTATCCCTTTGGCGATGCGCCGTCGGTTACTGCGGAGGTGATGGCGCTGCCGGAGCAGGCCGGCTACACAGCCGCGTTTCTGAATTATGGCGGAGGGCTGGGCGCGCAGCTTCCGGCTTATGCGCTGCCGCGGATTCATGTCACTTCAGAGATGAGCCTGTCGGAGCTGGAGGCGCATGTGTCGGGCTTCTACCGGCAGCTGCGTCAGTCGGTGTCCGGGTGAGGGTATACCCCCCGCTTTTTTTTTAGGGCCTCCGGCTAAGGTATCTGTTTTGTTTGAGTTAGACGCGGTGATCTGCGGCTTTCCCGCTAAAATATTGAGCGCCAATGGGTTAGAGGTAAAATATTGTGAAATAAGGAGTTGCGGGACAGATTTTGATCTGAGCTGGGTGGTTACGCGGCACGGCTTAAGGCTGGGCACGAATATTCATTGTATCAGGTTGAGGGGGCTTTTGCGAGTATATTCCCCGGCCAGTCGGCTCAACAGTGCTTGATCACTGCGGGGACGCAGTTCACCGTCTATGGCAGCTATTTCGGGGCCGGACCATTGACGTCGGGGCCGCAGGTGGTGCTTTGCGATTGCACCAACCCAACCATCGACAGTTGGGGCCCTGGTTGGATGAGCAGCCCGAGTGCAACCGGAAACATGATTACGGTGACCGCGGTCGATGCCGAGTGCGGCAATTCGATCGTGGTCTATGCGGAGCAATACGGAACTCTGCCGAGCAATCCTGTCCCTTATACAACTTGCGATTAGGAAACGAGGCTTGTCGGCTTCGTGCTGGGGAGATCGTGCCACTCGCAGTCTTTGTATCGGGAACTGGGTATCGGGAACTGGGCGATCGTCGTATATCCTTACTGAGAGCTAGCTCCCGGTCTCCCCGTGCACATCAGCGTCCTGGATCACATTCCTGATGATTCCAAGTTGCGCGCGCAGTGGAATGCGCTCGCATTGCGGACCCGCGGCCCGCAGGTCTTCTACACGTGGGAGTGGGCTGTGGCGGTGCAGCGGGCCTACGCTGCAACGCTGCGGCCGATTCTGTTTCTCGGCTATGACGACGATGGCCATCTCCGCGGCGTAGCGGCGCTTGAATCCAATGGGGCGGGTCCAGTGTCGTTTTTGTGCGCGGCGACTGGGGATTATTGCGATTTCGTGGTGAGCGAGGGGGATGCCGCGACTTTCGTGAAGGAAGCGATGACAGCTCTCAGGCAGTCGGGCCAGAGGGACATCGCGCTGACCAATTTTCCCGAGGACTCGCCATCGTTTGCCGCGCTCAGGCAGGCGGCGAGAAGGGCGGGCTTTCGCACGTACGCGCGAACGGCATACGAGTGCGCCCAGGTGAGACTGAGTGAGCTGAGGGTGCCCGCTGGCGCGAAGAGTCCGCTGCCGCGGCAGCGAATGGTGCAGCGCTCGTTGAAGGCCCTGGGCCGCGACGGCCCGGTGACGATCGATCATCACTCGTCCTTCGAGGCTATTGGCCCGCTGCTGCCGGAGCTGAGGCACGCGCAGGCTTCGCGATTACTGATGAATGGGAAGATCAGCAACCTGCTCCGGCCGGAGCGGCGCGAGTTTCTGAGTGAGCTGACGCGCTTGCTGTCGTCTACAGGGTGGCTCTGTTTCAGCCAGATGAGGGCCGGCTCACGAACCATCGCCTGGCACTACGGATTCAGGTTTTACGGCAGATGGTCGCTATATCAGCTTACTTTCGTCAATGATCTCGAGAAGCACTCTCCTGGCTTCGTGCTGCTGTTCAAGCTGATTGAAGCGGCGGCGCTGGATCCTGCGATGGAGACGGCGGATCTCGGCGTGGGGACGGAGGCGTATAAGGATTCGTTCGCCAATGCGAGCCGCCGGACCCTGTATGTGACGCTGCACCGGTCGCTGGTGAAGCATTGGATGGAGACGGTGCGCTACCGGATGGCGGCGGCGATTACGGCTCGGCCGCGCGTAGAGCGGGTGGCGCGAAGGCTGCGGGCGAGAATCAGGGGCCTGAGGCTTCGGGCTGGGAAGTCCGGGATGGGGCCAACGCTGGGCTGGCTGGGGTCGCGGCTACTGCGCTTGATCTTTTTGCGGGAAGAGGTTTTTTTCTACGAAGACGGGAGCGCCGGGCGGGAGCCGGCGGAGGGGTGCTGCATTCGTCCCATGAGCTATGAAGTTTTGGGGGAAGCGGCTCTGCGCTCGTACGACGATGAGCAGACGCTGCAATACTTGCTGCGCTGCGCCATGCGCCTGCGCCAGGGAAATGCCGAAGGCTTTGTGCTGATCGACGACGAGGGAAGGCCGGTACACTTTGCTTGGGCCACGCCTTTCGATGGATTCTTTTTAACGGAACTCAATGCCAAGGTCGATGCGCCCGCGGCGGACTGTGTCATGCTGTTCGATTGCTGGACTCCGCCGGAGTGGCGGGGCCACGGGTATTACGGGCAGGCTGTGAGCCGGATCGCGGGAAGGTTGCGGGAGCGGGGAAAACGGCCGTGGATCTTCAGCGCGGCGAGCAATACGGCCTCGGTGCGCGGGCTGGAAAAGGCCGGGTTTCAGAGGAGGTACTCGCTGGTTCGCGAGCGACTGTTGGGCTGGCAACGGATCAAGAGGAAGACTCCGCGGCGGGAGGCTGGGGCGGAGTGACTGTCAGCGAGAGGCAGGGGCTTGACTGCACAAGATTGCACTCGACGGGCAAGCTTGCGGCGCTTGAAATGACAGGGTATGGCGCGATTCTAAATTGCGGAGTTGATGACTTCGTCTATCTCTATCTCTATCTCTATCTCTATCTCTATGCGCGTTCTCCTTCTTCATGCCGAAGATTCGGCGGTTAGCGGTCCGTGGTCGCGGCAGCGGTGGGATCTGATTGTCGATCTGGGCAAGTCTGCGCGCTTTTCGGAACAACGATGGAGTGCGCAACTGGGCTGCCCGGTGTTGCGCGCGGATGCCTTCGGGGAGGGGGTGGCGGACGCGCGGAGGGTGCGGGAGTTGCTTTTCACGGGCCGGGGCCGGTTGCTGGATGAGGAGGGAATCGACTGGTGGGAGTTGACGAATCTGAGGGTCGCAGGCGAGCTGTTGTCGGCTCTGATCCTGCGGCGGGTCGCGGCTGAAATCAAGGCGGAGGCCGAACTTTGGACGACGCGGACAAGTTGGCAGGCGACTGTCTTAGGTGGTGCGTGTAATCGAGAAATGCGGAGTTTTGGAAAGAGCGGCCTGGCTGCGGCGGCCGAGCAGGCAAGGCATTACGCTGCGGTCGTCCGGCGTTTCCCCGCGGCGCAGATCAAGCAGATTTTTCTGGATAAATACGATGCCGACTACCGGTGGCGTTCGCGTTTTTCGGCGCGGCCGAAGCGCTCGACCGAGCCGGTGGTGTTGCTGCCCAGCGCTTATGAAAATGTGTCGCGCATGGCCGCCGCTTACGCGCGGCTGCTGCCGGAGCAGCGGTTCCTGATGATTACCACGCGCTGGAGCGCGGAGCAGTTTTCACCGACGCCGAATGTGGAGGTGAGAGAGCTCGCGGCTTATGCGGGCGGCGAATATCCGGCGAGAGAGAATGCAGCTCTGCAGGAGGGCTGGCAGCGGCTGAAAGAGGATCTGTGCGGGGGATCGGAATTTCGGATGCTGTTGGCGGGGGGAATTCTGGAGGCGTTTCCCGCCTGGTTCCGCGACGGTCTCTGTGTCAGGAATGCCTGGCGGGAAGCGATTGAGCATGAGCCGGTGTGCGGGGTCCTGTGCGGCGACGACAGCAACATGTATACCCGGCTTCCGGTGCTGCTGGCGGCGAAACGGAAAATCGCGACTGTCGATTTTCACCACGGAGCCCTGAATGGTCATTATTTGATGAAGGATTTACCGTCTGATCTTTATCTGGCCAAGAACGAGATGGAGAGGGACTATCTGCTGCGGGTTTGTGGGCTGCCGGAGAAGCGGGTTGTGATGGGGGCGCCGGCGTCGATAGGAGCCGGGACGAGGGACTCGGCCGTCGCGACGCCAGACTTTGATCGGCAGGAGGGGACATCGGCGGTTTTATTTTCCGAGCCTTACGAAGTGCTCGGCATGCGCGCCGAGGAAGTGTATCGCGAGCTGTTGCCTCCGCTTCTGGGCGTGGTGCGGGAGAACGGACGCGGGTTGGTCATCAAACTGCACCCGTTCGAGAGCCGAGCGCAACGGATCAGGATGGTTCGGGAAATTGTGACTCCGGAAGAGCGGAAGCTGGTGACGGTCGTGGATGGCCCGCTTACGCAGGAACTGCTGTCGAGGGCGTGGTTTGGCATTACGGTGGAGTCGACTACCGTGATGGATTGTGTGGAGCGCGGGATCGGCTGCTTTCTTTGTGGATGGCTGCAACGGTCTGCCTACGAATATGTGCAGCAGTACGCCCGCTTCGGAGTGGGGGAAGAGTTGCAGAACGCGGAGCAGATCAGGGAGATTCCGGCGCGGCTGGCGGCGCTTGCGGGCCGGGTTGCTCCGTCGTGGAAGTCGATCACGGCGGATGCGACGAAGTTGCAAGGCTGGTTGGGCTGCGGTGCGGCGGAGGGATGCGGCGCGAGGTTGGGCCGGTGAGCGATCCGGCAGTCAAGATCGAGACCGACAGCGCTTCCAAGGGGAGTCAGCAGTTTCGATCGCAGGTGGGGCACATCTCGCGGCACTCGGGCGCGTTGTTTGCGGGCACCATTTTTACAGTGGTCATCGGCTATTTCTTCAAGATCTATCTGGCACGCGTGCTGGGAGCGGAAGCTCTGGGCATTTACTCGCTGGGAATCACGCTGATTGGATTCCTTGGGGCATTCAATTCACTCGGGCTGTCGGAGTCGGCGGTGCGGTTTGCCGGAGTGTATCGAGCCGCCAAAGAGCCACGGCAGTTGCAGGGTTTGCTGTGGCGAGGCGGGTTGCTGCTCTTAGCCGCAAACGTCTTTTTTGGAGTGATCTTCCTGGGAGTGGGGGGGACGGTAGCTCGGCACTTTTACCATTCTCCGGCGCTGGCCCGATATATTCCGTGGTTTGCGGGCCTAATGGCACTGGCGGCGATCAGCACCTTCTACGGAAGGATTCTGGCCGGATACCAGCAAGTGGGGCGACGCACGCTGATCACCAATTTCATTGGAACTCCGGCCACCATGCTGATCGCGATCCTTCTGTTAAGCCTGGGGTGGGGTCTGCGGGGATACCTATTGGCGCAGGTTCTCAGTGCAGTGTTGGTAGTTTGTCTTCTACTGGCTTACGTGTGGAAGCTCACACCTCCTGAGGCACGGCGCGTAGGATGGCCGCCGCCGCTGGAGCGCGAAGTGTGGTCGTTTTCCTCCACCGCGGTGGGCATTCTGCTGCTCGAGTTCCTGATGAGCCAGGTGGACAAAATTACATTGGGGTTTTACCGAGGTGCGCGCGCGGTTGGCATCTATTCGATTGCCGCGGCTGTGGTGGCATACGTGAGTCTCATCCTGACTTCGGTGAACCAGGTGTTTTCCCCGGTGGTCGCCGATCTGCATAGCCGGAAAGACGACGCCATGCTGGAACGGCTGTATCGGGCACTCACCAAGTGGATTGTCGGGCTTACGCTGCCGCTGGCCATCGTCGTGATGGTCTACGCGAGACCGCTCTTGCGCATTTTCGGGCATGACTTTGAGGCGGGCTGGCCTATCCTGATCATCGGCACGTGTGGTCAGTTGGTAAACTGTGGGGTGGGCTCGGTCGGACTGCTTTTGTTCATGTCGGGGAATCAGCGGCGTTTGCTGCGGGTGCAAGTGGCGATGACCGCAGTGATGACGGTTGCCGGCATTGCGCTGGTTCCGCTCTGGGGAATCGTTGGCGCGGCGGTTGCGGCGGCCATCGGGAATGCCGGAACCAATACCTGGAACCTGTTTGAAGTGCGGAGAGTGCTGGGCTTTTCGCCCTTCAGCCGGAGTTATTTGCGATTGCTGGTGCCGACGATGGCTACATTGCTGACTGCGCTGGGGTTGAGGTTCGAAGGCAGCATATTCCGGTCCGACTGGTTTGCGATTGCAGCCGGCTTGATTGGGAGCTACCTTGTTTTCGCAGGAGCCGTCGCGGCCATGGGGCTGGACGAAGATGACCGCCTGGTGGCCCGCGCCTTGTGGTCTCGTGTCCTGCAGTCGGTTCCGAGCATGGAGGGGATGCAGTCTTGACTGAAATGCGCACCATAAGTCTGCCGGCTGAGCTATGCACGCTGGCGGAGAAAAAATTTGGCAGCCTGGGCCCGTTCCTGGAATATGTGCTGCGCGATCTGACGAGGGATGAGGCTGCCGTAAAGGACGAGGAGGAGCGGCGCATCATCGAAGAAAGATTGCGCGAGTTGGGCTATCTATGAGTCCGAGCCCGGGGAATTCTCCCCCAGCGAGTTCGCACTCAGCCGCGGCGGCGTATAAGAGCCCGTGGCGGCAGGCGAATCCCGCGGACGAGCCAATGCGGCTTGTGGACGCTCTGGACTTCCAGATGGTTCGGGTAGCGCAATGCGGCGGACCCTTGCTCCGGGAGATCGTGGATTTTCTCGAAACCCAGAACACGTCACATCCCTTCCAGTTTCCGCAATGGGCGGGCCCGCAAGCCTACGCAGCCCTGCTGCGGCGGCGGGGGAAGCTTCGGTGGGTGGCATCGTGTTCGGTGTTTTACCCGGCCGGGAGAATCCTGCGGGCCATCCGGGCGCTCATCTTGAATCGAGGGCCCGTCTGCGATGATCCGGATCTGGCCGGGGCCGGACTTCGACACCTGGTGGAAGTGGGCAGGCGAAGAGGCTTTATCTACATCGATATTGACCCGGAATGGACGGGCGACTTTGCCGAGTCCGCGGCCGAGATGCTGGCGCGCAACGGTTGGGAGCTGCTTTCCGCCGGCAGGAGTTCCTTACGTCTGGACCTGAGCCCTGACTTCGACCAGTTGCTGGGCCATTTCCGCAAAGTGACGCGCTACGAGATTCGACGATCGGAACGTCAAGAAGTTGAAGTGAGGATGGCGCGCGACGAGAGCGAGTGCGATGAATGGCTGCGGCTTTTTGTTGAGATGGCGAAGGAAAAGCACTTTGCCGCGGGGGATTGCGGGCAGATCCGCGGCGTGCTCCGCTGGCTTTTGCGCGAGGCAGATCGAGGGGGGCTCTTGCTGGCGCGCAAGGACGGAAGGTTACTCGGGGGAATCGTGATGGTGCGCTCCGGACTTCGTTGCTGGTATCTTTTCGGGGCAACCTCGAAAGACAGCAAATTCAATGCAGGGCATCTGCTGCAATGGCGGGCAATCCAGTGGGCGAAAAGACAGGGCTGCCGCGAGTATGACTTTACAGGAGGCGAGAGTCACGAGGGCGCGGACAGCGGCACAGCTTTCTTCAAGCAGGGCTTCTGTGACGACCTGGTGCATTTTCCGCCAGCTCAGCGGCGGATCCTCAGCGCGAATCGGATTAAGCTCTCCAACCTCGTGTCAAAGTTACGGACTGGGTTGCGGATTGACTGAGAGCTTGCGCCCGGCTGCAGTGAGATAAGGCGAAACCCAAACATAATAGCGTGCCTGACGATTTGCAGTTCATTCTCCAATCCGGGTTGATCACAAATGGATCGTGCGCAGGGAACGCGCTTCGCGGATCGTGGGTGACGGCGAAGTGACATTGGCTCGCAAGCTATGGCGACGAGGCCGGGACTTGTTTCCGACTGCGGGGTTTCAGTTTGATCGTCCGCTGGTGCTATTGCAGAGCGATGACTGGGGCCGGGTTGGATTGCGCGATCAGGAGGGACTGGAGCAACTGCGGCGGGCGGGGATCGCCTTGGGCGAGCGGGCTTACGACTTTTATACGCTGGAAACTGCCGACGATTTGGGCGCGCTGAGCGATACGCTGAAGCGGCATCATGATTCAGTGGGGCAGAGTCCAAGCCTGGAAATGAATTTTATTCTCGGCAATCTCGATTTCCCGACGATGAGTGCGGAGGGGTTCCAGAAGGTTCGTATGCTTTCTCTGGCCGAGGGACTGCCTGCGGGCTGGCACCGTCCGGGCCTCCTGGAGGCGTATCGCGAAGGAATTGCCGACGGAGTATTCTGCGCTGCCTTGCACGGGATGACGCACTTTTGTCAGGCGGCGGTGGAGCGTAATTTGGCGGCAGGGGGCGAGCGCGCGGTCCTTCTGCGCACACTTTGGCAGGCCGGAGCTCCGTACATACATTGGCGTATGCCGTGGATTGGGTATGAGTACTGGGATCCGGAAAAACCGGACGACGAAAGATTTCTTTCGCCCGAGGTACAGAGGAGCTTGATCGGGCAGGCGGTAGGGGGATTTGCCAAAATGTTTGCGACGC
>Ga0335073_10005602_pt1 | contig 17626 bp, 12 predicted proteins | sample Lox_Sample_22_FD_207093 | JGI IMG/M metagenome (GOLD analysis project Ga0335073, IMG submission 207093) | Soil microbial communities from Loxahatchee National Wildlife Refuge, Florida, United States - Lox_Sample_2.2 | ecosystem: Environmental > Terrestrial > Soil > Wetlands | place: USA...
CTCCGCCCGTTTTCGCCAGCCATGAAACGAATGTCTTTTTTTTGGCCCACCAGGGCGAAAACGGGCAAATCCAAGCCAAGGAGCATCCTTATGCCAACCGTCAGCAGCGTCAACACCGCCAACCACCGCAGCACCAACTTCGGGCCGCACAGAAAGAATGCGGCACAACGGAGCCGCAGCGATTCGCCCTATCAGCAGCGCACCACGGAGCGCGACAACCCCACGCAACTCGTCATCAAGCAGGCCGTGGACCATCTGATCCGGCAGCTAGAAGCCGGACAGAGCGAAGCCTTGACCGCGTATCTCTCCGCAATGGCGCGGTTTCACAGATATTCTTTCGGGAACATTTTGTCCATAGCGAGACAAAAGCCCGACGCCCAAAGAGTGGCGGGCATTCGCACATGGAACGAGCTTGGCCGTTTCGTCAAGAAAGGCGAAAAGGGTATCCAGATTCTCGCGCCCTTGATGGGATATCGGCGCAACCGGAAAGATGCGGACCGCGAGCAGGAGCCGGAAACGAAGCCGCAGCCTGCTCTGATCGGTTTTCGCATCGTCTACGTTTTCGACATCAGCCAGACCGATGGCGCGGAACTGCCAGAGCAGGAGCACCACGTCAGCGGCGAAGTCGGCGGCTCGCTTGACCGGCTCATCGAGTTTGTAAGCAAGCAGGGAATTGAGCTTGAGTACAACGAGCGCATCGCGCCTGCTCTTGGCGTGAGCTATGGCGGCAAGATCGCTTTGCTGCCCGGCCAGTCGAAGGCCGAAACCCTCACCACGCTGGTTCACGAGCTAGGCCACGAGATTTTGCACAAGGCCGAGCGGCGCACCATGACGACGGCCACGGTGCGCGAAACCGAAGCCGAGGCTGTGGCCTTCATCGTAGGCCAGGCCATCGGCTTGGAGATGGGCCGAGCTTCGAGCGACTACATACAAATGTACGCAGGCAGCGCGGCGCTCTTGGTCGAAAGCCTTGAAGTCGTGCAGCGCACGGCGTCAACCATTCTCACCGCCATCCGCCCGGAAGAAGCGGCACAACCAGAACAGTTTCGAGCGGCCAGCTAGCGCCGCATCCCTGAGCGGGCATTCGCCCCAATAGATGCCCGCTCATGCACTCACGTTCGACAACCGAATACGGAGGTATTCCCCATGACGACCGCAATCGCTCCACAATCCGAATATCGCAACCTGCCGCTCACACAGTTGCAGGAATCACCCTCGAACCCGCGTCGCGTTTTTGACGGCCCCGGTTTAGAAGAACTCGCCGCTTCCATTCGTGCTCAAGGCATACTTTCGCCCTTGCTTGTCCGGCCAGTCAACGGCACGCACGGCTATGAGATCGTGGCCGGGGCACGGCGCTATCGCGCGGCGCAACGTGCCGAACTTGCGACTATTCCGGTTCGCATCGTCAATCTCTCTGACGCGGAAGCGTTGGAGGCCATGCTGATCGAGAACCTGCAACGCGCCGATTTGCATCCTCTTCACGAGGCGGAAGGGTTCCGTGCTCTTTTGGGCCTTGAGGAACCCAAGTATTCCATCGAACAGATCAGCGCCAAGACGGGCAAGAAACCAGCGTACGTCGCGGCTCATCTGAAATTGACCGAGCTTGCGCCCGCCGTGACTGAAGCCTTCGCCAAGAATGAAATAGGCGTAGGCCACGCGCTCTTGCTTGCGAAATTGCAGCCAGAGCAACAGGAGGAAGCACTCGTCGCCTGTTATCAGGAAGTGTACGGCAACGGCAGCAAGCCGCGCCGTGTCCTCTTGCCTGTCCGCCACCTGCGCGATTGGATCGAGCACAACATACTGCTCGACCTCGGCAGCGCGCCGTTCTCGAAAGAAAACGCGCAGCTTGTGCCCGAGGCCGGTTCCTGCGTGGATTGCCCGAAGCGTACCGGCCACAACACTCTGCTCTTTGCGGACATCGGGGCGAACCAGCCCGATTCGTGCAGCGATCCAAAATGCTACGCGGCGAAGATCGACGCGCACGTAAAGCAGACCGTCGCCGGTAAGCCGAAGCTGATTCAGATCAGCACCGACTACGGGAAACCTGCCGATGGCAGTCCGGCGATTCCACGAAATAAGTACGTCGAAATCAGGCAGGACAAGCCGAAGGGCAAGAGTGAGCGCGACTGGCCGGAGTACAAGACGTGCAAGTACGCAGCCGAGGCCATCGTCACCGAAGGCACGGAAAAAGGCGAGACACGCAAAATCTGTGCCAATCCCGAATGCCTGGTGCATCACCCGAAGCGGCGGCAGCAGCCCAAACACGCCGATGCAGCTTTCAAAGCCGAGCAGGAAAAGCGCCGCCGTGAGGAAGACATCGCACAGACCACCGGAGTGCGCGTCTTGAAAGCCATCGGAGACGCGGTTCCCGTCCGGCTGATGAAGCGCGACCTGCTATTTCTGGCCGAGCGGCTCACGTTGATGCTGGACGAGCGGCGTGTTGCTCTTCTCATCCGGCAACATGGCATAGGCAAACCGAAAGACGACGCGGCCCCGGCGAAACTGCTGGCCGCGTTTCTTCCTAGGTCCGAGGAAAGCAAGCTGGGCCGCATCCTGATCGAAACCGCGATTCTGCTCTCCATGCACAACCAGACGGACACGGCGAAGATTTTGCGCGATGCGGCAGACGCTTACAAAGTGGACGTTAACGCCATCTCCGCGACAGTCAAACAGGAGTTCGCGGCGAAGGAGAAGGCGAAGAGAGTCAAGAAGACCGCACCGAAGCCGCCATCGAAGCCTGCGAAGAAAGCGGCAGCGTGACTACCAACCAACATAAAACCCCTCGCGGAGCCAGCAAGACCGGCTCCGCATTTTTCGTGTCCGGCGCGCGTTTGCCCGCCCTCACTCGAGGCCCGCGAACGCGGGCGGCAACATTGCCCCCCCGACGCGCATGCGGCGAAGCCCTTGGGTAACCTGGTTGGATTGTTGAGTACCTGATCGATGAGACGAGATGCTCAAGAGGCAGACACCGATGAGCTTCGCCGCATACTGAGATTTCGCGGCGCTATTGGACGGTTCCTGGTCCGCCACCAGATGGGTCGAAGCTTGACGGGTCGAATGGCGTGTTAAGACTCAGCATCATCCCTGTTAGAAGGCGCTCAGCCAGTTCAGCCCAGCCCTCGCCCGGGTCTTCTGGAACCTCTTTCAGCGTACGGTCGACTCCCGCTCGGCCAAGCTGATAGCTGACAAGTGCCGCCTTCAGACGGCGGCCCGCCTCCCGGTATGGTTGATCGGCCACAAGACTTTCCTTTCCTGTTCAGCATTCATGATCAATCGAGAGGCGCTGATCTCGCAATTTTGAAGATTCGAGATCGCGAGGGCAAGTATGACAAGGAACACGCTGCCAGCAAGAAATTCACAATTCGACCCTTGACAATTCTCTCCGGATCGCAGTACGTCACAGTCGTTTCAGCTTCACAGAAGCAAATTACGAGTTTCGCCGGGGCATTCCCCGTAGGTGCCGCCGTTTTTCACTGTGATTTTTCCTGCTCGCGGCCAACACCGCAGGGCAGGTGATCTTCCCTTCAAATCTGCGCATGTCGTGAGTCAAGAGGTCTTCGAGTGCTTCTCGTGACTTCTTTGCGCGTTCCGCCGCCAGCGAACGAATGGGATTGATCTTGTGCGCTCCAATCGCACATCACGAATCGCAGCCACCTTCCTGGTCACCGTTCTGACTGCGGGCACGACGGAAGCGTTGGCCTCCCGCACACATCGACATTTCCGCGAGGTGATGAAAAAGTGAACACCAATGAGCCAGATTTGCGACGTCGGAAACTTCTTATCGCTGTAACGCTGGTGCCGGTCCTCGCCTTGATAGTACCGGCATGCGGTCAAAATAATCCGCCGGGCATTGGAAAGTCAGCCTCTGTTCAACCTGTTCATCTCATTTCGGACTGGTCGATGCACCACACGGTCTTCTCAAACCCTGGGACCTCCGCGCAAGCTCAGCAAAACGGGACATACGATCGGTGGCTGAAGATTGTGGAGGATCCACGTTACAAAATGGAACAGCTGATCCGTGGCGGGGCAGGCCCACGAATTGGACCTTCGACTTCTCTTGCCTCTTTTCAGGCCGGATCAGCAGTCAATGCGAGTTCGACAGCTAGCACGGGAACCTCTGCCGCACCGGTCGTCCCCACGACCCATGCGGGATATCCCGGCGGTGTGCTGCCTCGCGGCTTAATGCACGCGCTAATACCGCCTCCCGTTCAATCATCCCGGATACCGCCCAGTTCGCCCACAGCCCAGCTTAGTTTCAACACGCCCGACACAACAGATTCTCCGCAGAGAGACTGGAGCGAATTGATCGGCGCCAACGGCACCGTTGGGCTTGGCAACTTTCCTGCAACCTTCACCAGTAATCCCGCAGATTGCACAGATGACTTTGCAGTCTTCAATACGAGTCTGGCCGGTTCCTCGACCCAGGCGAGCATCGTGGCATTCAATCAACTTTATAGCGGTTGCACTCCGAACCCTTCCGTTTACTGGGCTTACAACACCGGCGGGGCGATTATCACAAGTGTGTCCACCTCTCTCGACGGCACACAGATATTGTTCGTCCAGACGGACAATAGGACGGGCGATGCCGATTTGGTTGTCCTGAAGTGGGTATCGTCGAGTGGTTCCGTTGCCAGCCCGGTCACTTTGACTTCCAACAGTTCCTTCCCGAACTGCACCGCGCCGTGCATGATTTCCATTCCCTTTGCGGGTAACCCAACCGACAGCCTTTCTTCGGCATACATCGATTACAGCTCGGGGAATGTTTATGTCGGCGATGACGTGGGAGACCTCCACAAATTCATCAATGTGTTCACGAGCAGCACGCCTTCTGAGGCAACCAGTCCCTGGCCAGTGACCGTGAATCCTTCGACGGGCGCAGCCCTTGCTCTCCCAGTCTACGATTCGGCCAGCAATAACATCTTCGTTGGCGATTACCAGGTGAATCCGTCGCTGAGCTGTGGTTCGGTAGGAGGGTCGGAAGACGGGTTGTGCGGCTATCTTTACGCCGTTAATGCAAGCACTGGGTCAGTCACAAAGTCGGCTCAGTTGGATTATAACTTTGGTATCTATGACGGTACGATTGTGGATTCAGCGGCGGGCATGGCGTATGCCTTTGCCGGAGCGGACAATTCATCTGGCTGCACCGGTGGTCCCTGTGCCGCTGTCTTCCAGTTTCCAGTCAACTTCAGCAGCGGCGCTGCAGGAACAGAAGCAACAGTCGGGGCCGGCTATGAATATCTATTCGCGGGCAGCTTCGACAATCAATACTATATTTCGAACGACCCACCCAGCGGCCACCTCTATGTAGCCGGAGGAACCGGCCCGCAGAACAACACTCTTTACGCGATCACAATCAACAGCAATGTGATGACATCGGGCGCTGCCACGGCAGGACCCGAACTCGCCACCAATTACACCAATGGCTACTATGCGGCAGGGCTTCCAATCACCGAGTTTTGCAACGACGGAGGAAATCCGTGCACTTCTGACGAAGGGCCGGATTACTTATTCCTCGGCGTCTTAGCATTCGGCGATCAATTTGCTACGAACCCTTGTACGAATCAGAGTGAAAGTACCGGTTGTGCCATGGGATTTACAGCCCCGACCAGCGGCGTGATCTCAACAAGCGCTACACCCAATGGAACGTTGCCGGAATCCGGCGGTCCCAGTGGAGTTGTGATCGACTATTCGTCGAACATTTATTTCTCGACGCTTTACAACCAGGCTTGCACGACATCGGGCGGAAGTGGTGGTTGCGCTATCTCGGCAACGCAGTCCGGGCTGCAGTGATACGTGCGCGGCGTCTGGCTTCGATTGGTTCCGTCGCGAACTGCGCGACGCGCGGGGAAAGGAAGGCGTGTGATGCTTTTGAAAACGAAACTCCTTGTTCTGATATCTCTTCTCTCGCTGCTCCCAGGGGTCTCCTCGCGGACTTTTGCCGCTCCTATACATGTGATAAAGCTATTGACCCCTTCGACGAACGGCCATGGTGTCAATGCTTCGCGCGCGCAATTCATCAAGGAAAATGCCGACGCCGCTCATGCTGTCACCACGACCAAAGCGCCGAATTCGACAGCACAGCAACTCGCGCAGCCTCAAACTGTGCCATCTGACACGATTGGCTTTGTTGCTAATTACGGCGAGACAGTGGCCATCTCGGAAGCCTGGAGCTATTATCCCGATACATGCACGGCAGCCGGTCCGATTACCGGGCAGGTGGATCCTGCACCCAGCTATGGATATGTTTCTGCTTCCGAGGGAACGGCGCCAGTGCCACCTGGAAATCCGTGCGCTGGAGACGAGCTTCCGGAGGTGACTTCGTACTACACCTGGGATACGCATACCACAGTGACCCTTATCGATTTCTTCAATCTGGAATGGCTGGCGGCCGGTGTGCCCTTTGCCGATTGGGATTTTCAGCCGGAGCTAGTCGCCAAAGAGATGGGCTGCTGTTCAGAAAATCAAACTGGAGGCGTAGGAGTCGGCGATCCGATTAATGTGGGGACAGGGAATGTGTTTGAACCGGTCACCGATTATGAAACGGCAGGCCAGAACAAGCTGAGCTTTATCCGCTACTACAACAGCATGGGTGTTCCGAACACATTTGCTCTGACACTCGGTACCGACTGGCGCTCGAATTATGACCGCTATTTATTTTTCTATTCGAGCGATCTGATCGTGGCAGAGCGTCCGGATGGCAGGCTCGTCAACTTTACCTACAATGGGAGTCAGTTCGTCGCCGACAACGACGTTGACATGACCCTAACGGGATCGGGCACCACGTGGACCCTGACAGACCACGATGACACCGTTGAGACCTACACAGAGATTGCGTCGATTCTTGGCCTTCCCACCTCCATTGCCTCGCGGAATGGCTATACACAAACACTTGCCTATAATTCCGGAGACGAACTGACCTCGGTGACCGATTCGTATGGCCGCCAGTTGACGTTCAGCTACCTCTCAAGCGGAGCCCTGGGTTCGGTAACAACTCCGGACGGTCTGGTATTGACCTATAGCTACAATTCCATCGGATCGACGGACGATCAACTCGCGTCGGTTTCGTACTCAACCTCCCCGACGACCGAGCAGCAGTACATCTATGGCGATTCCAGCCTGCCGTACGCGCTGACCGCCGTTGTCGATGAGGATGGAAATACCTACCAGACTTGGAGCTACGATCAATTCGGGCGCGGGCTTACCAATCAAGTTGGTGGAAGCACCAACCTGACCACCCTTACCTATAATGACTCGGACGGATCACGCACAGTGACCAACGCACTCGGCGTGGTCGATACCGATACTTTCACGATATCGTTGGATGCTCCGCGAGTCACAGGAATCTCGCGCGCGGCAACCAGCACCACAGCCGCGGCAACCGAGTCGTTTACTTACGACGCAAACGGCTATTTGAGCAGCCAGACAGATTGGGACGGCAATCAAACCACCTATGCGAATGACAGTCACGGCGATCCGACAACCATCAATGAAGCAGTTGGGAGTTCCGTGGCGCGTACGACGACCATTGCGTATGACCCGACGTGGGTTCACTTGCCCGACACGATCACTACGCCCGGACTGACGACGACCTTTACCTATGACGGCAGCGGGGATGTGCTGACCAAGACGCTGACGGATACGACGACGCAATCCACGCCGTACTCGACCAATGGTTCCGCGCGCGTCTGGCAGTACACATGGCAGAATTTTCTGCTCGCCACTGTGCAGAGCCCGCGCACGGATGTGGTCGAAAAGACTACCTACACATACGATTCGACCGGAGCACTGACCGGGATCGCCAACCCGCTGAATCAACAGACGACCATCACCAGCCACACCGGGGGAGGACTCCCGCTGACGATCGTCGATCCCAACGGCGTCACCACCACGCTTACTTACGATCCTCGCCAGCGGTTGCTCAGCAGCACGACCGCCGGTCACGTCACCAGTTACGGCTACGACGCCGCAGAGAACCTTACCAGCGTCACACAGCCGGACGGTTCCAAACTTTCGTACACCTACGATACGGCGCATCGTCTTACAGCCGTCACCGATTTGTTCGGCCAGAAGATTTCGTACACCCTCGACGCGCTGAGTGACCACACCGCCACCAGCGTTCGGAACGCATCGAACACATTGACAAACCAGCATTCGAACACCTTTGACGCCCTCGGGCGGATGTTAGAAGACATTGGCGCATCGAATCAGACTGCGTCCTTTAGCTACGATGCAATGGGCAATATGATTACGGCAACCGACCAGGCCAGCAAAACGACGCAACGCGCGTTCGACGCGCTCAACCGTCTTTACCAGATCACAGACCCGGCCAGCGGGGTCACGACCACAAGCTTCGATGCGCACGACCGTCCGCTGAGCGTTACCTCTCCCACCGGAGTCGCGACCACCGACGTCTATGATGGATTCGGCGACGTGATTCAAGAAAACAATTCGAATACCGGGACGGCGGTGTACTACTACGACACGACCGGCAACAGGACCAAGCGTGTTGCCGCGACCGGGGCAGTCACGCAATACACCTACGATGCCCTGGATCGGCTTTTGACAATGACATTCCCGGCCGACAGCGCGGAAAATGTTGCCTATACGTATGACCAGAGCGGTCACGGGTCCGGCGTCGGAAGGCTGACTTCGGTTTCCGATGCCGCCGGAATGCTTTCCCGCAGCTATGACCAGTTGGGCAATTTGCTCACGGACGCGCGCACGACAAGCACGGCCGGCCTGACGACCGCATATACCTACGATCCCGCCAATCGGATTGCCTCGATCACGTATCCATCAGGCACCGCGGTCACCTATACTCGCGACACGATGGGCCGGGTCACTTCGGTCTCAGCACAGCCCAGCGGGGGCACGAGTACGCCGGTTGCCTCCAGCGTCGGTTATGAACCGTTCGGACCCGACACGGGGTTCCGGTACGGCAGCGCGGGCCAGGAGATGCGCGGCTTCGACCAGGACTATCGGCTGACCAACGTCACGAGTCTTGGGACGGTCCGGCGTGGATTGACGCGCGTTTTCGAGAACCTGAGTTACGCGTACTTTCCGACGAACAACGTGCAGACAATCACCGACGCCGTGACCTCGGGCAACAGCCAGAGCTTCAGTTACGACAACCTGCAGCGACTGAGCCAGGCGGCGGGGAGCTACGGAAGCTTCGGCTTTACCTATGACGGGGACGGTAACCAGTTGACTCAGATGCTCGGAGCCACGACCACCAGCTATGGATATGGAGCCGGTAGCGATCAACTCGCGACGATCAGCGTGGGAGGCGTCCAGACCCAGGCAATCGGCTATTCCGCCGACGGCAGAATGGCCAGCCTGAATCCGGGTATCCAGACGCCTGCTAGCCAGTACATTACCTCGCTCAGCTACAACCAGGATGCGCAGCTTGCTGCGGTCAATGCGAGTGGCGGAGCACTGGCAAGCTACACCTACGACGGCTTCGGGCAGCGCTTGATTAAAACTGTCTCGCTAACGTATGGAGAGATCTATCAATATGGCCAGAACGGCATGCTCCTCGAAGAGACCAATGCTTCGGGAGTGGCGCAGGCCGACTACATCTACCTCAATGGCCGCCCCATAGCCGTGCTCAATGGCTCGACGCTCTACTTCCTGCACGATGATCTTCTGGGAACGCCGCAGGTGGCAAGCGACAACAGCCAGAATATTCAATGGCAGGCAAGCTACGAGCCGTTTGGACAAGCGTCAGTGAGCGGAACGATTACGCAGAACCTGCGCTTCCCGGGCCAGTACTTCGATGTGGAGAGTGGCTGGAACCACAATGGCTTCCGTGATTATTTGCCCGGACTGGGACGGTACACCGAACCAGATCCTTTCGCACAACAAGGCACCACAAAATCTTACAATCCAAACACGGGACAGCTTAGCACTAACTACAATGCAGGCAGCGGCAGCTTTTATGCGTACGCTGATAACAATCCGATCATTGGAACTGATTTATTCGGCTTATGGGACACCTACACGCATCATGCTCTAATATGGAACGCCTTGAGAGGCTGCGGCGCCAGCAACAACGATATTTGGCTAATTCAGCAAGAAAGCGACTTTGTTGACCTCGATCAATTTCCTGACGATGCCTATATGCACGCGATGAAGGCTCCGTGGGAGTCATCGCAATCAGCGATTCAAGAAACTGCCAACTGGATCCAAAACAATCTGACTTCGGCCGCACAGATGTATCAGCAATATGGCGATACTATTGGCATGGGCAATCCCACAGACTCTTGGACTACCGCCTTCGGAGATGCCGTCCATGCGATGACTGATTCGACGAGCCCGGCGCACAGGGCAAACGGAATACCAATTTCTTGGCCTATTTATCCCAACGCATTTCAGCATGGCGATGAAAGGAACACAGTTGAAGATTGGAATCATATGACACCACAACTCATGCAGCAGAATATCGATATGATCCAACAGGCCTACGAACAAGTGACGGGCAAGAAATGCGGTTGTCAACAATGAAGCTCAACTCCAGACAGGGCATCCTTATGGCTGTTTCCTCGATTGTGTTGCTCAGCCTCGGACTATTTCCACGCTGGCAACAGGTGGCAATGAGAGAGCCGTTTAAGAAAGATATCGGTCGAGCTTTTTTGTTCCGTCCTCCGGCGCCAGTTGCTGTTGACTGTTACTTTGCTGGCTGCAAGTCAGCCCCCGCCGCCTATTTCCATGTGGTGTTATATCGGGAAGTACTGGTGGCACAATTGCTCTCAGTACTCGGTGTCACCGTCGTGGCACTCTGGATTTTTCGTACACGCCGCGATGGTACTGAAGCTAATTTGCGTTCGAATAAGACAAAGCTCAGCTTGAGCCTATTAGTGGCTTTGCTTTTTCCGCCATTAGGGACTTTCCCCTTGGGTGTTTTGTTGCTGGATATTCCTCGGCAAGTTAGTCATAAGAATGAGCTGTGGCTCCTTCCGGCCCTTATGGTCATTGCAACCTATGTGGCTTGTGCTCTGTTCGCCTTCGGATTACTTACCTCGGCTATCTGGGTGTACAATCGACTTGGAACCAGAGGCACAGAGCAGGGGAGTTAGCAAATAATCTTCCGTACATTCCGCATGTACGATCCCGCCAACCGGATTGCTTCGATCACGTATCCTTCCGGTACCGCAGTCACCTATACCCGCGACACGATGGGCCGGATCACGACCGTATCAGCTAAGCCCAGTGGCGGGTCGAGCACGCCTGTTGCGTCCAGCATCGCCTATGAGCCGTTCGGTCCCGACACGGGATTCAGGTATGGCAGTGGGAGTTCAGAGACGCGTGGTTTCGACCAGGACTATCGGCTGACCAACGTCACTGATCTTGGCGCTGTTCGGCGTGGACTTGCGCGCGTTCTCGAGAACCTGAGTTACGCCTACTATCCCACAAACAATGTTCAAACGATCACCGATGCGGTCACCTCCGGCAACAGCCAGAGCTTCAGCTATGACAACCTGCAGCGTCTGAGCGGCGCATCAGGTGGCTATGGCAGCTTTGCCTTTACCTACGATCATGATGGTAATCGGCTGAGCCAGACAGTCGGTTCGACGACGACGAACTATGGGTATGGAACGGAAAACGATCTGCTTGCAACGCTGAGCGTGGGCGGAGTGACTACGCAAACGTTTGGCTATACCGCCGATGGCAGGATCGCCAGTTTGACTCCCGGCATCGAAGCGCCCGGCGGGCAATACATCACCTCGCTCAGCTATAACCAGGATGCTCAACTCTCCGCAGTGAACGCCGCAGGCGGAGCACTGGCTAGCTACACCTATGACGGCTTCGGACAGCGGCTGATCAAGACGGTCTCCGCTTCCTACGGGGAGATCTACCAATACGGCCAGAATGGGATGCTGCTGGAAGAGACCAATGCTTCCGGTGTGGCGCAGGCCGACTACATCTACCTCAATGGCAGGCCCATCGCCACGCTAGATCCGACCTCGGGGACAATCTACTTCCTGCACGACGACCTGCTGGGCACGCCACAATTGGCCACTGACAGTAGCCAAAACACCGCATGGCAGGCCACGTACCAGCCTTTCGGGCAGGCCTCCGTTAGCGGCACGATCACACAGAACCTGCGATTCCCTGGACAGCACTTTGACCTGGAGAACGGCTGGAACCACAATGGATTCCGCAACTACCTGCCCGACCTCGGACGTTTCGCCGAGCCGGATCCATACGCAATGCTGGGAAGTTCCAGTCGCTTTGACGCTACGGTCGGAAGGTTCTTCTCCAATGATGCGATTACTGATGGATCGTCAATCTCACCGTATGTCTACGCTGAGAACTTGCCAACAACATTCACCGACCCATTTGGCCTACAGTCACCAGGACTTGTCAAAGGACCGCACACCACGCAGCAAATGGAAGATGCTTTCAACGAGGGGCTCACAGAAGCTCTGAAGAGGCTAAACAATCCCGATTGCCGCAAGGCGTTTTGCAATAAGAAGGGATTGGATCCAGTCGATGTTCTCAAGAATACGGAATATCGATTTCTTCCTCTAGGCAATGGAGTTGGTGCGTCGACTAACCCGGGGGAGTCAGTATTCATCAATACTCAAGGGCCATTTTTGCTGAACAATACGACACTATATTTCCCTTCGGACAACCCATTCTCAAACACAAATCGCATGGTAAACTTTCTAACAACCGCCAATATGAGAGCACTTATTTTGCTTCACGAACTTGGACACGAGGTTGGCAACTTCCCGCCTGACCAGTTTCGCTTCATTAATGGATCACACACGCTCAAAGTGCTCCGTGCCTGCTTCAAGGACTTGCGGTATGATTAAACCCGGGCCATTGGCAACATCAGTTCTGAGAATATTCGCTCTTGTTATGACCATCGTGCTTGTAGGCCACGCTGGCCAGCCATCTGTCGGCGTTGAAACGGCGAGTATTCAATGGTGCGAGGCTGATCAAGACATCGCGATTGCTCATGTGCTCATCAGAGTTAAGTTCACAAATGACAGTGGAGCGAAGTTAATCCTGTCTCGCTTGCTCATCCCTCAATTGGATCTCCGGGTTTTCGGCCCCCAAGGGGAATCTGTGCCGCCACTCGATGAACACAACCTTGCATATGGAAAAATAGGACGGGCCCCCGATACAGAACGCTTTGAGATCCTCACACCAGGTGAATCAAGTTTTCGCGAACTAACCGTCAGTTTCCTAGTCTCTCGGAACACCGCCCATCCGGTGCATTCAGTCCCCATACAAGGAAGGTATAGGATTTTAGGGACTCTCTCAACATGGCCATTTTGGAATGACACTCAGCGAGCAATGCGCACGAAGCGTTTGTGGAAGCAGTATGGCAACCTCGTAACGGAAGATGTAAAAATCAACCTTGCGAAGGTGGAGATTCATGTTCCCGAGGATATGAAGAATTGTGCTTCAGGAAGCGACAGCCTTTCACCAAAGGCGAGTTCGAAGTGCGTTGCTTTTATTACTCACAAAACCAGTGGATACATAGTAAGCGGCTGGCCGGGAAGTCTGATGCATTAGAAAAGAGCGCCTTGGATTGCTACCGATTTACTTGACCTCTTCGACGGATACAATAGCAATACCTATACATACAACATGATTTTTGGTGCTGGTTTGCAACCGCCCCCGGAGTCTGGCTCCCCCGGATATCACTTCGCTCCAGGAGCTTGGTATCCATAAAGGAGACGTTCAATGTTTAGAGGGCTGGTTTTGGCTGTTGTCTTGGCTGGCATTGGGTTGCATGCAGAAGGACAGCACGCACACGATGATACGAAAGCGAGCTTCTCTTTACCGGGCTCAATCTTGCTGTTCGGAACTTATGACGAAGTGGCGATTGCCACGCCTGGTCACGTTGAGGGTATTAGGCCGGGCGCGGAGATAACGGCTAACCACGGATTCTTCAGCTATCCGAGTCTCTCGTACAAGGGCGGCCTGATCACTTGGGGATTTTTTACGAAAGTCGAGAAGACGGCGACAGGAATTCGGACACGATCCGCGCTCGGTGTTTATTCGCTGGCTAATCACAAATGGAAGACCTTCGGCGATCCTGACGATACCGGAAGTATTGATGCAACGTCGATTTCTTCCGACAATCTTCACGTGGCCTTTGTGCACGAAGAAGATCGTAAGGATAATTACAAGAGAGACCTTCGAATCCTCAATCTCAATGACGGCGTGATCCATGGCATCTCGCATCCCTCGATCTGGTATAGGACGACTCTGAGCTGGTCGCCGGATTCGAAGAAGATCGTCCTGATCATCAACCAGGTTTCAAGGGAAGATCCACTCGTCGCTGTCCTCAATCTTCAGACGGGAGGTATTGAGACCCTTGGCGAAGGCATCGGTGCGGCGTGGTCACCAGACGGCAATTGGATTGCTTACTATGGCGCATCGGGTGAAAAGTGTTTGCTGGTGCATCCGGACGGGACCGGAACAAAGGTTGTTGCCAGACTCCATCAATCTTGGTTTTCGTCAACACGTTTTGGCTGGGGCGCACCGGTGTGGTCGCCGGATGGCAGACACTTGTTGATGACCGAAATGATGGGTGACCTGCGGACATTTGGCGTCGCAGAGCTAGACCTTGAGAATGGTCGATTGAGAACGATCAGACGACCCGCGCTCCCCATCTTTGGATGGGCGCGCAATGGGCCGTGACAACCGGAATTGCGAGTATTGGTAGTAGCCCGAACACCGGGTCGACGGTATATTACTAGGATGGAGCCGGTAACCGGACCAAGCGCACTGCCGCCACGGGCGCGGTCACGCAGTACGCCTACGATGCCCTGGATCGGGTGTTGACCATGACGTTCCCAGCCGATAGCGCGGAAAATGTTGCCTATACGTATGACCAAAGCGGGCATGGGTCCGGCGTAGGGAGACTAACCTCAGTCACGGATGCGGCTGGCGCTCTCTCCCGCAGCTATGACCAATTCGGCAACCTGCTGACGGACGCTCGCACGGCCGGCACGGTGAATCTCACCACGACCTACACCTACGATCCCGCCAACCGGATTGCTTCGATCACATATCCTTCCGGCACGATAGTCAGGTATATCCGCGACACAATGGGCCGGATCACTACCGTCTCAGCCCAGCCCAACGGGGGCAGCAGCACCACTCTTGTTTCCAGCGTCACCTATGAGCCGTTTGGACCCGACAAAGGATTCAGGTGCTGCAATGCGGGTCAGGAGACGCGCGGGTTCGACCAGGACTATCGGCTGACCAACGTCACCGATGTTGGCGGTATTCGGCGCGGAGAGGCGCGCGTTCTTGAGAACCTGACTTATACCTACTATCCCACGAACAATGTGCAGACGATCACCGATGCCGTGACCTCGGGCAACAGCCAGAGTTTCAGCTACGACAGCCTTGAGCGTCTGAGCCAGGCGGCGGGGAGCTACGGAAGTTTCGGCTTCACATATGACGGGGACGGTAATCAGTTGACTCAGACGCTCGGCGCGACGACTACAAGCTACGGCTATGGAGCCGGAAACGATCTGCTCGCGACGATCAGCGTGGGAGGAGTTGAGACACAGTCGATCGGCTATACCGCCGACGGCAGAATGGGCAGCCTGAATCCCGGCATTCAAGCCCCGGCAGGCCAATACATCACGTCGCTCAGCTATAACCAGGATGCGCGTCTGTCTGCAGTGAGTGCTGCCAGCGGCGCGCTGGCAAGCTACACGTACGACGGTTTCGGACAGCGGCTGATCAAGACGGTATCTGCTTCCTACGGGGAGATCTATCAATACGGCCAGAACGGCATGCTCCTCGAAGAGACCAATGCTAGCGGCGCGGCCCAGGCCGACTACATCTATCTCAACGGTCGCCCGATCGCGACTCTCAACAATCCGACAGGCGCGCTCTACATGTTGCACGATGACATACTGGGAACTCCACAACTGGCGGCAGACAACGATCAGAACATTCAATGGCAGGCAAACTACGAGCCTTTCGGCCAAACGACTTCGGTTAGCGGAACGATCACGCAAAACCTTCGCTTGCCGGGGCAATACTTCGATGTAGAGAGCGGATGGAATCACAACGGTTTCCGCGACTACCTGCCCGGCTTTGGACGCTACATCGAGCCCGATCCACTGGGCATCCAAGGCGACTCAATATCCAACAATCCGATGCTTGCAAGGTTCTTAATCGAAGGTCCACTCGCCCCTGAAAGCCACCCCAACCTCTACGCTTACGTTGTGGACGATCCAATCGACCTTGCTGACCCACTTGGGCTACGGCCATTAACAGATTGTGAAAAACAGGTCTTAGGACCTTTCATTCCGAAGATCGATCTTGACAATGCCAACCTGCACGATGGCCAGGTCCCCTGGTATCTGGGCAAGGATTACGAGGGAATAACCAGAGGGAATGATATTTACTTTCGCCAAGGTGTGTACGACCCATCAACGATTGATGGTTTGGCAACTCTCGGCCACGAGTTAGTCCACGTCGGACAGTATCGAAACGGAATGACATTTGCCAAATACCTTTGGGCATCTCGGCACGGATACGACAAGAATCCGTATGAAAAACCTGCATACGATAAGGAAGCAGAGATCAAGGCCGCACTAATGAAGGAAAATTGCCAGGGGTGCAAAAATTGAGAACTTTGCGAATCAGTTTGCGAGTCATCCTTGCCTTTGCGGTCTTAGCTAACCTTCAAGGTCAAGACCGTAACGTGGCGAAAAACTTCTTTCGTCAATCGCCTGGAGATCGTATTGCACGATTCCGGCAATACTCTCTGGGAGATCAGTACAAAATATTCCGCTATGGAATGGACAAAAAAGAGCCGCCGTTCATGGACTTGGCCAATCCGATTGCGGAGAGAGGGGAGGAAGCAGTCCCCTTTCTTCTAGGTCAGCTCAATACGCATCCGGACGACTTGACGACTAGGGATATACTCTTGATTTTTGAATCTATGGCTCAATTGAAAACCTACGAGGTCAAATCGGACGCCCTCTTAATGAAGACGGTGACTTCAAGAGTGTCAGAAATGAAAGACAAAGAATGGCGAACAACGTGTTCAAAGAGTATTCAACGAATCCTGGAGAATCGTTGAACAACTCTCTACCGTCTCGCGGAGATGGTCCGTTGCGGCGAAGCTATCGATCCCAAAGGGGCCGCCCGCTACATCCTGCTCGGCAGGTTCGCACATTAGGAATCCGTCGGCTCACGGATCGTGGCGGCAATCCATGAGAGTTGTAACGGTCAGGATCGTAAAAATAATTCGGCCAATGTTCACACTTTGACACACTTTGACCTTAGTGCGTTGGGGTGCCAATCGGAAGATTACTGTCGGGATTGAGGGTTATGAACGCTCGCGGCGAGCAGAAGCCTAATAGGTCGTGCTTGTCCCTTTGGGTGGGGCATGCGGCACCGGCTTGAGATTTGGAAAAAGCCGGCCGGAATCGAAGAGCGCCTTCGATCCCCACACGTCCGGATCCCAGTCATCGCCGATTCTTTTGAAAGCATCACGCGCGGTTTGAGCATCGCGGGCGCGTACCGCAAGAAATGCAATTGCGTTGCGCTCGTAATTATTTGTGCCGTATAAGCGTTCGACCGCTGCGTAGCCTCGGCAAATGCGCGCCCACGACATGGCGGGCGGCGAACACTC
>Ga0335073_10005603_pt1 | contig 17623 bp, 15 predicted proteins | sample Lox_Sample_22_FD_207093 | JGI IMG/M metagenome (GOLD analysis project Ga0335073, IMG submission 207093) | Soil microbial communities from Loxahatchee National Wildlife Refuge, Florida, United States - Lox_Sample_2.2 | ecosystem: Environmental > Terrestrial > Soil > Wetlands | place: USA...
GCCTGGTTCGCCCGGTAAACATGCGGTATACCCAGTCGGAACAGCACGTCTGTGACTGGACGAACAGCCGATTACTACGGCATCGTTGACTCTGTGCACCTGACCGACGGTGTGGTCCGGCGAATCGGTCGGGCGATCAGGCGCGGGGGACCTAAGCGGCTGCTGCCCGCAGGTGTCGCGGTGCTCGCGGCACTCGGAACGCTCGCGGGAGTGCTTGTCGCGGTGTTCAGCGCCGCGCCGCGCAGTCCGCTCGATAACGAGGCGGCGGGCTATGCCGCGCACCGGCCCGCCGTGTCCGCGCCCGCCTCGCAAGCAGCGCTGTCGCTGTTCGACCTGCCGAAGGTCCGGCCGGCCACCGGCAACGCGCCGGTCGCTCCGGGCTTGACCCTGGGCCGGGCCGGTCACCTGATGTCGGGTTCGGCCGTCCCGGCCGCCCGGCTGGCCGCCGCACACCCCCACGTGGCACCGCTTCGCCACACGTACCAGGCGGACCTGCTCATCGTGGCGCCGTTCTCGCTGAGCCGTAAGGTGCTCGCGGACCTGACGCGGCTGCCCGGGGTCACCGCGGCCGAGCAGATCGAGGCGGTCCGGATGCGCATCAACGGGGCGTACACGTCCGTCCTCGGGGTTGACCCGTCGGTGTTCCGCTCCTTCGCGGCGCGGCCGACCGGCGCCTCGAACGCGCTCTGGGACGGCGTGGCCGGCGGCGGCATCGCGGTCTCCTACACGATGGGCAAGCTGGACAAGCTCCCGCTCGGCGGCACGGTCCTCGCGGCCGGGCATACGAGCAAGCGGCTGCGCGTCGTGGCGCTCGGCACGATGGGCATCGGCGGGGTCAACGCGGTGGTGTCCGACGCGGTGGCGCGCTCCCTCGGCGCGCCGGCCGGCAACGCGATCGTGGTCAGTGTGCGGAGCGCCGACTTCACCGCCGACACGCGCGCGGCGGAGCAGTTGATCCCGCACGGCGCCAGCGTCGAGCAACTGGTCTCGCTGGTCACTGTCGGAGGCATGGGCGCCGGGATGGCGGGCGCCGGTCCCGCCTCGGCGAACGGGGTGCCCGGCACCGTACTAGACGTCATGCTGCGGGCGGCGATGAGCCGCCGCGGCATGCCCTATATCTGGGGCGCGGCGGGCCCGCGGGCATTCGACTGCTCAGGCCTCGTCCAGTGGTCGTTCGCGCAGGCGGGGATCCTGATGCCGCGCGTGGCGGCCGGCCAGGCGCTGTCCGGCCCGGCCGTGGCAGTCAGCCAGCTGCAGCCCGGCGACCTGCTCTTCTACCACACTGATCCCACTGCTCCCACGTACATCTCGCATGTGGCGATCTACGTGGGCAACGGGTGGATGCTCCAGGCGCCCGAGCCTGGCGAAGACGTCGAGGTGGTCCCGGCCGACTTCGGCTCGGAGTTCGCCGGGGCGATCCGGGTGAACGTCGCGCAGGCCGCCGCGGTAGCCGCCAGCGTCGCCTAGCGCGGCTGACGCCATCGAGGCTGCCGCGGGCCGCGCCGCTCGTGATCAGCCGCGAAGCCGCCAGCGTCGCCACCAAGGCTGCAGTGGCTGCGGCGCTCATTGCCAGCCGGCCCCAGGCCGCCACCAAGGCTGCAGTGGCTGCGACGCTCTGCCAGCCGCCCCGCGGGCCTCGGTCATCCCACTGGCCGCCAACGGAGGCGCCGGGCCGGGCGAGGCGCGCAATCCCAGAGATCTCATCAGCCTCTACTATCCACTTGGCGTACTTTGTGACGTTTTCCTGCCCCAATATGCCCGGAATGTCCATGCGAAAAGTACGCCAAGTGGAATTCTGAGGCCTGAGTGACACAGGAGGCCTGGCGTCTCCTGCGCCGCGCGGTGGAGGCGCGTCAAGGCCCGACCGGTGGGGCGCAAGCGGCAACGCGAGCGCCGCCGCCCCGCCTCGTGCGGCCCGCCTGGCAGCCGGTTGACCGGGCGACGAGGGGGTGTAATCATGATTACATGAGTACAGAGAAAGAAGCGGACGCTGGCCCGAGCGGGGTCGGCGAGCAGGTGCGGGGCTGGTTCTCCGGCCGCCTGCCCGGCGAGTGGTTCTCCGGTCCCGCGGAGATCGTGGTCGACCGCGAGGAGGTCACGATCGTCGGGACGCTGCCCGAGCCCGAGGGGCAGGGCGCGGAGACCACCGAGGCCGAGCGGACAGCGGCGGCCGAGGGCCGGATCAAGCGGTTCCGTGAGGAGACCCGGGCGCGCCGGATCGAGATCGCCCGGGAGGCGGAGCACCGCTTCCGGCGCAAGGTCGCCTGGGGGGCGAGTTGCGGGCCGGTCAGCGAGATGTTCACCACACTGTCCGTCCCGGTGATGACCCGGCTGCGCCAGCCCGAACGGCGCGTGCTCGACACGCTGGTGGACGCCGGCGTCGCCCGCAGCCGCAGTGACGCCCTCGCGTGGTGCGTGCGGCTGACCGGTGAGCACGCCGACACATGGCTGACCGAACTGCGCGCCGCGCTGCGCCGCGTGGAGGAAGTCCGGGCTCAGGGACCCGGCGCCGCCGGTTCGTAGCGCCTGCTCACGCCCGTAAATACAGCTGGCCGAACTCTTCGCCGCCGCGCCGTCGGCCCGGCCGAGTTGCCCGCGTTCAGTTGCCCTCGTCGGATACGGTGACTAGGGATGATCAACGTGGCGAGCTCGGGTGGGCTCAGGCGTGTTCAAGCGCGAGGAAGGTCGGTTGATGGGATTGCGCGACCTGGCGTACCGGCTGTACGAGCGCAGGCTCGAGGCGTCGCTGTCAGGTAAGGCGATACCGCGACATGTCGGCGTGATGTGTGACGGCAACCGGCGCTGGGCCCGCATGGCGGGCCATGATGACGTAAGCAAAGGCCACCTCGCGGGCGCCGACAAGATCTTCGAGCTCCTTGAGTGGTGCAAGGAGACGGGCGTCGAGGTGGTCACGCTGTGGCTGCTGTCCACCGACAACCTCAGCCGTCCCAGGAAAGAACTCGACCCGCTGCTGGCGATCATCGAGGACACGGTCACGGGGCTGGTCAACGAGCGGTGGCACCTGAATCCGGTCGGCGCGCTGGACCTGCTGCCCGATCACACCGCGCACATACTCAAGCAAGCGGCGGAGACGACCGCGAACAACCCGGGCCTGCTCGTCAACGTGGCGGTCGGGTACGGCGGGCGGCGCGAGATCGCCGACGCGGTCCGGTCGCTGCTCGTCGAGCACGCCAGCCGCGGCACCACGATCGAGCAGCTCGCCGAGGTCCTCGACGTGGAGCACATTGCCGAGCATCTTTATACAGCCGGCCAGCCGGACCCCGATCTCGTCATTCGGACGAGCGGCGAACAGCGGCTCGGCGGATTCCTGCTGTGGCAGTCCACGCACTCTGAGTTCTATTTCTGCGACGCCTATTGGCCGGCCTTCCGCAAGGTTGACTTCCTGCGAGCGCTCCGCTCGTATTCCGAACGTAACCGTCGGTATGGCGCGTAACCTGCTCAGTTATCGCTGCCGGGTACTTTCACCCGGCGGAAATCACGGGTACCTTCAGTAGTGGCGGGCGGCTCTCCAGGTCGCCCCCCGCGGGAGGCCCCCTGACGTCAGCTCGTGCGACGCGAGGGCCGGTGCGGCCCTCGGAGGGTAGCCCCGGTCCATCCGACACATCTGTCTCCGGTGGACCCGGGGCAGCATGTGTCCTGTCCGCGGCGCCGGTCCTGGCCGGCCGCCCAGGGGAGTATGCGTGGCCAAGTCTGTGCATCGCCGTACCTATGTCCTCGACACCAGCGTCCTGCTCGCCGACCCGGCTGCTCTCACGCGATTCGACGAACATCACGTCGTGCTGCCGGTCGTGGTCATCACCGAGCTCGAAGCGAAGCGTCACCATCCTGAGCTGGGCTACTTCGCCCGCCAGGCCCTCCGTTACCTGGACGAACTCCGGATCAAGCACGGGCGGCTCGACAGCGAGCTCCCGGTCGGGACTCTCGGCGGCACCGCGCGCGTGGAGCTCAACCACATCGACTCGCAGGTCCTGCCCGCCGGCTTCCGGCTCGGCGACAACGACACGCGAATCCTGTCGGTCGCGCGGAGCCTCGCTGATGAGGGTCACGACGTCGTCCTGGTCAGCAAGGACTTGCCGCTGCGGGTCAAGGCGGCGTCCATCGGGCTTGAGGCTCAGGAGTACCGGGCGGAACTGCCAGTCGATTCCGGCTGGACGGGCATGGCGGAGCTTTCCGTCAGCCCGCGCGAGGTAGAGGAACTGTACGAGCACGGCGTTCTTGACTGCGAGGCCGCCCGCGATTTCCCTTGTCACACAGGACTCGTGCTGCATACCGGCAGCGCGAGCGCGCTGGCCCGGGTGCGCCCGGACAAGCAGGTACAGCTGGTCCGCGGGGACCGTGAGGCGTTCGGCCTGCACGGCAGGTCCGCCGAACAGCGCGTGGCCCTCGACCTGCTCATGGACCCCGACGTGGGGATCGTGTCGATGGGCGGCCGGGCGGGCACCGGCAAGTCGGCGCTGGCCCTGTGCGCCGGGCTCGAGGCGGTCATGGAGCGCCGCCAGCACCGCAAGGTCATCGTCTTCCGGCCGCTGTACGCGGTCGGCGGCCAGGACCTCGGGTACCTGCCGGGCTCCGAGGCCGACAAGATGAACCCGTGGGCGCAGGCGGTCTACGACACGCTGTCCGCGCTGACCACGCAGGACGTGATCGACGAGGTGCTCGCCCGCGACATGTTCGAGGTGCTGCCGCTGACGCACATCCGCGGCCGCTCGCTGCACGACGCGTTCGTGATCGTGGACGAGGCGCAGTCGCTCGAGCGCGGCGTGCTGCTCACCGTGCTGTCCCGGATCGGCACCGGGTCCCGCGTCGTGCTCACGCACGACATCGCGCAGCGGGACAACCTCCGCGTCGGCAGGCACGACGGCGTGGTCGCGGTGATCGAGAAACTCAAGGGCCACCCGCTGTTCGCGCACGTGACCCTCACCCGATCCGAACGGTCCGCGATCGCCGCGCTGGTTACGGACCTGCTGGAGGACGTCGGCATCTAAACTGCACCCGTGACCGGAGTCATGGGCAAAGATCAAGGTCGGTATCCCGAACGGACAGTGGCGTCTCCTCAGGGCATGCGGTTCTCCCCTGAGGAGACGACCACGCTGCCCGCTGTCTCGGCCGTGATGCCGGTCCGCGACGAGGAGAAGCACCTCGCCGACTCCGTCGCCCGGGTGCTCGCGCAGGACTACCCGGGCGGGTTCGAGCTGATCCTCGCTGTCGGCCCGTCACGGGACCGCACCGCGCAGATCGCCCGCGAGCTGGCGGCCGCCGACACCCGCGTCCTTGTCGTGCCCAACCCGTCGGGCAAGATCTCGTCGGCGATGAACGCCGCGATCAAGGTCGCCAGGTACGGGGTGATCACCCGGATCGACGGGCACGCCCTGCTGCCCGACGGCTACTTGCTGACCGCGGTGCGCGCGCTGCTCGCGACCGGCGCCGCCGACGTCGGCGGGGTGATGGCCGCCGAGGGGATCACCCCGTTCCAGCAGGCGGTGGCCTGGGCGATGACCTCGCCGGCCGGGGTTGGCGCGGCCGCGAACCACACGGGCGGCGCGGCCGGCCCGGCTGACACGGTTTACCTCGGGGTGTACCGCAGGGAGGCCATCGAGCAGGCGGGCGGCTACGACGAGACCATGATCGTCGCGGAGGACTGGGAGCTCAACTACAGGATCAGGGCCCGCGGCGGCCTGATCTGGTTCACCCCGGAGCTGCGGGTGACCTACCGGCCGCGCGCCAGCCTGGAGACGCTGGCCAGGCAGCACTTCCGCTACGGCCGCTGGCGCCGGGTCGTCGCGCGGCGGTACCCGGAGACGGTCAACAGGCGGTACCTCGCCGCGCCGGTCGCGACCGCGGCCAATGTCGCCGGCCTCGCCGTCGGGCTCGAGGCCCTCACGGGGTTCGGGCCGACGCGCTGGCTTGGACTCGCGCTCGTCGTCCCCGCCGTGTACGTGGCGGGGATCACGGTCGTGGCCGCTGTCTTCGCCCGCGACCTGCCCCTCCAGGTGCGGGCGCGCATACCGCTCGTGCTGGCCACGATGCACATGTGCTGGGGCGCGGGATTCCTGACAAGCCCCCGTCGTTTCGCCCGCCCGAAAGGTTGATAATCGTCCGCATGGGATTCGACCTCTCCGCTGAGCTCGCGGCCGTGCGCGGGCAGGGCTATGACCTGCACAGCAAGTACCTGAACCCGCAGCTGCCCCGCACGCTGCACACGATCGGCTTCGACAAGGTCTACGAGCGGGGCGAGGGCGCTTACCTGTACGACGCGGACGGCAACGCGTACGCCGACTTCCTGGCTGGCTTCGGCGTGTTCGCCGCCGGGCGCAACCACCCGGTCATCCGCAAGGCGCTGCACGACGCGCTCGACATGGACTTCGCGTCGTGGACCCAGTTCGACTGCCAGCCGATCTCAGGCCTGCTCGCGCAGCGCCTGCTGGCCAAGGCACCCGGGCTTGACCGGGTGTTCTTCTGCAACAGCGGCACCGAGGCTGTCGAGTCGGCGCTGAAGTTCGCCCGGCACGCGACCGGGCGCGGACGGATCGTCTACGCCGTGCACGCGTTCCACGGGCTGACCGCGGGCTCGCTGTCGGTGAACGGCGCCGAGGAGTTCCGCGCGGGCTTCGGGCCGCTGCTGCCCGGCACGCAGATCCCGCTCGGCGACATCGCCGCGCTGGAGACGGAGCTGCGCAAGGGCGACGTGGCGGCGATGATCGTCGAGCCGGTGCAGGGCCACGGCGTGCTGATGACCCCGCCCGGCTTCCTCGCCGAGGCGGCCGCGCTGCTGCATTCCCGCGGGGCGCTGCTGATCTGCGACGAGGTGCAGTCCGGGTTCGGGCGGACCGGGAAGTTCTTCTCTTACCAGCACGAGGACGTCCGCCCGGACATCGTCACCGTGGCGAAGGCGCTGTCCGGCGGCTACGTGCCGGCCGGCGCGATGCTGGCGACCGAGAAGGTGTTCGGTTCTGTCTACTCCTCGATGGACCGGGTCATGGTGCACAGCACCACGTTCAAGGGCGGGCCGCTCGCGATGGCCGCCGGGCTCGCCTCGCTCGCCGTCATCGATGACGAGGGGCTGGTGGACAACGCGGCGCGGACCGGCGACGCCCTGCTCGCGTCGCTGCAGGGCCTGGCGGAGACGTACGACCTGATCGCGGACGTCCGCGGGCGCGGGCTGATGATCGGCATCGAGTTCGGGCGGCCGTCGGGCGTGCGGGCGCGGGCCGGGTGGGCCATGCTGCAGAAGGCCCGGGTTGGGCTGTTCGCGCAGATGGTCGTGGTAGCGCTGTTCCAGCGGCACCGGATCCTTACCCAGGTGTCGGGGGATCACATGGAAGTGATCAAGCTCATCCCGCCGCTCATGATCGGGGACGCCGAGGTGAAGCTCTTTACCTCTGCCCTGGATGACGTCCTCAAGGATGCTTCTAAGGGGTCCGGGCTCATGTGGGACTTCGGCCGGACCCTGATCAAGCAGGCGGTTCGCTCTTAACGGCGCGCGGGGCCTGCGACTCTCCCTCTCCCGCGTCCTTGCCATGTGCTAGCGCCTCCGGAGGTGAAAGCAGCCGCCGCCGCCGCCCGTTCGCACGTCCCACTGGCCCCTGCTGTCCACTTTGTGCACGTCCCGACCACTTTGGGCGTCGCCTTGTCCTATTTTGTCGCGCGGCGTGGTGCTGGCGGCTCATTCGGACTGGTCCGGGGCCGGCTTTGGGCTGGCCCCGGTGGTGATGGCGGTCCCGGTCCGCGTCCGTGAACATCACCGGCCACTGCTGCCACTGGCGCCGCGCCGACGGGGCCGGCAAAGGCAAGATCACAAGACCGGGGATAGTAAACGTAGCCATGGCTACCCGGAATATCCCATGATCTTGGAACCGGCTGCGTACCGGGGCGGGCGCCGAGATCGTCGACGCCAAGCGTCGCGAATTCGCCACCAGCATGCGGCGTACATGCAAGGTGGGCGCCAGTGGCTGGTGCGACTCCGGTCTCGGGGCCCGGCACGTTCACCGGGACACCAAAACACGGTCCATCACTTGTGACACGCCCCGAGACGGCCAGATAACAAACTGGCGGACCCCGGCTTCGCGGTCTCGAGCAAGGCTTCGGCTATTGCTAGGTCTCCCGGGTAGGTCACCTTTATGTTCCGTTCGCTGCCTATGACTATGTGTACGGGCACATGGGGGAGGTAGCGGAGGACGACGCCGCAGTCGTCGGTGGGGATGAACGCCGGGTCGGCGGCGGCGAGTTTGTGCGCCTGCGTGATTACTGACAGGCGGAAGCACTGCGGGGTCTGGCAGCGCAGCAGGGTCTCGCGCGGAGGGACGTGGCTCATCACGCCGTTCTCAGCGACCACGATGGTGTCGGAGGTTGGGACGGCGGTGCCGATGGCGTCGTGAGTGGCTAGCGCGGCTAGGCAATCGGCGATTATTCGCTGGCTGACCAGGGGGCGGGCCGCATCGTGCAGGAGCACTCCTGTGGTGTCCGCCGTGTACCTTTCGCCCAGCCAGGCGAGGGCGTTTCTGACTGAGTCCGAGCGGGTGACACCGCCAGGGATGATGGCACGTACCTGGCCGCCGACTAGCTTCACTGACTCGTCGTGATATGCGGGCGGCATCACGAGCAGCACCTCGTCGATGCCCGGTGCCTTGCTGAACGCGGTAACGCAGTGCTCGACGAGCGTGCGGCCGCCCAGCACGAGCAGCTGCTTTGGCATCGCACTGCCGAAGCGGTTTCCCGCACCGCCGCCTAGTACTACCGCGACCATCCGTGTCATCGCCACATCCGGGACTTTACTAGGCATCGATGGGCGTGGTTAGCCGCACTATTCGGGGGCAGATCGCTACGCTGGGGAAACGGAGCAGGCCGCGCTGGAGGGCTAACGGCGTCGGGGAGGAGGCCCATGGCCGCGGAGGAGCTGGCCGCTAGCCGGCACGCCGCCGGCCTACGGGGCGATCCCGTGGCGAGGGACGTCGCGCGCTGGGCTAGTTCCCGGGAGCTCGCGCCTGGCGCCATGGCGGTCATCGCGCTGGGCTTCGGGGTGATCGCCGCGGTGTGGCTGACCGCCGCGGTCTCGCTGGGCGCCGAGCTGATCGCGGTCGCCGCGCTGGTCGCCGCGTTCATCGCGGGCCGCGCTGGGCGTCTGATGGATACCGGACAGCTGACGGCGGCATCCGACTGGTGCCTCGGGGCGTGCGCCGTCCTCACCGAGCTCGCGGTGTACGCCGGGATCCTTGGCGGCGTGAGCGCGCATGCCCCAAGCACGGGGCTGACCGGACCAGGCGGCTCCCGGCTCAAGGGCACGTTCGCCGCGAGTTTCGGCGGGACGGGAACAGCAGGCGTGTGGCGGCTCGCCGTAGCCGCGGTCATCATGCTGGCCGTGCTGCAAGTGGCGGCGATCTGCGAGGCAGCAAGACCGGACGGCGCGCCGCGCGCGCCCCGGTTCCAGATTTTCGCGGGAGCGGCGGGCGGTGAGCGGCTGCTGCTGATCGGCGCCGCCGTCCTGCTCGGCGGCGCCCGGGTGACGTTCGCGCTGCTGGTCGTCCTTGGCGTGCTCGTGCTGGTTGTCATGCTCGCCGGAGGGGCCGGCGAGGGCGACGCGGCCGGGTTCCGCGACGGTGCCAGGGGCCACGCTGGCGGTGGTGCCGCGGGCCGTGGCGGTGACCTCGCGCCGGCGGCCTGGCTGCCCTGGTGCCGTGGGGATGGTCCGCTGTCGTTGCGGATCGGCCGGCTGGTGGACGGCCGGCTGCCGCCGCTGCCGCCGCTGCTCGTCGGGCTGCTCGTCACCGGGATGCTCGCCTGGCTGGGGCTGCAGAACCTGCCGGGCATCCTGGTGCTCACGCCGGTCGAGGCGATGCTGCTGGCCTCGCTCGCGTCCTGGCATCCGCACGACGGCCCGCGGGACTGGCTGGCGCCTGCTCTCCTGCAGGGCGGTGAGTACCTGTTCCTCGCGGCGGCCGGGTTCGCCTTCCGGGTATGGCCCCCGGTGACGTTCGGGCTGCTCGCCGCCGTCATGCTGCGCCACCTGGACCTCGCGCACCGGGCGAAGAACCGGCTCGCGTTCGCCGCCGACTGGCGCGGCCTCGGATGGGAGGGCCGGATGATCGTCGCGGGCATCGCGGCGGCCACCGGGATCTTGCCTGTTATCTACCCGGTGCTCGCGGTGTACCTGTGGGGGCTGGTCGCCTGGGACTGGGCCGCCGGATGGTCAACTGGACATGCCGCCGTCAACCGATAGCGTCGCCCCGGTCATGAACGAGCTGTCATCGCTGGCGAGGAACAGCATGCCGCGCGCGATCTCGTCGGGGGCCGCGTGCCTGGCCAGCGGGATCATCTGATCGAAGATCGCGGTCGCCGCGTCCCTGTCGGCACCGGTGGCGACGACCTCGATGCGGTGCTGGAACTCGTTGTCGACCGGCCCGGGGTGAATCGTGTTCACCCGGATGCCGCGCGGCGCCAGCTCGCGCGCGAGCGTGCGCATCAGTCCGACCTGGGCATGCTTGGCGGTCGAGTAGCCGGCGATGTTAGGCGCGCCGATCAGGCCCACCACGCTCGAGGTGATGATCACGCTGGCGCCGGCGCTCAGGTGCGGCACCGCGTGCTTGCACAGCAGGAACGCGCCGCGCACGTGGACCGCGAGCGTCTCCTCGAACGCGTCCTCCGGGTATTCGGCGATCGGCGCGGTCGCGCCGCTGATCCCGGCGTTCGCCACCACGACGTCCAGCCGGCCGAACCGCGCGACGGCCGCGTCCACGGCGGCCTTTACCTGGGCCGAGTCGGTCACATCGGTCACCGCCCAGGCGGCCGCCTCGCCGAGTTCGGCCGCGCCGGACTTCAGGTCGGGTTCGGAAAGGCCAGCGAGGAAGACACTGGCCCCCGCCGCGGCGAACGCGCGTGCCGTCGCCATCCCGATGCTGCCCTCGCCGCCGGTGATGATCGCGGCCTTGCCGTCAAGTCGCCCCATGGCACCATGCTGGCAACCCGCCAGCCGGGAGTCTTGCATGCCAGCGCACGCACCTTGATCGGCAGAGTATCGTCTCACCCATTGACGCGCCCGGCGTCGGCGTGGTACCGGTAATCGCGCGGACCCAGGCCGTAAGCGGATTTGAACAGCCGGCTGAAGTGCGCGGGGTCGGGGTATCCCCAGCGCGCGCCGATCGCGGCCACGGGGCGGTCGGCCAGCCGCGGATCGCGCAGGTCATGACTGCAGCGCTCCAGACGGCGTTCCCTGATCCAGGCGCCCACCGTGCTGCCCGTGCCGTGGAACAGCTTGTGCAGCTGGCGCAATGAGATGTGATGCGCGGCGGCGATGAGCTGCGGCGACAGGTCGGCCCTGCCGAGATGCTCCTCGATGAACGCGGTGATCTGCACCATCATCGCGCGATGCGTGACGTCGGCGTCGGCGGCGGGGCGATCGAGCCGCTCGGCGAGCACGGTGGTCAGCAGGTCGAGCACGTTGCTCGACAGCCGGATCGCGGCCCGGCCGCCCACCTCGTCCATGACGTCCGCGACCTGGGTCAGGAACGGCGGGATAAGCCCGGCGAGGCCGGCGTGCGCCGGCGCTCCGGGCAGCGTGGTGGCGGTCAGCCGTGCCACGTCGTGGGCGGACAGCCCGAGCAGTTCTCGCGGGAAGACCAGGATCAGCATGCGGTGCTCGCTCGCGAAGCCCAGCGTGTACGGGCGGTCGGTGTCGTAGAGCACGTAATCGCCTGGCGTGAGGGTGGCCTCCCGGCCGTCCTGGATCAGCACCGCCGAACCCCGCATGAGCAGGCCCAGCTTGTAGCAGCCTGACGGCGTGGCGGCTACCAGCCGCCGTGTCCGCAGCGCCGTGTGCGGTTCCGCCCGGACCTCGCAGACGCGCAGCGCCCCGAGGTCGAAGCCGTCAAGCCGCCCGCGGAAGTCGGGGGAGTCCACGGGCCGGGTCACCTCGAGGGGGACGAACGCCTGCTCAAGCGCGGCCTTCCAGAAGTCGAACCGCTGCGCGACCGGCAAGGTCAGTGTCCGCGCGACATCCGCCATGGCTCACGCACCTCCTATGCACTGAAGGTCAAGCGCTGTGCCCGCTGATCCAAGACCGGCATGGACCACCACATCAACAATGACTTAACCCACGGGACGTGCGGAGAGTGACTATGACAAATTCATCGAACCGGGACCTAACCCGGCGGGGTTTCCTCGGCGCGGCCGGCCTGGCCGGCGCGGCCGGCCTGGCGGCGTGCTCAAGCGGCCTGGCCTCAAGCAGCACTCCTGCCGCGTCCGCCACCGGATCCGGATCGTCCGGTGGCACCATAAAAATCGGCTTCATCAGCCCGGAGACGGGCCAGCTGTCGGTCTTCACGCAGTCGAACTCGTTCGTGCTCGGCAAGGTGCGCTCCGCCCTGGCGAGCGGGCTGACCATCGGCGGCAAGAAGTACAGCGTCGAGATCATCAGCAAGGACAGCCAGTCGAGCTCAGCGGGCGCGGCGACCGCCGCCTCGCAGCTCATCCAGCAGGACCAGGTGGACTTCCTGCTCGCCGCCGCCACACCGGAGACGGTCATCCCCGTCTCCTCCCAGGCCGAGACCTCGGGTGTGCCGTGCGTGCTCACGATCTGCCCATGGGAGCAGTGGTACTACAACAGCTCGGGCGCGGCCAACTCGTTCACGTACTCGTACATGTACTTCCTCGGCACGCAGGAGGAGACGGACATCTTCGCCTCGGTCTGGCAGACGGCCGCCACGAATCACGTGGTGGGCGGGCTATGGCCGAACGACGTCGACGGCGCCGGGTTCCAGAAGTACATCACCAAGAAGGCCGACAGCCTGCACTGGAAGGTCGTCCCGTCCGGCGGCTACACCGACGGCCTGCAAGACTTCGCCTCGATCATCGCCAAGTTCAAGGCCGCCGACGTGGAGATCCTGCACGCGGTGCCGATCCCGCCTGACTTCATCACGTTCTGGAAGCAGGCGCACGACAACGGGTTCCAGCCGAAGATCGCCTCGATCTCCAAGGCGCTGCTGTTCCCGAGCGCCGCCCAGGCGCTCGGGCCGCTGGTCGACAACGTCATGTCGCCGCTGTGGTGGAGCCCCGCGTTCCCGTACAAGTCATCGCTCGACGGAACCACCGCCGCCGCGTTCGCGGCCGACTACAAGACGAGCACCGGTCAGCAGTGGACGCAGCCGATGGGGTTCATGTACGCGATCTTCGAGATCGCCGTGGCGGCCCTCAAGGCGGCCAGCGACCCGACGGACGCGCAGGCCGTCGCCAGCGCGATCGGCGCGCTCAAGGGCGAAGCGATCACCGGAGGCTACGACTTCAGCTCCGGCCCGGTGCCGCACGTCTCGCAGGTCCCCGAACTGCTCGCGCAGTGGCGGCCCTCGGGGAGCACCTATGACCTCGTGGTGATCAACAACTCGCTGCTGCCTGCCGTGCCGGTACAGGGCAGCCTTGAGCTGCTTTGAGCGACCCAGCCCTCGAAGCCGGCAATGTGACGAAGAGCTACGGCTCGCTTGTCGTGCTCGGTGGTGTCTGCCTCGCCGTGGACCCCGGCGAGGTCGTCGGGGTCGTCGGCCCCAACGGCGCGGGCAAGACAACGCTCCTTGACCTGCTCACGGGTACGGCACGGTGCGACAGCGGGCACGTCAGGCTGCTTGGCGCCGACGTCACGCGGCTGCGGCCCTCGCACCGTGCCCGCAGGGGCCTTGGCCGTACCTTCCAGGTGCCGCGCCCGCTGGGCGCGCTGACCGTGTTCGAGAACGCGCTCGTGGGGGCGCGGCGCGCGGCGCGGCTGCGCGGCCAGCACGCGTATGACGCCGCCTACCAGGCGCTCGTCATGACCGACATGGCCGGGCTCGCGAACAGGCAGGCGTCGTCGCTGCGGCTGCTCGACCGCAAGCGGCTCGAGCTCGCCAGGGCGCTCGCGGCGCGGCCGCGGGTGCTGCTGCTCGACGAGATCGCCGGCGGGCTGAGCGACCCCGAGACCGAGGAACTGATGGCGACCATCCGCCGGGTGAACGCCGAGGGCGCGGCGATCGTCTGGGTCGAGCACGTCATCCGGGTGCTGTCCGCGGTCGCCACGCGGCTCGTCTGCCTGGCCGACGGGACGGTGATCGCGGACGGGCCGCCCGCCGACGTGCTGGCGAGCGAGGCGGTCCAGGTCGCGTACCTGGGCGGGAGCGTGCTGTGACCGCGGCCCTGCTCGAAATATCCGGGCTTGACGTGTTCTATGGCGACTTCCAGGCGCTGTTCGGCGTGGGGCTGCGCGTCCAGCGCGGGCAGGCGCTCGCGCTCGTCGGCGCGAACGGAGCGGGCAAGACGACGCTGCTGCGCACGATCGCCGGGGCGATCAGCCCCGCGCGCGGCACCGTCCGCTACGACGGCGATGACATCACCGCCGCGGCCCCGCACCGCCGCATCCGGCGCGGCATCGCGATCGTCCCCGAGGGGCGCAGGCTGTTTCCCAGCCTGACCGTCGAGGAGAACATCCTGGTCGGCGCGGCGGCCGCGGCGTCGGGCGCCTGGCCACTCGATCGGATCTACGAGGTGTTCCCGCTGATCGCACGCCGGCGCAGGCACCGCGCGTCGCAGCTGTCAGGCGGCGAGCAGCAGGCCGTCGCGATCGCCCGGGCGCTCGCGGCCGCACCGAGCCTGCTGCTGCTCGACGAGATCTCGCTGGGGCTCGCGCCGCGGGTCGTGAGCGAGCTGTACCAGACGCTGGCGGGACTGCGCGAGTCCGGCGCCACGCTGGTGATCGTCGAACAGGACCTGCAGCGCGCGCTCGGCGCGTGCGACGACGTCGTGTGCCTGCTTGAAGGCCGGGTGGCGCTTGCCGCGGCGGCGTCGGTCGGCAGGGATGCCGTGGTCGCCGCCTACTTCGGCAACAGAGGGGACAAGATCCCATGACATGGGTGAACGCGGTCATCCAGGGGATGCTGCAAGGCGGCATCTACGCGCTGATCGCGTGCGGGCTGTCGCTGGCCTTCGGCGTCATGCGGGTGGTCAACCTGGCACACGGCGACCTGGCCGTGTGCGGCGCCTACCTCGCGCTCGTCGTCTCCACAGGGCTCGGCGTGCCGGTCTGGTACACGCTCCCGCTCGTGCTGCCGGCCGCGTTCGCGGCCGGCATGGCGCTGCAGGTGCTGCTGCTGCGCCGGGCGCTGCGCGGCGGCGACTTCGCGACCGTGCTGGTCACGTTCGGCCTGTCCGTGATGATCGAGAACCTGCTGCAGGTCGGCGCGACCGCCAACGACCGCGTGCTCAACACCGGCGCGATCGGGATCGCGTCCGTGCGGCTCGGCAGCCAGATCACGCTGCCGTGGCTGTTCGTGGCCGCCTTCCTCACCGCGTGCGGGGTGCTTGGCGGCCTGCAGTTGCTGCTGTCGCTGACCTCCTGGGGCAGGAAGGTGCGCGCGATCGCCGACGACGTCGACACCGCGCGGCTGGTCGGGGTCCGGGTGGGGCCGGTCTTCGCCACAGTGGCCGGGTTCGCGGTCGCGACCGCGGCGCTCGCGGGCATCTTCATCGGGGCGATCGGCAACTTCAACCCGCTGACCGGGACGTCGACGCTCATCTTCGCGTTCGAGGCCGTGGTGATCGGCGGGCTCGGCTCGCTGTGGGGCACGCTGGCCGGCGGGATCGCGCTGGGCGTGACCCAGGTGGTGGTGGGCGAGATCAACCAGGCCTACGCGGTGCTCGCGGTCCATCTGCTCTTCCTGCTCGTCCTCGCGGTGCGCCCGGCGGGCCTGTTCGCGGGCGGCCAGCCAGCCCGGGCCGCGCAGGTGCTCGGATGAGGCCGGAGGAACTCGTGACAGCCCTCGACGCGAACCCCCGGCCGGTCCGGGTAGGCAGGTGGAACCTGGCGGCCTCCGTCACGGCCGGCTCAGCGGCCGCCGGGCTGGTCACACTCGCCGCCGTGCCCTACTTCGCCGGCGGGCCCGCGGAGCAGCCGCTGATCGTGGCGTTCACTTTCATCGCCATGGCGAGCCTGTGGAACCTGCTGGCCGGGTTCAGCGGCCTGACCTCGTTCGGGCAGCACGCCTACATCGGGGTCGGCGCGTACGGCCTGTACCTGGTCGCCGAGCACGGCGTGAACCCGTTCGCCGGCATCGTCCCCGCGGCCGTCATCGCGTGCGTGGTCGCGCTGCCGGTCTCCGCGCTGCTGCTGCGGCTGACCGGCGGGTATTTCGCCGTCGCCAGCCTGGTGGTGGCGGCGGTGTTCCAGATCGCGGTCACGCTCGCCCCGTCGGTCGGGGGCACCACGGGCGTCAGCCTCCCTGGGCTGGCGGGCTACGGCTCGGTGCTGCGCGAGGCGATGATCTACTGGGCGGCGATGATCGTCGCGGTCGCCTGCGTCGCCGGGGTCTTTCTCATGGTGCGCGCGGGATTCGGCCTCGACGCGCGGGCCGTGGGCAGCGACCCGGTCGCTGCGGCCAGCCTCGGCGTCCGGGTAGGCAGGATCCGGCTGCTCGCGTACCTCGCGGGCGCGCTCGGCATGGGCGCGGTCGGCGCGCTGATCGCCCTGCAGACCCTGTTCATCGAGCCGACCTCGGTCTTCTCCATCCAGTACAGCGTCGACATGCTCTTCATGGTGCTGATCGGCGGCATGGGCACGATCGAGGGCCCGATCATCGGCGCGCTGATCCTGTTCGCGCTGCAGCAGCAACTGTCCCAGTACGGCGCGTGGTACCTGGTGCTGGTCGGCGGGATCGCGGTCCTCGCCACGCTCACCGTGCCCCGCGGTCTGTGGGGGGTCGTCAGCGATCGGTGGGGCTGGTCGCTCTTTCCCGTCGGCTACCAGGTGCGGGACCGGCCGCACGACCAGTGACCAGGTTCGGGGCACCCGAACAGGTAGTATCACGCTGTTATGGGTGGTGGTCGCCTCGGTGCCGGGTGGCAGTCACCGGCTGCCATGCCACGACGCTGGCTCGCCGGCGTGTTCGCCGTATCCGCCCTCTGGGCGGTGCTTGTCGCGGTCTTCAGCACCGACTCGGTACACCGGCTCTGGGGAGTCATAGCAGCGTGCGGATACGTGCTCGCCGTCGTGGCGGTGCTCGCCTGGAAGTCACGCGGTGCGGACACGGCGCTCGGCCTGTCGTTTTGCGGAGCGCTGCTCGTCCCGCTCGCCTGGATGGCGGCCAAGGCGCTCGAGCAGCCCGAGGTCGCCGTCGTGGCCCGGTCCGCCGAGACCCTCATCCATCAGGGCACGCCTTACGCGGATCCCACCACGCTCGCGGCGACGCAGGACCCGAACGCGTACAACCCCTACCTGCCGGTGATGTCGCTGTTCGGGCTGCCGAGAGTGATCTTCGGCGCCGGGCTGCTGACTGACCCGCGAGTCTGGTTCGGTCTGGTGTTCGTCGTCGTGTTCTGGTACGCGCTGCGCCAGGGGGGCGCGCGCGATCCCTGGCGCTGGACGGTGCTCGTCGCGGCGAGCCCGATAATCGCGTTCGAGCTTGCCGTCGGCGGCACCGACGTGCCGATGGTCGCGTTCCTGTGCCTCGGCTTCGCGTTCTTGTGGTCCAGGGGGTCCAGGGGGGATCTGGGACGGGACGAGTCCCTCCAGGCGGGGGGGTCACCGGGGGGGCCGCCCCCCCGGGGGCAAGCAGCGAAAGCAGTGCTCGCTGGGCTGGCGCTCGGGGTGGGGGCGGCG
>Ga0335073_10005604_pt1 | contig 17623 bp, 20 predicted proteins | sample Lox_Sample_22_FD_207093 | JGI IMG/M metagenome (GOLD analysis project Ga0335073, IMG submission 207093) | Soil microbial communities from Loxahatchee National Wildlife Refuge, Florida, United States - Lox_Sample_2.2 | ecosystem: Environmental > Terrestrial > Soil > Wetlands | place: USA...
GACCCGACCGAGCGGGTCATCGTCGCCAACGCCGACCAGCTAGTGATCGTAACGGCGCTGGCCAACCCGACGCCCCGACCGCGGCTGATCGATCGGTTCCTGGTCGCGGCCTACGACGCAGGGCTTGAGCCGCTGCTCTGCCTGACCAAGGCCGACCTGGCCGCGCCTGATGAGCTACTGGCGATCTACCGACCGCTGGGCATCCGCTCTATCACGTTGAGCAGGCCATTCACCGGCCAGCTCGAGGAGCTCCGAGTGCGGCTGGCCGGGCGGCTCAGCGTCCTCGTCGGCCACTCCGGCGTCGGCAAGTCGACCCTCGTCAACGCGCTGCTGCCGGACGCTGCCCGCGCCGTCGGGTCGGTCAGTCCGGTGACCGGCCGGGGTCGGCACACCTCCTCGGCGGCAGTAGCGCTGCCGCTGCCCGGCGGCGGCTGGATTATCGACACGCCGGGCCTGCGCAGCTTCGGGCTCGGCCACATCGCGGTCGACCGGGTCGTGTCAGCTTTCCCGGAGCTGGCCGAGGCGATCGCCGGGTGCCCGCCAGGCTGCAGTCACCTGGAGGCGGGCTGCGGCCTTGACGAGTGGGTAGCCGAGCACGGCGGTGCCGCCGAGGTCGCTCGGCTGGACTCGCTGCGCCGCCTGCTGCGCAGCCGGGAAGGCCTGGACCCAGCCGATTCGCCCGAGTCTTGACCGTCCCGACCGGTCAGCACGGCAGCGTCCGGCCGACACCGGCCCGCGTTCACCAGCCCAGCGTGGCAGGACGCCGTCCTTACCGCTAGCGTTGCCCGGGATGGCTGGTTTTGACGGCGACCTGGGGTTCGCTCACGTCCTGGCGGACGCGGCGGACGACATCACCATGCGCCGGTTCAGGTCGCTGGACCTGCGGGTGGAGGCAAAGCCGGACCTCAGCCCAGTCAGCGATGCAGACCTCGCGGTTGAGGAGTCCCTCAGGAACGTGCTCAGTCGCGCCCGGCCCCGCGATGCCATGCTCGGCGAGGAGTTCGGCCGGACCGGATCCAGCCAGCGTTGCTGGGTGATCGACCCGATCGACGGCACGAAGAATTACGTGCGTGGCGTGCCGGTGTGGGCCACCCTCATCGGGCTCATGGACTACGACGAGGTCATCGTCGGCGTAGTCAGCGCCCCTGCCCTGGGCCGTCGCTGGTGGGCAGCCCGCGATGGCGGTGCCTGGACCGGCAAGAGCATGACCAAGGCGACCGCTTGCCGCGTGTCCCAGGTGGCGAGCCTGTCGGATGCATCCCTCTCCTATTCGGGCCTGTCCACCTGGGAACAGGACGGGCGGCTCCCAGAGCTCCTTGGCCTGGCCCGCAAGGTGTGGCGTACCCGTGCATACGGTGACTTCTGGTCCCACATGCTCGTTGCCGAGGGTGCTGTTGATATCTCTGCCGAGACCGACGTCAACCTGTGGGACCTCGCTGCACTGCAGGTCGTCGTCGAAGAGGCCGGCGGGGCATTTACTGACCTCGGTGGCACGCCGCGGCCTGACTGCGGTAGCGCCGTCTGCACCAACGGGCTTCTGCACTCCGAGGTTCTGAGCCTGCTGGCGACCCCCCAGGGTGCCCACGGGGGACATCTGGACTTGCCCTGAGCGCCGTTCTGACGGATGCTGGACAGGCAGTCACAAGCGCACAAGCACGAGTTAGCCGGGCGGTCTGCTGCGGCAAAGTCGCCATGGTGTTCCCGGCCGCCATCAGGCTTCCGGCGCGGTTTCCCGCCGCGGCCTGAGCGAGGGGAGCGATGCACTGTGAAGGTTCGGGATGGGATGACCAAGGTCGTCCTCAGCGTCGGGCCCGCGCATACGCTGCGTGAAGCCGCCAGGCTGATGTCCGCCAAGCGGGTTGGGGCCGCCGTCGTCGTTGATTCCACGCAGCCTGGGATTGGAATCCTGACAGAACGAGACATTCTCGACTCGATTGGCGCTGGACAGGATCCGGATGCCGAGATGGTCGCCGATCACCGGACCTCTGACATCGTGTTCGCCTCACCGGAATGGACGCTAGAGCAGGCCGCATCTGCCATGACCAGAGGAAACTTCCGGCACCTGATCGTGGTCGACAGCCAGGGCGTGACCGGACTGCTGTCCATGCGCGACATTGTTCGTTGCTGGTCGCGCGCGCCGGTCGCCGCTGGAGCCTCGGTCTCGGCCTGACGCGGCAGATGGCATCCCGACAGTCGGGGCGACACCCCCACAGTCGCGGGGACACCCCCACAGTCAGGGGTTCGCCCCCCGCCAGCCCCCCGAAAAATCTGGCCGCGGGACCGCTCAGGAGAACCGCGAGCCGCTTAGCTCTCGTGGACGTGAGCAGCACGTGCAGCTAGCAGGCGCCGTCGCGCTGCTGACGGGCGCTTCATCGGGTATCGGCGAGTCCACTGCGCTCGCCCTGGCAGCGGCCGGAACGCGGCTGATCGTCACCGGGCGCGACGCGGAGCGGCTGCGGGGAGTGGCGGCACGGACTGACGCCACCGCTGTGCCAGCCGACTTGGCCCGGCCCGGCGCCGTTGAGGCGCTGACCGGCTCGGCATTGCAGGTGCACGGCCGCATCGACGTGCTGATCTGCAACGCCGGCGTCGGCTGGGCCGGTCCGGTCAGCGAGATGCCGGCGGCCAAGGCGGCCGAGCTCACTGCCGTTAACCTGCTCGCGCCGGTCCAGCTCGCCCGGCTGCTACTGCCAGGCATGATCGCGCGGCGCGCTGGCCACCTGGTGTTCGTCTCCTCGGTGGCCGGAACGACAGGCGTCCGGAACGAGGCGGTCTACGCCGCCACCAAGGCGGGCCTGAACAACCTGGCCGAGAGCCTGAGGTACGAGCTGGCTGGCACCGGCGTGGGTATATCGCTGATCCTGCCCGGTGCCGTCGACACCCCGTTCTTCAGCCGGCGTGGCAAGCCATACGAGCAGCGCAGGGGCTGGCCCGCGCTGATCGCGAGCGACCGGGTAGCGCGGGCCATTGTCAGCGCGGTGACTGAGCATCGGGCCGAGATCTATGTGCCGGGCTGGCTGCGCTTCCCGGCCCGGTTGCACGGAGCGGCACCGTCGGCATTCCGACAGGTGGCCGGCCGCTTCACCTGACCGCGGCCGGACCCTGCAGAGACGGTTAGCGCCGGTCAACGTGGAATGACGTTTCATGCAAGCGCCGGGTACAGATCGGGCCAAAACCACCGCCGGATGCCAACTGTTGCATGAAACGTAGTTGCCGGCCCGGCCAGCCAGCGGAACGCGGCGGCCCGGACCAGCAACCTGTGCCGTCGCCGTCACTTTCGGTAGCGCATCACGGCGATCGGCGTGAACACCGCGATCAGCAAGGCTGACCAGGCGAGCGCCAGGCCGAGGTCGCTGGTTGATCCGACCAGCAGCGACCGCACCGCGTCCACCATCGGCGTGATCGGCTGGTATTTCGAGAATGGCTGCAGCCAGCCCGGCATGGACGTGGCCGGCACGTAGGCGCTGGAGATGAACGCGAACACGAACGCGATCAGGGACATGCCCTGGGCTGCCTGTGCGTTGGGCGCGAACAGGCCCATCACTATGAACACAACCGTGAACACCACCGCGTAAATCGCGCAAAGGCCAAGCGCAGCAAGTCCTTCCTGCCAGCTACCGAGCAGCCGGAACCCGAACAGGAAGCCGAACGCCGCGGTCGTCACTATCGACCACAGGTTCGTCGCCGAGTCGGCGAGCGTGCGCCCGAGCACCAGCGAGTACCGCGGGACTGGCAGGGAGAGCAGCCGGTCAGTGAAGCCCTGCACCTTGTCCTCAGCGACCGCGACGGCAATGCCGCCGCCGGTGAACAGGACGATCGTTGCGACGTACGACGGCACCAGGAAGTCGACGTAGCTTGTCGGACCGGCGTGGATGGCGCCGCCGAAGACGTAGCGGAAGCTGAACAGGAACATAGCCGACTGGACGATGCCCATGATCCACAGGCCCGGTGTCCGGAAGTACTTGCGCAGCGCTCTCAGCGCGACCTGTCCAGATGCGCCCGGCACATTGGGGGTCCTGGCCGGGCGGCGGATCGGCTGCGGCACGGTTAGCTGGGTCGCGGTCATCGTGCTCTCCGGTTATTCATCTGGCCGGCCGCGGCCGGCGCTCGGTCGGTGTCGGGGTCGCCGGTGAGAGCGACGAAGACCTCGTCCAGCGTTGGCCGTCGTATGCCGATCTCGTCCACGGCGATCGAGGCGTCTTCCAGGCAGCCGATGACTGCTGCGAGTTCGGCCGGCCCGCCGGGCGCTCCGGCAGTCACGTGGCGACTGCCCGGTTCGAGGCGAGCCGGGCTCATCGTCACCCGCTCGAGGATCTCCCCAGCCGCGCCGGCCTGCCCCACGTCGGAGACCGTCACGTCGATCAGGTCGCGGCCGATGCTGGCCTTCAGCTCACTGAGGGTGCCGGTGGCAATGACCCGGCCGTGATCGATGACCACGACCTGGTCGGCCAGCTCGTTGGCCTCATCCAGGTAGTGCGTCGTCAGCAAGATGTCCGTTCCGCTCGCGGCCAGGCCGCGCACCGCCTCCCAGACCTCCCGTCTGCTGACCGGATCCAGGCCGGTCGTCGGCTCGTCGAGCAGCAACAGCCGCGGCCCGCCGACCAGGCTGGCGCCCAGGTCGAGTCGGCGCCGCTGACCGCCGGAGTAGGTTCCGGTGCGCCGGTCGGCAACCTCCGCAAGGCTCAGCTGATCGATCACCGCGGTGGCGGCCTGGCGCGCTGCGCTGCGGCCGTGCCCGAATAGGCGGGCCGTCATCTCGAGGTTCTCCCGGCCGGTCATCGTCGGCTCGACCGCTGCGAACTGGCCGGCCAGGCCGACATCACGGCGGACGGCGGCGGCTTCGCATACCACGTCCCGCCCGCGGACGAGAAGCTCGCCGCTCGTCGGTCGGACCAGGGTGGCGACAGCACGGACGAAGGTGGTCTTGCCCGCGCCATTCGGGCCAAGAATGGCCAGCACCTGTCCGGCCGGAGCTGTGAGCTCCAGCCCGTCCAGGGCGGTCACCTTGCCGAACCGCACCGTCAGGCCGCGGGCCTGCAGCAGCGGCGCGATCGGCGGCTCAGTGCCTGCCGGGCTTCCGGCGCTCATCGAGACTCCCCTGCTGACCGCGTCGGGTCGTCGATGGTCGGGTACCGGCCCTCGCGGCGCGCCGCCAGCGCGTCCGCCAGGTACTCCCGGCTGCACATCGCCGACAGGATTGCCACGCCTCCGCGGTGCACGCGGACCTCGGCGCGCCGCATCTCGCCGCTGAGCACAACCCGCCGACCGCCAGCCGCGCTGACGCCCGTCCAGTCCTTGGTCCGGCACCGGCCGACCCGGCGAATGTCGCCGTCCTCGATCACGGCCCCATCGGCGACCAGCAGCTTCACGACCGCGTGATCGATGTCCAGGCTGATCTCGATGTCGCCCGCTGCGATCCGCGGCGAACGCAGGTCAAGCACCACGACGCCGCGCGAGGCGCGCACATCGAACTGCCGGGCGGACGTCCAGTGCCCCAGCTTTTTCACGGCACGGCTGTGGGCTCGGATCGGGACAGCCGGGTCTGCCAGGGCCGTCATGGTCTCGGTGCTCATCTCGTGCTCCTCCTGCGTTCCGGGCCGTCAGGCTCGCTGCCCGACGAGTTATATCGCGACTGATAGTAGCTTGGCAACTAATCTCTTTGCAACCTGATTTCTAGAGACTAGTAGCCGAGCTGCTATTAGTTGGCCACGGGAAGGCAACGTGACACTTCGGCCAGGGCAAAGGCCGCAATCCGGGCGCGACTTTCGCGTTAACGGTCACGTTGTGCTCGCCGGCCGCGCGAACGGTCACGGACCGCCCCGGCCACGCATAACTACTAGTGCGCGGAGAACTAGTAGGCTGGCAACAGGACGGCAGCAGTGGGGTTTGCTGGCGCGAAGTTGCGTGGGCCGCGCTGCTCACGACCGGAGGAGGGCGCTATGGCAGAGGAGAGCGAGTTCCGCGCATCACCCCTGGCGCTCGCGGTCCTGAGCCTGCTGCATGCGGCACCGCTGCATCCGTACGCGATGCAGCGCCTGCTCAAGCTCTGGGGTAAAGATCACGTCATCAACGTCGGCCAGCGCGCCAACCTCTACAAGACGATCCGGCGGCTGGACGAAGCCGGCCTGATCGCCGTCCGGCAGACCGAGCGCGATCAGCAGTACCCGGAGCGGACCGTCTACGAACTGACCGACACTGGCCGGCGCGCTGCCCGCGACTGGCTGACTGACATGCTGGCGCGCCCGCGCAACGAGTTCCCCCAGTTCCCGGCTGCGCTGTCATTCATCATGCTGCTGACCCCGGAAGAAGCACTCGCGGTCATGGAGCAGCGAGCGGCGGCACTACGCGACCAGTTGGCCACGGTCGAAGCAGACCTGCGGACGTACGCTGACGCGCTCCCCCGCGTTGTGCTGATGGATGACGATTACCAGCGGGTCATGATCAGTGCTGAGCTGTCCTGGGTGGAAGGCGTGGCGGCGGACCTGCGTAAGGGCGGCTGGGGCTGGACTTACGAAGAGTTCGAGGACGCAGCCGCGGCATTCCTGCCAGAGCGCGAAACACTCAATCGCCCGCCGGGCTAACGCCTGCGCTATCGCTGCCGGTGCTTCCATCCGCCACCCGCTGCAGGACGCCGCGCGAGTCGCGCTCGTAGGTGCGGGCCGCATTCTTCGCCAGCTTGGCCGACACCTCCGACGCCAGCTCAACACCAGTCATCTCGGCCAGGCACGTCACGTAGATCAGCACGTCAGCTAGCTCTTCGCCCAGATCGGCCTGGCGCTTGCGCCACGCCGTGAATGCCTCGCCGACCTCAGCGGTAAGCAGTCCGAACTCCAGCGCCACATCGGTGGTGTTGAAGCCCTTCGCGATCTTGTTCTGCCACGCGAGCTGTTGCACCGCGCCGATGTCCATGTGTCTCCCGCTTCCTCCAGCACGCGCTACTTCGGCAACTGGGCGACGGCCAGGTACCGATGCGTGTTCGTCACGAAGCTCCGTCGAGGTCCGCGTGCGGCAGGTCCAGCGCGCTCAGCCAGAAAACCAGCGATTCGACATCGCGTACTGCGTACTCGACGTCGTACTCCATGAAGCCCACCATTCGCAGGCCGGAATCGGTCAGCAGGCTCGCGGTGATCTCCGTGCCCGGTTGCGGGTGATGAAGTAGCCACCCGGCTTGAGGTGCTCGGTTACGGCCAGCAGATCAAGCGTGGCGTGCCTGTTGATAATGACAGGGAACGAGGTGGCGACCCCCTCGAGCCGCGCGCTGCAGACTCGGAATTCGAGATTGCGACCCGAGTAGGTCTGCGCGGCGAGCGCAATCATCTCAGGATCGATATCGACGCCAAGACCGCGCCAGAACCGGCTGGCCATGGCCGCGAAACGCTCTCCGCCGCCGGTGCCGATATCAAGGACCTCGTCGCTGGGCTTTAGGTACCGCGCGACGACCTCGCTGTACTCCCACGGAGCTGGCGCCTGCAGGGTGCTCATCCGGGAGAAGTCCCAGCCCACTCGCGGCTGCGTGCTGGCAAGCAGCTCGTCGAGCTCCGACTGGGAGTACCGGTCTTTCACCCGGAAAAGCTAACAGCGGCTCGCAGCCAGGCCAAGCAGTTAACACGCCGGCTCAACTCAGGCGGTGTTCAACTGAGTCGGGGTCAGTCCCAGCGATCGCCCCACGACGTCTTCCGCGCCCGCCGGTACGCCTCACCCTTGCTCTTGCTCACAAGCTCGGAGCGGCTTTGACCGTCGCGAACGCACAGCTCAAGCGTGACGAGGCCCTTACGCTGCTGCGGCCGACGCACAACCCGGCTCGCGGGCAGCTCTGGCGGGCCGACATCGGGGCGAACCGCGGCTACGTAGCTGAACTTCTCGTCCTCATGCGAGAGCTCAGCGCCCTTAACCTGCCGGTGCAGAGCAGAACGCGGCAGCCGCGCGCCGAAATGGCACCAGTCCCCGGCCACGTCGAGCGGGCAGCCGAGTTGATGCGGGCACGGCGCGGCAATGAGGTAGCCGGCCGCGAGTAGCTGCGCCCTGGCTGCCAGGATCCGGCGGTGGCCGGCTGGGGTTCCCGGCTCCACGAGGAGAACGGCGGCGGCACAGCGCGCTGCCAGACTCACCAGGGCAGCTTGCTGCGCGGACGACAGCTCGCCCAGTACGTAAGCGGCCGTGCCTAGGTCCGCGGCCGGCAGGTTGCCACCCGACGAGTCCCCGGCTGGCGAGTCCGGCTCCGCCGATCCAGCGACAGCAGCGGTCAGCCGCCACTGCCGCCAGTTGGCGGACTGCAGCGGGCTGACCGACGATTCAGCGAGAATGACCGTACCGAGCCTGATCGCGTCGGCCGACTGCTCCAGCAGCGTCATTGCCCGGACGCTCGGCAGGATGCTGGCGGCCGCCCACGCGGCGCCGCCTGTTCCCGCCCCGAAGTCCAGCAGTGTCGCCGGCGCCCAGGCTGGAAGCGACAGGCGCATCTGCTGCAGCGCGAGGGCCGTCGCCGCTGCGGTGGCGGGCATCCGGTATGCGGCGTACGCGGCCGCATCAGCCCGCGACGCCATTACCGGGCTCGCCGGCACCTCGCCAGACCGGTAGGCGGCCATCAGCTTCTGCACGCCGGCGGTGAGGCTCGGGATTCCCGCGCCGGACAGGCCTGACTGGATGGCGGCGGATAGATGCGCCGCGTCCAGCGCTCCCGCCCTGGTCGTCTCGGTGTCCGCCACGTGCCTACCGTAGTTGTCTTGCATCCGGTCCCTGGTACAGGCTTACCGTCGTGGTATGGATCCCAGTCAGGCAGCCGCTCCGGCGCACGAGCCAGTGCACGGCTGCACGCTTGCCAGCGCCGGCCAGCTAGCGCGCCTCGCCGAGTTCGACCAACTGTTCGCCGGGATGGCGGTACCAGCGCAACGGCCCGCACCGACACACCTCCGGCTCGAACTGCGGCGCGACCCCGCGGCCGCCCGTCGGGCCGCGGAGCTCGCGGTCGCCGAGACTGCGTGCTGCTCGTTCTTCACTTTCACCCTGACGGCGGCTGCGGACCGGCTGTTGCTTGAGATCGCCGTGCCGGAGGCGCACCTGCCGGCGCTGGCGGCACTGGCCGGCCGAGCGGCCGCGCAGGTGCCAGCATGACTGGCTTTCGCAGCGGCGAGCTCGCCAGGGCAGCTGGTGTCGGCCACCAGACCTTGCGGTACTACGAGCGCCGGGGCCTGCTCGCCGAGCCGCCGCGAACCACTGGCGGCCACCGCCTCTACCCGCCAGAAACGCTGATCCGGCTGCGCGCCATCAAGGCAGCGCAGCGGCTCGGGTTCTCACTCGGCGAGGCTGCCGAGCTCGTCCATGCGGCGCCCCGGCTTCGGCCACAGCCGACGAGCAGACCGCTGTCGGAACGCTTGAGCGCCAGGCTCGCTGAGGTCGAGTCGACGATTGCCGAACTGCAAGTGGTCGCGACCACGCTCCGCGCCACGCTGGAGGCTGGCTGCACGGACCTGATCGAGTGCGCGGAAGTGCCGCGCTGCCCAGTGCCGTTCGGTGCGTCCTAACGGCTCGTCACCAGGGCAGCTCCGGGGCCAGGCGCATGGCCACCTCGCCCAGTGCCGGCCGACCAGGTGATTCCTGCACGACTCTGGCGAACAGCCAAAGCAGCAGCCGGCCCTGGTCGAGTTCCAGCAGGTCAGCCAGCCGCCGTGCCAACCCAGCCGGGTCGGTGAAGAGCCGGTCGCAGTTCAGCATGTGCTGCAGCGCGTCGTAAGCGGGATCCCCCACGTGCGGCTTGGGATCGATAGCCAGCCACGGCTCGCGCCGTGCCGCAAGGATGTTCTCGGCGTGCAGGTCGGTTGCCAGCAGCACGTGCCGATCGGCCGAGGCCGGCAACGTCCGGAAGAGCTCAAGCCCGGCCCGCACGAGCCCGCGGTCAAGTTCGGCGCTCGCTATCCCATCTCCTGCCCGCGCGAATTCTTCCTCCGTCTCGTCAGCCCAGGCCGCGCACATTGCCTGCAGCGACGGGAACTCGTGCTCGGCGGCAGGCGCACGCCAGAGCCGCGGCAGCAGTGCGCAGACGACCTCATCCTGTTCGGGTTCAGCCAGGTTGCTGAGTAGCGTTCCGGGCTCACATCGCTCCAGCAGCAGCGCGATTGTCTCCCCGAGGATCGCGTCGGCGTGGAGATGGACTGCGCCGTTCCCGTCCCAGAATCGGAGCGCGGCTGGCTCCTGCTCCGCCTCCGGATGGAGCCACTCGACCTTGAGCACCAGCCACGCGCCGTCAGCCGTGCGGGCAGGCGCCACCCAGGAGCACTGCCCGCCTGGCTGGAACGGCGCGCCGAGCTCAAGTCCCCAGTCGCACGCGAGGTCGCGCACAATGCGAGGGAGCCGGTCCAGCCAGGCGCGGCGCTGTGGATCCTCGCTGCTGGCTATGCTGTCGGCCAGATTCTGGGGCAGCGGCAAGTAGCTCACGAGCGCCGCCTAAAGGACCAGCTCGTAGCGCTGCTCCAGCTTGCCGGTCCGGCGATGCCGAGTCGGCTCACCAACGGGCTGCCAGCCCAGCCGCTCGTAGAGCGTCACCGCCCGCACGTTCGCGGCATAGACCGACAGCTCGGCGTGCGTGTAACCGGCCGATGTCAGACGCGACTGCACCTGCCGGAGCAGCAGCCGGCCGACGCCCCGTCCCCACATGCTCGGGCGGACGCCAAAATAGGCCACCTCCGCCCGCGTGCCGATCGGCTCGGTGGTGGACTCGGCCGTGATCGGCTCGACCGCGGCGAACCCGGCTGCGTCTCCGGTATCAGCCCGGGCGAGCAGCACGAAAGCCTTCTGCGAACGGTCCAGCACGGCCTCGATTATCGGGAGGGAATCGCTCAGGCCGGCGATCTCGCTCTCGCCATCTCTGAAGGCGGTTGCCTCGGCCCAGATCTGGGCAGCCTCTTCGAGCTCCCGGCTACCGCGGCGAGCCTCGGCGACCTCCACGGTTGCAGTCTGCAGGGACTGTGGCCAGGCGCCAACTCAATTTATAGCCAGCGGGCTCAGCGAGTTAAATGCCGAGGCCTCGCTCGCGCAGACTGCCGCCGCAGACCGCGGCGCGAGACAGAACGTCCCGCGCCGCGGTCCCAACCTGCAATCCGGGCGGTCCCTGTGTCAGAAGCGGCCCCTCGGGTGAGCGTTGAAGACGTCCGGACCGAAGTCGGTCGCCGTGGCAGCGAAGCCCAGGTGACCGTGCCCGTCCGCTCCGCCGGTCCTGATGGCGAGCAGGTCCTCGAAGGTGCGCAAGGCAGAGTAGTGGTTGTAGCTGCCGGTCGTGTCCACCGATCCCGGCTTAATCCAGTCCGCGTTCAGCAGCACGGCGCCGACCTCGCCACCGCCCGGCATAGTCCCGGCCGGAGGCTCCTGACCTGGCGTCAGGCCGGTGATCCCGAGCAATTCGTAGTAGGTCAGGCCACCGTACGCCGCGATCGGCGTGTTGAGCAGCGGCGAGTAACCCGGGTTGGCGCTGTTCGGGCCTGGCTGCTCGTTGTCGCCGGCCGTGGTGTCGGTCTCGGCGCCTTCATCGAAGGTGATCATCACGAGCATGCTGCCGCTGCGGTACGCGGGCGAATTCAGGATGAGCGGCATCCATGTCTTCAGGAAGTCGTCAGCGCCAACGAGGCCGCCGGTCGTGCCGCCTGCGTCGTTGAAGCCGGCGCACGTGGCGTCGTGCCCGTCGTCGCAGAGGTTCGGGGTGATGAACGAGAACCGCGGAGTTGTCCACGAATGCGCCAGGTCCTGAGCCAGGTGACCGTGATAGGAGATCGTGCCGTCGGCGTTCGTGGTTTCGGTGCCGAGCGGCACCACGTCGTGATCGCAGAGCCACTTGTTGTCCGTGACTGAGTGGAAGTAGATGAACGGGTTGTGCCGGTCCGCGTACTGGTCGACGGTCGTCGACTTGACCTGAGTGCCAGTGGCGTTCGGACCCTCGGCGTTGTTGGTGTCGTCCGGCGCGACGCCGTTCACCTGAGTCGGGTGCGCGCAATCGGTGCCGCCGAGCGGATCGGGCTGGCCGCCATCTCGGGCCGGGTCGTTACCCATGTCCTCGGCGTACTCGCGCCAGTCGCTGCCGATAGTCCGTGGGTAAGCCCGGTCGAGCTGGTTTCCGATGGTCTGCACGCTCGCCGGGAAAACGCAGCCCTGGCCGTCAACCTGCCCTGGATACTTGGCCTGATCCGGGTCCAGGGTGCCAGGGGTTACATCGTTGTAGCTACCGTCCAAAGAGGTGAGGCTGGTGACGCAGTCGCTGCTGGTCAGCTGATTCGGCGCCTGGCCCGAGACCTGCGCGATGTAGTTGTCGAGGCTGACATGCCCGACCGCGTAATAGTTCTCAAGCAACTCGCCCTGCGGCAGCAGGGTGTCGTTGAGATAGGTCGCCGGCGAACTGGCGCCGAAAGTCTCGCCCTCGCTCTCGTTCTCCAGCTCGATCACCATGACGTGCTTGATCGCGCCGGGCGGCACCGGCAGCTGGCTGTGCGCGGCGGTCCCGACGGAGGCGGACGCGGTTAGCGCAGGTACTAGCGCAACGCCGAGGGCGGTGCAGCCTGCTGTCGCAAGCAGAGCGAGCCGACGCCCGACGCGAGGTTTGCCGTTCATGTTTCTCCTGTTCGCTGCACCACCCGGCGGCGCAATAGCCACACGGATCACGTGAACGGACGTTCACATCTGAAACAAAATTCCAGAAAGATACTAGATGTCCGTGATACGTAGCTGAGCTGAACAACAGGTGCCAGGCCACGGATCCCCGCCGAATGCGGCTCCTTGGCAAATGGCCAGCAATCACGCGGTAAATGACTCTATTGACCATTGACCCGGGACTCACACTGACGCCAGAATTCCTCAAAAGCAACGCCAGGTGCTCTGAGGGGGGCTAAGAAATGCGTAGACAGCGTTTTTTGGGTTATACGTCTTATTTAATCGTGATCGGTGGCTTGGTAGCCAGCGCACTCGCCGCGGGCCAGGCCATGGCGAGTGCGTCGGGCGCGAGCACCTATAACTGCTCAGGCACCACAACGGCGCCGGGCACGCTGGCAGGGACTCATTCCTCGGTGGTGGTTCACGGCGTTTGCGAGGTCAATGCCGGCCCCGCCCGGGTACGCAGCAACCTCGTCATCGAGCCCGGCGGTGCTCTTGTGGCCATTTTCGGGCTCAACGACCACACCGGCCACGGCCACTCAAGCCTCGCAGTCGGCGGCAACCTGATCGTCAGGCGCGGCGCCAGCCTGGCCATGGGCTGTGATCGGGCCTATGACAAGGCCTTCGGCCAGCGCAGCGCGAATTTCGCATGCGCCGATGACCCGCACCCGAGCCGGCCAACGTTGTCGAGCCATGACACGGTAGGTGGGAGCCTGATCGCATACCGTCCGCTCGGCGTTGTGGTGCATAACTCCACCATTCACGGCAACGTCACGGAGACCGGCGGCGGAGGCGGCCTCAACTGCACGCCAACCGGCGTGTTCACGTTGTTTAAGAGCCCTGTCTACAGCGACTTCGAGCACATCAAGATTGGTGGCAGCCTGCGAGTCACCGGTCTGAGTTCGTGCTGGTTCGGCGCCATTTATCTCTCTGTCCATGGCAGCTCTACCGTTTCCAGGAACAGCATGGCGGACCCCGACGCAATGGAGGTCGTGACCAATACCATCCGCGGCAGCTTCACGTGCCGCGGCAACAGCCCGGCCATCCAGTTCGGAGACAGCGACGGCCACCCGAACCGGGTCGGCGGCCGGGCGACGGGTCAGTGCGGATTTAACGTCGTTCTCCCGTCTCCGGCACCGGAAGCGAAAATCCACGTGCACGTGAAACACCTGCACATTTCTGTGCGGCTGCACCGCCGGTAGCAGTTGGTTCCAGAGGCGTGATCGATCAGAGGCCACCTGCACGAGCGCAGGTGGCCTCTGATCACGCGCGCGCGATGTCTTATGCCGGCGGGCTGAGGCGCCCGTACGACGTCAGCGTCCGTAGCGCTTGCAGGGTCACCATGCCCCGCCACTCGCACACGGCCGCCTCGCTGGGCGGCTCCCAGCTGATCGGCCAGCCCCCGTCGGGCTGCTGGTCTCTCTCCAGGCGATCAAGGTGCGCGTCGATCTGCGAGTCGGTGAACAGTCTTCGCCAGCGCGATCCGGGCTCTGGTGCCAGGTGCAGCGGGGAAAGCCCGTGGTCGGTGGCGTCCGGGTCGAGGTGGAACATCGGGACGTCAGCCAGGGTCGCCGCGAGGACGGCGGCGTGCTGATCAGCGCGGTCGCGATCAGGAACGTGCTCAAGGAAGATGAGCGTCTCGGACAGCGCGTGGGCATCGCCGGGCAGCTCGCCCGAGTCCAGCTTGCGCCAGCAGTAGGCTGCGCCCTGCGCTCGCCACGGGTGGTCGACCCCGAGCTTGTACAGCAGTCCGACCAGTCCCGCTGTCGGATTGAGGCTCGGCTGGTAGGTCCACTCGGTCCAGTGCACGGCGTGCGGGAAGGACTCGATGATTGGGAAGGCCGGCGGGACACCGCCCCCCGCCGCGGCGTCCTTCGCCGTCCGGGCCAGGAAATCACAGGCGCGCTGCACCATGCCGGCGTAGGCAGCGCCGAACTCAGCCGCTCCGTGGCCAGCCGGGCCATGGCCGGCCCCGGCGGCCGCGGCCAGGGCCTGGAACGCGACCTCGACGTAGATGGGCAGGCTCGCCGGGCACCTTGTGTCTGGTTCCATCGCCTGGCCGAACCCGCCGTCGTCGTTCTGGTAACCGCGCAGCGCGTCGACCACGCGCGCCGCAGGCTGGCCGAGGAAAGCTGTCGCGAACAGGCGCCGCTCAAGCAGGCGCGCCTGGCTGAGTAGGAAGCGGTCTGCCGCCGCGAATGCGTTGTCCATGCCTCGAGGCTAAGCGCTGGCTCTGACATTGTGACGGCAGGCTAGAGGGGAACGGCGGCGCCCATGGTGGCAGTGCCGACGCGGCCGCGGCCGCACAACGCCCCGCGCGTTAGCTCTGGCTTAAGAGGAAGAGCAAGATCGGCACGAACTCTGCAATGCCGATCAGCAGGCCTATGCCGGCAAAGCGCCGTCCGTGCTGTCCCTTCGCGATCTGATCCAGGCCAGTCGCCCCGAAGAAAATCCCAGCAAATGGAAGCACGCTGAGCAGGACGCTTTCCGACCAGACGTTGCCTGGGAGCGGGTGGTGGGCGAGGACGAAGAGCATCAGGGGCAGCTGAACCGCAAGCCCAATGACTCCGCAGCCGAATGACGTGATCGCCGGCCTGTTGATAGACCGCTTGACCAGATGCGGTAGGGCTGCCTTGATCCGATGCGGTGTGGCCGCACCGTACTGGGCTTCAGCCATCGCACCCTCCATCGGCATGGGCCTGCGTATGAGCATTGTCGCAAGAACGGACCGGCCTTCAAAAGGTCCGGCGCACTGCGCGCCGCAGTTTGCGGATCAGACCGGGTCCTCAACGGCCAGCAGGGTAGGTACGGCAGTAGGCAGGCGCATTAGGCGAGGCGAGGAAGGCGAGGTCGCCGCCCATGGTTTCGATATCCGAGCCCGACTACCAGGCGCGCGCTGCGGCCGGGATCGAGGCGCTGCAGCGGTGGCACAGCCGGTGGACCGGGCAGTGGCGCACGACCGGCTGGTGGAACGCCGCCAACGCGCTGACTGCAGTTATCGCCTACATCCAGCGGACCGGGGATCGCCGGCACGCTTCTGTCGTCGGCCGAACGTTCCGCGCAGCTGGACGGGTGCACCGGAATTTCACGGTGCGCTACTTCGATGACAATGGCTGGTGGGCACTGGCCTGGATCGCTGCCTACGACCTCACCGGCGAGACACGCTACCTTGAGGCTGCCAGGGTGATCTTCGCCAACATGGTCACCGGCTGGGACGATACGTGCCGCGGCGGGGTGTGGTGGAACGAGGACAGGAAGTACAAGAACGCGATCACCAACGAGCTGTTCCTCAGTCTGGCAGCGCAGCTTCATCTGCGCTCGCCGGAAGATGACGGCAGCTATCTACAGTGGGCGCTGCGAGAGTTTGAGTGGTTCCGGGCCAGCGGGATGATCGGATCAAGCGGGCTCATCAACGATGGTCTCACGCCCGAGTGCGCGAACAACGGCAAGCCAACCTGGACCTATAACCAGGGTGTGATCCTGGGAGGCCTCGCTGCGCTGCACGAGATCAGCGGCGATTGTGGATACCTCACGCTCGGGGAATCCATCGCCGACGCCGCAGTGCGCGGGCTGACGACCCCGCCAGAGGCGAGCCCGCCGGGGATCCTCGTGGAGCCGGGCGAGTCAGAAATGGCCCGAGAGCGGCGCCACGGGGACGGGTCGCAGTTCAAGGGAATCTTCGTCCGGAACCTCTACGACTTCTATCGCCGCAGCCCCCGGCCGGCTTACCGCGACTTCATGCTTCGGAACGCCCGGTCCATCTGGGACAACAGCCGTAACGCGGAGAACCAGTTCGGGGTGCGCTGGACCGGGCCGTTTGATACGGCCGATGCCTCCCGGCAGAGCTCCGCCCTCGACGCGCTCAATGCCGCTGTCGCGGTGGCCGCCGAGTAATGAGGCGGGCCCTCCGCCGGGGGCCGCCTCGGCGGCCCGACAGGTGCTATCGGCCCCGGTTACTGGCCGTCGCCAGTATCTATCGTGAGGCAGGAGAGTGCTGGCCGCGCTGCCGGGCTTGGCACCGTCGACGGGCGCGTGTGCACGACCGCAGTCCGGCCCATTCGGGCCGCATGCGCATCGAGCTCTGCCAGTGCGCCGTCGGCAATAAACTCCGCTTCCCGCGCATCGACGACAAGTTCGGGTCCCTCGGGCGGGACGGTGCGTCCCAGCGTCGTCCGGAATAGGCCCTGAGCTGTGACGTCGTCAATCGCCCCGGCTACGCCGAAGTCCGCACCCTCCACCGCGTAGAGCCTGAACGGCGCAGCGCCCCGGTTGATAAACGGGTGCACGCACGCCATCTCGGCCGCCGCATCCAGGCCAATCTCTTCGATGTCATAGCTGCACATGCTGCCAACCGGAAGCGAGCTCCTCGCGCGGTCACCCCGGAACTCCAAGCGAACAGCCGCATCTCGCTGGGCGTTGGTCCGGGCGATCGATGTTTCCTCGACAGCCAATCGCAGGCCCGTGTAGCCCGCCGCCAGAGCGTCTTCGAGCGCTGCCCTGTGCGCTGCGATCGTCGCATCGACGTCGATGATGCCGTCGCCGCCGATTCGGTGGTAGTCGGTTAGATCACGTACTTCGACGTGGTCGCTACCTGTCGCAAGACCCTCGGTCATCGAGCGGACCCGCTCGGCCAGTTCCGAGCGAAGGTCTTCGGTACTGGCATCGCCGATGAGTTTGATGCAGTTCCCGGCGGCAATTCCGTCGGCCGAAAACTCCAGGGCGCGGTCTGCCCACTCGGCCTTGCCGTGGTAGGTCCAGCACAAATGGGGGAACGGATCAAGCCCAGTGGCCGAGTCCACGACGCCCTCCCGCGCGCTCGCAGAGTCTCGCCCGCTGGCGCGCCGGCTTGCCGCCACCATGAGGGCCGCCTCGATACGCAGCGATGCGCCCTCCGGCATCGCCGGATACCGGACGCTGGCGAGCAAACCCGGCAGACCCTCAAGGTGGCCAGACACATCACTGCAGGCCGCGCACTTGGCGACGTGGGCCCGGA
>Ga0335073_10005606_pt1 | contig 17621 bp, 14 predicted proteins | sample Lox_Sample_22_FD_207093 | JGI IMG/M metagenome (GOLD analysis project Ga0335073, IMG submission 207093) | Soil microbial communities from Loxahatchee National Wildlife Refuge, Florida, United States - Lox_Sample_2.2 | ecosystem: Environmental > Terrestrial > Soil > Wetlands | place: USA...
CCGGGCTGCCGGCCGTGACGCCAGCGCTGGCGCTCAGCCTGGGCTGGATCTTCTTCTGGCCGTTCCAGCGCCCCTGGTACGACGTGATGATCATCGCCCTGCTCGCACTGTACCCGCGCTCGTGGCTCGATGGCCTGGTGCTCATCCGGCTGTGCTTCGGCGCCGTCACCTACATGGAGGCCGGGCTGGTGTCGCATCGCGTATGGCTGCAGCAGGTGCAGCTCTTCCAGGGCGAGTGGATCACGTCCAGCGTGCGCATGCTGACCGCGGCGGTGCTCGTCTGGATGTGCATATCGGGACGCTGGGGAATGCGGCCGAGCCAGCCGTCCGCGGGCATCAGGCCGCCTGTCCTGCAACCGCAGACTTTAGTTTTGTCCTCTCCCTGTGGACAACTGTGTGCACACCGGTGTGCGTAACTCTGTGGAAAACTCAAGGTTTCCCCCAGGAATAAGGCACACCGTGATATCGATGTGGGTTGAGGCAGCCGAACGCGCCTGGGAGGCGATCGCGGATGAATCCCTATGACGGCCATGACGACGAGGACGACGAGTTCGGCCGGGACATGATCACGATGGACCCGCCGCGCTGGCAGCGCTGGCGGCCCGCCCGGCCGATCGCGATCGCGGGCGTAGCGGTGGTGGCACTGGCCGCCGGCGCCGGCGTCGGGTGGACGGCCACGCACTCCGCGTCCGCGAACGGCACCTCCGGCACCACCGCGGTCGCGGCGGCGGCTTCGTCGAGCCCGTCCGCACGCCCCGCCCCTGTCCCGTTCCCGGCCGCCAAGCCGACCTGTACCTCCACCTCTAGCGGCACCTCTGCCGGCACCTCCGTCCGCACCATCTGTCGCGTTTTCGAGGGCATTCCCGGCGGCATCCCAGGCGGCCCCGCGCGGTTCGCACGCGGTCCGCTCGGCGCGGGACTGATACACGGGGAGTTCACCGTGCCCAAGTCCGGCGGCGGCTATCAGACCATCGTGGTGCAGCGCGGCACGGTCACCGCCGTGAGCGGCAGTTCGATCACCGTGAAGAGCTCCGACGGTTACACGCTCACGTACGCGGTGCCGAGCAAGACAGTGGTGGGCGCGCAGGCGGCGGGCATCGGGTCGGTGAAGAAGGGCGACACCGTCTTCGTGACCGCGACCGTCACCGGCACGACGGCCACCGCGGTCAGCATTCTGGACCAGACCGCGATCAAGTCGGGCCGTGCGTCAGTCAACCTGCCTGCGCTGCCTGCGCCGCCGAAGCCGGCGAAGGCTCCGCCGGCGAAGGCGTAAGGTACCGCGCCGGCCACTCGCAGTCGATGAACGCGTCGAGCAGCGCGGGCAGCGGCCCTGCGGCCTCGATGGCCGGCGGGCGGGCCACGCCGAATGCCACGGCCAGCGTCACCGGGCCTGACAGCCGCCATTGCGGCTCGTCGGGCAGGCACAGCCACTGACCCCGGTCGGCGCGCGCCCGGATCGCCGCGCAGGCATGCGCGGCGAGCGCGGCGGCGCTGACTCCGGGACCGATGACAGGCGAGCGCGCGGCGACCGCCGCGTCCACCGCGTGCGAGACGGCGCACTGGCTGACCCGGGCGGGCAGGTCCCTGAACTCAGCCAGCCGGGCAGGCTTGGGGACCGGCATCGCCCAGCCCGCCAGGTGGGCGAGCACCGCGAGTTCCGCCCACGCGAGCACCCACGGGAAGTCGCCGAGCGCGCGGGCCGCGGCGCGCATGTCCCGCAGCGTGCACGGACGGACAGCGCATTGCGCGCCGCAGGTGGCCGAGCGCTGGCGCACCATCGCTCGCGCGTCGGCGGTGCGCGGGACAGCCGCCACCTCCCGTTCGGTGCCGTCCTCGATTTTCACCAGCACGGGGAAGTCCATTCCGTCGGCGTGCACCGCCGCCTGCCCGGGCGGCAGCGTGACAAGGAAGCTGGACTGCTGCGGCGTCGCGTTCATCGTCGCGCCGACCGCCTCGCGGTCGTCGGCCGCGGGCAGCCGATGGGTGATCTTGACCGCGGTGTTCTTTATGACGTCGGGCAGCAGCCTGGCCGGGATCTGCTCGGCGATGACCAGGCCTTCCCCGTAGGCGCGGATCTCGGCGAGCAGGCCGGCGAACATCTCGACGGCGTGGCCGGCGGCCCCCGCGCCGTCGCCGCCCGTCCCGGACCGTGCCCCCTCGGGCCCGCGCAGCAGGCGGTGCGCTTCCTCGATGACGGTCAGGTGGGCGAGGACGGGGCCGGCGCGGTGGGACGGAGTCGCGCCGCGATGGGCCATCCGCAGGTGCTCGGCGAGCCGGATGAGCACCGCGCCCATCAGGAACGCCTTGTCCCTGTCGTCGCCGACGTCCTCGATCTCGAGCACGACGTTGGCCCGCAGCAGCGCGCCGAAGTCGATCTGGTGCCCGCCTTCAAGAAACCGGCCGCTGGTGCCGTGCCGCAGGCTGGCCAGCCTGACCCGGATGAAGCCGAGGACGTCATCGGTCACTCGCTGGCTGTAGCCGATCTCGCCGACCACAGTCTCGGCGCTGCGCTGCAGGTCGGTGAGCACGGGATAGCGGGCCGCGGCGGCCACGGGCTCGCCGAGCGCGAGGTCCCAGCCTGCCTCCTCGTACACACGGGTGAGCGCCGCGCTGAGCACCTGAGGGAACGGTTCCTCCGCGCGGAACGACGCGATGAACAGCGCCTTGACCAGGTCGGCGTGCGTCTGCAGCGGGAACCTGGCGCCGTCGGCGCCGGACGCGGGCTCGAGCGGGTTCAGCCCGGCCGCGATGTCGTCCGCCTCGCCGAGCCTGATCCGCACCACGTCGGTGCCGGGGACCCGGTTGGCCATCAGCCGGTACTCCGCCTTGGCCGGCTCGACGACGAGCCACGGGATCCCCTGGCTTGTGGCCGCCTCGAGCAGGGACCGCACGGTCTGCGACTTGCCGGCGCCGGTCGCGCCGCACACGAACACGTGCCTGTTGAGCGACCCGAGCGGCAGCGTGAACGGTCCCGCGGGCATGAGGTTGCGGTCCAGGACGTGGCCGAGGGGGACCGCCGTCCCCGCGACTTCAGGCGTGACGTCGAAGTCTGGCCGCAGCGCGAGCCGCAGCCCAGGGATCTCGCACTGCGGGGGCCGGGCGAGCGCCGCGAGCAGCTCGGTGGACCCGTAGAACGGCGACGCCGCGATCGCGTCGCCGCCGAGCGCGGGGCCCGGCATCGGCAGACCCGTGGGCGCCGGGCTGAGCGCGTAGGGCAGTCCGGTCAGGTCGGCGGACGCGCAGAACAACCCGGCCACCTGTGCGGCGGCCGTGGCGTCGCACCCGCCGGCCAGGACCCGGACGTGCCAGAAACCTGTGGAGGCGCCCCGGTGCAGTTCGGCGTGCCGTTCCGCCAGGCGCCGCGCCTCGACCGCCCGCTCAGGGAAGCGGTCCGCCGCCGCCTGCGCCATGTGCTGGCGCGTGGCCGCCTCGCCAGTCAGCGAGCGCAGCATCTGCGGCCCCACGGGCTCGGCGAGCACGATCCAGCCGAACGGCCCGGTCCAGCTCGCCAGCAGGCCCTCATCGAGCGACGGCGCGGCCGGGGCGGCGGCCGGTCGCGGCGCGTCCGCGGGCGCGAGCAGCCCGTCGCTGCTCGCGGCGATCTCCCGCCAGCAGGCGAGCTGCCGGAGGAGGGCGGCCAGCGCGCCCGGGCGCAGCACGGTGGCCCGCGCGCCGCCGGGCAGTGACAGGAGCACGTCGCCGTCGCCGCCATCGAGGGCGCTCCCGGCGAGGGCGTCCCCCGCGGCGACGACGTGCACCGGCCCGCCCCGCGCTGTCCTGACCCATCCGAAGGCGACGCCGCCGCGGGCCGAGATCCCGGCGTGGTACGCGGCGGCCAGCGCCGCTGCCCGTTGCGGCCTGCCTGGATCGGGCACGTCGCGACGGCCCGCGTCCGGGGCGGCCGCGTCGTGGCGACGCGGGATCTGCGTGATCCGGAACGCGCTCAGGCCATCAAGCCACGCAAGCCACGCCAACGGCGAACCGCGGCCGCCGCCCGACCCGCTGACCGTCATCAAGCACCACCATATCGATTACTTTCCGGATAATTATAGATACATAACGTAAACAGACGCCAATGACCTGGCCAGCGGGCGGCGGACGCGCGCTGGGCGGGCGAAACCGGAAACCGCGCCGCCGCGTCCAATGTTTACGACGATCCCGGCGTGAGATCTCAAGGATCATGGAGATGCCGAATGCGCGCTGACCGCTACACTCGCCACGCACTCGTGCTCGCCGCCACAGCGGGCCTGCTCACGATCACCGCCTACGCGTCCGCCGCCGTGGCAGGACCGGTCAGCGTCTCCTCCCGGGGAGGCGGCACCCCGGCGGCGGCTCCCGGCTGGCGGACCATCAAGACGATCGGCCCCGCCACCGGCAACGTCGCGGGCCTGCTCACCGCGGACTCGGCCACGGACGCCTGGTCTGTCTGGGCCGGGCCGGGCATCGCGCTCGTGGAACGCTGGAACGGCAGCGCCTGGCAGCGGGTCGCGCTGCCGGCGAAGTTCAACAGCTACGTGCACGACGCGGTCGCCATCAGCGCGAGTTCGGCGGCCAGCGCGTGGCTGTTCAACGGCAGCCACACGGCGCTGCGCTGGACCGCTGCGGGATGGCATTACCAGGCGCTCCCGTCCTGGGTTAAGCCTGTCAACTCCGTCGCGTTCGGCGCGGGTGACGTCTGGGTGTTCGGGACCGGCACGGTCGCCGCCCGCTACAACGGCCATTCCTGGGCGAAGGTGACGCTGCCCGAACCCGCGACAGTGATCAGCGCGGTAGCCGCGAACGACATCTGGGCGCTCGGGCCGTCCATCAGCTACGTCATGCGATGGAACGGCGCGTCCTGGGTCAAGGTCGGGCTGCCCTTGCTGCCGCTCCCGGCGGGCGCCACCCTCTCGTACGAGGGCATGACGGCGACCGGGCCGTCGGACGCGTGGCTGTTCCGGGCGATCTTGTTCCCGAACAGCAACATCCCGGAGACCGCCGTGCTGCACTGGAACGGCAAGGCGTGGCCGACGATCCCCGGCCCCTCCGACATCGGCGGCTCCATGGCCTCCGACGGCAGCGGCGGGCTGTGGGTCAACGGGATCGACATCAACCCCGGCGGATTCTGGCTGCTCTACCACTGGTCGGCCGGCCACTGGACCACCAGCGAGCCGCCGTCGCCGATGTTCAGCCACGCGCAGGAAGCCCTGACCTGGATTCCGGGCACCCGCTCAGTCTGGTCGGCCGGCCCCGGGCTCAACCCCGCGAACCCCAGGAAGATCTACGAAGGCGTGATAGCCAAGTGGGGACCGTGACGAACCCGACCTCAGGGGCCAAGCACCTGCTCTAGGTAGGCGTTGGCGAACCGGCGGTCCGGGTCCGTCTCGTCGCGGACCCGGCGGAAGTCGGCGAACCGCGGGTACAGCACCGCCAGGCGCTCAGCGTCCAGGGTGTGCATCTTCCCCCAGTGCGGACGGCCTCCGACAGTCGCGGCGATCGACTCGAATAGCCGGAAGTACTCCTGGTAGGGCAGCCCGGCGTACTGGTGGATCGCGATGTAGGCCGTGTCCCTGCCGTAGGCGGTGGACAGCCAGATGTCGTCGGCAGCGGCCACGCGCACTTCGACAGGGAACATCACCGGGTCGGCGAGCCGCGGCACAGCCGCGCGCAGCTGGGCGAGCACGTCAAGCACGGCCTCCCGGGGCACGGCGTACTCCGACTCCACGAACCGGACCCGGCGCGACGTGACGAAGACCCGGTGCGAGGCGGCCGAATACGAGCGCTTCGAGACGGTGGCGGACGCCAGCCGGTTCAGCGGCCTGATCAGCCGGGGCACCGCTCGCCCGCTGCGGCACAGCGCGCCGAACGCCGCGTTCTCCATCACCTCGTACTCCCAGAACCGCCGCCATTCCGGCATCGCCCTCGGCACCGGCTTAGCCCCGTCACCCGCAGCAATCCGGTTGTTGCGCTTGACGAGCGCGTTGCCGCCGTAGGGGAACCAGTAGAACTCGAAGTGGTCGTTGTCGGCCGCGAACTCGTCGAATCGCCCCATGACCTCGTCGACCGGCATCGGCCGCTCGTCGGCCGCGAGCGTGAACGCCGGGACGCAGGACAGCGTCACGGACGCGATCACGCCGAGCGCGCCTAGGCCCACTCGCGCGGCGGTGAACAAGTCAGGGCGTTCCCGCGCCGAGCACGAGACCAGCGACCCGTCGGCCAGCACCAGTTCGAGAGCCGCGACCTGCGTCGCGATGCCGCCGAGCCGGGCGCCGGTGCCGTGCGTCCCCGTCGAGATCGCTCCCGAGATCGTCTGGACGTCGATGTCACCGAGGTTCGGCATGGCCAGGCCGAGCACGTCGAGCGCGGCGTTGAGCGCGCGCAGCGTGGTGCCCGAGCGCACGGTGACCAGCCCGGAATTCGCGTCCGCGGTCACGATGCCCGTCCAGCCGGCGAGGTCGAGGGCCGCGCCGGCCGTGGCCGCCGCGGGCGTGAACGAGTGCCCGCTGCCAAGCGCCCGCACGGTCAGCCCGGACAGCGCCGCCTCGCGCACCGCGTCGGCGATGCCTTCCGCGGTCCGCGGCCAGTACCGTCGCACCGGGTCCGCCGATGCGGTTCCTGCCCAGTTCTGCCAGGTCATTGGCTCAGTATTCCCTCAGCGACCTGCCGTACCGCAGATCAGTTGACTGTTCCAGTAGGTCCCGCGGAGCGGTTAGGGTTCCAGCATGTCAGGGACTCTCGCACGACCGGACACCGGTGGCGACGCCTACGATCGGGCGACCGCCCGGCTGGATCCGCCGTTCGCCGTGGTCGACGTCGCGGCCTTCGACGCGAACGCCAGTGACCTGGTGCGGCGCGCTGGCGGACTCCCCATCCGGGTGGCCAGCAAGTCGCTGCGCTGCCGGTTCCTGATCGAGCGCGTGCTCGCCAGGCCTGGGTACCGGGGCGTGATGTGCTACTCACTCTCCGAGGCGCTGTGGCTGCACGCGGCCGGGACCAGCGACGACCTGCTTGTCGCGTACCCGACTGTGGACCGGGCCGCGCTTGGCGCGCTCGCCGCGGACGGCGCCGCGCGCCAGCACATCACGATCACCGTCGACTCCGCCGCCCACCTGGACTTCATCAACGCCACGCTGGGCGACGGCCACCCGGAGCTGAGAGTCTGCCTGGAGCTTGACGTGTCGTGGCGGCCGGTAGCCCGCAAGCCGTTCGTGCATATCGGGACCAGGCGGTCCCCGCTGCATACTCCGGAGCAAGCGGCCGAGTTCGCGCGGACGATCCTCGCGCGGCCCGGGTTCGCGCTCGCCGGCGTCATGGGCTACGAGGGCCAGATCGCGGGCCTTGGCGACGCGCCGCCGGGCCACCCGGTGCGCGGCGCGCTCGTCCGGGCGATCCAGGCGCGGTCCGCTGCGGAACTGCGGGAGCGGCGCGCCGAAGCCGTTCGCCGGATCCGGGCCCTGACCGCCCTGGACTTCGTCAACGGCGGCGGCACGGGGTCGCTCGAGTCCACAGCGAAAGACTCGTCGGTCACCGAACTGGCCGCTGGATCGGGCCTGGTCGGGCCGACGCTGTTCGACGCCTACCGCAGATTCCGGCCCAGGCCCGCGCTGGTGTACGCGCTGCCCGTGGTGCGGCGGCCGGGTCCGGGTGTCGCCACGCTGTTCAGCGGCGGCTATATCGCCTCGGGGACCGGGACGCCGGACCGGCTGCCGTCGCCGTTCCGGCCAGCCGGGCTGCGCCTCACCGGCACCGAGGGCGCCGGTGAGGTCCAGACGCCGGTGCGCGGCGCCGCGGCCGGCCGGCTGGGCATCGGCGACCGGGTCTGGATGCGCCACGCCAAGGCAGGTGAACTGGCCGAGCGTTTTACCCGTTACTACCTGATAGACCCCGATCGGCTGGAAACGTCAAGCGTTCCCACCTATCGCGGAGAAGGACAGTGCTTTGGATGAGATGACCGCGGCGAATACGCAGGCCACGTTGCCGAAGGCGCTCGCCGAGCCGACACTGCGGGTCGGGCGGAGCTGGATCACCCTGCTGTTCCTCGCCAACATCGGCCTCTGGCTCGGGATCTACGCGCCGCTGCAGGTGCTGCTCCCCGAGCAGGTCGCCTCGCTGCACGACCATCTGGCCAACAGCGCCGCCGTGCCGAGCGGGTCCGACGCGGTGCTGCTGTCCGTCGTGATGGGCGTGGGCGCGATCGCCTCGCTGATCGCCAACCCGGTCGTCGGCGCGCTCTCGGACCGGACGACCTCGCCGCGCGGCCGCCGCCATCCCTGGACGTCGGTATGCGCGCTCATCGGCGCCGTCGGCATCCTCATCGTCGCCGCGGCGCCGTCTATCGCCGTGATGGCGATCGGCTGGTTCATCGCCGAGTTCGGGCTCGGCGGCATGCTCGCCACGCTCACCGCCGCGCTGCCCGACCGGGTGCCGGTGACACAGCGCGGCACGCTCGGCGGGCTGATCGGGATCAGCCAGATGCTCGGCACGGTCCTCGGCGCGCTGATCGTGACCGTGATCGTGACGCGGATGACGACGGGCTACGCCGTGTGCGCCGTCATCGTCGTCGCGGGCGCGGCGCTGTTCGTCACGCGCACCCCGGACGAGCCGCTGCCGGCGGAGTTCAAGCCCCAGGTCCCGCTGCGGACGGCGCTGCGGCGGCTGTGGGTGTCGCCGCGCGAGCACCCGGACTTCGGCTGGGCGTGGGCCACGCACTTCCTGGTGAACCTCGGCAACGACCTCGGCACCTTGTACCTGCTGTACTTCCTCAACGACCGCGTCCACTACCACGACCCGCAGACCGGGCTGCTCATCCTGATGGCGCTGTACGCGGTCGCGCTGCTCGCGGCGGGCGCGATCTGCGGAATGATGTCGGACAAGTCAGGAAAGCGCAAGCCCTTTATCATCGGCTCGGCGGCCATCATGGCGACCGCCGCTATCATCCTGGCGGCGTCGCCGACCTGGGCGGTGGCCCTTGTGGCGGCGCCACTGCTCGGCTTCGGGTTCGGCACCTACTGGGCCGCGGCCCCCGCGCTGCTGACATCTGTGCTCCCCGCCGCGACGGACCGCGCCAAGGACATGGGGGTGATAAATATCGCCTACAGCCTGCCGCTGGTGGTGGCTCCGCTGCTCGCCGGGGTAGTACTCGGACTAATGAACAGCTATCCCGCTCTTTTCGCGCTCGCCGGCGTGGTCACAGTCTGCGCGGCTGTGACAGTAACCCGTGTCCGTTCGGTACCTTGACCGCCTATACCAAATCGAGATGAACCGGCATACTTGTCTGCAGACGACAAATCGTGGAGGTCTCCCCTTTGACGAACAGGGCCTTCCGCTCAACTAGAGGCCTCTTCGGGGGGTTGACACTCCTCCTCGTGGCCGCACTCACCACACTGGGGCTGACCGGCTGTGGTGCTCCGCAGTACACCTATGTCTCGGACTCCTCCCAGGGCACGTACTACAAGGTGCCCTATACCTGGCACGAGATCTCGCAGCAGGCGCTGAACGCCGCCCTGCAGGCGGCAGGCGGGTCAGGGGCGGGCGTCTGGTCCAGCGCCTTCGACGCCGACAACGCACCGTCCGCCAGCCACTTCCTCGCGTCAAACGTCTCGCAGCCGTTCGTGTTCGCCGAGGTCGGGCAGCTTTCCTCGACGGTGAGCAACGAATTGTCCTACAACATGCTGCGTGACTTCATGCTGCCGGTGACCTCGAGTTCGCGGCAGCAAGACGCAGCGAACGGCTTCCCGCTCACCAACTTCAAGCAGTTGCGGGACCAGACGATCACCGGCAGCCAGGGTGTGCACGGGGTGCGGGAGACGTTCCAGTACACGTTCCCCGGCGGGGTCTCAGATACATTCGATGAAGACGTGCTGACCAACGCCGATCAGACAGTCGTCTACTTCCTCATGGTGCACTGCACCGACTCTTGTTACACGCAAAACCAAAACGACATAAACACCGTTATGTCGTCGTTCACCGTCGGGAGCCCGACATGAAAAAGGCCCAGCGGCCAGTCCAGGGACTCAGCTACGAGGGTGGGCGGCCGAGGGAAGAAGACTCCCTGACCCGCAAGCGGATCCTCCTCTGGGACCGGATCAAATGGCTGGTGCTGCTGACCGCTATCTGGTTCATCCTGGTCTGGTCGGTCATGGCCAACGACCCGCTCGTGGGCTTCGTCGACGCGATGCGGATCGAGGTCAGCACTGGCTGGTGGGTCTTCGTCCTGGCCGGCCTCGAGGTGCTGCACCAGCTCCACTTCCTGATCAGCGAGCACTGGGCCGGCTACAACCAGTTCTGGGTGAACAGGGTCTGGGGCGCCCTCCATCGGACCACCAACCGCAGGCTGTCCGCGTGGATGCAGTTCCGCATCGGCCGCCTGATCCGGTGGATAGTCGTGATCGCGGTCATCGCCATCATCGCCGGCAAGATCATGCACGACCCGCCGGTCACCGCGATGCTGAAGGTGCCGCAGATCCTGTGGCACGCGCTGCCGACCTTCATCCAGTACGCCTTCCTCCTGTTCTTCACGGTCGCCCAGTTCGCGCTGCTGTTCTGGTTCTTGTCCCGCGGCGGCGTGGACGTCTACTACCCGGACGACATCAAGACCAGGTTCTCCGACGTCTGGGGTCAGGACCACGTCCTCGCGCGCGTGAAAGAGAACATCATCTTCCTTGAGAACCCCGAACTCGTTGAGGACCGCGGCGGCTACGTGCCCGGCGGCCTCCTGCTCTGGGGACCGCCAGGCACCGGGAAGACGCTGATGGCTGAGGCGGTGGCCGGCGAGACGGGCAAGCCGTACGTGTTCGTCGACCCGGGCGCGTTCATCAACATGTTCTTCGGCGTCGGCGTGCTGAAAGTGAAGGGGCTGTTCCGCAAGCTGCGCAAGCTGGCGCTGCGGTACGGCGGCGTGATCGTCTTCTTCGACGAGGCCGACTCGCTCGGCAACCGGGGCATGGCCATGGGCGGCCAGCCCGGCGGCGGGAACCGCGCGGCGCCGTTCGCCACGGCCGGCTGCCACGGCTTCTCGTACCTGTCCGAGGACATCCAGTCGCTGCTCACCAGGGACGCGATGCGCGCGGACCTGTCCGCTTCGATGGACACGCCGGGCCGCCGGCGGGACAGGCAGATCATCGGGGCCGGCCTGAACGGCGGCGGCGGCGGGGGTGGCATGGGCACCCTGCAGGCACTGCTCACCGAGCTGTCGGGGCTCAAGAAGCCGCGCGGGTTCATCAACCGCGTGGTCCGGCGCATGCTCGGCATGCGGCCGAAGCCGCCGCCCCACTACCGCATCCTTGTGATGATGGCGACGAACATGCCGTCGGCGCTTGACGAGGCGCTGCTGCGGCCTGGCCGCATTGACCGGATCTACCGTGTCGGCTACCCGACCAAGGCGGGCCGGATCCGCACCTACCAGGGGTACCTGGCCAAGGTGTCGAACGAACTGACCGACGAGCAGGTCGACAAGCTCGCCACGATGACCCCGTACGCGACCGGCGCGACGATCAAGGACATGGTCAACGAGGCGCTGATCACAGCGATCAGGGACGGCCGCGACGTCATCACCTGGCAGGACATGATCAAGGCCAAGCAGTTCAAGGAGCTCGGGCCGCCAGAGGACGTCGAGTACATCGAGCGGGAGCGGCACGCTGTCGCTGTCCACGAGGCCTGCCACGCGGTGGTCGCCTACCGGATGCGGCGTCACCTGACCATCGACATCGCCACGATCGAGAAGGGCAGCGGCTATCTCGGCATGGTGTCGTCGATCAAGCCGGAGGACCTGTTCACCCAGTGGCGCAGCGAGTACGAGTCGGACATCCTCGTGTCTCTCGCCTCGCTGGCAGGGGAGCGGATGTTCTTCGACGACGACAGCTCGTCAGGTGTGTCGGGCGACCTGGACTCCGCGACCACCGTCGCCTCCTACATGGAGGGGTACTGGGGCATGGGCAAGACGGTTTCGTCGGCCGCCTCGGCCCGCCGCCTTGAGTCGGGCACCCCGGGCGGCGGCCAGCGGGCCGCCCACACGCCCAACCCGGGCGGAGAGGGACGCGGGCCGTCGCCGTTCGGCAGGCTCGCGGACCGGATCGAGGACAACCTTTCCGTGCTGCTGGTCCGGGCGGAGGCGATCCTGCGCGAGAACGAGCGGCACGTGCTGGCGCTCGCGCACGCGCTCGAGACGCACAAGACGCTGAGCGGCGAGGACGTCACAGCGGTCTTCGAGGGAACTCAGGGTCCGCTGGTGAATGGCGCGCCGTACGCGGATGATGAGTTCATCGCCAGGCTCCGCCAGTACCACCTGGCGGCCAAGCGCGCGCACCAGCAGCACAACCAGCCTGAACTGCCGCTGCCAGTGGCGGCTCCGGCCTGGGCGAGCATCGGCGAGGTGTACGGCGCGGCCAACGGCGACGGGCCGTACTCCGGGCCGGCCTACGAGCCGCCGATGTACGGGCCGCCGCCGTCTCCGCCCGCCGCGCCCGACGGATCGGCTGACGGGCACTCCTGACCGTGCGCGCACGCCACCGCGTGCGGCTCGCAGTCAACCTGGCCAACGGTTCGACGCTGGCCGGGCTCTGCATCGCGGCCGCGGGACGCGCTCGGGTGGCGCGTGCCACGGACGGGCTGCTCGCTGGCACTGGCTATAAGTTGCCAGTGCCAGCCGTGCCGGCGTTCACTGTCGGCAGTGTGATCGTGACCCGCCGGGATTCGCTGCCGTCGGACACCGCGCTGTTCCGGCACGAGGCCCGGCATGCCACTCAGTACGCCTGGTGCGGCGGGCTGCTCATGCTTCCGCTCTACTTCGCCTCGGCCGGCGTGTCGTGGGTGCTCAGCGGCGACGTCGGCGCGTGGAACGTGTTCGAGCGGCAGGCCGGGCTCGCCGACGGCGGATACGCGGACCATCCGCTGCGCCCCGCGCTCGGCCGGCTCGGGTTCCCGCGATCGCGGGCGGCTCCGGTCACCGCTAGCGAGACAAGCCAGCCAGCAGCCGTTCCCGGTGACCGCGATCCCGGTCAGGGACAAGCCGCACCCGCCGGATCGACCGCCACCCCTTCCCCGTGAGGAGGAACTCACCGGGCTCGGGGAGCGCGGCGATCCCGTTCATGATGGCCTGCTGATCCCGCCGGTGGCGTTCGGCAGCCGCGCGCGCGTCCGCGACGTCGGTGACTTCGCCGGTCGCGAGGTCGATTCCGGCCAGGCAGGCGGTCCCGGCCACGTTGGCCCAGACCAGGCCGCCGGACCAGGCGAGGTCATTCAGGCCGCGCACTCGTTCGCCCTGGCACCGGACGTGCACGACCGCGACCGGTTTGAGCGTGGCCGGGTCGCGGCGGACAAGCTCGCTCGTGCCGTCGCTTGTCACGACCTCCTCGCCGGCCGCGCACATCCCCCAGCCCGACCGGTTGAACTGGACACAGTCGCGCAGTTTGAGCGTGGCCATGTCCCAGCGCAACGCCAGCCGGTCCTGCCAGGTGAGCTGCCAGATGCCATCGCCAACCCGGCAGATGCCCTCGCCGAACACGTCATCGGGCAAGCGCACCTGCGCCGTGAGCACATCCGTCCCGAACTGGTAGCCGCGCAGCGTCGACTGCCCCGCCAGCCCGGTGGACTCCCATACCGTGTCGCCCACGGCGATCAGGCCCTGGGTGAACCCGCGCCGCGGATGCGGCGCTCGCGCCGCGACCCGCACCCGGTGAAACCGCACCTAGCGATTATCCAGGCAGCGTGCGCGATCCAAAAGCTTGTGGCCAGCCGACAGGTGACGCAACCCCGGCTCGGGAAGTATTGACTTCACGGCCGGCCGTCGCGAAGGTTGGGAGTCATGAGCGCCGAGGAACGCAAAGGCCTGGAATTCATCCTGACGCTGTCCTGCCCGGACAAGCCGGGCATCGTCTACGCGGTGTCCAGCTTCCTTGTGCAGCATTCGGGCAACATCATCGCCAGCCAGCAGTACGGGACGCCAGACGACGGCCGGTTCTTCATGCGCGTGCACTTCTCTGTGCCGCAGCCAGGGCGTAGTTCCGCCGAACTCGAACGCGACTTCTCCTGGGTCGCCGAGTCGTTCCACATGGCCTGGCGGCTGCATGACACGTCCGAGCGGATCCGCACGCTGCTGATGGTTTCCCGGCTCGGGCACTGCCTCAACGACCTGCTGTTCCGCTGGAAGACCGGGTCGCTGCCCGTCGACCTCGTGGGCGTGGTCTCCAACCACGACGACTTCAGGGACCTGACCGAGTCCTACCGGCTCCCGTTCCACCACATCCCGGTGACGCCGCAGACGAAACCCGCGGCCGAAGCCGCGCTGCTGTCGCTGATCGACGAGACCAAGACCGAGCTGATCGTGCTCGCCCGCTACATGCAGATCCTTTCGCCGGAGGTGTGCAAGCGCGTGGAGGGCCGGATGATCAACATTCATCATTCCTTCCTGCCGAGCTTCAAAGGCGCTAAGCCGTACCACCAGGCGTATGCCAAGGGCGTGAAGCTCGTCGGCGCGACGGCGCACTACGTGACGCCAGACCTGGACGAGGGGCCGATCATCGAGCAGGGGGTGATGCGCGTCGACCACACCTACCCGCCCCAGCGGCTCGCGGAGGCCGGGCGTGACGTCGAGGCACAGGTGCTTGCCCGCGCGGTCACCTGGCACGCCGAGCACCGGATCCTGCTGAACGGGAACCGCACGGTCATCCTGCACTAGGTAACCGCCGCGTAAGCCGGCATCCCCATCATCGCCAGCAACAGCACGCCACTAGCCGCTACCACTGCGACGTCCATCGAAGCTCCCGCAGGTACCGGACCCGGCGCTTTCACCGGGTACCGGTTTGCGATATTACTTCTCTCGGACGGAGGGGTGTGCATGACGAGTGAGCTGGAGTTCGACGGCCTGCGCCGCAGGTACGGCAGCGTGACAGCGCTCGACGGGCTGACGTTCGCGGTGCCAGCCGGGCAAGTGTTCGGCTTCCTGGGCCCGAACGGGGCGGGCAAGACCACCACGATGCGCGCCATCTTCGGCGTGGCCAGCCTGGACGCCGGAGAGATCCGCTGGCACGGCAAGCCGATCGACGAGCAAGCGCGCCGAAGGTTCGGCTACATGCCCGAGGAGCGCGGGCTCTACCCGACCATGCGGCTGCTTGAGCAGATCGAGTATTTCGCGGCGCTGCGCGACATGCCCGCCTCTGCCGCCAGGAAGGCGGCCAGGCACTGGCTCGGCCGCCTCGGCCTCGGCGAGCGCGAGGACGCGCGCGTAGACGCGCTGTCGCACGGGAACCAGCAGCGCGCGCAGCTCGCGGCGGCCCTGGTCCACGATCCCGAACTGCTAGTGCTTGACGAGCCATTCGCCGGCCTCGACCCCGGCGGCGTGGACGACATGAGCTCGATACTCGCCGAGCGCGCCGAGGCTGGCGTCACGGTGCTGTTCTCCAGCCATCAGCTGGACCTGGTCGAAGACATCTGCGATGCGGTGGCGATCATTCATCACGGGCGCCTTGTGGCGTCCGGTGCCGTCGCGGATCTCCAGCGCGGCGAACGGCCGCGGCTGGCGGTCCGGATCGCCGCAGACCCGGACGCGCACTGGGCCAGCGACGTGCCCGCCGAAATCGGCGAGATCGAGGCGGTCCGCGGCGGGACCGTGCTTTTCGCGGTTCCGGCTGGCGCCGGCTCGCAGCGCATCCTCGACATCGCGCGGGGCGCGGGAACGGTCGAGCACTTCAGCTTCGAGGCGCGCCGCCTGTCGGAGGTGTTCCGCCAGGCGACCGGGGCCTCGGTCAGGCAGGCAGAGGCCGAGCACGCCGCGGCGGCACATGCGGCGGGTACCGCGGGCGCGGCGGGCGCGGCGGGCGGGACCGGGACAGGCGGCCGCGCGGCCGCGGAGGTGGCACGGTGAACCGGCGCGCGCTGCGGGCGACCTGGCTGGTCGCACGCCGCGAACTGCTGCAGCGGGGCCGGTCGCGCATCTTCGCGATCACCACGATCATCTTGCTGCTCGCGGTGGCGCTCGGCGTGGCGCTGCCCGCGATACTCTCCCGCGGCGGCAAGCCGGAACGGGTCGGCGTGGTCGACGGCAACGTCGCCACCCTGTCGGCGATCGTCCAGGAGGCGGGCCGCCTCGCGGGCGTGAAGGTCACCGTGGTCCCGGAGACGGACCTGGCCGCGGCGGAAGCCGCGCTCCGTTCGGGCGACCTGAGCGTGGTGCTCGTAAACAACACACAGGTGCTCGTCAAGCAGGTCCCGATCGGGGGCGCGTCAAGCGCGGGCGGCACGCTGCCGGGAGCACTGGCCCAGCTCGCCGGGCTGTCCAGGCTGTTCGAAAAGGTTCCCGGCGCGGCCGCGGCGGCGTCGAACGGCATCGCGCTGCCGGTGCACGGACTGGTCGCGCCCTCGGGAACACTGGCCAACCGGCTCACGGGGCTGTTCACCGTCGTTATCGTGTGGGTGCTGATCAGCGTTTACGGCTCGCAGATAGCGATGGGCATCGGCGAGGAGAAGTCGAGCAGAGTCGTCGAGGTACTGCTCGCGTCGCTCCGGCCAGTGCAGTTGCTGACCGGCAAGGTGCTCGGCATCGGCCTGCTGGCCCTGGCGCAGGCGGCGGCCATGGTGGTCGTGTTCGTCGTGGCCGGCATCGCGTCCGGCTCCAGCCTGGTCCACGGCGCGGCGATCGGGATCGTGCTGACCGGCGGGGTGTTCATCGTTGTCGGGTACGCGTTCTACTGCACCGCGTTCGCGGCCGCCGGGTCGCTCGTCAGCAGGCAGTCGGACGTCAACGCGACGATCATGCCTGTCCAGATCCCGCTGATCGTCGCCTACGTCCTGTCGTACACGGTGATCTACTCCACCGGGACGAGCGCCTTCTACCATGTGCTCGGCTTCCTGCCGCCCACGGCGCCAGTCGCCATGCCGGTCCTGTACGCGGCGGGCGACGTGCCGCTGTGGCAGGTTGTGGTGTCAGCGGTCCTGTGCGCGGCGGCCACCGTCTGGATGGCGCGGATCGCCGCCGGGATCTACGCCCGGTCGATCCTGCGTACAGGCGCCCGCGTCCCGCTCCGCCAGGTGCTCCGCCGCGAGCCCGCGCAGGCTTCTCGCTGACGGGGCGGGGTTCAGCTCTCGTAGACGGTGGGGGTGGTGGTGTAGGCGCGCCCGGAGGGCGTGGTCCAGCGGAAGATGCCGGGCGCGGGCTGGCTGACCCGCCAGCCCGGTGCCTGCTTGCACCGGTGATGCCGCCGGCATTTCGGGCCGAGATCGCACTCGCACGTCATCCCGTCAGGCCACGGCACGGTGTGGTCAATGTCGCAGCAGAACGCCTGGGCACCGCAGCCGGGCGCGGTGCAGCGGGCGGTGCGGGCACGCACGAGGTGCTTGAGCTTGCGGCCGGGGGTGTACCGGTCCTCGCGGTGCCGGTGGTCGCAGCTGCCCCTGGCGATCGGCGCGAAGGTCACGTTCAGCCCGCGCAGCAGCCCCGCCAGTTGCGCGGCCTGGTCCGGGCCGGGACCGTCACGTGGTGGTGGTGAGTGCTGTGGTGACGATGGCGGTGGAAGTGCCCACCGATGGGAGCCGCGGGCGCAGCCGTGCGCGATCGCGGTGCCGTCCGTTATCAACGGGGCCCCGACCCGCCCTCAGGAATGTCTTCTACGAAGTAGATGATCTTGTTCTGCCATCGTTGCTGCCGTCTT
>Ga0335073_10005607_pt1 | contig 17619 bp, 13 predicted proteins | sample Lox_Sample_22_FD_207093 | JGI IMG/M metagenome (GOLD analysis project Ga0335073, IMG submission 207093) | Soil microbial communities from Loxahatchee National Wildlife Refuge, Florida, United States - Lox_Sample_2.2 | ecosystem: Environmental > Terrestrial > Soil > Wetlands | place: USA...
ATCCGCTCCGGCGCCACCGTTTGCAATACGACCCAGGGATTATGTGTGATTGACCACAATTCGGGGTCGAGCTTTCGCCAGACTTCATCGGTGGCGTGCGTCCACGACCAATGCATGTCGAGGGCAAGCTGCGCCAGCGAATCGAATCCGTCGATCTCCGTCGGTAGCAGATTGTAAATCGGGTGTTGGGTGTGTGCCGGTTCGCTCATCGCTTAGTTGGATGCAAGTCTCGACGTATCGGAGCACGGATATTTTCATTTCGAAACCGCCTCCTGTCGCGAATGTTCCGATTGCACCACCAACATACCCGGTGCGTGGCAGGGAAAACCCTGAAGATCGATTCGCCCCGCCTCCTTCGCCCAAGCTGTGGCCGAAATCACATTCGCTGCCGGGCCGATCCAGGAGGCCGCTTCTACTATGCAAATTGCCCCTCGCTACTACAGTCGGGGTATAGATCGGGATGCCGGAGCATATTAACTTCATATCAAGGACTGCCGGAGCCAAACTGGTGCCACCCAACCGCCATGGCCCTGCTCAAGTTCCCAGGGCAATAGCTCCGGCACTCCACCCCATCCGGCGAAGGCGCCTACCCGCCAAACCGCGGGCCTCGGCCGCGAAGCTGCTTTATCTGCCGATATCCTGCAACGCGTGGAAAGAGGTTCCCGGCGACAAGTTTGAGGAAACCACATTCCCCAACCCATCGATCCAGCGCGTCGAGCCGGTGCCCGTCCAGACCTCGCGCTGCTGTCCGGTGGATGGGTCCCTGGTCAACGTCTGCCCGTTCAAAACGTCGGAGAATGTATGCCCCTGTCTCGCCATGGATGACGACCATTGCTGAAAACGCGCCTGTGTTTGCTGCACCTGGATCTGGTAGGTCTTCAAAGTTGAGGCCGCATTGGCTGCCGTAATCTGCGCCTGCCGAAGTTGCCACTGCGGATTCTCCCGGAACGACGCGGCCGATTGGAAGGCCATTTTATAAGCCGCATTCGCCTGGTCTTTCGGCGCCAGTAAACTGATGAGGTATCCCACCCGCCAGTTCGCCACTCCGTTCGCCTGGTACAGGCCAGTCTCCGCATATGCGTACGCCATTTTCTCCTGCCCGTTCGCGACGCAGCGGTAGACCGCCTCGCCGGCCGTAGTCGTCACCGCGCCCTCCCGTGGCGCGCTGAAGACGGGGTTCATGGATTTCAGGCTTTTCGGCTCGAACGTCTGGCACGCTTTGGCAAATCGCACCCGCGCGTAAAAAGCCGCGAAATCCAGCCCGGTGCGGTAGCGCGCCACGATCGTGGCCGTCGGCGGATGTCCGGGCGCATATACTTTGCCTTCGGTGAACCCGTATTGCTCCATCTGCCCGGTCGGAACCGTGAAGGGCGGCACACCCCAATCGCCCAGGCGAATTTCGACTCGCCCATCCGGCGAGACCATATCCACCTGAACCCTCGGATCGAGCGGCCCACGGCGCGAAAGCCCGCCGTGAGCCGTCCACCCGCGCGGCACGTCCACCGAAAAAGCCTGCTCCTGGGTATCGCGGACCGTCGTCCACGGTGTGGGTTGGGCAAACGCGGCCGGAATCGCGAAAAAGATCAAGGTCCGGGTGCATCGAATCATCTCTCATGGCCTCCGGCTTGGTAGGCGCAGGGACGCTCCGAAAACCGTCAGTACTTTCAGGCTCATCTTGTGTGAGACAAGAGAGGTTGCGGCCCCGTCAGTGTATCCTGAGACTTGGCCCGAATTTACCCTTTCCACCCCCTTCGCTACACCGCCAAGGCCGGTCCGTTGGCGAACCTCGTGACGCAGCCCTACGACAAGATTTCTCCCCCTATGCGCAACCGGTACCTCGGGCTCAGCCCCCACAACCTGGTGCGCATCATCCTCGGCGAGCGCCGCGAGGGCGATTCCGACGGCGACAACGTCTACACGCGCGCCCGCGGGTATCTCGACTCCTGGACTACCGGCGGCATGCTCGCGCGCGACGCCGAGCCCGGCATTTTCCCGTACTTCCAGGAATTCACCGTTCCCGATACCGGCGAGCGGCTGGTTCGCAAGGGCTTCATCGCCTTGGGAGCGATCGAGGACTACGCTGCCGGCGTCGTCTTCCGCCACGAACAGACGCTCTCCGGTCCGAAAAAAGATCGCCTGGAACTTCTGCGCCACACTCACGCGCATTTCGGGCAGATCTTCATGCTCTATCCCGATAAAGCCGGCGCCATCGACGCTTTGCTCGATCAAACCGCCGCCGCCGAACCCCTGGCTGAGACCACCGATGAATATGGCGCCGTCCACCGCCTCTGGAAGACCGCCGCGGCGGGCATCATTCAGGAATTGATGGCCGACAAGCGTCTGCTGATTGCCGACGGTCATCACCGCTACGAAACCGCCCTGGCTTTCCACAAGGAAAATGCCGGCCTCGCGGGCGGCGGCCGGGTCATGATGACGTTCGTCAACATGTATTCGCCCGGCCTGCGGATTCTGGCCACGCACCGCCTGGTGAACGGCCTCGATTCCGCCGGCATCCTCGCTTTTCCCGCCGCCGCGGCGCGAGACTTCACCGTCTCGGAAATCGCCTCGGTAGCGGAGTTGCAACGCGCGTGGGAGACCGCCGGAAATCGCACGATTATCGGGGCGGCCATCGGCGCGCGCTTCTTCCAACTGGAATATCGCGAGCGCGGCCAACTCGACGTGCGCGTCCTGCACGAGAAATTGCTGGATAAGACCCTCGGAATCGGCGAACAGGCAGTGCGCGACGAAAAGCATTTGCGCTACATCCGCGGCCTCGACGCGGCCGTGGAAGCCGCGCGCACCGGCGAAGCCCAAATCGCCTTCCTCCTGAAGGCCACCTCCATCGATCAGGTGGCCGACACGTCTTTCGGCGGCGGAGTGATGCCGCAAAAGTCGACCGATTTTTACCCCAAGCTGCTCTCCGGGCTGACCATCTATCGGCTCGAATAAGGTGCTGGCAAAGTGCTCCCAGATTGCCTGCCACACCGAAATCCGCTTCCGGGCCGTCTGATATCTTGGTGTTAGTCATGCAACAGCCCGGCCCGACGACGCAGACCTGCCCCATCCGCGTGCTGGTCTGCGACGACCAGCCGGATGTCTTGGAAGCCCTGCGTCTGCTCCTCAAAGGCCAAGGCTGCCAGGCGGTTACCGTCGACTCTCCGGGCGCGCTCCTGCGCGCGGTCCTCAACGAATCCTTCGATCTGATCCTGGCCGATCTCAACTACACCCGCGATACCACGTCCGGCGTGGAGGGACTCGATTTGCTCGCCAGCCTCGAAGCCCAGGGAAATGCGACTCCCGTGGTAGTCATGACCGCGTGGGGCAGCGTCGACCTGGCGGTCGAAGCCATGCGCCGCGGCGCTTGCGACTTCATCCAGAAGCCCTGGGACAACGAGCGCGTGATGACGGTGGTCCGCAAGCAGGCCGATTCGGTCCGCAAACGCAAATCGGAACTCGAAATCGCCGCCAACGTGCAGCAGAAGCTTTTCCCCCATGCGGTGCAGGAACTCGCCACCATCGAATATGCCGGCCATTGCGTGGCGGCGCGCGAAGTCGGCGGCGACTACTACGATTTTCTGAACGCCGGCGAACGCACCGTCGGGTTCGTGTTGGGCGATGTGTCGGGCAAAGGTGTGCCGGCGGCGCTGCTCATGGCCAACCTGCAGGCTTGCTTCCGCAGCCAGGAGCCGCATGCGCTGCTCCAGCCCGCGCACATGCTGGAAACGGTGAACCGTCACTTTTACGACTCCACCGCCGCCGAGCGCTTCGCCACGCTCTTTTACGGCATCTATGACGACCGCACCCGCGCCTTACGCTACGTGAATTGCGGGCACGTGCCGCCCATCCTTCTGCGCGCCTCGGGCGACCTCGAAACGCTCGATCCCACGGCCACCCCGATCGGCGCTTTCCACCACTGGATGTGCAGCGAAAACCAAGCCACGCTGCGCCCCGGCGATGTGCTGATGATCTATTCCGACGGTGTTACGGAAGCCGAGTCGCCAACCGGCGAGGACTTTGGCGAAGAGCGGCTGGTGCGCTGCCTGCGCGAAAGCCGCGGAGCTTCGGCACGTGCGTTGGTGCACTGCGTGGTGGAGAACGTCACGGAATTCAGCCACGGCTCCCGTTACGACGATGTTACGGTGGTGGCCATCAAAGCGCATTGATCGCTTCCCGATCATTCGGAAGCCGGCCGGGGGCGCAAGTAGCCGTCCAAAGTCATTCCGGTTTACTTCCTCTCGCCAGTGTCAGCGATATCTGGCCTGCATGATTTGCGGTGTGATAAAGCGCGTGGACCAACAATCTGACGCGTGTAACCGTGCCGAAGAAAGGCGTATCCACCGGTTTCATCCAGTCTTCGCCGGCGCTGTTTTCGATAAGGTCTTTCAACACACCGTATCCCCGCGAGATCAACTCCCGGCTCGATTCCACATCCACGCCCTGGCCGGTGTCCGCTTGACCCATCGTAGTATCCTTCCCGTCAGCCGGTGTGCCGAGAAGCGCACCGAAAAGGTTCATGGTTTCGCCAATATGCCGGTATATAAATCCAATCGATGCGTTGCGGTCATTCAGCCGTAGCGATGCATTCTCGTGGTAGACCCGTCCAGCGAAAAGTGGCTAGTGAACTGGTTCTGCTTCAGAATTTCCAGCAAGATTTCCTTCCGCATACGCTAAACATCTCCAATGGTATTCTCATCGCTTACAGCCGGCTTCTCGACTGCGTTGCGGAACTCCCGGGCGCTTCTTTTCGCGGCGTTGGCTCTTTCATTCAATACCATTCCTCGCTGGTTGTGCCGCCTTCGGCAACGGCCACGAGTCCGGGGCGCGCGGCCGAATCCCAAACCGGTGCTGGTTGCGCCGCGCAGCCCGTAGATTATCGAACTCGACACGCGAGCGGCCCGCCCTTCGGGTTGATACACTAATCAACCGGAGGTTGGCCATGAAGTATCGGATCTGGTTCGCCCTTTTGACCGCGCTCCCATTGGGCGCCGCGGGAACCGTACACCTGCTGCAAAAGCCCGCCATGAACAAGACCGACATCGTCTTCTCCTACGCGGGCGATCTGTGGACGGTCAATCGTAACGGCGGCATGGCAGTGCGGCTCACCGCCGGCGCCGGTACGGAATCGAGCGCGGCATTTTCGCCCGATGGCGCCACCATCGCCTTCTCCGGCGAGTACGACGGCAACACCGACGTTTTCACGGTCCCAGCCTCGGGCGGCGTGCCGAAGCGCATCACATACCACCCCGACGCCGATCGTGTGGTGGGCTGGACTCCGGACGGCAAGCAGATCCTCTTCCGCTCCAATCGCGAGGCCTATTCGCGCTACACGCAGCTTTTTACCGTGTCGTCCGGCGGCGGTTTGCCGGTGGCGCTGCCGCTGCCGATGGCGTTCTCCGGCACCTACTCGCCGGACATGAAGCGCATGGCCTACCAGCCGCTCGATGGCGGCCAATTCGCTACCGACACCAACAATTTCGTCTCCTGGAAACGGTATCGCGGCGGACGCGCCAGCTATATCTGGATCGTCGACTTCGCCGACCTCAAGACCGAACCGCTCCCGCGCACCAACTCCAACGATTTCGCGCCCATGTGGATCGGCGATAAGGTGTATTTCCTTTCCGACCGCAACGGTCCGGTCACACTCTTCCGCTACGATCCTTCCAGCAGGAAAGTGGACCAATTGATCAAAAATTCCTGGAAGGATATCGAATATGCCACCGCGGGTCCGGGCGGCATCGTCTACGAGCAGTTCGGCCAGATCCATGTTTACGACATCGCCAGCGGCAAAGAACACCAGATACCGATCGAGATGGCCGCCGACCTCGCCGAAGTTCGTCCCCATTTCCAGAACGTCTCGCGCGAAATTCGCGATGCGCGCATTTCTTCCACGGGCGTACGCGCCGTGTTTGAAGCGCACGGCGAAATCCTCACCGTCCCCGCCGACAAGGGCGACATCCGCGACCTCACCGGAACGCCCGGTGTGATGGAGCGTTCGCCGGCGTGGTCGCCAGACGGCAAATCGATCGCTTACTTCTCGGATGAATCGGGCGAGTACGCGCTGCACATCAAATCGCAGACCGGCGAGGGCGACACCCGGAAGATCGAACTGTACGGCCACTCCGCCTTCTATTCCAACCCGAAATGGTCGCCCGACAGCAAGCACCTCGCTTTCGACGACAATCAACTGCATGTCTGGGACGTGGATGTGGCGGCCGGCAAGCTGACCAAGGTAGCTACCGATTACATCAGCGAAGGCGGCGTGGACTTCGCGTGGTCCGGCGATTCCAAGTGGATTGCGTACACCCAGTCGCTGCCCAACCGGCTGCACGCGCTGGCCATTTATTCGCTGGAAAGCGCGCAATCCAGGCAGGTGACCGACGGCATGAGCGACGTCCGCCATCCAGCCTTCGATCGCGACGGGCAGTACATTTATTTCACCGCCAGCACCAATTACGGGCCCGCGCAGAGCGGTCTGGATATGACCAGCGACGAGCACGACGTCACCAGCAATATCTACCTGATGGTGCTCGCGAAAGATGTGGCCTCGCCGCTCGTGGCGGAGAGCGATGAAGAAAAGGGCGCCGACGCAACTCCGGCCGAAGGCGCGGAAGGCGGGCGCGGCGGCCGTGGCGGACGCAGCGGGGCCGCGGCGAACACGCCTCCCAAGCCGGTGAAGATCGATTTCGACGGCATCGAGCGCCGCATCGTGGCTGTCAATTTGCCGTCCCGGGCCTACACCAACCTCACCGCCGGGCGCGCGGGATTCTTTTACGTGATGGAATCGGCCGCCGCCGGACGGGGTGCCGCAGGCGCGACGCTCTCCCGCTACGATCTCAAGGCGCGCAAGCTCGAAAAACTGGCCGACAACGTGGCCTTCTTCGATCTCTCCGCCAACGGCGAAAAAATGCTGCTGCGGACGGGCGGCGGCGCGGGAGGCAGAGGCGGCGGGCGCGGCGGCGACGGTGCGGCCGGTCCGCAATACGTCATCGTCCCGGCCACTGCGCCGCTCAAGGCGGGTGAAGGCGCGCTCAAACTCAGCGACGTCGAAGTCCACGTCGATCCGCTGGCCGAATGGAAGCAGATGTACCACGAAGTCTGGCGCATTGAACGGAGTTACTTCTACGATCCCAATCTGCACGGCGTGAACGTTGCCGACGCCGAGAAGGAGTACGAAAAATATCTCGATTCCCTGGGCTCGCGCACCGATCTCAACTACATCATCCACGACATGATCAGCGATATGACCGTGGGCCATCTGCGCGGCGGCGGCGGCAATATTCCGTCGGCGCACGCCATTCCGGGCGGCCTGCTCGGGGCCGATTATGAAATTGCCAACGGCCGCTATCGCATCAAACGCATCTACGATGGCGAGAACTGGAATCCCACCTTGCAGGCGCCGCTGGCAGTCCCGGGCCTGAACGTCAACGTGGGCGACTATCTGCTCGCGGTGAACGGCGAGGAACTGACAGCCCAGGACGACATTTCGCGCCCCCTCGAAAACACGGCGGGCAAGCGCGTCACGCTCAAAATCGCCACCGATGCCGCCGGGGCGAACGCCCGTGAGATCACCGTCGTACCGGTGGCCAGCGAGACGCAGTTGCGCACCCAGGCATGGATAGAAGGAAATCGCCGCAAAGTGGATGAACTGAGCGGTGGCAAACTCGCGTATGTTTACATGCCCGACACCGGCCAGGGCGGGTTGACCAGCTTCACGCGCTACTACTTCGCGCAGTCCGACAAACAAGGTGTGATTCTCGATGAGCGCTTCAATAGCGGCGGACAGGTGGCGGACTACGTGATCGACGCCATGCAGCGGCCGATTGAAGGATTCTGGAGCCCGCGCTATGGCGCCATCTACCGCACACCCGCGGCATCGATCTTCGGACCGAAGGTGATGATCATTAACGAATTTGCCGGTTCGGGCGGCGATTGCATGCCGTGGATGTTCCATTACAACAAGGTCGGCACGCTGGTTGGCAAGCGGACTTGGGGTGGGCTGGTCGGAATCGGCAGCTATCCGCCGCTCATGGATGGCGGCAACGTGACGGCGCCCAGTTTCGGCTTCTTCAATCCCGAAGGGCAGTGGGACGTGGAGAACAAGGGGCAGGCGCCCGACGTCGTGGTGGAACTGGATCCGAAGTCGATGCACGATGGGCACGATCCGCAATTGGAGCGGGCCGTGGCCGTCGCCATGGGGCAAATGAAGGAGCACCCGGTGCCGGCGCCCAAGCGGCCTCCATACCCGAATTACGCGCCCAAGCCCGGCACCTCAACCGGGGCCAACGGCCCGAAATAGCCTGGCGGAAATGTAATATTCCGCACGTAAAAGCCCGGCAAAAATCGGGTTCTTCCGCACAGTTTCAGGGTGACGTATAGTACGATCAAAAGAGTATGCGCGTAGTTTGGGCCCTGCTTTTGTTTTCCCTCAGTTGTTCTGCAATGAACCCTCTGGAATTACGTCTGGTGGACCAGATGCGAGCCTGGCAGAAACGCCTCGGCATGGACGATTGGACTATGACGTTACAGGTGGTTCGCCAATCGGAGATCGATCCGAATGCGTGGGGTTCGTCCCACTGGGATTCACGCGCGAAAACGGCGACCATCCAGGTTCTCGATCCCCGGGACTATAACCTGAAAGGCGCCGATTTGAGGTTGGACATGGAGTGCACCATTGTGCACGAGTTGGTGCACATCCAGATCTCGCCGCTCGGTCCCGCCGATCCCCAGGTCAAGGAAGACGTGGTCAACCGGATCATGACTGCCCTGCTGAATCGCCAGTGCCCGAATTAGTTTTTGTGCGCGGGCGATTTTTGACCGGCCCGGATTGAGCCCCGTGCGAAATTCGCGTGCCGAGCGTTTTTTCAGTTAACCGCCAGGTGCTCCTGGGCTTCCTGCCAGACGTTGGAGAAGAACTCGCGGGAATTGGGCGAGCAGCCGATGTGCATACGGCCGGCGCCGTCCTCCACGAAGCCCAGATATCCGCTCCAACCGAGATCGTCGAGCACAAATCGCAGGCATTCCAACTCGCCCGCGGGCAGGTGTCCGATATCGAGATCGAACACTTCGCCCGAGCTGTGCTGGAGGGCATCGTGCTGCGACAACTGCTGGCGCGCATAATCCTCGGATTCGACCAGCGCCACCACCGGCAGCGGCTGGAAGCTCTCCCCCGGCGAACTCCGTTCCTCCAACAGGCGGCGCGTTTCGAAAGCGATGTAAGTCAACGTGCCGAGCGCCGCGGGCGATGCCTCGGAAGAATCCGCGAAGGCATCGCTGCTCGGAAGCTGCAATGTATAGCCCAGATAATCGGCATTGTCCAGGGCCTTAATGAGCCGCGAGCCGGGATTGGCGCGGATGTCGTCGCCGGTGCGGTAGATCAGGTCATCGGGGCGCAGCCAGGTGGAAAGCATGTGCGGAGCGCGCCGGCCGGAGGCGAACTGATTCTTATATTCCAGCTGGAGCGCGGCCAGATCGTCGGGGTTCTGGCGATAGATGGCCAGTAACTGCGCGGCACGCAGGATGCGGAAGTAGTAAGTGGGCGAGTAATCGCGCAGCATCTGCTGTTGGATCGCCTGGTACAGTTCGCGATTCCAGTTGGGGCTGCAGGAGAAGAACATGCGCGCCACGGTAATCTCGTCGGGCGGAATGCCTTGCGCGCGGCTGGTGAGTTCCTTCATGAATGTGACGCATCCCGTGCCGCAATGGTAGGCGAAGATGGCCCAATCCTCGGCGCCGAAGGTGCGCTCCAGGCGGGCGAGGTAGCGCGCCGCCGCGGGGATGGCGCGATCGGGAATCATGCGGTCGTCGCGAACCAGCACAGTGTAAGGCTCTCTGTGGGTGATGGTCTTGTATCTCGGCTTGGTGCTCTTATTGCGGCTTTTGACAAGCACCCTCTCTTTCGTGACGTGATACCGCGTGGCATGCACCACGCTCAGGCCCATGTCCTTCGCGGTAGCATCGGTGATCTGCATGATGCCTTTGGCTCCGGCGGGACTGGTTGGGCTGTTGGCATCGCCCCAGCTTTCGAGGTAAATGATGGCTTCGAGAATGGATTGCGGAAATCCGCTGCTGCGCGCGGCGGAGCGAATAATCGACTGCAGCGCGGGAGCGGTGACGCGGCGCGCGCCGGCGATGGCTTCCTGCTCGCGCATGATCACGAAGGTTTGCGACTGCACCATGAGGTCAGTGCGCAGTTGCAGGGTCTCGGGAGTGAGATCGTCGCGCTCTACGCCAACACCGGAGATGCGGTGCGACGGGAAGAAATACTCCGGCGAGCCGGCCTGCCCCCAGGCCGCAAAGCTCAAGAGAAGTACTGCCTTGAGTTTCATCCGCTTCCTACAGTGTAAACACCACGCATCCGCGCGCGGCACAATTTTTTGGACGTACGGCGCGGAAAATTGGTTTTTCCAAACTGAATATTTGCAGAAGGGGCGATTTACCAGCCCGTCAGGGCCATGCGGCGGAGAATCTCGTCGCTATAGGAGCCCATGTGGTCGGGCTTCCAGCGCAGCGGCGCGGGCAGAATCGCCGCCAGGCGGGCCGCCTGATCGCGATCGATTTTAGCGGCGGGGACGCTGTACCAGGCTTGCGATGCCGCCTGCGCGCCAAAGATTCCCGGTCCCCACTCGATCACATTGAGGTAGAGTTCCAGAATGCGGCGCTTGCCGAGAATGACTTCGGCGGCGGGAGCCAGGGTGAATTCCACGGCCTTACGGAGGAGCGAGCGATTGGTGGTGAGAAAGAGATTTTTCACCAGTTGTTGCGTGATGGTGGACCCGCCGCGGCCGAGTTTTCCCTGCTCCACGTCCTTATCGACAACCTTCTGCACTTCCAGCCAATCGATGCCGTGGTGCTGATAGAAGCGGCCGTCTTCGGCCGAAATGACGGCGTGCTGGAGGTCGGGTGAGATGCGGCCGAGGGCCGCAAAAACCTGGCGTTTGCGATACGGTTTGCGATGCCAAAGGGCCGCCAGGCGCCGTTCGGTCTGCACCGCGGTAGTGGGGGGATTGATCCAGCGGAGCGCCACCAGTTCGCCCAGGCAGATGGCATAGAACGCCAACACCAGAAGCGCCGCGCCACGCACCAGCATGCGAAAGATACGCCGCACTCGAGAACCCGCCACGCTACGATGTTAGCCTAGTAGTTTGACCGCATGATAACGTTCTGGAGAGCAGACTATCGTCTGCGGCAAACTTCAGCCCGCCGCCGCACCGTGTGGACTGAAATCTCGCGCAGGCTGAAAGCCTGGCCCGCCGGCTGCTGCTCATGACACGTCTCGATCATTCCCTGGCATTCGCGGAGTCGCACCGGACCGCGCTTTCGTGCGCCGCGGCACTCCTGATCGCGGTCGTGGCGTGGCTCGACTGGCTGATACCGAACACGTCGGTAGGCTACCTGTACCTGATTCCGATCCTGTTGTCGGCGGCGGGGCTGAACACCTACCAGATTCTGCTGATGGCGTTGCTGTGCGGATGGCTACGGGAAGCGGCTGACCCGTTGCAGGGCGAAGTGGGCTATCAGGCGGCGTTCGTTCTGAATCCGGCCCACTGGGTGGCGGGATCGTGGCCGAGGTTCATCGTGGCAGCGAGCGGTTTCGCCACCACCGGCTTTTTCGTGGGGGAGTTGAACCGCCGGCGCCGGCTGCTGCTGGCGCATCTCGACGAACGCGAAAAGCAGATGAAACTCCTGAAGGATGCCGAACTGAAAGTACACACGCTCATCGAAACCAGCCCGCTGGCGATTTTAACCCTCGATCACTCGGGGCAGGTGGCCCTGGCCAATGAATCGGCGCGGCAGTTGCTGGCATTCGAGGACGAGCCCTTGCAAGGACAGGACGTGACGCCGTACCTGCCCATCCTGAGCCGCATGCTGCACCATTCCGGCAGCAATATGCGCACCAACGTGGAGTGCCGCGGCCACCGGCGCAACGGCGATGTATTCCTGGCGCACGTCTGGCTTTCCACCTATCGCACCTCGCAGGGCGCGGCATTGGCCGCTGTAGTATGGGACGCATCGGAGAATCTGCGCGATCGCGAGGGCGCGGGGCTCGACGCCATGATGGCCACTTCGCGCGTATTGATCGGCGCCATGTCGCACGAGATTCGCAATCTGGCGGCGGCGGCGGCAAGCGCTTATTCCGGGCTCGCCGGTGGCGCGCCGGAAGCGCGCCCGGAACAATACCAGGCGCTGGGCAGCCTGATCCAAGGGTTGGAGAAGATCGCCTCCACCGGCTTGCGCATCGCGTCCAGCCGGGAAACCGTGGTGGCCGATCTGGGCACGGTGCTCGACGAAACCCGCATCCTGCTCGACCCTGCCTTGCGGGAAGCCGGAATTCAATCGCATTGGGAAGTGCGTCCCGGGCTTCCGCTGGTGCAGGCCGATCATCATGCGCTGCTGCAGGCATTCATCAACCTCGCGCGCAACAGCCTGAGCGCGCTCGAGAACAGCCAACGCAAGGAGATGCGGATCGTGGCGGGGATGGAACGCGACCTGGTGGTGGTGCGGTTCCACGACACCGGTCCGGGCGTGGCTCATCCCGAGGAGTTGTTCCAACCGTTTCAACCGGGGGCGCAATCGGTGGGTTTGGGGCTGTATGTCACGCGAGCCATTCTGCGGTCGCACGGCGGCGGCTTGCGATATGAGGCGCCGGAAACCGGCAGTTGCTTCGCCGTGGAGTTATGGCCGGCGGAAAGCGCGGCACAGGAATGATACGCGTATTACTGATTGACGACCACGCACTTTTTCGCGAGAGCGTAGCGCGCGCCCTGGCGGCGGACCCACAGCTCGTGGTGGAACATTGCGCCAGCATCGCGGCGGCAATGCCGCTGGTGGCGCAGCAACCGTTCGATCTGGTCCTGCTGGATCACGATTTGGGAGGCGAGAGAGCTTCGCAATTCCTGCCGGCCGCGCGGGAAGCCGGGTTTGCCGGACGCGTGCTGGTCGTAACCGCATGGGTCAGCAGCACGGAAGCGCGGCGGCTGCTGCAACAAGGCGTCGCCGGCATCTTCCTGAAGCACGCTCCGCTCGAAGAGCTCCATGCCGCGGTCAACGCGGTGATGGCCGGGGAGAGTTGGATGGACAAGTCCCTGGCGGGCGAGGAAGAGAAAGCCGCGGCCGAATCGAACGCGCCGCAGTTCAACGAGCGGCAGCGCAAGGTGTTGCGCTTCGTCCTGGAAGGGCTGTCGAACAAGGAGATCGCCTGGCGCCTGCAGATTTCCGAAAGCTACGTAAAAGCCATTTTGCAGAGTCTCTTTCAGAAGACGGGAGTGCGCACGAGGGGACAGCTGGTGCGCGTGGCGTTCGAGCAGTATGAGGATCAGCTATAAGAAAAAAGCCGGAAGCCGGAAGCCCGCAACCGGAAGGAAGACCGCGTCACTGTACAAAAGATAGGTTGGCACTTCCTGGCCGCTACGATAATGTAACTTAATATCGCCGGACCTCAGCCGGCATACCGAGGTTAGGGGTGAGTGGCCGCTGTCAATAAAACGGGTCCCGCCGGTCGCGGAGGACGGTGGGACCAGGCCAGCATGGATCGCGCGGGCTAGAATAGAAGCGTGTTTACCACCCCGACTCAGATCCCCGAAATCCTGGAAAAACTGCACATCGAGCCGGTGAATTCCGGCGCCTGTTATGGCGACTGGATCGCTGAACCTTCCGGCGGGCAACTGGAGTCGCTCAACCCGGCGACAGGCGAGGTGCTGGCCAAAATTCAACTGGCGGGTCCGCAAGATTACGAAACCATCGTGGCGCAGGCGAGCGAAGCGTTCCTCGAATGGCGCATGGTGCCGGCGCCGCGGCGGGGCGAAATCGTACGTGAGATCGGCAACGAACTGCGCGCCGCGAAGGACGACCTGGGAATGCTGGTGTCGCTCGAAATGGGCAAGATTCTGGCCGAAGGGTGCGGCGAAGTGCAGGAGATGATCGATATCGCCGACTTCGCCGTCGGGCTTTCGCGCCAACTCTACGGGCTTACGATGCACAGCGAGCGTCCCGGCCACCGCATGTACGAGCAATGGCATCCGCTGGGAATCGTGGGGGTGATCAGCGCGTTCAATTTCCCGGTAGCGGTGTGGTCCTGGAATGCCATGATCGCGGCGGTGTGCGGCGATTGCGTGTTGTGGCGGCCATCGTCGGACACTCCGCTCACCGCCGTCGCGGTCCAGAAAATCTGCAACCGCGTGCTCGACCGGCACGGGCTCAAGGGAATTTTCTCGTTGGTGATCGGCAAGAGCGATCCGATCGGCGAAATGTTAATTCGCGACCCGCGCATTCCGCTGGTGAGCTTCACCGGGTCCACCGGCGTCGGCCGGCACGTGGCCGAGGCCGTGGCGAGCCGGCTGGGACGCACAATTCTGGAGCTCGGCGGCAACAATGGCATTATCGCCATGGACGATTGCAATACCGACCTGCTGCTGCGCGCCGTGGTGTTCGGGGCGGTGGGAACGGCAGGCCAGCGCTGCACCACCACGCGACGCCTGTTCCTGCAGCGCGGCATCGCTGAAAGAATGACCGCCGCGCTGGTGAACGCCTACCGGCAGGTCAAGATCGGCAATCCGGTGGAAGAGGGAACCCTGATGGGGCCGCTGGTGAACCGGCGCGCGGTGGACGACATGATGGACGGCATCCGCCGCATTCGCGAACAGGGCGGCGAGATCCTCAGCGGCGGCGGGAAAATCAGCGGCAACTTCGTCGAGCCCACGTTGGTGCGCGCGCGCGCCGATATGCCGATTCTCAAGGAAGAAATCTTCGCGCCCATTCTTTATCTGGTGGATTTCGATCACCTCGACGAAGCCATCCGTTGGCACAACGACGTGCCGCAGGGGCTGTCGTCGGCCATGTTCACCAACAATCTCATCTCCGCGGAGACGTTTTTGAGCCACCGCGGCAGCGATTGCGGCATCGCCAATGTGAATATCGGGACGAGCGGCGCGGAAATCGGCGGCGCATTCGGCGGCGAAAAAGAAACCGGCGGCGGGCGGGAATCGGGCAGCGACGCGTGGAAGGCCTACATGCGGCGGCAGACGAACACGGTCAACTGGTCGACGCAGTTGCCGCTGGCGCAGGGAATCCGGTTCGAGTGAGCCATATTCCCCGTCTTTCCAGCCCGGACGACCTTCGCCGCCAGCACCTGCACAATTAGTGGGCGCAACCGCGCGGCGCGCGCGTTTGCCGATTAGTCGGCACTAGCAACCCGGGTGGTGGCACATTATGGTACGAATCGTCACCATCGGCCGGCTGCGAGGGCGCTGCCTGCCTGGCCCGCCGCACGCAAAAGTCTCCAACATCTATGAGATCCGATACGCACTGCCTGGGCGTGTGAGTTTTGGCCGCCGATGTGCCATTCTGGTTGGCACACGGTCCTGACACCAGGAGTTGCTGGATATACACCCGCGGGGACATCTCTTACCGCGCGGAGGGGAGAAGTGAAATGAAGCGTAGTCACGGAATGATGGCGGTGACCGCGGTAGTTTTGGCAGTTGTGGGAACCGTCTTCGTAGTCAGCAGATCCAAAACCACCGAGGCGGCTGCCCCACCGGCACCGCGCACCGTCGAAGTTGCCACCGTCGAGCAGCGCGATCTGCCGATCCAGCGGGAGTGGATCGGCGCCCTGGACGGCCTGGTCAATGCCGATATCAAGGCGCAGGTCACCGGCTATCTGCTGCGGCAGGACTATCAGGAAGGTTCCTTCGTCCGCAAAGGGCAGTTGCTCTTTGAAATCGATCCGCGGCCATTCCAAGCAGCCGTGGACCAGGCAGCCGGTCAACTGGCGCAAGCCCGCGCCCAACTGGCCGAGGCCCGGGCAGGCCTGGTGCAGGCGCAAGCCCAACTCCAGAACTCCGAGGCCAATCAGCGCCGGGCGCAACTCGACGAGGATCGCTATACTCCGCTCGCAAAACAGCAGGCAGTCACCCAGCAGGACCTGGATAACGCCAGCCAGATCAATCGGGCCAACAAAGCGCAGGTGGCCGCTTCGCAAGCTCAGATCGAGACGTCGAAAGCCTTGATTGAGGCGGCGCAGGCCGGAGTCAAGGCGGCGGAGGCAGGGCTGGAGACGGCCCAGGTCAATCTCGGCTTCACCAGGCTGACCTCTCTGATCGACGGCATCGCCGGACGGGCCACCGTACAGGTCGGCAATCTCGTCGGCCCGGCGGGCAATGCGGTAACAAGTGTGTCGACGCTCGACCCGATCAGGGCCAATTTCACCATCAGCGAGCAGGAATATCTCAGCCTGGCGCGGGCCGATGCGCTCCATAAATTGCAATTGAAGGTGATCCTGGCCGACGGAACCGAACACCCGCATCCCGGGCGATTCTCCTTCGCCGACCGGCAGGTGGATCCCAGCACCGGCGCCATCGAGATGACCGCCCTGTTTCCGAATCCAGGCAACGTCCTTCGTCCCGGCCAGTTTGCCAAGGTTCGCGCCGTGGTCGGCATGGACCAAGGGGCATTGCTCGTGCCGCAACCCGCGGTGACGGAACTTCAGGGCAGCTACCAGGTCACGGTTGTCGGGCAGGACAACCACGTGAGCGTCCGTCCGGTGAAGGCGGGACAGCGCGTGGGCACCATGTGGGTGATCGACGACGGGCTGAAGCCCGGCGAGACGGTCGTAGTGGTGGGCCAGCAGGCGCTTCGATCCGGCGCAGCAGTCGCCCCGAAACCGTTCCAGGGCAACTAGCGGGAGAGGAACCGACCGATGTCCAACTTTTTCATTCGCAGGCCTATTGTGGCCATCGTCATCGCCATTTTGACGGTGATCGTCGGCGCGATCATGATCGTGACCCTGCCGGTGGCTCAGTTTCCCAACATCGCGCCTCCGGAAATCCGCCTCCAGGCCACCTACGTCGGCGCCGACGCTCAGGCCTTGGAACAGGCGGTCGCCACCCCGATCGAGCAGCAGCTTACCGGCGTCGACAACATGAATTACATGTACTCCGTCAACGCCACCGGCTCCTCCTCCACCTGGCTGTTCGCCGATTTCGACCTGAAGACGGATCCCAATATGGACCTGATCCTGACGCAGTCGCGCGAACAGCTGGCGCAGGGCCAACTCCCGCCGGAAGTAAACAATTACGGGGTCACCATCCGCAAGTCCACCACCGCTCCGCTGATGCTGATTGCTCTGTACTCGCCGCATGGAACCCGCGACGCCACATTTCTCGCAAACTATGCCTATATCAATCTCAATGACCCCATCGGCCGCTCTTACGGCGTCGGCCAGACGCAGATTTTCGGCGCCGGGCAATATGCCATGCGGCTGTGGGTCAAGCCGGACCAACTGGCGAAATTGGGCATCACGGTTTCCGACATCCTGAACTCGATCCAGGCGCAGAACACCGTAAACCCCGCCGGGCAGGCGGGCGGCGAGCCTGCTCCCGCGAACCAGCAGTTCACTTACGCGGTTCTGGCCCAGGGAAGGCTCTCGTCGCCCGAGGAGTTCGGTAACATCATCGTTCGCGAAGCGCCCAACGGCGGAGTTGTGCGCGTGAAAGATGTCGCGCGGGTCGAATTGGGCGCACAAAGCTACAGCATCATCGGGCGCCTGAACGGCAAGCCTAGCGCCATCATCGCCGCCTACCAGTTGCCGGGATCGAACGCGGTACAGGCGGTTGAAGGTGTGCGCAA
>Ga0335073_10005609_pt1 | contig 17616 bp, 13 predicted proteins | sample Lox_Sample_22_FD_207093 | JGI IMG/M metagenome (GOLD analysis project Ga0335073, IMG submission 207093) | Soil microbial communities from Loxahatchee National Wildlife Refuge, Florida, United States - Lox_Sample_2.2 | ecosystem: Environmental > Terrestrial > Soil > Wetlands | place: USA...
GGCCTGCTCATCTCGTTCTTCCACGCCCTGGACAACGACCTGCTCATCGCCAAGCCGCTCGTGCTCGCCGCGACGGCCGGGACCGCTCGCCACTCCCTGGTCCCCGACGACCAGATGCGCCCCATGTTCGCCTACCTGCGCACGCTGTGCGCTCCGACGTCGGTGTTCGCGGCGCCCGAGGACTGGGGCGACCCGGAGCTGAACAAGCGCATCGACCGCGCCGCGCTCGAGCTCGTGCTGCTGATGGAGAGCGGCTTCGCGCGGAAGATCAAGGACGAGGCCTGGCGCAGCTACCAGCACTCCTACGGCAGCGCAGGCGGCACCGAGACCTCCATTGACCTCGACAGCGACCTGATGCGCCTCGCGACCGGTGGTTCCGCCGTATAGATCGTGCCGGTTTACGCTCCCGGGCCCTGCTTAGCCATGAGTATTGACAAAGGTTTTAACGCGGTCCTAACGTTCCGCCTAATGCCTTATCGGGAGAAACCCGGAAAGGATCGCGGGTGCCATCTCGCGCCGGAGAAGGCATCTTCCGCCATGGGAGCGTCTCCCGCGGGATCCGCTTCCAGTCGGCGCACGCGTGCGGTCGGCCGGCAGCCTGAACCCGCCCGAGAAGCGGTGCGGCCACCCATCAGAGCTAGCTAGGGGCCGCTGCCAGCGGCCGGATACCTCGAACGTCGCGAGGAGGAAAGATGACTCCGAGACGACTCAGGTGGCTGACGCTGGTTGGCGCGGCCTGCCTGCTGGCGGCTGGATGCACCGGAAATCTCTCCAGCAGCAACTCGTCATCCGGACCGGCGTTAAAGGGCGGGACCGCCACCTTCGCCCTGGCCATCGGCGAGGACTTCAGCTGGATCTTCCCGATTGAGAACCAGGCCAACAACGAGCCGTGGGATCTCAATGTCGAGGAATCGCTGTACCGGCCCCTGTACTTCGCCGGCGACGGCACCAGCCCGACGATCGACAACCAGCTCAGCCTGGCCTACCCGCCGGTCTGGTCTGATCACAACCAGACTGTGACCATCCGGCTGAAGCACTACCGGTGGTCAGACGGCCAGCCAGTGACATCGCGGGACGTGGAGTTCTTCCTCAACCTGATCCGGGCCGGCCGGTCGCAGGACGCGTGGTACGTGCCTGGCGAAATGCCGGACGACATTCGCAGCGCGAGCTACCCAAGCCCGACCGAGGTGGTTCTGCACCTGAACCGGGCCTACAGCCAGCAGTGGTTCGAGGACAACCAGCTCACCTGGATCTTCCCGCTGCCCCAGCAGGCCTGGGACAAGACCAGCCCGGCCGGCAAGATCGGCAACTACGACCTGACCGCGGCCGGGGCCCACCAGGTATGGGCCTACCTTTATGGCCAGGCCGAGAAGGTATCCACGTACACAACGAACCCGCTCTGGCAGACGGTGGACGGCCCGTGGCGGCTCACCGGGTACAACCAGGTCACATTCCAGACCACGCTGCAGCCGAACACGAAGTACAGCGGTCCGGTTCGTGCGCGCCTGGCCAAGGTCGTGATCGAAAGCGAGCCAGATGAGACCGCAGAGGTGGACGCGCTGCGGGCCGGGATACTGGACTACGGTTACCTGCCGCTCGACGACTACGGGCTGAAGGGCTACCTGCAGAGCCACGGGTTCGTGATCGCGCCATGGGCGCCGGAGTACTCGCAGTGGGCGGAGCTTGGCTATACCAGCCCGACGTACGGTCCGCTCGTCCGCCAGCTCTACATGCGCCAGGCGCTGCAGCATCTGGTGAACCAGCCGCTCTACCTGGGCACGCTCTTCCATGGGTACGGCCAGTACACCTACGGGCCGGTGCCGAACCTGCCCGGCTCGGCATACGTCAGCGCGGAGGAGAAGACGGATCCGGATCCGTACTCGGTGACCGGGGCGCGCAGCCTGCTTCAGGCGCACGGCTGGTCCCCAGGGCCGGGCGGCTATCTGGTGTGCAGTCACCCGGGCACGGGCAGCCACGACTGCGGCGCGGGCATCGCCGCGGGCCGCGTGCTGAACTTCAAGCTGATGTACTCGACCGGTGAGCCCAGCCTGGAGGCGGAGGTAGAGGCGTACCAGACCGCGGCCAAGAGCGCGGGCGTGCAGATCACCCTGGACCCGCAGACGGAGACCACGATGTTCTCCATTGGCGGGACCTGCCCGCCGGGCCCGTGCGACTACGGAATCCTGATCTACGCGGACTGGATGTGGAACTACGGCCAGGGCGACGTCTACCCATCGTCCGACGGAATCTTCCAGACCGGCGCCGACTACTGGGCCGGCGGGTACTCCTCGCCACAGGCCGACAAGCTCATCGTCGCAACCACCGTCAACACGGGCCTGAGTAACCTGTATGCCGAGGAGAACTACCTGTCCCGGAACATCGCCGCGCTGTGGTTCCCAACGGTCGACAACCAGATCTCGGTGGTGAAGGACACCCTGCACGGCTGGCAGCCCCAGCAGGTGTTCGCCAACGAGATGCCAGAGAACTGGTACTTCACCAAGTGACCGGCCCGTTGCCGGCGTCGGCGCGGCGGCCGGGACTCGCGAGCAGGGCGCGATGATCAGTTACCTGGCCCGCCGGCTCCTGCAGGCCGTGCTGGTCATGCTGATCGTGTCCGTGATCGTGTTCATCATCCTGCACGCGCTGCCCGGCGGGCTGGTCCGCGCGCAGCTGGGACCGCGTGCCTCGGCCTACTCGGTGCACCAGCTGGAAGTGACCGAAGGCCTGCTCAATCCGCTGCCGGTGCAGTACGGCATCTGGCTGCTGCACCTGCTCGAGGGCAACTTCGGCTTTTCCTACAAGCTAAACCAGCCCGTCGCCGGGCTGCTCGCCAACTACCTGCCGCGCACCCTGCTGCTCGTCGGCATCTCGTCGGTGCTCACCGTCGCGATCGGCGTGCCGATGGGGCTATGGCAGGGCTACCGGCGGAACAAGCCCGACGACCACGCGCTGAGCGCGTCCATGCTGATCCTCTACGCGATGCCGGACTTCCTGCTCGGCGTGATCCTCATCATCCTGCTGAGCCTTGATCTGCCCGTCTTCCCGTCCACCGCGACCGCGTTCGGCAGCAGCCTGTCGGCCGACGTCGAGGTGCTCGTGCTCCCGGTCGCCGCCCTGACGCTCGGCAACGTGAGCTACTACAGCCGGTACATGCGTGCATCGGTGATCGACAACCTGCTCGAGGACTACGTCCGCACCGCCCGCGCCAAAGGCAACTCCCGGCGCCGGGTGGTGGTCAGGCACGTGATGCGTAACTCACTCAGCAGCACGATAACCAACATCGGCCTCACGCTGCCGTTCGTGTTCTCGGGCGCGCTGATCATCGAGGAGCTGTTCAATTTCCCCGGCATCGGCCTGCTCTTCTGGGACGCGTCACAATCCCGTGACTACCCTGTCCTGCTCGGCGTCGTGCTGGTGGTGACCGCGTCGGTCGTGGCGGGCTCGTTGCTCGCCGACATCGGCTACGCGATCATAGATCCGCGAGTCCGGTATGCCTGAACTGCCGACCGGAACCCTCCCGCCGACGACCGGGGCGGAGCCGGAGCCGCCGGCTGGGGTGTCGGCCAGGTCCCGTAGTCACCTGGGCCGCCTGCTGATCAGCGCCGGGGAGCACAAGCTCGCAGCGGCAGGCCTGGTTACGGCCATCGGCCTGACGCTGTTCTCCTTCATCGGCCCGCTCATGTATCACGCCAACGAAACGGCCACCAACCTTGTGCTGGCCAACCTGCCACCGTCGGCCGCCCACCCGCTGGGCACCACCCCGGAGGGCAGGGACGAACTTGGCCAGCTGATGGTCGGCGGGCAGAGCACGCTCGTGGTCGGCTTCGCCGTGGCCATCCTGGGCACCGCGTTTGGCATGATCTGGGGCGCGCTCGCGGGCTACGTCGGCGGGTTCATCGACGCGGCGCTGATGCGTATCGTGGACGCCCTGCTCGCCATCCCGTTCCTCTTCTTCATCGTGCTGCTGGCCTCGATCACCGAGCCGAACCTGATCATCATCATCCTGGCGATCACGGCGGCTAGCTGGCAGTCCACGGCGCGCCTGGTCCGCGGTGAGGTCCTCAGCCTGCGCACCCGCAGCTACGTGGAAGTCAGCCAGCACCTCGGCGCCCCGCACCGTTACGTGATCGTCCGTCATCTCGTGCCCAACGTGGTCGGCACTGTGGTCGTCACCGCCACGCTGAGCATGGCGGACGCGATCCTCAGCTACGCCGCCGTGGCGTTCCTCGGCCTGAGTGTGCCGCCGCCGGCCACCAGCTGGGGCGATCTGCTCACCACCGGCATCAACAACCTGTTCGACGGCTACTGGTGGCAGCTGTGGCCTCCGGCCATCGCGATCGTGCTCATCGTGCTCGCGGTCAACCTGCTCGGCGACGGCATTCACGACATGACGGAGCATCGGCACGAAGTTCGCTCAGGCTGAACGCGGATCCCGGATGATGACTCAGCTGGCCGGAACCAGGGCGGAGGCCAAGGCGGCCTCGATGACCTGAGCGCAGACGTGCGCGACCTCGTCGGGCGCGCGGCCGAGATCCCCGGCCAGCGACTGGGTGGTGAAGCCGGACAGCTGTACCGCGACGGCGTCGACCAGCCACTGCGGTGGCAGGCCATGGCCGCCGCGGGCCTGCCACATCAGCCCGGTCACGCTGGCCGCGAACCGGTTGCGGCTGTCGCGGCACTCCGCGGCGACCGCCGCGAGGTCCGGCGACAGGTCGGCCACCCGCACGCCCACGAGGTCCCAGAAGACCCGGCCGTTGCGGGCATTCAGCCGGTGTGTGACCTCGAGCAGCTCCGCCAGCCACCCTCGCAGGTCGTCGCCGTCGGGCGGAGCCGGGATCTGCTCGGCGTAGCGGCGGACGCCGGCCCTGATCACGGCGGCGAATAGCGCGTCCCTGGTTGCGAAGTGGCGGAACACCGTGCGCCGGCTGACGCCCGCCGCCTCGGCCACGTCGTCAACGGTCGCAGCCAGGCCCCGCGCCGCCAGCGCAGCCCCGGCGGCGCGCAGGATCCGCGCCTGGGCAAGCTCGCGCTGCTCGTCGGCGAGCGACGGGGCGGTGATCGTGCCCTGAGCCACACGCCGAGAGTAACAGCGCGACGTTGCGCGTGTCACACCTGAATGCCAGGATGACACTGTCTGGTGGCGCCGTCTCGCCTGAGGAGACGGGCGCGTTCGACGGAGGCGGCGATGGCGACGACCGAGAGCCCGGCCCGGCCCGGCGGCATCGACAAGGAGTCGCTGCGCCGCAAGTACGCCGAGGAGCGCGACAAGCGACTCCGGCCCGACGGCAACGACCAGTACCTCCGCCTCGCCGGTGAGTTCGGGCACTACCTCGACGATCCGTACACCCCGTTGACCGAGCGCCCGGCGCTGACCGACCACCGGACCGTTGTGTGCGTCGGTGGCGGATTCGCGGGCCTGGTCGTCGCGGCCCGGCTGCGGGAAGCCGGCGTCGACGTCCGCATCATCGAGAAAGGCGGCGGCTTCGGCGGCACCTGGTACTGGAACCGCTACCCCGGCGCGCAGTGCGACACGGCCTCGATGGTGTACATGCCGCTGCTCGAAGAGACCGGGCACATGCCGACCGAGAAGTACGTGCGCGGCCCGGAGATCCTCGCGCACTGCCAGCGCATTGCCCAGCGATTCGGGCTCTACGACGACGCCCTCTTCCACACCGAGGTCTCTGCGCTGATCTGGAACGAGGAAGAGGCGCGCTGGGTCATCGAGACGAGCCGCGGCGACCGGCTGACCGCCCAGTTTGTGGTCCTGGGCACCGGCCCGCTGAGCGTGCCCAAGCTGCCCGGCATCCCGGGGATCGGCTCGTTTCGCGGCCACTCGTTCCACACCAGCCGGTGGGACTACGGCTACACCGGCGGCGACTCCGGCGGCGCGCCGATGCAGAAACTCGCCGACAAGAGGGTGGGCATCATCGGCACCGGGGCGACCGCCGTCCAGTGCGTGCCGCACCTGGCCAGGGACTGCCGGGAGCTGTATGTGTTCCAGCGCACCCCGTCCTCGGTTGACGTGCGCAACAACCACCCCATCGACCCGCACTGGTTCGCCGAGGTCGCAACGCCAGGCTGGCAACAGCGCTGGCTGGAGAACTTCACCGCCAACCAGTCTGGCGGGAACGCCGACGAAGACCTGGTGCGGGACGGCTGGACCGACATCGCGCGCCGGGTACGGGAGAGGATCGCCGGGCTGCCGGCGGACAACCGCGACCTGGCCGCCGTGCTCGCCGCCTTCGAGGACTCCGACTTCGAGAAGATGGAGGAGATCCGTGCCCGCGCCGACGCTGTCGTGCGGGACCGCGATACCGCGCAGAAGCTCAAGGCCTGGTATCGCCAGCTGTGCAAGCGGCCGTGCTTCCACGACGAGTACCTGCAGGCCTTCAACAACCCGGCTACGCATCTCGTCGACACCAGCGGCAAGGGCGTGCAGGAGATCACCGCGACCGGCGTGGTCGCGGCCGGTCGGCATTACGACCTGGACTGCATCATCTACGCGTCCGGCTTCGAGGTCGGCACTCCCTACGAACGGCGGGCCGGATTCGAGGCCACCGGCCGCGGCGGCGGCGCGCTGTCGGGGTACTGGGCCAAGGGCATGCGGACGCTGCACGGAATCCACGTCCGAGGGTTCCCGAACCTGCTGTTCGTGCAGCCGACGCAGGGCGCGAACCTGATCTCCAATGTGCCGCACAACATCGTCGACTCGGCCGAGACCATCGCGCTGACCGTCCGTTACTCCCTGGACAACGGCTTCGCCGTGGTCGAGCCCTCGCAGCAGGCCGAGGACGCGTGGGTCGACCTGCTGCAGACCGGGCCGGCCAGCATGATCGGCGGTCCCGACTGCACCCCGGGTTACTACAACAACGAGGGCCAGGACGCGGGCTTCTTTCTCGGCCGCGGTTACCCCTATGGCCCCAGCGCCTACTTCTCCTATATCGACAAGTGGCGGGCGTCGGGAACGTTCGATGGGCTGGAGTTCCACTAAAATAGTACATGAGTCACGAACCACCCAATATGCAGATAGGGGCACTGGGCGGGGTAATACGCTATGGTTCATCCGTGAGCAGCGGCGCCGGTTCAGCTGGCAGCGATCAAGCCGAGTCGCAGTCGGCAAGTGTCCGGCCCCGGATTCCATTCAACTTGATACCCGATATAACTCGTCGCCTGAGCAGGTCGGCCACTATTGCTTTGCTGGCCTCGCCTGTCGGGCTGATCTTTATTGCGGTTACCCGGCTGCTTCTGATTTCTAACTACAATATTTCAACCGCCCTGGCGGTGGCTTCTTCCGGGGGATATGTTAACACGCTGCTCGGGAGTGTTCTCCCCGTGATTCCTGTACTGCTGCCGTATTTGACGCTGGTTTTGCTGCTTTTCAACCGGACAATATTGGGGACGCTGTCCCTGATCGCTACTGCCATCATAACGCCAACTGCATTGAGTGGTAAGACATTAGCATTGCGTCAGTTTGCAGTTGATGGGGGCCTTTTTATTGCAGCTGCTGTGTTCGTCATAGGTCTAATGCTGGCCATAGCTTTGCTGCTGGCCGTTGTGGGGATCATCCGTAAATTCGGTGGCGGTGCAGCTATGCTTCCGGTTCTGGCCATTGTTGTAGCTGCCAGGACCTTGCCGAGGTCAATTGCGATTTTTGCATGCATACTGCTGATGCCCACAGTATTCGCGCTGTATCCGCTGCCGAGCAAGAACAGCTACTATTCAGAACTTGTCAGGCAGCCGTGGTTGCCAGATGAGCTGATAACTCTGGCATCAGGGCGCACTATTGACGGTTACGTAGTCTCCGAAGACCAGGATTGGGTGACCATCCTAAGTGATCAGGACAGGCGCATCTACTACTATCCTCCGGCTCAGATCAAGCAACGGCAGGTCTGTCAGCATCCTGGCGATCTCGTTTCCGCGCCGCTCATTTCACTGATTTCAGCCGGTGCGGTAGCTCAATCCCGGCTGCCGCAATGCTAGTCAGTTAGGAAGCCGAATGGCTATCATAAACCGTGGATCGCTGAGGTATGGGGCCGTCGACAGGTACATACTTCCGCACGAGCGAAAAGTTCTGGACTTTCGCCAGCATCCCGCCGTCCTGCTTCAGCCTGCAGCAACCGCCCTCGGAAGCATCGTGGCTGCTGCCATCGTCTCGATCGGGACCTCTAACGAAAAAGGCGCGAAAGCTGTAGTCTGGATCCTTGCAGTTTTTCTTGCATGCCGGGCTGTTTATCTATTCCTCGTTTGGCTCGTGCAGTTCTGGGCAATTACTAACGCACGGCTTCTTACGGTGTCCGGGTTGTTCGCCAGGGCAGTTACGAGCTATGATTTAAAAGACTTGCGGTATTGCGATTTTGAGCGCACCTTCGGCGGGCGCCTGCTCGGGTACGGCACCATTGTCTTTAATGCCGGTAAGCTCAACCGCACGCTCATCGACTACCTGCCCTATCCTGAGCAGATTTATCTGCGGATATACGGGATTGTATCGCCAGAACTCGCGTATGGCAGCTCTGATGAGGATGACAACGATGCCGGTTATGAGCTAAGGCCGCCTGACGTTGATCAGCCGGATCCCGGCTAGCCCTCCGGCGACCGCCGACCGCACCGAGGGCCGGGTCTGCAGCCGCCAGTCGACACCGAGCTTGAAGTAGTTGAACCAGATGAAGCCGAGCACATCGGGGGACTGCCGGACGCCGCTGACGAGGGCCTGCGCGGCCGCTACCTCGTCCGGGCCGGTCTCCACCGAGGTCTCGGCAATCAGGAACGGCTTGCTGGTGAACCCCCTGATCTCCTGCATCGTCGGGCCGTACAGGCCGTCGAACGTGTCCGGGCCGGTGGTGCTGAAGTAGCCGGTGATCCCGACCCAGGTGACGTACGCGTCGCCCGGATAGTAGTCGGCGAGGTCCAGCTGCGGTTCCGCGTCGATGACGTTAGGGTTCCAGATCCAGATCACGTTGCGCGCGTCCGCCTTGGCGAAGAGGCGGTGGATCAGCCGCCAGGCGGTCACGAAGTCATCGGAGGTGGTGCCGGTGGTGCCCCACGGGTACCAGTTGCCGTTGAACTCGTGCCCGAAGCTGATCGCGACCGGCTGGTTCAGCGCCCGCACCTGCCGCGCGACCTGGGTGATGTAGGCGTCGCTGCGGCCAGCGGCGATCGACGCGACGCTGGTGTTGTAGGGCTCCCACACCATGTAGTACAGCGCCCCGTACGACCAGGCGTTCGCTGCTGCCTGGGTGTCCATCGGCTTGTTCCAGGCCATGTACTCGCCGATCAGGTTCGGGTGGGCACCCGCGCTGGCCGCGAACGTCTGCACCGGCCCGAGCGCGTCCGGTGCGCCCGGTGCCTGCACGCCAAGGAACTTCCCGCTGGCGGGGTCGAGCAGTTTGGACACGTTGTAGGGCTTGGCCGGCGACGTGGAACCCGGCGACTCGGCGCCGGGCACGCCGTACAAGGCCGACGACCCGCAGGCCGCCAGCGCGCCAGCGAGCACAAGGCTGCCGATGATCCTCAGCTTCGGCAGCAGACGCATCATGGCTCCTCGATACCCACCCGCAGTAGCGTACAGCCGGAGTCTGGACATCCTGAGCGTGGCGGATCCCGCCGCACGCTCACCGATGTAAGGAGAGCCGAGATGAAGTACATCGCCCTGGAGGAGGCCTTCTCCATCCCGGACCTGGACCGGCAGCCCTTCGCCCGGTCTGACTCCCGGCGGGTCCGGCGCCTGGTCGAGGACTGGTCCCGCAAGCTCCCCGACTTCACCGAGTTCCGGCTGCCGGAGATGGATGCGGCGGGCATCGATATCCAGGTGCTCTCGCTCACCATCCCGGGTCTGCAAGCCGATATCGACCCCGCGGCAGCGCGGGACGAGGCCACGTTGGCCAACGATTATCTGGCCCGGGTTGTGACCGAGCATCCGGACCGGTTCCGCGGTTTCGCCGCGCTCCCGATGCAGGACCCGGCGGCCGCCGTCGCGGAGCTTGAACGGGCTGTCCGCCAGCTGAACATGTGCGGCGCGCTGGTCAACGACCACCTGCAAGGCCACTACCTCGACGAGCCGCGCTACGACGAGCTCTGGTCCGCGCTGGAAGAGCTGGCCGTGCCGCTCTACCTGCACCCCGGCGCCCCGCCCGCCGACCACTGGAAGGTGCTCGACGGCCGGCCCGAGCTCTACGGCTCGACCTGGAGCTGGGCCGCCGAGACCGGCGGGCACGCGCTGCGCGTCATCTTCGGCGGGGTCTTCGACCGGCATCCGGAGGCCACGCTGATCCTGGGCCACATGGGCGAGTTCCTGCCGTTCATGCGCAGCCGGCTGGACTCGCGTTACCTGACCCTCGACCCGGAGTCCCCGCTGCGGCGCATGCCGTCGGCTTACATCGGATCCAACCTGGTGATCACCACCAGCGGCGTGTTCTCGCCCGCGGCGCTGACCGGCGCGGTGCTGGAGATCGGCGCCGACGCCATCATGTTCTCCGTCGACTACCCGTACGAGTCCAGCCACGACGCTGTCGCCGGGTTCGAGCGGACCACGCTCAGCGACACCGACCGGCACAAGATCGCGCACGGCAACGCCGAGCGCATCCTCAAGCTATGACCGGCATGCGATCGTGGCGGATCCGGGCCCGGGTGATGTTGGCCTGGTGCCGGGCGAGCGCGGCCTCGTACGTTGTCGCCGGGTCGAGCAGGAACGCCGCGCCCGCGAGCAGGTCGGGGATGCGCGCCAGCAGCCGCTCGTGGCGCATGTCGGGGATCGTCGGCCCGTCGTAGTCGTAGTCGTACGCGCCGACGTAGGGATACTCGGGGTTGTCCGGCAGCACGGAGTAGAACGGCACGCCGTTGAAGAAGGACTCCGGCCAGTTGCCGCCCGAAACCGTGAGCCACGGGGTTCCGACGCAGGACGCCAGGAACGAGAAGCCGCTGTGCGGCGAGACCAGGAGGTCACAGGTTTCCAGCAGCGCGGCCTGGTGCCACAGGCCGACGTCGTAGCAGTCCACGAGATCGTCGCCGGAGGCCAGGATCCGCGTGAGGCCATCGTCGAGATACCTGGTCGTGGTCAGATGCCGGTGCCGGCCACCGCCGCGCGTTCCGGTCAGATAGAAGCGGGCGGCCGGGAACCGCTCGCGCAGCGCCCCGATGATGGCGATCCAGCTCTCGGCACCGGGGTACTGGGCCGCCGGCCCCGAGCCGGCCGGCAGGATGCAGATCTTCGTCCCGCCGTGGGCGTAGCGTGCCGCAAAGGCGCGGCTCCCGGCCGGCACCTCGAGCGTCGCGTTCGCGTCGGCGTCGTAACCGAGTCCGCTGGGGAGCGCCATCTGCGGAAACAGAACCCCCCGGCCCTTCCGGGCGGTGAGCTCGGAGCCGGCCCTGGCGTAGTAGGCGATTGTCGCTTCCTCCTCCCAGCCCCTCTGCGGCGGCTGGTACCCATCGGGGCGGACGAGCAGGCCGGGGCTTTCGTCTTCGAGCACCATGAGGTTGTTGTCGACGATGTAGTCCCACTCGCGGGGCATCTCGGGAACCGACAGATCGCAGGATCCCGGGTCGGCGACCGGGATGCGGTAGACCCCCGCGATCCACGGCGCTCCCGCGCACAGCTCCCACGGCGCGCCGTCGGAAAGGGCGACGTGGACCTCGCTGCCCGGGTTGGCGTCGTGGAACCCCCTGGCGTAGCGGATGGCCTCGACGACGTGGCCGACCGGCGAGTAATAGACGTGGTTCACCAGAATGCTGGCCATGCTGAAGTACAAGCCGGAGCCGCTACCACGCGCAACAGCAAATCAGTCGCGCGGCCCCGGCGCTTGCCGACTTCTCACGTGTTCCAGTCATAATCGCGGGTGATATGCCCGGAATACGCCTACCGAACCCGTGATATGAGCGGGCGATGCCAATCCGGACAGGAGGGGGAGATGACTATGCACGCCCGAAACTGGGATTCGGTCCGGACTAGGCCCTAATCGCCGTGGCTGAGGCGGGCGAGCGTGAGGCAGTGCCGGAACGGTGGAATGCCGTCGGGGCCGGATCCAACATGTGGATGGACATGTCGCTGGACCCGAGGTTCACCGGCTGGGTCCAGCCACAGGGCGAGCGGGCGACGCTGCTCGCTTTCCTCGGTACTGGTCCACATGATTGAGGAGTACGCGCGCCACTGCGGCCACGCCGACCTGCTGCGGGAGCGGATCGACGGCCGCGTCGGTCAGTGACCGCAACGGCTTATGGCGCGTCGTCGCCGGCCAGCTTGTCCGGGCTCACGAGCCAGGGGCGGAGTTCGTAGGCGCTGCCGGGGCGGGGGTGGCTGCCGCCTTCGGCCATCCGGCGGCGGTAGCTGTGGACCGGCGTGCTGGCCGGGTCCACCCGGACCTCCACCACGGCCGGGCCGTCGGCCGCGAATGCGGCGTCGAACGCGCCGCCGAGTTCCGCCGGCTCCTCGACCGTGATGCCCTCGCAGCCCAGCGCCCGCGCAGCGCCGGCGAAGCTCGGCCGGACCCGGCTGCTTTCCAGGTCGACCGACTGGTGCAGGCCGTCGAAGAAAAACCGCTCCCACATGGACAGCCAGCCGAGCGTCCCGTTGTTGAGCACGACGTGCACCGAGTTCGTGCCGATCTGCGCGTGCGTCGCCAGCTCCCCGATCGCGTACGAGAACGCGCCGTCACCGCTCACCGTCACGATCCGGTCGCCCGGGCGTGCGGCCGCGGCTCCGATGGCTGCCGGAACGGAGTATCCCAAGCCGCCCTGGCCACGCGCGAACAGGAAGTCGCGGCCGGCCCGCTGCGCGGGGATGTGCGACGCCACCCAGCCAGCGGAGAAGCTCGCGTCGCCGATGACCACGTCGCCCGGCCGGAGCCTGGCCGCCAGTTCGCGCATGACGCGCTGCGGCCGGACCGGGACCGCGTCCGACGCCTCCTCGCCAGCCCGGTCCAGCCGGGCCTGCTCGATCACCCGCGCTGCCTCAGCCGCCCAGTCGCCCGGTGGCGCGGCGGCGTCGCGTTCCAGGATCTCGGCCAGAGCGGACAGCGCGGCCCCGGCGTCGCCCTGCAGCGCGACCGTGGGCCGGAACGTCCGGCCAAGCTCGGCCGGGTCGGCGTCGATGTGGATCGTGGCCTGGCCGGGCGCTGGCAGAGTCCAGTTGTGGCTGGTGTTCTGGCCGAGCTTGCAGCCGCACCACAGCGTCAGGTCCGCCCGCCGGGCGAGTTCGAGGCTCGCCAGGCTGCCAAGCGGGTTGAGCACGCCCGCGGCGCAGGGCTCCGTCTCCGCGACCGCGCCCTTGCCGGAGAAGCTCGTCACCACCACGGCACCGGTGATCACGGCCAGCCGGGTGAGCTGCTCGGCGGCTCCCGATGCGTGCACGCCGCCGCCCGCGACGATAACCGGCCGACGGGCCGCGCGCAGCAGCGCGGCGGCGTCGGCCAGGCTGCCCGCTTCGGGTACCGGGCGGAACGCGGGGGAGTGGCGGTAGCGGTCGTCGGTCTGCAGCTCGGCGTCGCGCGGCTGCCACTCCGCGTCCAGCACGTCGTGCGGGATCACCAGGGCGACCGGGCCGGGGCGGCCGCTGGTCGCAATCCGGAACGCCGCCCGGACCAGCTGCGGCAGGGCCGCGGGGCTGGGGACCTCCAGCGTTGACTTCGTGATCGCCGACAGCAGCGCGATCTGCCCGAACCCCTGCGACGCCACGCCCTTCTCCCGGTACGGCGCCCAGTCTCTGGGCAGCTCGCCGACGAGCGCGATCACCGGCACCGAGGCGTTGTAGCTTTCGACCAGGCCGTCGGTGAGCTTCGTCGTGCCGGGGCCGACCGTGACGTCGCAGACGCCGGGCCGGCCGGTCAGCCGGGCAAAGGCGTCGGCGGCGTAAGCGGCCGAGCGCTCGTCACGGACCAGGGTGTGGCTGACCCGGCCGGAACGCCGGGCGACCCCGTCGTACAGCGCCGCGGTCTGCCCGCCGGGCTGGCCGAAGATATCCGTGACGCCGTAGCGAGCGAGCAGCTCCACGAGCAGGTCACCAACGTGCGGCATCGGGGTTCCTCCGTCATGAGTGCTGGCTAATGGTTCGTGGACGGCAGGCGCGGCATCGAGGCCGCCGCCGCGCGGAAGGCTTCGAAGCGGTCCGTGAACGCGGCGGCGCGCTCGGCGTCGGGCTCGTGGCGGCGCGTGATGGCCACCCGCTGCGCCGCCTCGGCCAGGGACCCGTAGGTCCCGATGCCGAGCCCGGCCAGCAGCGCGGCGCCCAGCGTCCCGGGCTCGGAGTGCTCCGGCACCTCGACCGGAATCCCGAGCAGGTCGGCCTTGAGCTGCATCCACCAGCCGGACTTCGCGCCGCCGCCGGCCGCGCGGCACAGATGGACCGGCGTGGCCGCGTCCCGCATCGCGGCGATCGCGAGCCGCAGGTCGCAGGCGACGCCCTCCATCGTCGCTCGCACCAGATCGAGCGGCGCGGTCGCCAGCGTCAGCCCCAGCACCGCGCCGCGCCGTGCCTCCGGCGTCGGCCATGGCGGGCCCGCCCCCGACAGATGCGGGACAACCAGCACGTCGGCCGGCTCGGTCCCGGCCTTTTGCAGGCTCGCCTCGAGATCTTCCAGAGGCACGCCAACGAAACCCAGGGCCCAGTCCAGGGCACTCGTCCCGTTCGGGCTCTTCGACCAGACGCCGACTCCCGGCGTGCTCGGATGCGGCGTGACCGCGAGGCCGGCCGCGGCGGCCGCGCCCAGCGCCGGGCGCTCCGCGGGGACGACGACGGATTCCCACGTCCCCGACGACAGCAGCGCCACCCCTGGTTCCACGGCACCACTGCCCACCGCCGCGCAGCAGGCATCCCAGCTCCCCACCACGAATGCGCAGTCAGCGGGCAGGCCCAGGTGGCTGGCGGCGTCTGGGTGCACGTTCTCGATGGCCGTTCCCCACCCAGCGACCTCCGGGAGCAGGCGCCCGTCCAGGCCGAGCGCGTCCAGCCGCTCGTCTGACCAGCACCGTTTCTCGAGATCGAACAGGAAGAAGCCGGAAGCGAGCGCTGGGTCGACGACCGGCCGCCCTATCAGCTTGAGCGACGCCAGCTCGTGCCAGCCGAGGAACCACCGCGCCTCAGCCAGCGTGTCCGGGGCGGTTTCCCGCCACCACAGCAGCCGGCTCGCGGGGTCCATGTGATCGGGGACGTGGCCACATGCGCGGAGCCACCCCTCGGGCGGCCACGGCAGCAGGTCGGTGACCGCGACCCGGGGGCTGCGCGCATCCGCCGTGCGCAGGCACGGCCCGAGCGCCGAGCCGTCCGCCCTGGCCGGGAACGACTCACGGCCGGACGCGGACACAGCGAGGGCCCGGGGCGGATCCCGCCGGACCGGGGAGGCGGACGTGACCTGGCGGATGACACGGACGGCCGCGCGCCACACCTCGTCGCCGTCCACCTGCCAGTGGCCGGGCTGGGCACGCTGAGGGGGCGGCGTCTCCTGCGCCCGGGCCAGCTCGCGGCCCGCCTCGTCGTACGCCGCCGCCTTGACCGCGGTGGATCCCACGTCGAGCCCCAGCACGCTCACAGGCAGAGTCTAAAGCCCGGGTATTGACCTGGCTAGACAAATCTGCATACAGTCAGCGCTAACCTTCCACGCAGCGACGCGCTGGATCGATCGTCAGTGGCCGCTCTAGGAGGCACTTTGTGCCTGTAATTGGCGATACTCCGCCCACCACAGCCGTCAGGTCGACGCTGACTGGCGAGTGATCTGGATACAGTTTCGAGCCGCGCCCGCGGAGGGAGACCAGATGTCGACTCCAGATGACCAGCAGGGTCTGGACAACTTCGTCGAAACAGAAGGCAAGGTCTGGGTCGCCGAGACCGACCTCAAACCCGGGGCCGTGCGGCTCCCCGGCGCGATCATGCAGAACGTGACGCACATCGCCCCCGCGATCGCGGCGTTCTTCTTCACCCAGACCATCGTCGGCTTCTCTGGCGCCCACGCCCCGCTCGCGTACCTGATCGGGTTCGTGGTGGTGCTGGCGCTCGGCATGTGCCTGGTGCAGCTGGCCAAGAGGTTCCCGTCGGCCGGCGGCTACTACACGTACGTGAGCCGCACGCTCGGCCCCCGGCTCGGCTTCCTGACCGGCTGGCTGTACGCGCTGTACTCGCCGATCGTGGCCGGCCCGGCCCTCGCGTACCTCGGCCTGATCTTCCAGGGCGAGTTCCAGAGCTACTACCACGTGACCTGGTTCCACTGGTGGTACCTCGTGATCATCGGCCTGCCGCTGATTGCGCTGGTCGGGTATCTCGGCATCGCTCCCTCGGTCCGCACGATCGTGATCGTCGGCGCGTTGGAGTTCCTCATCGTCCTGCTCCTGGGCCTGTGGGGGCTCGCCGACCCGGGGCAGGGAGGCTTCACGTTCCAGTCGTTCAGCTACGGCTTCAACCCGGGATCGATCGGCACCTCGAGCGGGTTCGCGCTGGCGATCGTGTTCACCGTGCAGGGCCTTACCGGCTGGGAGGCTGCGGTACCGCTGGCGGAGGAGACCGAGAACCCCCGGCGCAACGTGCCGCGGGCGACGATGGCATCGATCGCCATCATCGGCATCATGCTGGTCATCGTGATCTGGGGCCAGGTCATCGGGTGGGGCGACACCAACCTCGGCAAGCTGATCACATCGCCCGAGCTGCCGGCGCTGGTGATCGCACACCGGGTCTGGGGCAGCGTGTGGTGGCTGGCGCTGCTCGCGATGTTCACGTCGGTGTTCGGTGCCAGCATCGCCTGCCAGAACGTGGCAACCCGCATGTGGTACGGCATGGGGCGAAGTGGCGTGCTGCCGTCCGCGTTCGGCGAGGTCCATCCGGTCCGCAAGACGCCGACGCTCGCCGTCACGGTCCAGCTGGTTCTGTCGGTGCTGCTGGCGCTGGGCGCCTGGTGGCTCGGCCCGCAGGAGATGTTCATCCTGGTGCTCGGCTTCGTCCTGGTTATCGCCGTGATCTTCATCTACATCGCCGCTAACGTGGGCGTCGTCGTCTACTACTGGCGGGAGCAGCGGGCGCACTTCAACTGGATCCTGCACTTCATCTTCCCGGTGGGCACCAGCGTGGTGCTCCTCTACTCGCTTTACAAATCATTCAGCCCGTTCCCGGCTCACCCCTATAACTGGTCGCCGGTTATCGTCGCCGTCTGGCTGATCGTCGGCATCGGTATATTGGCCGCGCTGAAGCTGCGCGGCAACGAGGGCTGGCTGGCGAAGGCCAGCGCGATCGTCGAAGAGCGCCCCGAAACAACCGAGGAAGAAAAACACCGCCCCGCCGTCTGGGAGTGACCGCGGCTTCCGGCCCGCCCGCAGGTTCGAAGGAGACAACGAGCATGAACGATCAGGCGGCGTCGGTGCCGCGGCCGGAGGCCGAGCCGGTCCGGTCGTACCGGACGGCCTTCCGCCAGGACGAGGATCCCCTGTCCGAGGGCGGGATCTGGGTCAACGGCCGCACCGACGGCATCGACTGGGTGGACATTATCTCGGCGAACGGGGTCGCCTACGGCGGGCTGAGCCGGATGGCCGTGGCCGAGCAGCGGGCGCAGCAGGGCAACCTCGACCCCGGAACCTCGGCCGACGCGGCGCCGGTGGGCGACTACGACGACCCGACGGCGGTGCTCGGCGGCGTGTGGGGGCGCAACCAGC
>Ga0335073_10005611_pt1 | contig 17609 bp, 16 predicted proteins | sample Lox_Sample_22_FD_207093 | JGI IMG/M metagenome (GOLD analysis project Ga0335073, IMG submission 207093) | Soil microbial communities from Loxahatchee National Wildlife Refuge, Florida, United States - Lox_Sample_2.2 | ecosystem: Environmental > Terrestrial > Soil > Wetlands | place: USA...
GACCGCCCCGCCCTGGAAGGTCACGTCGCGGTAGGCATCCGCCATCGGGATGTCCGCCCAGACCGCCTGCACCGCGCGGGGCTTGCCCTCCGCCACGCGTGCCGCGTCTGCCTCAGCGATCAGCAGCGAGGTGATGCCCATGTAGGACTCGCCCGTCGTAGCCACGCTGCCGCTGGACCACTGCTGCGCCTGGATCCAGTCGAGCACTTCCTTGTAGTCGTCTTGCGTGCGCTGACCCCACGATTCCCACTTGCCGCCGCTCGCGCCCGTGCCGCGATCGTCGATCACCATCACCGCGAAGCCCTTTTCCGTCAGCGACGGTTCGTCGCCCGCGATGCCCTGAAAGCCGCCTTCGCAGTTCTGTCCCGTCGGGTTGCCCGCGTCCTTGTTGTAACCCGTCGCCGTGAGCACCGTCGGGTAGTGCCCGGTGCTCGCCGGGAGGTACACGTTCGCGCGCAGCACCGTCCCGTCGCTCATCGGAATCGGCATGTTGCACATGCTCACCGCCGCGCTCGCGCTGCCCGCGCCCAGCGTCGCCGCGAGCAGTAGCGCGAAGGTCATCGCGCTTGCTCCGATCCACCTGCGTCCCATCCAACTGCGTCCCGTGTGCACGATCGCTCGTGCGACGACCTTCCGGCCCACCGCTCGTCCGCTCAAGGCTGCTCCCCTTTTGCCCGCTGGCTCTACCCGCTACCTGCGGGCGGTTCTCTACCCGAGAGGGACGATCGGCAAACGCAAGCGGCAACGCGCAAGCGAGCCACGGCCCGCCGGCTTGCCGCCGGCGGGCCGTGCTCGCGAAGTCACCCGACCGACCGGCCCTTACTGCTGCTGGTCGATTTCGTAGGTGATGTTGTCGCCGTGCTGCTGGGTGTAGAAGATGTGCAGACCCGACTGCGGTGCAGTCGCGCCCAGCAATCCCCTCGTGGTGGCCACGCCGTTGGAGACGATCACACCGGTGACCTCGTTGTCACCGTCATTCTGGTAGGACGACGGCGAGGTACTGCCGGTGTTCGAGTCCGGCGTGATGTGCTGTGTATCCGCCGTCGCCGACGGGTCACGGCCGAGCGCCACGAGGCGCTTGCCGTTCGTCGTGATCGTGTTCAGCGGTTCGTTCAGGTCGAACGACCACAGCGAGTCCAGTTTGTTCAACTGCGCGTGGAGCGCGTCGCCGCGATCCTCGCCCGTCAGGATCGTGTGGTCGTCGAGCAGCGCCATCGTGTCGAACGAGGCGTGATCCGCGTCGCCGTTCACGACCACCTTCACGGTGCCCGTGTCCGAGCCCGTGCTCGGGAAGCTGAGCTCGAAGATCGAGCCCCACGCCCCGCGCGCCGCGGCGTTCGGGTCAGAGCCCGAAGCGGCCGAGGTGTCACCGGTCTCGTCGAACACGTAGTGCTGGAACTTCGTTCCCGGCAAAAAGCCGCCGTTCTCAGGACGCTTGAACGGAGTCCCGCAGGCCGTCTTGGCCAGCGCGTTCGCGTTGAACACCGTCGTCCCGTCCGTGTCGGTGTCGTGGATCGTCACCCATTTCACGGGGAATTCCGTGCCGGAGTGCAGATCGAGGATCTGGCTGCCGAACGTGTCGTCCACGAGCGTCTTACCCGAGCTGTCGGCGCAGCCCCCCGCGCCGTGGTAGGAGATCGGGCTGCCGTCAACCGTCGCCTGCAGCACCTGCAGTTTGCCCGCGTCCAGACTTTTGCCGTCCTTCGGCACGAAGCGGTACACGAACGAGTTCGGTGAACGCGCGTTTTTCCCGGACTGACTCGGGTCGGGGTCGTTCACGTTCGATCCGCCGATGTCCTCCAGGACGATCAGGTTGCCCTTGGAGTCAAAGCGAATACCCTCATACCCACCGCGGCCGAGGCTGCCAAGGTACGTCTGCGCCGCGGGGGGCGTGTTCGAAGCGCCCCAGTTCACCGGCGAGCCAACAATGCCACCCGTCGTCGAGGCGTCACCCTCCTGCGCTCCGAGGATCTGTTCGTTGAACGGGTCGTAGACCGAGCCGTCCAGGCGCGTGAAGCCCGTGTTCCCGTTTTCATCGGGGGGCGTCTGCAGCGTGATCCTGTGCGCCGGGTCCTTCACGTCGAGGTTGACGCGCGTGATGTAAGCCTGGAAGCCGGTCGCGCCCGTGTTGAGCTTGCCGTTCTCGTGGCTCTGGTAGAGGAAATGGCTGCCGTAGTCATAGCCAGGGGTCGGGCCGCCCGGCGAGATGCCCTTCACATAGGCATTGCCGTCCGGCTCGGTCTTCGTCGACTCGGGGTAGATGCCGTTTTTCGCATCCGCCGCCGGCTGGTCGTTCAGGTAGCCATAGCGCGTGAAGATCCCCACCGGGTTCTCGACGTAGGGCGAGGCCACCACGTTGAGGGGTGATTGGGTGCGTGGGTTGGCGTTCGGGACGCCATTCGGGATCTGTGCGATCGCTACCGCGCTCGCCGAGACCGCCACCACGGCACCGGTGCACAGGGCGATTCTGCCCTTGCGCGTGAGGTGCTTGATCGACATGTTTGAACTCCGCCTCCGTTGATGTTTTGTAATCAGATCGCAAAAATGACGAATGTCACGAAAACACCGCCATAAATGCTTCCTAAAGCGAGGCGGACGGTATTCAGCGATCTGCCCGGCGCTTGTTAGCGGGACGTGTCTCTGTAGAGAAATTCCCTGAGAAATAACTGCCGGGTGACAACTCGGCGACAACTGCGCAACGAGATCGAAACGTGCCGTTCACAACCCGGCCAAGCGCAGTACTTAACCTCGCCGCCCTGTGCACAAGTTCCTTGTTTTCTCCTTTTCGCTTGCACTCACCGTGGCGCTCAGCGCCTGCGGCGGGGGCGGTAGTCCCGACAAGTCCGTGCAGGTCCGCCCGAGCGCACTAGTGCATGGCCACGCCGGGTATGTAGACCGAGCGCAGCTCGAGCGTCACCTAAGCAACGCCTTCCGTGGCGGGCTCTACCGGCTCGCGGTGATGACCCAGCCCGGCGAGGGCGCCGCCGACGCGGGGCAGCAGTTGCCGACCGGCAAGGTCTCGGCGGTGCGCTGTGATCCACAGACGTCCTCACCTTCCGGCGGGCACGGCTGGCCGTGGCGCTGCGATGTCGACTGGCGCACCGTGGACGACGCCGCGCGGTACACGCGCTACGCCGTCGAGCTCACACCTGACTCGTGCTTCGACGCCGAGGCGCAGCCGCACCTCAAGCCGATCCTCGACTCGACTACCGGCGCGGCCTCGGAGCACCCCCTCAACACCTTCGGCCGCCAGCTCGGCAAATGCTGAGATCGGCACCGTCGCTGCTCTCCAGCTCCTCGGCGCTCGCCACGCTCGTGGGCGCTGCACTCGCCGGTGCTGCACTCGCGCTGTCGGCGTGCGGCGGCGCCGCGAGCACGACCGCCGCGCACAACCCCCCGGCGCAACCGCTCTCGGCCCAGGCGCCGGACGAGGTCCCCGTGCGCGCCTCGGAGCTGAAGGCGCCGATCGCCGCCTACCGTCGCTGGGTCGCGCGACAGCTCGGCGAGACAGCAGGCGCGGTCGCCACGCTGCGCGAGCGCCTCGACGCCGACGACGTTACGGGCGCGCGAGCCGCCTGGACACGCGCCGTGCGCGCATACGCCGCGATCGGCGCGGCATACGGCGCCTTCGGTGAAGCCGACACTCAGATCAACGGCTCGTCCGACGGACGGCCCGGCGGCGATCGCGACCCCCACTTCAGCGGCCTGCAACGGGTCGAACTCGCGCTGTGGCACCACGCCTCGCTCGCCGAAGGGCGGCACTGGGCGCAGCGGCTCGCTATGAACATCGCCACGCTGCGCGAGCGCCTGCCCCGGCTGGAGATCGATCCCGCCGAGTATCTGCTGCGCGCGCACGAGGTGCTCGAGAACTCGCTGTCGCTCGATCTGACCGGTCACAACGTGCGCTACAGCCACGAGGCCGTCGACGTGATCGCCGGGCGCGAGCAGGGGGCGACAGTCGTGCTCGGCACGCTTACTCCGCTGCTGCGGATCCGCGATCGCTCGACCGAACTGCGCGCCACGCAGGCGATGCGGCGGCTTTCGCGGGAGGTCGCCTCGCTCCGTTCCAGCGGCGGCGGCTACCCCACGCTAGACGCGCTCTCGATGAGAAGCCACGAGCGCCTGGCGGGCGTCTTGGCGAACGCGGCCCAAGCGCTCGCGCCGGTGCCCGAGGCGCTCGACCTGCGCCCGCCGCCGCAGCCGCGGGCACCGGGGCTCGAATGATCGACCGGCGGACATTCCTGCGTCGCTCGGCCACGACGCTCGCCGCGGCTGGGGCCGGGGCGTCGCTGCACGCGCTGGAGTCGAGCGCCAACGCGGTCGCGGATTCGACCGCCGATGGGGGCTCGGCAGCGCTGCTGAACGCCTCGCTCACGCAACGGGTCCCGTTTGAAGGGCTGCATCAGGCGGGCGTCGCTACCAAGCCACCGCCGCAGGCGATCTTCATCGCGCTCGACTCGATCGCCGACTCGCGCGCCGAACTCGCCGAAGCGCTGCGCACGCTCAGCGTGCGCGCGCGGGTGCTGAGCGCCGGGGCCACGCCGCCGGTCACCGTCGAGGGCATCACCGTCGACTCGGGGATCCTCGGGCCGAGCTTCCCGCCCGACCGCTTGACCGTGACGGTCGGCTTCGGCGCGAGCCTGTTCGATCGCTACGGGCTCGCCGCGCAGCGTCCGGGCTCGCTCGTCCCGATGCGGACGTTCCCCAACGACGAGTTGGACCCCGCGCAGTGTCACGGCGACGTGCTCCTGCAGCTTCGTGCGGGATCCGTCGACACGAACCTCCACGCCCGGCGCGACCTGCTGAACGCCACCCGGGGAGCACTCCAGGTGCGCTGGACGATCGACGGCTTCTTGCCGCCGAACCGCACGCGCAAGGGCCATCCGGTCGTCGCGGGCCGCAACCTGCTCGGCTTCCACGACGGGATCGCCAACCCCACCGATGCCGAGCTCGACCACCTCGTGTGGGCCGGCAGCGAGGCGCCCGAATGGGCGCGAGGCGGCACATACGCCGTCGTGCGGATCATCCGCAACCGGGTCGAGTTCTGGGATCGAGTATCACTGCGCGAGCAAGAGGAAATGATCGGCCGGCGCAAGGACACGGGTGCCCCGCTCAGCGGAGGCAACGCATTGACCCCGCCGCGATACGACGACGATCCCAGAGGTGAGAAGGTCTCGCTCGAAGCGCACATCCGGCTCGCCAATCCGCGCACCTCCGCGACCGATGGGCAGCGCATCCTGCGTCGCGGCTACAACTACGCGCGTGGCACCGACGGCGCGGGGCAGCTCGACGAAGGGCTGATCTTCGCCTCCTATCAGCGCGACATACACCGGCAGTTCGAGACGATCCAGGAACGCCTGATCGACGAGCCGCTCGTCGACTACATCGTCCCGGTCGGCGGGGGCTACTTCTTCCTACCCCCGGGCGCGCGCGGGTCCGACGACTGGGTCGGCTCAGGCTTGTTCGCCTAACGCCGACCGGTCAGCTCGCCGTCGGCCCGCACGGGCTCGAAGGTGGGTCAGCGGGTCCGGGCTACGCCGCTCGCTTGTAGACCGTCACGACCGCAGCGCCGCCTAGGCCGATGTTGTGCTGCAGCGCGACCGCGGCGCCCTCGACCTGACGCGCGTCGGCATCGCCGCGCAACTGCCAGGTCAGTTCGCTGCACTGTGCAAGACCCGTCGCGCCGAGCGGGTGGCCCTTGGAGATCAAGCCGCCAGAGGGGTTCACGACCGGGCCGTCGCCGCCGTAGGTCGTCGCCTGTGCCTCGACCAGCTTGTGCGCCTCGCCCTCGGCCGCCAGCCCCAGTGCCTCGTAGGTGATCAGCTCGTTCGCGGAGAAGCAGTCGTGCAGCTCGACCACGTCGACCTCGCCGACGTCGACTTGCGCCTCGGCGAACGCTTGCTGCGCCGCCTTGCGGCTCATGTCCGCGCCGACGACCGCGATCGCGGACTTGGCCTCGAACGTGCTCGTCATGTCGGTCACCATCGACTGGCCGACGATCTCGATCGCCCCGTCCCACAGGTCGTGCTCTTCGATGAAGCGCTCCGAGGCGACGACCGCTGCGGCACTGCCGTCCGAGGTCGGCGAGCACTGCAGCTTGGTCAGCGGCGCGTAGATCTCCTTCGCGCCTTTGATGTCCTCCAGCGAGTACTCGTCTTGGAACTGGGCGTAGGGGTTGTTGACCGAGTGCTTGTGGTTCTTCCAGCCGATCCACGCGTAGTGCTCGGGGGTCGAGCCGTAGCGCTCCATGTGCTCGCGTCCCGCAGCGCCGAACATCTGCGGCGCGGGCGGCGCGTTCTCCCACTCGCGCAGCTCCAGCAGCGCCGCGACGTGCTTGTCCATCGGGTTCGTGCGGTCCGTGAACTTCACGCCCAGCGAGCCCATCTCCATCTTCTCGAAGCCGAGCGCCAGCGCGCAGTCCGCGAGCCCGCCCTTGACCGCCTGGCGCGCGAGGTACAGTGCGCTCGACCCCGTCGAGCAGTTGTTGTTCACGTTCACGACCGGGATCCCCGTCAGCCCCAGGCCGTAGACCGCGCGCTGACCCGCGGTCGAGTCGCCGTAGCAGTAGCCCACATAGGCCTGCTCGATCTGCTCGTAGGAGACGCCTGCGTCAGCGAGCGCCTTGCCGCCCGCCTCCTCGGCCCACGCCGGGTAGTCGCCCTCCTTCGTCCCCGGCTTCTCGAACTTCGTCATGCCAACGCCGATCACAAACGTCCGACTCATCTCTCGTCTCCGTTCTCGTCTGCCCGGTTCAGGCCAGCCATGTGCCGGACCCGATCGGGGCTTGTTGGGGTGCCCGTTCGCGGAGCGTAGACGAAGTTTGGCCAGACAGCCAGTCTGGCCCCTGAGGGGAAACGGCGGTCGTCGCAGTAGGCTCAGCGTGTGTCCTCGCCGTGGCCCGACGTCTCCTATGAGCGCTGGAGCGAGACGTGCGACACGCTGCATGCACACACGCAGTTGCTCGGCAAACTCGCGGCCGCCGTCGCGCCTCCCGAGCCTCAGCTACAGCACGCCGCCCTGCGCCTGACCGCTCGCGGCTGGGAGACCGCGCCGTTGCCCGCACCCGATGGCTCGGGGGCCTTCTCCGTCGCGCTTGACCTGCACGCCCACGAAGCGGTCGTGGAACGCAGCAGCGGGAGCGAGGAGCGACGCATCCCGCTGACGCCAGACCGGCCAGTCGCCGAGGTGACGCGCGCCGTGCTCGACGCCGTGGGCGAGCTCGTGGGCAAGGTGCAGCTCGCGCTCGTGCCGCAGGAGGTGCCGTGGAGCGTCGCGCTCGACGAGGACTACGAGCACGCGCGCTACGAAGTAGAGCGCGTCGAGGACTACTTCGCTGCGGCAACGCAAGCCGCGCTCGTGCTCGCCGCGTTCCGCGCCCCTTATCGTGGTCGCGCGACGCCCGTCAACGCCTGGTGGGGTTCGTTCGACCTCGCGGTGAACCTGTTCTCGGGCCGACCCGCCGACCCACCATCCGAGGACTTCATCATGCGCAACGCGATGGACGCGCAGGAGATCGCGGTTGGCTGGTGGCCCGGAGACCAGCGCTACGGCCGCGCGGCCTTCTACGCCTACTCTCACCCCGCGCCAGAAGGCTTTGGCGAGCAGTCGCTCGAACCCGCCGCCGCGCGCTGGAAGGGCGAGCTCGGCGAGTACGTGCTCGATTGGGACGACGTGCGAGCCGCCGCGGACCCGCACGCCTACGCGCTCCAGTTCGCGCTCTCGGCCTATCGTCACGCCTGCTCGATCTGCGATTGGGACCCGAAGCTCGCGCGCAGCGGCGAAGGCGTGCCGCCGCCGGTCAGCTGAGGCGTCCGCGCCTCGGGCCAAGCCGTCGGCGCTCGTAGGATTGCCGAATGTCCCACCCCGACTCGCACCACACGCCGGCGGGCACCTCGGTGATGGCTGGTGACGGCCTGTATAACCAGCACTCGCAGCCGCAACACGTCGCTGACGACGACGGCCTGCCGCTGCTCGAGCGCGCGTGCGAGGCGGTCCCTCTCGCGGACGGGGACGCAATCGTCGTCGCGGACTATGGCAGCTCGCAAGGACGCAACTCGCTCTCGCCGATGGCGAGTGCGATCAAGGCGCTACGCGGGCGGCTCGGGCCGGCAACGCCGATCTCGATCGTGCACACCGACCTCCCCAGTAACGACTTCGCCGCGCTGTTCACGACGCTCGCGAGCGATCCGCAGAGCTATCTGCGCGACAGCGAGAACGTCTTCGCCTATGCCGCGGGGCGCTCGTTCTACGAGCGCCTGTTCCCCGCTTCGCAGGTGGCGATCGGCTGGAGCGCAATCACGGTCCACTGGCTCAGCGCGGTGCCAGTCCCGCTGCGCGAGCACATTTTCTCCCCGCTTGGCACGCCCGAGGAGCGAGCTGCGTACGCGGCGCGGGCCGCCGAGGACTGGCGGCATTTTCTCGAGCACCGCGCTGCTGAGTTGGTGCCCGGCGGTCAACTCGTGATCGTGGGCAGCGGCGCGGACGAGCACGGCCGCTCGGGCGCGGAGGGCCTGCTCGACCTGGCGAACGGCGCGCTGCGTGAGATGGTCAGCGAGGGCACGCTGAGCCCGGCGGAGTACGAGCGAATGGTCGTCCCGACCTACTACCGCTCGCGTGCCGAGTTCCTAGCGCCGCTGGAGGAAGGCTCCACGGAAGGCACCGCCCCGCTCGCGGGTTCCCTCTCGCTTGAGGAGTGCTCGGAGACCGACCTCGCCGATCCATTGTGGGCGGAGTTCGAGCAGAGCCGCGACGTTGCGGAGTACGCCGCGAGTGCGAGCGAGTTCCTGCGCGCGTTCTCCGAGCCCTCTCTGTTCGCCGCGATCGCGGCGGAGCGTTTCGCGGGCCAGGCCACGAAGCTCGCGGACGAGTTCTACGCGCGCGTGCGCGAGGCGATCGCCCAGCGCCCGGCCGATGCCCGGTGCGCCTGGCGACTCATGCTGCTGAGAATCGCGACGGTCTGCTCGTCAGGAGATGCCGTCGGCTTTCATGGCGCTCTCGAGCAGTTTCGCCTCTTCGGCCATGCCTTTTTCGTTGGGGTGCACGGAGAAGGCGTCGGATTCAGGTAGCACGGGTTCGACCCAGCGCGTGCTGGCCGACTTGCACGCGTCGTGCCCGATGCTCGGGTTGTACGTATCCACATAGACCGCGCCATTCGCGCCCGCCTGGCTCGCGAGCATCGCGTTGAGTTCCTTCTCGACGTTGTTCAGGTACGCGGTGTCGCCCGTCGTCAGCGGCACGGTCGGCCAGCAGTTGCCCGACTGCGGCAGGATGTCGGGGTAGCCGACCACAAGCAACTTCGCGGAGGGCGAGAGCACGTGGACGTGGTGCAGCGCCGCACCCACGACCGCCGCGTCGGCTTTGATCTCTTCGGAGAGTTTGTTGCCGTACGTCGCTTTGCAGGGCGTCCCGAACGGGAAGATCAGGTCCTCGGCGCCGCATGTCTCAAGCGTGCCCAGGAACAGGTTGTTGTCGTTGCCGCCGATCCCCACGGTGACGACACCGGTAGATGAGCTAAGCGCGTTGAACTGCGGCGGCTGGTCGGAGTACTGCGCTTCGCTGAAGTCGCCGGTGGTCGCGCCGCTGCAGCTCACGTCATGCAGCGACAGGCCGATCGCCGAGGCGGCCAGGTGCGGGTAGTTGCGCAACGACTGCAGGCAGTCGAGCGGGGCGCCCGGCGCGGGCGGCAAGATCAACGGCCCGGAGACGTAGGAGTCGCCGAGGGCCACGTACGAGGTGGACGCCTGCGCGAATGCCGGCAGCGCAAGCAGCGCGAGTGCCGCGCACAACGTGGCCATGCAGGCGATGCCACGGAGCGAGAAGCGATGCGATGTGGCAGGTCGGTACTTCACGATCAGACCTCCTGTTGTCGCTTGGAACAGAACGCCGAGCACGATCGCTCGGCCCCTCTGGCGCGGGTTCCCCGCAGCCCCGCGACCGTAACGAGACCTGGACAAAAGTCAATTATTTGGAAACAACCGGGCTACTCGGTAGCAGCGGCCCGCGGGTGAGCTGGTCTGATCAGCCGGTGGGCGAACGCGAGGCCCGCAGGAAGTAGGCGACGCCGTCGGCAACGAGTTCGTCCAGCTGGTCCTCTCTGACGAGCCCCGACGTGAGCAGCGAGGCGATCCCCTGGATCGTCGCGAACAGGACGAGCCCGACGCGCTCGGGCTCTCCATCCTGCAGCGCGCCCTCGCGCTGGCCCTGCTCGATCAGCGCGAGCATCACCCCGAACGCGTGCTCGGCGGCCTCGTGCAGCGCGCCGGGGACCTGCTCGCGGTGCTTGCCCGCGAACATCAGCTCCAGCAGCGCAGCGTCGCGCGTTGCGAAGCGGACGTAGGCAGAGGCAATCGCGCGCAGGCGAGGCTCGAAGTCTTCGCCCGCACCTTCAGCCGCGGTGCTCAGCTGCTCGCCCAGTCGCTCGAAGCCCGCCTGCGCCAGCGCGTCCAGCAGCGCTTGGCGATCGGCGAAGTGGCGGCGCGGGGCGCCGTGACTGACGCCGACCTCGCGGGCGAGCTCGCGCAAGGAGAGCTCCTGCGCGCCGCGCTCGCGCAGCGTGCGCTCGGCCTGTTCGAGCAGGGCGGTGCGGAGGTTGCCGTGGTGGTATGGGCGCTCCGGGGTTGTCGCCCGCGCGTTTTTGCCCTCGCTCTCGCCGGGGTGCTCGGCTGTCGGGGCGGCACGGACCGGCATCCGTAAGAGCGTATCGCGCGAAGTAGTCGTTGACATCTTTGTTGTCATAGTCTACATTGTTGTCTATGACTACTTTTAGCTTGGACTCCCTCCCTGACATGGCCGGCCACAGCGTGATCGTGACGGGCGCGAACAGCGGCATCGGTCGCGCCGCGGCTGCGGCCCTCGCGGGCGCGGGCGCGCGCGTAGTGCTAGCGGTCCGCTCAACCGAGAAGGGCGACGCAGCCGCCGCCTCGATGGCGGGCACGACCGAAGTACGCGAGCTAGACCTCGCGAGCCTCGACTCGGTTCGCCGCTTCGCGGCCGGCTGGGAAGGCCCGATCGATCTGTTGATCAACAACGCGGGCGTGATGATCCCGCCGCTCTCGCATACCGCCGAGGGCTTCGAGCTGCAGTTCGGCACGAACCACCTCGGCCACTTCGCGCTCACGAACCTGCTGCTCGCCCACGTGACCGGTCGCGTGGTCACGGTTTCCTCGGGCGCGCATCGCGGCGGCAGGATCGACTTCGAGGACTTGAACTGGGAGCACAAGCCCTACCGGGCCTGGCGCGCCTACGGCCAGTCGAAGCTCGCGAACCTGCTGTTCACGGCCGAGCTGCAGCGGCGCCTAACGGAGGCGGGCTCCCCGGTGCTCGCGACCGCCGCGCACCCCGGCTACGCGGCGACGAACCTGCAGTTCCACAGCGGCCGGCGCTCGCTAGACCTGCTGAGCGTGGTGGGCAACCGGCTGATCGCGCAAGGCGAGGAGGGCGGCGCGCTACCGACGCTCTACGCCGCGGTCGCGGACGTCCCGCCGAACAGCTTCGCTGGGCCGGGCGGCTTCATGGAAGCGCGCGGGGCGCCAAAGCTCGTGGGACGCACGAGGGCCGCGAGGGACGAGCAGGTCGCGCGGCGACTGTGGGAGGTCTCCGAGGAGCTGACCGGCGTGCGCTTTGGTCTCGGCGCCGAGGCCGCGGCGGCGTAGGCGATCCTGACGCGGGCCCCGGCGCGGCGGGGCGAGGGTCAGCTGACGGTCACGCCCCCAGCTAGCCGGGCCACCGACTCGGGGTCGTGTGAAGGCAGATACACAGTCGGGTGCTGCACGCAGTGCGCGAGGATTCGTTCGAGCGTCGCGACGTGAACCTTGGGATCGGGGCCGACGGCGTCAGCGCGCCGCGCGTGCAGTTGCTCGAGCGTGTCGGTCGCGTCGCCGGCGAGCATCACGTGGCGCCCAGCGTCGTCGACGCAGATCACCGAGCTGTGTCCGGGAGTGTGCCCGGGTGTCGGCACAGCGACGATCCGCCCGTCAGCACTGAGCGCGTGACTGCGCTCGAACGCGCCGAAGGGACCATCCTCGAAAGTGAGTGGGCGGGGCGCGAAGCCGTCCGGCAGCGGCTGACGCAGGACCCGGCGCATCACCCGCGGAAGCGCGGTCGCGATGAACTCGAGCTCGGCCTCACTGATCAGGTAAGGCGCGCTTACGTGCACGAGGCCGTCGGCGTGATCGCCATGGTGGTGGGTTAGCACCACGCGATCCACGTCCGCGAGCGAGAGGCCCGCGGCGGCCATCGCACCCGGAAGCTCCTGCTCGCGGGTTACTTCAAAGCGGGCGAAGGGGATGTTCCGCGCCGCGGCGGTCTCGCCCGTGTCGACGAGCAGCAGGGCGTCTTCGTGTTCGATCGCCCAGCAATGGATCGGGATCGGCTCGGCGAACGGGCCGGGAATGAACAAGTCGAGCTGGCGGCGCATGCCCATGCTCGGGTTGAGGAAGCAACGCTTGACGCGGACCGCGCCGGTCGTGATCGGGTGGATGCGCATGAGATGGGGAGGCGACTCTACCCCTGTTAGGTTGGCCGCGAGCCACGGTCAACCGCGAGATCAGATGGAGCCCACATGCCTGCAACCCCCGCACTGAGTACGCCCTCGGCGGGCGCGCGATTTGAGCAGACGACGATCGAGCGCCGCGAGCTGGGTGAGCGCGACGTCGCAATCGACGTGAAGTTCTGCGGGATCTGCCACAGCGACATCCACCAGGTGCGCGACGAGTGGGGCGGATCGATCTTTCCGATGGTCCCGGGTCACGAGATCGCGGGCGTCGTCACGGCAGTCGGCGCGGCCGTGAGCGCCTTCGCGCCGGGCGATCGCGTGGGCGTCGGCTGCATGGTGGACTCCTGCGAGGAGTGCGAGTACTGCCGAGCGGGCGAGGAGCAGTTCTGCACGAAGCGCGCGGTCTGGACATACAACGGCCGCGACTACGACGGCAACGTCACCTACGGCGGTTACAGCCGCGAACTGGTCGTGAAGGACCGCTTCGTGGCGAGGATCCCCGACGCGCTGGACCTGCAGGACGCCGCGCCGCTTCTGTGCGCGGGGATCACGACGTACGTGCCGCTGAAGCACTGGCGCGTCGGCGAGGGCACGAACGTCGCGGTGATCGGCATGGGTGGGCTCGGCCACGTCGCGGTGCAGATCGCCGCGGCGATGGGCGCGGAGGTGACGGTCCTCAGCCAGTCGCTCAGCAAGCAGGACGACGGCCTGCGCTTCGGCGCGAAGCACTATTACGCGACCGCGGAGCGAGAAACGTTCAAGGAGCTGCGCAGCAGCTTTGACTTCATCCTCAACACCGTCTCGGCGAACCTCGACGTGAACGCCTACCTCTCCCTGCTTCGCGTCGACGGCACGATGGTCGACGTGGGCGCGCCCTCGCAGCCGGACTCGATCCACGCCTTCATGCTGATCGCGGGGCGGCGCAGTTTGGCGGGCTCCTCGATCGGCGGGATGACCGACACCCAGGAGATGCTGGACTTCTGCGCGCGACATGGCGTCAAGCCGCAGATCGAGCTGATCGGTGCGGATGAGGTCGACGGCGCATACGACCGGGTCGTGAACAGCGACGTGCGCTATCGCTTCGTGATCGACGCCGCGACGATCGGCGCGGCGACTGGCTGACAGGCAGCCCGGCTAGCGCTTGGCGCGTCGGCGCGGCTGGATGTAGCCGCGCAGCACGAGCGCGCGCTGTCCCGCAATCGTTGGTTGTCCCACGGGGCCGACGTCGGCCTGCGCGAGCACGTCTAGGCGCTCGCCCTTGGAGGACTGGATCGCTCGGCGTCCCGCGACTGAGATCGGAACCAAGACCGACTGGCGCCGGCCCTCCTCGATCGAGAAAGCGACCCGCCCGAGCAGGGTCGTGCGCTTGGTCGCGAGCACCTTGCGCACGAAGCGGGCGTGATGGGCGCGAGCGTGCCCGTGCATTCGAGCGTGTCCGTGCCCACGGCGACGGCGCGTGGCGAGGATGCTGGGTGAGAGCGTCAGCTCGCCCTTGCAGGGGTCGCCGCCACAGCTGAGCGTCAGGCGCGCGCGGCCACGCTTGTCGAGTCTCACCGAGCCGGGGTCAATCGTGACGCTGACCTGCCCCGGGGGCGTGGGACCGATGCCTGGATGCGCAACGGGGTTCGCGCTCGAACCTGGCGCGCTCGGCGCGGCCGGGGTTGATTGCCCAACGCAGCCGGGCGTGTTCGGTCCCTGGTCGGGGTCGATCGTCAGCTGTAGCGTCGCGACCCCGCTTTCGAGCGGCGTGGTGATTTCGTCGGGGCCGAGTTCGCTAAAGGAGAAGCCGTACGCAGTGGAGTATTCGGCAAGCGTCGAGGCGTAGAGACTGTACGTCGGGAACGGCTCGGGGCCCAATCGCGCGGCGGCGAAGTCTGGTTTGTGCAGCCAGGCGGCGGTGTTGTTGCCGTAGCGCCCGCCCCAGTAGCCGAGCCCGAAGCCCGCGACGATGTCGCGGTAGATCACGGAGTATTCGTTGTTCTGCGAGACGTCGGCGGGTTCGCCGCCGACCGTAAAGGCTCCGTTACCGGTGTACACGGCGTTCGGGAGAGTCGCGCCTTCGATGTGCACTGGCTGGCCCGCAACGCCGGCGACCGTCCCGGTCAGCGTGATCGAGCCGCCGCTTTCAAATGTCCCGGTGTAGTGAATCGCTTTCGCGGGTTCTTTTTCTTTCGCGAACGTGTCGTTGACTTCGATCGTCTGGCCGGCCATCGATTCGACATACGGGGCGAGCGATGTGAAGGTTTCGGGATTCGCGAGCTGCGGAGAGAGGAAGCGCACGAACTGTCCGCCCGAAGTCACTTCCGCACCCGGGCCCAGCGGGCGCAGCCGCTGCAGCAGCGTCGAGGTGAAGCAGCGGTAACCGACCGCGTCACCCACCGTCGCGCCACTGGCGTCGAGCGACTGCATGTTGATGGGGATCGCGAAGAAGTCGACGGCCGTCTGGTCGGCGACGCCCGGGTTCGTCAGCTCGATCTTGTCGTAGCGGGTCGTCGCGTACGGCGGTTCTTTCGTGGTAACCGGCCCGCCGTAAGACACGTACAAACGCCCGGCGGAGATTTCCCCGAGCGCGAACGTCGAGTCTTTGATCTGGCTGAGCGGCGTCGGCACTTCTTCGGGGAGCTGACCGTCACTAGAAGAGCCGTGTTCGAGCGTGAGGTAAATACCCGACGCGGGGCGCCCCGAACTGTTGACGATTTCGACGTTGATCGCCGACGCTGGCGCGGCGGTCGCGATAAGCGCGACGATGAAGACCACGACGAACACGAGCAGCGCCGCAATCGCGCCGAGCAGCATGCCGAGTAGGCGCGGGCGCTTCGCCTTAGACCTGCTCACCCCCGGATGAGCTGACATGTGGGCGTATCGGCGCGAGCGCCGTCGCCTTTAGCAACTCGCGTTCAGGGCGCTAGGGCGTCTGCCGCGGGTGCTCCTGCACCAGTCGGACAAGGCCGCGGACGTCGGCGGGCATCGTGCCGTCGGTGTAGCTGGCCTCGACGGGCGGACCGTCGTCGGGCTCGACCCGGACCGTGTAGCCGTACTCGGCCGGGTAGCTGCGCTTCGGCTCCGGCGCGGGCGCAACCGCGCCGGAGCGTTGGACCAGATCGGCCGCGTCCTGCTCGGAGAGGTTCGTGGAATCCAGTGCGAAGCGCATCGGGACCCCGAGCGGTCCGCCCGTCTGCGTAACCGAGACCCTCACGGCAAAACTTCTACCTCTTTCCAGGCTTCTTCGACTGCAGCGCTGGCCCTGCCTCCAGGAAACAGTTCCTCGGCGACCTCGAGTGTGGCTTTCGCGGCGTCCGCGAATTGGGCGTCAGGTCTGAGCTTCTCGGTCAACGTCTTGTACCAGATACGACCCGCTTCATCCCAGGAGTTGCCACCGAGCTTGATGGCGGCGAGCGCGAAGGCGCGGTTTGGGATGCCGGAGTTGATGTGCACGCCGCCGTTATCACCGGCCTCGGTCTCGGGTAGCTCATGGTAGTCGTTCATTTTCCCGGGCTGAGGGTCCCCGTCGTAAGCGGTTCCCGGCTCGAGCATCGAGCGCAGAGCTTTGGAACCGGGCTTGAGGAGCAGGCCCTCACCGATCAGCCAATCGGCAGTGGCCGCAGTCTCTTTGCCCACAAATTGCTTGATCATCGAGCCGACGACGTCGGACATGCTCTCGTTCAGCGCGCCGGACTGACTGCGGTATTCGAGCGCGGCGGTGAACTGCGTGACGCCGTGGGTTAGCTCGTGGCCGATCACGTCGAGGGCCGAGGTCAGCGATCCGGATTTGAAGATATGACCTCCCTCGCCATAGACCATCTGCGTCGAGATCCAGGCGGCGTTCTCCCACGGATTGCCTTGCTGGTCGGAGACGTGGACGCTCGAGATAACGTCCATGCCTTTGCCGTCGATGCCGTCGCGGTTCAGTATCTCGCTGTAGAACTCGAGCGTTGCGCGCGCGCCGTCGAACGCCTGGTTGGCCTGGGTGTCGGGTCCGGGTGGTGGGTTATCGGTGCTGAGTAGCAGATTGCCGGGCAGCTCGAACGAGTTGAACGGCAGGCCGTGTGCGTCGTAGACCTTGATCGCCGATCCGGTGCCCTGGGCGACGAGCCCTAGCGCCTTGACGTCGACTTTGGGGTCAGCGATCAGCTGGGCGGTAACCGCCCGACGCGCGCGGACGACCGACAGAGACGCGAGCGCGCGTTCAGCGGCTTTCTGTTGATTCTCGTCGCCAGACTCGGCGAGCTGTTCGAGAAGGTATGGCGGTGCGATGCAGCAGAGGCCGTTACCGGCAGGGCCCCCACGGTGACAATGCGATGGCATGAGTTGTCCTAACGATGTGGGTGGATGTGCACTGGCGGTTCTGCTTGATCGTACAGATTCGCATTATTGGACATGTAGAAATATTGAATTGTTCCTTTGACGACTTCGCCGAGTCTGTGAAGGGAACTCGGTGACCGCGACTACAGCGGCAAGGGCGCAGCGTGGGTGTTCACTCGCTCGGGCTCCACATGGAGCCAGCAGGGGCCAAAGCTCACGGGCGCAGGACGAGGTGGCGCGAGGGCAATCGTCTCGCTCGCATCAGCCGAGCGAAGCCGCCAATCGGCACGAACTTCTCGTTCTCACTCAACGAGCAGGCAGCCGTGACCTTCAGCTTCACCCAGCGCGTCAGTGGCCGCAGGATTGGCGGCAAATGCGTCGCGCAGACGGAGAAGAATCGCGACAAGTCCGCCTGCCTGCGCACCGTGACAGCGGGGTTGCTCACCTTCACGGGGCACAGTGGCACTAACAAGGTGGCATTTGAGGGCCGTATCTCGACTGCGAAGAAGCTCAGGCCGGGCGCTACACGCTTGTGATCACGGCTACCGACTCAGATGGGGAGCGCTCTGCGGCGCAGTCGCTGGACTTTGCGATCGCGAGGTGATGATCGATGGCTGACCTCAGAAACCCTTCGTGCAGATCATGTGCAGGGAAACACCAGGACCCATCAGGTAGCGCCACCACTTGTACCCGCGACGGGTGAGAGCACGATTGCGCACGACGTTCTTGGCAGCGAGCTTGAACGAGCCCAGCGTGCTCGCCTCGGTCGTGAGGTGAATCGGACGGCGTGAGAAGGCCACATCGGTGGCTGGCT
>Ga0335073_10005614_pt1 | contig 17603 bp, 11 predicted proteins | sample Lox_Sample_22_FD_207093 | JGI IMG/M metagenome (GOLD analysis project Ga0335073, IMG submission 207093) | Soil microbial communities from Loxahatchee National Wildlife Refuge, Florida, United States - Lox_Sample_2.2 | ecosystem: Environmental > Terrestrial > Soil > Wetlands | place: USA...
CCGGCTCGATGTCCCACCCGGGTTCGATTTTCAGCTTGATCCGAACGTAGCCAGATTCCACGTACCCCGTCACCGCTTCCAGCAGCTGGGGTACGGAGTCCATGATCCCGACAGACACCCCGCACGGCACCTTGTGCCTCGTCGCCCCGAGCTCCCGGGCGAACGATCGCCCGGCAGCGCGCAGCTCGGCGTCGAGGACGGCCATCTCCAGCGCCGCCTTGGACATCCAGTGCCCCTTGAACGCCTCCAGCAACGGCCCGACCGCCGCCCCGTCCACGTCAGCCGCCTTGAACAGCGCCGGCAGGAAGAACCGCCGCAGCACGTCCACCGAGGCGTCCACGTACTCCGAGGAGTAGAGCGGGTCGGACATGGCGACGCACTCGCCCCACCCCTCGGCCTCACCGTCCGCCCCGGCGAGCACGGCCCGCAGCAGCAGGATGTCCCGCGTCGTCTCCGTCCCGAACGACGTCCGGAACGGCGCCACGAGCGGCATCTGAATCCGCCGCAGCTCCACACCCGTGAGCTTCACCCGAACCTCCTACTCGCCTGCTCATCCGGCCCGGCCGGGCCGGGCATGACCACGTACCAGCCGTCCCTGTCGAATCCCGTCACGCGCGCCCCGTCGGCCATCAGCGGCGCGAACGCCTCCCGCAAGGCCGTGCGCCACGCCGCCGCACGGGCGGGGTCGGCGACACGCAGCCCCTCGACGTCGACGGGCACGCCCACCAGCACCGTCCGCGAAGCGCTGGCGCCGAACGCGGAACGGGCGGCGGGCCCGTCGCCGACCGACCCGCCCGCGCCGATGACCGGCCAGCCGTCCGCGGCGGCGGACAGCGCCACCTCGGCCCCGCGCGCCAGCTGCGCCGCGTGCGACGCTGGCCGGGCCACGCCCGCGCACGCGTCGGCGACGAGCCCCGAGCGCAGGTCCCAGTGGACCAGCATGCGGTCGGTCTCGGTCCCGCCGTTGATCGCGTCGGACATCGCTCCGTAGAAGTTCGGCAGGTACTCGACGGGCCTGGCGCCGAGCTTAACCAGGTTGAAGTACGCGTTCCGCCTGATGAGCGGGTCGTAGGTCCACGCGACGACGCGCACGTCGTGGCGCAAGCACCACGCCCGCTGGTGCACCTTCAGCGCGAACCCGATCGACCGGCCGAGCCCCGCGGGGATAACCCCGGCGATGTGGCTGTGCAGCTCCGCGTGCGACGGCGGCCCGAAGAACCCGACGCATGCCCCTAGCAGCGCGCCGGTGCCGACGTCATAGGCCCCGGACGCGTAGTTCCCCGCCTTGGTCAGCGCCCGCAGCAGGTCAAGCCGCACCGAGGAGTTCCCGGATTCCGGTACCCAGATCGAGTCGAAAACCCTGATCGCGGCCAGGAGCTCGTCAAGCGAGTCGAGCTCCCGGATGCTGACCCGGGCCGCCTTCGCCGCCCGCTCGGCGGCCTCGTCGGCCTCCGCGAGCAGGTCACGCGTCATGCGCCGCTCCGCTTTTCGCCGGTCGCCGTCAGCCCAGCCGACGCGTCCGCGAGCACGTCGTCGATGAGCGCCGCGAGTAGCGCCGCGCGGCGCGGCAGTTCGGCGACAAGGACGTGCTCGTCGTCCGCGTGCGCTCCGCCGCCGACCGCGCCGAGCCCGTCGAGCGTCGGCGTGCCGACGCCCGCGGTGAAGTTGCCGTCAGAGCCGCCGCCCACCCGCGCCGACGTCAGCGGCGGCAGGCCAAGCTCAGCCGCGAGCGAGCGCGCCCGCGCGAACAGCGCGGCCGACGCGGACGCGGCGAGGGGCGCCCTGTTCGGCCCTCCGGTCACCTCGAGCACCGCCCCGGGCAGCACCGCGCGCAGCGAGCGCATCGCGGCGTCCACCCGCTCCTGCTCGGCGGCGTCCCACGCCCGCACGTCGACCGCGAACGCCCCGGCCCCCGGCACGGTGTTGGTCGTGGTCCCCGACGCCAGCGCCGTCGGCGTCACCGTGGTCTCGCGCGCCGGATCCGCGATCGCGCTCACCGCGAGCACCTGGTGCGCGAGTTCGATCGTCGCGTTCACTCCGAGCTCCGGCTGGTTTCCCGCGTGCTGCGCGCGTCCGATGGCCCGCACCTGGTACAGCGATGTGCCCTTCCGCTCGGTCTTCACCGAGCCGTCAGGCGCGGACCCCTCGAGCACGAACGCGGCCAGGCAGCCCGCCGCCTCGGCCTCGATCAGCCCGCGCGATGACGGCGACCCGACCTCCTCGTCGCCAGTGACCAGCAGCGTCACTCCGTCCGGCACCCCGAGCACGGCAAGCGCGTGCCAGCCGAGGACCAGGCCCGCCTTCATGTCGACGGTCCCGGGCCCGCGCATGATCCCGTCTGCCACGGAGAACGGGTGCGTATCAGTTGACCCCAGCGGCCACACGGTGTCGTGATGGGCGAGCAGCAGCACCCGGGCCGGCCCCTCGCCGAACCGCCAGCGAAGATGCGTCCGCCCGTCGACGACAAGCCGCTCGGGGGCGGTCCCGAGGTACTGCCGCCCCGTAGCCGCGACGACATCCGCGCTTCTCGCCACCGCATCCAGAACGGCCGATGGTGACTCGCATCCCACCAGCTTCTCGGAGTCGGCCAGCATGGCGGGCAGGCGTGCTTCCATCGTTGCCACAAGGTCAGGTCGCTTCACGAGATGATCATGCCGCGTCGTCGATCTTCGGGGTCGCGCGGGCCCCGAAGTGCACGAACTTCGCGCCGCAGTCCAGCGTGTAGAAAGTGACCGGGATCCAGGTCAGGGTGCCGGGCTCGCGCACCGCCCACACATCCCCGGCGATCGCCGTCATCGGGTAGTCGGTGACCGGGTCGGGGTTGAACTCGGCGAGCGGCCCGAGCTCGGTGCGCCGCAGCATCGGGCCGTCCGGGGTGGCGAGCACCTCCAGCCGCTCGCCCGCGCGCTCGTACGTACCGAGGTGCGCCGAGATACTGGCGTTCGTCGGCACGGCGGGCGGCGCGAGTGGCGCCCGCATTTGGACCCCGGCGAGTTCCTCGAAGATCTCCCGGTACAGGTCCTCGTACAGGTCTCGGGTGTGGCCGCCGTTGGTGAGCAGCGTGACCGCGAGCCCGGCTTCCGGGAGCACGCGGAGGAACGCGGCCTGGCCGCCTGTGTTGCCGTCGTGTCCGACCAGATCCTGTCCGTCCCAGCCGAACCGGATCCAGCCGACGCCCCAGGAGTCGCCGAGCACGTACTTGTCCGGCAGGTCCGACTGGTAGGAGGCCATGGCCGCCACGCTTTCCCCCGACAGGAGCCGGGTACCGTCGGGCGCGACCCCGTCGGCCAGGTGCATCCGGGCGAAGGCGAGCACTTCGGCGGGGGTGGAGCAGATCAGCCCGGCCGGGCCGAGGGACCGCGGCAGGTGCCAGACCGGGGCGACGCGCCGCCCGCCGTCGACGTCGACGTGCCCGACCGCGGCCCGGAAGCGGATCGCCTCCTCCGGCAGCGTGACGGTGTGCGTCAGGCCCAGCGGGCGGAAGATCTTCTCCCGCAGCGCCTCGTCCCAGGTGAGCCCGGTCAGTTTCTCGATCACCCGCCCGGCGAGCACGAACCCGGAATTCGAGTACGACCAGGTCGCTCCGATCGGGTGGATCTGCCGGACGTCGGGCAGCAGCGCGACGTACTTCTCCACGCAGTCGTCACCGCGGCCGGTGTCGATGAACACGTCGCCGTCGATGCCGCTGGTGTGCGTGAGCAGGTGCCGCATGGTGACGGTCTCGGCGACCTCGGGGTCGGACAGGCGCAGGTTGGGGAGCACCTCGGCGACCGGCGCGTCCAGGTCGAGCTGCCCCTTGTCGACGAGCTGCATGGCCAGGGTCGTGGTCCACACTTTGGAGATCGACCCGATCTGCCAGAGGGTGTCGGTGGTCGCCTCGATGCCGGCGGGTTCGTTCGCGTACCCACAGGCGGCCTCCACGAGCTCGTCGTCGCGTCCCGGCTGCACGCGGAGGATGCCCAGCGCCGCGCCGGGGATGCCGTGCCGGTCTGCGAGGACGCCAAGGCGGCGCTGCCAGTGCGCGGCGTTGATCTTCGGCCGCCGCGAGGTCCCCGTGTACCGCTCGACCCAGTCGGTGATCCGCCGGTTGTAGTCGATCCGGTGCGACGGCGCCCCGTTGAGGATGAACAGGTGCGACTCGCCCGGGTAGCGGACGAGCTCCGTGGCGACGTCGAGCTCGCGCAGCGCGACGTGCCACTGCTCGGCCTGTCCGACCGGGCAGCGCAGGTCGGCCTCGCCGTGTAGCAGCAGCGTGGGGGTGCCGACGCTGGTGACCATGCTCATCGGTGACATCGCGGTCAGGTCGCGGCCGGCCGGGGACGGGCTCGACCACCGGGTCGCCGCGAGGTCGTGGCCCGCGTCCGAAGTCCCGGCCATGCTGTTGAGGTCGGTAACGGCCCCGCCCGCCACCGCGGCGGCGAACCGGCCGTCGCGGCTAGTCAGGAAGCAGGTCATGTAGCCCCCATAGGAGTAGCCGCAGACCGCGAGTCGGGCGGGGTCCGCGATCCCCTCAGCCACCATCGCGTCCACAGGTTCGAGAAAGTCCCTCGCGTCCGCGACGCCCCACGCCCCGGTGGTGGCCCGGTAAAACGTTTCACCGTACCCGTCGCTCGCCCGCGGGTTAAGCAGCAGGACGGTCCAGCCCCGCGCCGCCAGTTCTTGGTGATACAGGTGCACCGGATCGGCCGACCCGTTCCACGCGTTGTGCGGCCCGCCGTGAATGTCGAGCAGCAGCGGCCCGGGACCGGCGTCCGCCGCCGACGGGTCCCGGACCAGCCAGCCGTGCACGGTCGTCCCGTCCGAGATCGAGAACTGCCGTTCCTCCCGCACGAAGACCTCGGTCCGGTCCGGGGTAACCCCGTGTTGGGTGAGCGCCTTCTCGGCACCGGTCGCCAGGTCGACGGACACGATCTCCCCGTAGCTAGCGGGCGTGGCGAGCACGACTGCGACAGATCCGCGGGCGCCCGCGTCCGCCGCCACCGACACCCCGGAGACGACCCGCCCGGCGCCGGCGACAACCGGCCGCGGCGGGCCGCTGCCGTCGGCGGGCGCGGTGTACAGGTGCGTGCATCCCCGGTCCCGCACGCAGAACAGCACGGTCGCCCCGCCGTCTGTCAGCGCCGGGCGGCCGCCCGGGTACCCGGGCCCGCCCGGCATCACGTTCCTGTCGAGCGGCCCGCCGAGGTCGATGATCTCGTCGTCGGCCGCAGGGCGCAGCGGAACCCGGAGCAGTCCCAGGTGCCCGTCCGCCGTGTCGGTCCGTCCGGCGATGAGCAGCGCGGTCCCGTCCGGCGACCACGCGGCCGGAAAGCCGAAACCGTGGGCGAGCGCCGCGAGTTCCGGTCGGGCGAACTCCCCCGACACGTCGACGATATAAACCGGGGCCTCGTAAGTGAGGTCCGCGTCCGGCGCGGTGGCGGCGGCGAACGCGAGCCTTGCCGAGTCGGGAGACCAGACCGGGGCGCTGGCGCTCCAGTCGCCCTCGGTCACCTGTTTAACCCGGCCGCTGGCCATGTCGAGCACGTGCAGGTGACGGCGGGCCGTGCCGAACACGCCCGCGCCGTCGGCCTTGTAATTGAGCCGCGTGGCCGCCACGGGACTGGCCGCGCGGCTGGCCCGGGCCGTGCCGTTGCCGTCGGCACGCGGGCCGGCAGGCTCGTCCAGGTCCACCCGCGCGGCGAACGCGATCTTCGTCCCGTCCGGTGACCACGCCGGCGCGCCCGCGCCGAGCGGCAGCGAGGTAACGGGTTCGGGCTCCCCGCCGTCGGCGGGCAGCACCCAGACCTGCGCTGAGCCCCCGTCGCCGGAGCCCCCGCCGCCCCCGTCGCCAGAGCCCCTGCCACCCGCGCGCAGGAACGCGATCTTCGTCCCGTCCGGTGACCACGCCGGCGCGGTATCCGCCGTGCCCCGCGTCAACCGTCGCGCCCCGCCAGCCTTGCCAGCCCCGCCAGCCAGGCCAGCCCCGCCAGCCAGGCCAGCCCCGCCAGCCAGGCCAGAGCTGTCGCGGCCCGTGCCCACCCGCCACAATGACCGCACAACCTTGTCAGCGGCCGCGTCCACGGTGGCCAGGACATAAACGACCTCGCCGCCGTCGGGGGAGAGGGCCGGCTGCTCGGGGAGGGCGAACGTCGTCAGGTCGTCGACACGCGGGCGTCGGGTCATGGGTCACTCCCGGTCCGGTCCAGCCAGAAAAGACATATAAGAGCGACGATAAACCGTACCGGTGGCTGGTGATTCGTCCCCTATGACGAAGAATGCGAGATCCGATGGTGTTTCGCGACGGGCGATGATCGCTTAGTCCGAAATGTCAGGTATCTGTCGTGAGCACGCCGAGGATCGCCTCGCCGTACTTGGCCAGCTTGGACTCCCCCACCCCGCTGATCCCGGCGAGTTCACGCAGCGTCGACGGTGCCACGGTTGCGATCGCCCGCAGCGTCGCGTCATGGAACACCACGTACGCGGGCACGCTTTGCTCCTTCGCTGTCGCCGCCCGCCAGGCCCGCAACTCCTCGAACACCGCCTCCTGGGCGGGCGATAGGGGCGGCAGCTCAGCCGGCTGCTTCTCCGCGCCGCCGTCGGCGGCGCCCGACGCGCCCGGCGCGCCCGCCCCGGCACCACGCACGGCTCGCGCGGCCCGCGGCTGCGGCACGTCCCGCCGCAGCGTCACTGGCCGCTGCCCGCGCAGCACGTCGCCGCTCGCTTCGGTGATCGCCAGCGTCTGGTACTCACCGCGGACCGCGAGCAGTCCCTGCGCGAGCAGTTGCCTTACCACCCCGCGCCACTGCGCCTCGGTCAGCTCGTGCCCGATGCCGAACGTCTTCAGCTCGTGGTGGGCGTGCTGCGCGATCTTTTCGGTCTTCCTGCCGAGCAGGATGTCGATGACGTGTCCCGCCCCGTATCGCTGGTCACGTTCCCGCTCGAGCCGCACGATCGTGGAGAGCAGTTTCTGCGCGGGGACCGTCCCGTCCCACGTCTCCGGCGGATTCAGGCACGTATCGCAGTTGCCGCACGCCGCGGCGCGTTCGGAAAAATAGGCCAGTAGTTGCGCCCGGCGGCAGTCGGTCGTCTCGCAGAGCGCCAGCATCGCGTCCAGGTGCGTCGCCAGACGGCGGCGGTGCGCGAGATCGCCCTCGGAGGCGTCGATCATCCGCCGCTGCTGTACCACGTCGGCCAGGCCGTAAGTGAGCCACGCGGTCGCCGGCTGGCTGTCGCGGCCGGCCCGGCCAGTCTCCTGGTAATAGCCCTCGACCGAGCGCGGCATGTCCAGGTGCGCGACGAACCGCACGTCCGGCTTGTCGATGCCCATGCCGAACGCGATCGTCGCGACCATGACGAGTCCGTCCTCGCGCAGGAACCGTGCCTGATGGTCGGCCCGCACCCCGGAATCGAGCCCCGCGTGATACGGCAGCGCGGGAATGCCGTTGTCGGTGAGGAACGCCGCGATCTTCTCGGTCGAGTCCCGCGACAGGCAGTAGACGATCCCCGCGTCCCCCGCGTGCTCGGTGTTCAGGAGCTGAAGCAGTTGTTTCTTGGGTTCGTGCTTCGGAACGATCCGATATTGCACGTTCGGCCGGTCGAAGCTGGAGACGAACAGTTTCGCCCCCGCGAGCTTCAGCCTGATCGCGATCTCTTCCCTGGTCGCCTGGGTAGCGGTGGCGGTGAGCGCGATTCGCGGCACGTCCGGCCAGCGCTCGTGCAGCACCTGGAGCTCCAGGTAGTCGGGGCGGAAGTCGTGACCCCACTGGGATACGCAGTGCGCCTCGTCGATCGCGAACACGGAGATCCGCGAGGTCGCGAGCAGCTCGAGGGTGCCCGGGGCGCGCAGCCGTTCGGGCGCGAGGTAAAGGAGGTCGAGTTCGCCGGCCTTGAACTGCTGCTCGACCACGTGCCGCGTGCCCGGGTCCTGCGTCGAGTTGAGGAAGTCCGCCCGGATCCCCAGCTGCCGCAGCGCCTGCACCTGATCCTGCATGAGCGCGATCAGCGGCGAGATCACCACGCCCGTACCCGGCCGCACCAGGGCCGGGATCTGGTAGCACAGCGACTTGCCGCCGCCGGTCGGCATGAGCACGAGCGCGTCGCCGCCACCGACGACGTGGCTGATGATCTCCTCCTGGCGGCCACGGAAGCTCTCGTAGCCGAACACCCGGTGCAGCACGTTCGCCGCCCGCTTCGCGCCGTCGGGGACCGCGGGCACGCTGGTTCCGGTTTCCGTGGTGGAGGACACGCGGCAATCCTACGGGCGCGAACCGACAGTCCTCGGTAACTACACCGTGGTTGGAACGAATAAGGGAACGGCGGAAGTCTGACGAGCATGCCGAGAATCCCCCAGCTCGCCGGCTGCGTCACGGCCGCGGCTCTCCTCGCCTTGACCGCGTGCGGTTCGTCCGGGACGTCGACGACATAGCGGGACGAGCGCGGGGACTCGTCCGCGGTGCGCCCCAAAGCGACGACTGCTCGGCCGAACTGTCCCGATCCCGGCTGGGCTTACAAGTTCACCGACGCCGGCACGGTGGCCTGGCACGTCAACCTCCCGAACACTCCCGACCTGCACAATGACCCGCAGCCGCTCGTGGTCGGCGGCGTATCCGTGTTCGGCCACGGCAACGCGATCTACGGACTGCGGCCGAGCGACGGCCACCAGGAGTGGCGGCGGGTCTTCGCCGCGACCGTCGGCAGTCTGACTGGCGCGGTCGACGACCTATGGACCTGGGACGGGTCGGTGATCGCGCTCGTCGGCCCGTACGGCTTGGTCAGCGCGCAAGGCGCGGTCGCCGACCGGCTGGTTCGCTGAACCCGGCGACCGGCGCGGTCTGCTGGACAGTGAACCTCGGCAGCGGCGATCCGGTCTACGGCACCCTCGCCCGCACGTCCAAGGGCGTCCTCGCGATGGTGCGGCAAGGCGGCAGATTGCCGGGCGTCAGCCTGACGGCTGGCAAGCTGCTGTGGTACCGCGCGTACGCGCACCAGGAAGACTCGGACGGGCCGGTCGCGTCCGTGACCTGGGTGCTCACCCCGACCGACCCCGTATACTTCATGTCCAACTCCCTGTACGGCGCCCCCCAGCCCGGGGTGACCGAGGTCGTGGACCGCCGCCTCGCGACCGGCGCGGTGCGCTGGTCGGTGCGGCTGCCCCTCTGGTCCGCCGGCGCCGACGCCGTCGTCCGGCCGTCTGGCCCCGACGTCCTCGTGACGAGCTTCGCGGGCGGGCCGGCTGAAGTGCTCGCCATCGACGTCGCAACCGGGCACACCCGCGCCGTCACCCGCCCGCCGCAGATTCCCCCCGCGCCGGTGGTGACCGGCGGCGACGCGCTGCTGGCGGTCTACAGTCCGCCCTGCGCATTCGCCGTCGCGGCGACCGACCGCCTACCTGCGTAGTTTGGCCAAGCCGCGTCCAAAATACACATCCAGGCATCGATCCTTGAGATAACAGCAAGAAGTTGACTCATAACAGCAAGAAGTGTCGATCCCGACCGGAGGTTTAAGACTAGATGTGTAGTTTGGAGCCGTATTGACGCCAAAGTACACATCTAGTACCGGGAGCTCGATCCCGCGACCGGATATATCCCCATATGCCCGGACATTTCTCGGTCAGGTAATGCCTTGCGTGCGTAGTTAGGAACGACTCTGGCCGAAGTACGCATGCAAGGGGCAGTCGGAAGCGCTCACCAGGACAGCTGGAACGGATAACAGCAAGAAGGCCGTGCCAGGTGCGGGGCGGGGTTTTAGGGAGACCGTGCCAGGTGCCGGGGGGGGGTTTAGGGAGACCTGCCAGCACCAAGGCGGGGTTCAAGAAGGCCGTGCCAGGTGAAAAGGCGGGGTGCGGGGCCAGGCCTGGCCTCAACGATTAGGCCTCGTCGAGGCGGACCGCTACGACGCCGGCCAGGATGAGGGCGCCGCCTAGGAACTGCGTCGCGGTCGGCACCTGGTGCAGCAAGATCCAGGCGAAGCCGGCCGCGAACAGCACCTCGGCCATCGCGACGAACGAGCCGAGCTTCGCGCCGAGCCGCCGCACCGCCGCCACTCCGGTCACGTAGGCGATGGCGGCCGCGACGACGCCGAGGCCGAGGACCGGGATCAGCCAGCTGACCCGGTGGCCCTGGAGCGCCACGTCGGCCGCGGAGTAGCGCAGCGGCGCCAGGCGGGCCGCGCCGGCCAGCGCGATCACGATCGCGCCGCTCACCATGCCGCCCCAGGTGAGCACCACCGGCGGCAGGTCGTCGGCGACACTCGCGGCGCCAGCGGAGTTCGGCGAAGCGGACTGGAAGAAGTACACCGCCATCGCGACCGCGGCTCCGAGCGCCCACAGCACCCCGGTGACGGTGACGCCGCCGGAACCGGGTGCCGACGAGCCCGACAGGTCGAGCATCAGTGCGAGCCCGCCGAGCGCCGCCAGGCCGCCGCCGATCGTCAGCGGCCGGGGCCGCTGCCCGTGCCGCAGCCAGAGCCAGCCGACGACGAGGATGATGCCCATGTACTCCAACAGGATCGAGATGCCGACGTCCATGTGCGCGATCGCGTTGAAGTAGCAGATCTGGCACGCCGCGACCCCAATGAGCCCGTAGGCGGTCATCCGCCAGGCCGCCGTCCGGAGCAGCGACCAGCGGCCGCGCAGCGCGAGCAAGGCGGGCACAGTGAGCGCGAGCGCGGCCACGCAGACCCGGGCCAGCACGGCGCCGGCCGGCGACCAGCCGGCTTCGATCAGCGAGGAGCCGAACGTCCCCGACGTCCCGAAGCACATCGCCGACAGCAGCCCGACCGCGATCCCGACGCCAGCCCCAGCACGCCCAGCACGCCCAGCATCACCGGCACGCCCAGCATCACCAGCACGCCCAGCACGCCCACCCCGGTCGGCCAGCCCCGCGCGGCCGCCGAGCACTTCCGCGCCCCCGCCGGCGGCCGGTACGACCCGGTCATCAAGTGGCCGTGCGGTGGTCATCGGTGGCGCTCCTCGTCTGCGGCGACGCTGTCGGGCGACGCTGTCATGGTTAAGACCGCTGTAATGGGTAAAGTTGATCGACGGTTATGACAGCACGCTACTCTTGCTCGGTGAAAGGGGTCAAATGCTTTTCGCCCATGACACCGAGGTGTCACTGAACGCGACCGCCGCCCTCGTCAACACCGGGCGCGGTGGCCGGGAGGAACTGCCCGACATCGAGGCGCTCGACGCCTTCGTCCACGGCTGGCGCTGGACTGGCAGCCGCGCCCACGACGCCGCCGAACTGACGGCGGTGCGCGCGCTCCGGCCGCGCCTGGCCCAGCTGTGGGAATTGCCGGAAGACGACGCCGTCGCGCTCGTCAACGAGATGCTTCGGGACGCGAACGCGCTCCCGCAGCTGCTCAAGCACGACGGCTGGGACTACCACATCCACGCGACCCCGCCCGACGCGCCGCTCGCCGACCGAATGGCGGTCGACGCCGCGATGGCGATGGCCGACGTGATCCGCGCGGGTGAGCTGATTCGGCTGCGAGTCTGCGCAGCGCACGACTGCGACGACGTCCTCGTGGACCTGTCGAAAAACCGCTCGCGCAGGTTCTGCGGCCTGAGCTGCTCCAACCGGGTGAACGTGGCCGCCTACCGGTCTCGGCGAGCGGCGGGCTGACAGGCGCGGAAAACGGGGCGGCGGTAGCGACGGGACCGTTCGGAACGAAGGCGGGTCGGCAGGGCCAACCCGCGACCCGTCACCGCGTCGCGGCGGCCCGCCAGCCAGCTTCCGCCTCGCCCATCGGCGTGGACGGCGACGCGAGGACGAACGGCCAGATCTCCTCGGAGATTGAGCGCCAGTCGGCGGTCGCGTGCATCTCGCCGAGAATCGCGAACAGCCCGAGGTTGATCCGCTGGATGATTACGTAGGCGCGCGGGATGCGGGCGTAGGCGGCGAGCGGCGACTTGAAGTCCACGTACCGGCGGGCGATCGCCGAGGCCTGCTCCCCGGTCATCGTCTGCACGCCAGCGCTCCGCACCGGGTCGTAGAACACGCTCATGTGCTCGACGATGTCCGGGGTGGCGAGCGGCGCCCCGCGCTGGAGGAACCCGGCGTCCTCCATCGCCCGGCGGAAGCCGTCCTCGTCCTGGTCGATGCACAGCGTCTGCACCATGTCGATGAGCGGGCCCAGTTCGGCGTCCGTGAAGTGCTTGACGAGCCCGAAGTCGAGGAACGTCACCCGGCCGCCCGGCTCGAACAAGTAGTTGCCGGGATGCGGGTCGCCGTTGAAGGCGAGCAGCTCATACAGCGACCGGAAGGTGAACCGGTAGATCGTCTCGGCCGTCAGGTCCTTCTCCTCCTGGGACCAGCCGAGCATCTCGGCGTACCGCACCCCCGTGGCAAGCTCGCTGGTGATGACGCGGGCGGTGGAGAGCTCGTCGACGATCTTAGGCACGGTGATGAACGGGTGCCCGTCGAAGTAGCCGGCGAACAGCCGCTGGCTCTCCGCCTCGCGCACGTAGTCGAGTTCCTCGGTGATCCGGTCCCGCAGCTCCCCTATCAGTCCGTTGACGTCTTGGGCCGGCACGGCCACTTTCAGCAGCGAGCGGATCAGCGCGACGTTGCCCAGGTCGGCGGCGATCGTCTCGGCGATGCCCGGGTACTGCACTTTGACCGCGACCGCGAGGCCGTCGCGGGTGATGGCGCGGTGCACCTGGCCGATGGAGGCGGCCGCGATAGGCAGCGGGTCCCAGGTCTCGAAGACCTGGTCCGGATCGCCGCCGAGCTCGGCCCTGATCACGCCCGCGGCGAGCTCGGGCGACATCGGCGGCACGCTGTCCTGCAGCGTGGCGAGCATCCGGCGGGCGGGCGGCGCGAGCCCTTCGTCCACGTAACTGGCGAGCTGGCCGATCTTCATCAGGACGCCCTTCATGGTGCCGAGCGTGTCGGCCACGTCCTGGGCGGTGCGCAGCGCGAGGTCGTCGCGCAGCCGCTGCCGGTGCTCCCCGGCGGCGGCGAAAAGGCGCGGCGCGTTGACCGCGTACCGGGCGCCGCCGCGCGCGGCGAGCCGCATCGCGGCCAGCCCCCGGCTGACCCGCAGTCGCGGTTCGCTCACTGTGCTTCGCTCGACTGTGCTTCGCTCGACTGTGCTTCGCTCGACTGTGCTTCGCTCGCGCGCATCCGCAGGGTGAGGCGCTGGCGGGCCTCAAGTACGCCGGGCTCACCCAGGTAGACGGCGTCGAGCACGCCGAGCACCTGCCGGACCGGTTCCCGTTGGGGAGGCACCAAGCCGCTGAAACCGTGCAGCTCCCGCGCCCAGTCGGGCAGCGAGGCGGCCGACGCGGCGGCGAGCACCTGCCAGACTTCGGCGAGCTCGGGCTCCACGTCGGGCATCTCCAGCAGGTACGTGACGGTGTCGGCAGTCGAGGCGCTGCTCGCCAGCGACGGCCGAACGCCGGTGAAGTAGGCGTCGAGCTCCGCGACCGACGCGGGCGCCATGCCCGCGGGCACCCCGATGAGCTCGGCGACCGCGGTCATCTCGGCGACGTAGCGGTCTTCCTCGGCAGCCGACAGCCGCGCGCCGTACAGTCGGCAGGCGGCGAGCCCGGAGTCGACGAGTCCCGCGTGCACCCACAGGAGCAGCGCGGGATCGTTCGCGTCGTACGGCTGGCTGGTGACCGTGTCGGTGCCACGGACTGTGCCATGGATCCTCCGCACCCGGGCCGCCGCGGCGCGCGCGGTCGCCGTGTCACCGTAGGTGGTGGTCACCACGTACGCGGCGGTGGAGGCGAACCGCGCTCCCGGGTCGGCGCGCCAGTCGCTGTGCTGGTCGACGCCGGCCATCGCGAGCGGGTGCAGCGCCTGGAGCAGCAGCGAGCGCAGCCCGGCGACGGGCGCGGACAGGTCGGCGGCAACCCGCCAGGTGACGCTGCGCGGGCCGAACAATCCGTCATCGGCGGGATCGGACGGAACGCTCGCCGCGAACGCCGCCGCCGCGCGCTGGAACAGGCTGATGCTGACTCCGGCGGTCACGAGACCACGACGCATTCATCGGCGCATACAGAGACGACCCGCATAAAGACAACGCTACCTCGCGGTACCTTCGGCCCCGACAGGGTGGCGGGCACCCTGGCGCGGATCCGGACCGGATGCGCGGCGTGCCTGATCAGTGAGTCGCGGTCGATACCCACCGGATCGTGAATGAACTGACGTTGTAGCCGAGTGCGCCGGCGGTGGGCATGACGAAGTTGTCGCTGATGATCGTGGTCGCCTCTTGCTCCGCCGTCGAGATCAGCGGCTTGGTCACGCTGGCCAGGTGGGTCGCCTGGTAGAACGCCTCCTGCTGCGCCTCCGCGTACAGCACCGCCTGGGCGAACTGCGGCTTGATCAGCACGCCGCAGCCCAGGCCCGGATACGTCCAGCTGTGGTCGGACGCCACCGGCTGGGACAGCGTGTTGTCGACCGCCACGTCGTGCACCGACTGGGGGAGCTGCGGGAGCGGCAGGGCCATGGTGATGGTGACCGCGCCCGGCTTGCCGTCCGCCGGAGCGCGCAGCACGCGCAGCTGGTAGTGCCCGGTGGCCGGCTTCCACCACGCGGGGCCGGGGTTCAGGTTGACGGTCGCCGACGCATGGGCGACCGCGTCGAACGTCGCGGAGTACCAGCACGGCCAGATCCCGATGCTGTGTGACACCGAATGCGTAAAGGTGAAGTGGAAGTTGGCGGTGCCGAGCGCGGGCTTGTCGATCCCCTCGATCGACTGCAGCACCAGCGGCCCCACCAGCACGGTCTTCGTGGTCTGCGAGGTGACCGACGTCCATGGCCAGCCGAACGTGATGTGCGGCAAGTGCACGTTCGCCCCGAACAGGTGCAGCATCGCCGACAGCCCCGTAAGCACCGCCCACGCCACGGCCTTCCGGAAGAAGGCGAGCAGGATGACGACAATCGCGCCCCACCGCACCCAGCGCGGAATCCGGGAAAACCGGCCGCGCCGTGGTGGCCGAGGTCCGCCACCCGCGGGCGGCCCAAGCACAAGCACTTGGGTTCCGAACGGTCCCGCCGCCCGACCGTCCCCGCCACGGCTATCCGCGCGGCTGTCCGCGAACGCCTGGCCGACACGCTGATCCTCGATGAAGTGGCCGCTCACGAAGTACCCCTCCGCCTGACGGCCGTCGGCGAGGGTCACGGACATCCGCTGGCCACCAGCGGACTGGAAATCAGAGCCGGACCGCCCGCTCGGCGAGAGCCGGCGAGCGAGCCAGGCCAGGATGCTGAACATGGGCTTACCTGCGCTTTCTGAGTCGGGCGCTCATCGAATTGGGTCAAACTGTCGCCGGATAGCCGAGGCTGAGCACGACCGGCACCGCCCCGAACGGCTCGCGGAACTTGGCCCCGGGCCGGTCCGGCGCGTGCGGCGCGTCGATGTCGGGCCAGTGCATCCGGGTGTGCCGGGCGGTCAGCCCGGCCACCGAATAGGGGAACTCCATCGCGGAAACGCCATGCCGGCGCAGGAGCGAACCCCACCGGAAGGCGGCGAACGCTTCCGCGAGCGACCGCACCGACAGCGGCCCGGCCGCCAGGTCGATCCCGTAGATCGCGGAAGCCGCCGTCGCGAGATCCGCCGCCGCCTGCGCGAGGGCCTGCGACCGGGTCCGGAAGCTCGTACCGTCCCGGTTCACGGAACCGAGCTTCTCCCCCTGGACCGGGGAGTACTTCGGATGCGCCTTGCACTGCATCCAGTCGCACGCCGCCAGCAGCTGCCACGGGACGTGCGCGCCCGCGGCCACGTCCCGGTAGAGGCTCTCGGCGTGCGCGAGCGCGCCCTTCGCGGTCGCGAAGTACGCGGTCGTCACGGTCCCCGGCAACGCCGGCTGATACCAGACGGTCGTCACCACGGTCGCGCCACGGGCCGCCCGTGGCGCCCTGGGCTGCGGCGCCGTCAGCCGGGTGGCCATGGCCGTCGCGGCGGCCGTTCCGGTCACCGTGGGCGTCGGCACCACGACGGTGGGCGCCGCCAGGCCCGGCACGACCGCCGCGCCCGCCGCGGAAGCCGGGACAGGCGCCGACGCCGGGGCCGAGGCCGACGCCCAGGTCGGTGCCGCCGGCGCGGTGGTCGCGCTGCTGGCGGCGACCTGACCGGGCACGGCCAGCCCGGGGATACTGGCCGTGCCCGGAGCGGAGGAGGTGGCGGGAACGCTCGCGCTCGGTGTGGCGGCCGGCGCCCCAGGTGAGGCCGGTGCCGCGGCATGGGTCGGCGCCGCGGCAGGGGCCGGAGCCGTGGTCGGGAACCCGAGCGCCGGTGCGGGGGTCGGCGCCGGGGCCGCCGCCGGGAACCCGAGGGCCGGCGTGCCGAGGCCGGGGATCGCGGCGGCGCCCGCGGTCGTCGCGTTGACGTGCGCGGCCGGCTGGCTCGCAGCTGGCGACGCGCTGCTCGGCGACGCGTGGGCGGTCGGGGCTGGCGTGCTCGCCGCCGCGGTCGACGACGCCGGCGCGACGTCGAACCGATAGAGGTTGTAGAGCTTCATCAGCGCGATCAGGTTCGCGCCGTAGTTCGGATCGGTCGCGTAGACGCCGCTGAGGTCGTTGGCGAACGCGTCGGGGATCGCCCGGTCCGCCATCGCGCGCGTGTAGTAGCCGCTCGTGGCGAGCAGTTCGTCGTGGTCGGTGATGGACTGGGCGACGTTGTAGTAGACGCGGAACTGCGCGTCGATCGTCACCCACTGGCCATCCTCGAACTCCGACGTCGGCAGCGTCACGCTGCCCGCCGGCCCGTCCCCCTTGATGCCGAACAGGTTGTTGTACCGCGCGGCAAGCCCGCTCTGCCCCCAGCCGGACTCGTCGATCGCCTGGGCGATCGTCACTGCCGCCGGAACCCCGTACCGCTGCTGCCCGGCCTGCGCGCCCGGCGCCACCAGGTTGATGAACGCCTGCTGCGCACTCGTCGCCGGCGTCGCGGTCGAGGGAGCACTGTACTTCCGGTAAGGCGACGCGGCCGGTGACGTGGTGGGCGCGGGGGAGGGAGTTACTGTCGGCTTCGCAGCCGCCTTACCGGCCCCGGTGACCGCCGGCCGCGAGGCCGCCGCGTTGGCCGGCGCGGTCAAGGGTCTGGTCGAGGGTCCGGTCGAGGGTGCGACGACCGTCGGCGTCGCCATGCCGGGAACGATCGCGAGCCCGTAACCGCTGACCGCCGCCGCTGATCCCGGCGACGGGGCTGGTTTGGCCGGCGCCGCTGACGCGGGAGCAGTCGTGGCCGTGGCGGACGCCCCCGTAGCCGGCGTCGCTGTCGCGGCAGCCGGAGGCGTCGCCGCACCAGACGGAGCCGTTGCCGCAGCAGACGGAGCCGTTGCCGGGGTTGCCGGAGTTGTCGCCGGGGCGACCGGATCCCCGCCGGGCTGGGTGCCGGCGCCGAGCCCCGGTGGCGCTACGACACCAGGGATCCGTGCCAGCCCCCCGGAAGCCTGCGAAGAGCGGCCCGCCTGCTTGCCGGCCGCCGCCTGACTGGCGCCCGCGACCCCGGTCCCAGAGGTTCCGCTCGCCGCCGCTCCGGTATCCGAGCCGGCTCCCGACCCAGTGGCGACCTGTCCCGTCACCGCGGTGCTCGCGGGTTCGAGGTGGCCGTTGTCGACGAAGCCCTGCACGCCGTCCGTGGCGAGCGAGCCAGAGAGGGAGTGCGCGTTGACG
>Ga0335073_10005615_pt1 | contig 17603 bp, 18 predicted proteins | sample Lox_Sample_22_FD_207093 | JGI IMG/M metagenome (GOLD analysis project Ga0335073, IMG submission 207093) | Soil microbial communities from Loxahatchee National Wildlife Refuge, Florida, United States - Lox_Sample_2.2 | ecosystem: Environmental > Terrestrial > Soil > Wetlands | place: USA...
TTCGACGGCAGAGCGCCGGTTCTCGATAGTCCGTGATAGAAGCTCCGTCTTCTTTAGATAGTCGCTCCATTGGAGCTCTTGAAAAGCAGCGACAATTTCCGGAAAAAGGTGGGCAAGTACGTTACTCGTGGGGTTTAGGCTAGTAACGAGACAAAGACCAGTCGGCGGGGTTCGAACCATACCGACGCGCAGATCTGGGCGGTAGTCGCTCAGCACCGCCACAACTTTCCATGCGTCCCCACTATAAAATTGGGTTGTACGCACGCGAGCCGATGTCAGATCGTCTAGGGGAATACAATCGTGGAGCATAATTACCGAGGCGCGCCCTGCCCGGCGCTCGAGATGGATGAAATCTCGCAATACCTGTTCAAAAAGATGTGAGCCGTCGATGAATGCTAGGTCGCACCGGCGAGCCTCAAGACAGCGATCCACAAAATTGTTTCCGAAAAATTCATCGCTGGTCATTTGAAAAAGATGCGTCGCCGGACACAGAGGAAAGGTTATACAAGGGTTGGGATCGACCCCCACACATATGGTTTCCGGAAGTGCAGCTGAAAGGGACGCTCCGTGGCGCACACCGATTTCGATATACGTCTTCGGTCTTAAGATTTGGTGAATCCAGCTCAAAACGGCATAGTAATCCGCGCCAGGAAAACGTGAGTACGCCTCCCTTAGCTGCTGCTCGCGTGCGTCGTCGCTCCAGTAGTCCATAAGGAGTCTTCCACCTTACCGATAACACTCGGCATCGATATGCGCTCAGTATACGAAAGCGCGAGGCCCCATGACGAGCGTTCCAGGGCCCAATCCCGCCTCCTGGGTCGGCCATTTCCGCTGGGCGTTGTGTACGGCTGAAAACGCGAGCTGTGCGGCGACCATTCGGGCCGAATCTGGAATCCTAAACGTCATTCGATAGTGTTGGGGCGCCGCCGATCGAACCACCCCTCCGCGATTGGGAAAATATCCGCATCTATTGAGCGGCACCCATGGGAGCTAACCCGTAGAGCGAGCGCCACTGAAAAACCAATTCCGGGTTTAACTCCGAATGCCCGTCATCGAAGTGGAGCTGATCTGGGCGCAATCTTAAGCGGTCTTGCGAAAATAGCATATTCTCGTAATGAAAATTCTTATTTCCGCGCCGCAAGCCGAAGCGGTCGCGCTCCAGTCGTCTGATCATCTGAGCCTGAGACCTCATTGGGTAGTGCCGAAGGTTGAAATAAACCGGCCAGGCGCTCCCGATTGGAGGGTTGTGGTTAAACTGACGTATATTCGTCGCCGAGGCGCGCCAGGACCTGATCCGCGGCGCGCAATCCGGAAACAGACAGTAATGCCGGACTCTTTTTGGGGCAGATTTCTCGGCGGGATCGTCTGCGCCGGTAAACCAGAAATTATAGTTATTAAAGCGAATCCAGTTGTGCTCCGATTCGAAGACCTCGCGAAGGTAGCCGGCGTAAGACTTTTGACGATTTGGTCCCTCCAGGAACTCGTCCTGGTCGCCCCAAGAAATCCAGTCGTATTTATGAACCAAATTATCGATCAGATACCGAGACATTCTGGGATAAAGCTCGTAAAAATCGAATTCGCGGGGAATATGCTGGACTTCGAGAAGTTCGTTTCGCAGCCGCGCAATGACGTCCGGAGTTTCATCTGTCGAACCGTGATCCCAAAGGATGATGTCATGAGCCTGTTCGCGCAGATAACGGATTGAATCCTCCAACAGGTCAGCATCGTTATAACAGAGTAGTACCCCCAGAAGTCTCATCCCCGCACTCCTTTTCGCCAGTACACGCCACTCCAGTCGATTTCCTGAATCGGCTCTGTGATCCCGTGCCGTTCGCGGAATTCGGATAGGGCTTGCTGGCACATAGGAAGCAAGCGATAGTCGTCAACGATGATGAAACCGCCTACCTCAACCTTCGAATAAAGAGCATTCAGTTCACCACGCGTGGACTCATAAAGATCGCCATCCAGTCTCAAAAGCGATAAGCGCTTGATCGGTGCGCTGTGCAGCGTGTCTTTGAACCAACCCTTGATAAATCGAACCTGTTGGTCCAGCAGGCCATAGCGCTCAAACAATTCCTTCACCGTGTCTTGATCGATTGCCAGCATCGGGAACTTATCCGCGGATAGGTCCAAACCTTCGTCAGGGGCGCACGAGGGGGGCGGCAATCCCTCGAAGGAATCTGCAAGCCAAACGACACGATCGGTCACGCAATGGGCCGCGAAGAACCCGCGCATGTACAGAGCTGCACCACCCCGCCAAACGCCGCACTCAATCGCATCTCCCGTAATTCGATCCCGAAGAATTACATCGAGGCAATAATCGATATTCTCCAGGCGTTTTCGACCGATCATCGTATGTTGAAAACCAAGATTTTCTAGGCTCCGTTTATAATTAATGCCGACTGCCCGGCCCGTGACGTACTCTTCAAAAGCGGCCTCCCTTCGGCGACGTATATCCAGATAGGTGGCCATATCGAAAGCTTGCGTCCCCTTCAGGCAATCTCGTAAGTATAAGAGGCGCAATTCGTTCTCGACATAAAGTTCGCCCAGAATGGCCTTCTTAAGAAGATCTAGATAAAGTGTCGAGGTGAGTTCGTGTCGTTCAATCATCGAGAAACAAAGGAGATCGACTTAAGCGTGAACCGGGTCCAAAAAATCAGTTATGATAATGGTCCCATGCTCGACGAGCGATTGCAAGCCGGCGCAAACCTTTCGGACGTGGTTGAATCGACGCCAAATCAGAATCGCGATTTATCTTGGAAACTCCAATATTTGGAGCGCAATCAGGTCTATATCGAGGGCCGCGTGGAGCGTCTCGAAAATAGTCTCCTGTTCCGTGGTCTTCGTTCGATCGGCCGGATTTTCAACCGATTGGGTTCGCTTATGCGCCGCGGGCCGGATCCACGTACGACGGCTTTGACGTACACGGATTGGGTCAAAGAAACGATGCTCGAAGAAGTCTTTAATCGTGCTCTGAGCGACGTTGCACCTTCCACGCACCATCAACCGGTCAATGTCCTGCTCCCGCTTGGAGGGGGTGGCGCCGAGAGTGTCAGCCGGATGTTGTCCTCGTTGAACGGACAGCGGCACCTCGATTGGCGCCTTTTTCTCTGTACGACTTTGCCACTACCAGAGTGGCTCAAACGTTCTATTTCCGGCGCCGGCCTGGACGATACACGCATTCATGTATTCTCGGCGACAAGCATAAGAGAGGCGATCGCGCGCGCTGTCGAGGAGACCCAGACAGAATTTGTAGCGATCGTCAGCGAAAAGGCGATACTGGAGCCTTGTGCGCTGCAGTCCTGGCTGTCCTCAGTTCGAACGGGCAGCACCGTTGCTTATAGCGACTGGGACCACGTCAGCCGAGAAGGGCTATTTCATACGCCGCGTTTTACACCGGAGTTTTCACCTGAGCTCCTGCGTCACACACTTTATTGGGGCGAGTGCTTTCTCGCGCGGACTGAGGCAATTCGAAAGGTGGGCTGGCCCAGCCACGTGGAAGGGGAGTTTTTGGCTTACCAGCTTGCTCTCAGGCTGTCGGAGGCGACAGACGCGGTCGTTCGTGTTCCTCAGATTACTTGGCACTTACAAGACGAAGTAAGCACGTTACAGGGAAGCCCTTTGGTTCGCAAACCCGCCCCTGGCGAAAATTCTGCCTTCGTTGAAGACGAATCTATTCCTCCCTCGGACGCAAGTGCGTCAGTCATCATTTGCTCACGAAGCGCCAAGCGTTTGGAACGTTGTTTAAAGTCCCTCATGCCGACCCTCGACTCCAGACACGAGGTAATCGTCGTTGCTCATCAGAATGCTGAAACGTCGTTGCTGAGCGACGTGGCCCAAAGATATAAGACCGCCCTGATACCATATCGCGGAGCTTTCCACTTCGGTGTGATGAACAAAAAGGGTGTTCTGGCGTCGAATCGTCCTTTTCTCATTTTCCTGAACGACGACACTAAACCCCTATCCGAAAACTGGGCCAAGCGAATCCTTTCGCAAGCTTCGCGACGCGATGTCGGGGTGGTCGGCGCCTTGTTGCTTTACCCATCAGGAGCCATTCAACATGCTGGCGTCGTAGTGGGTGGACAAATCGTCCCGGCGCATGCGGGTCGTTTCCAGAGGGAATCACCATATTGGCCCTGGCTCCGAATCACGCGGGAAGTTACTGCCGTGACTGGGGCTTGTCTCGCCCTGCGTCGAAATGTGTGGGACGAATTGGGCGGATTTAACCCCCTGTTCCCGTCGAATTTCAATGACGTCGATTTGTGCCTGCGAGCCCGCCAGCAAGGGTATCGCATCATACTTGAAGCAGGTGCTGTCCTCGTTCATGAAGAAGCTGCTACCAGGGTTGCCGCGATTCGGACTGAAGAACGCAAGTTGTTCTACGAGCTCTGGCATGACGTGATCGAACGCCCGGACGATTATTTCAGTCCCGAGATCGAATTATCCGCTGAAACAATTTGTCTCAAGCCGCTGTGGACCCGACTTCGTTAGCGAATCCGTTTCTATCGGTGTCCTACAGCCGCCGGAAGCCGGAGAGAATCGCTCAACGCCGCCCCTGAAAGAACGGACCAACTATGGCTGTGACGTTCCACAATGTGGCAACATTTTAACCAGTAGCAGACCGGAAAAAAACTTGCCTTTTCTCAGGAAGCCACATTCTTTCTGTGCCTTACCGAAAGCTTCAAACATTTTTCCTAGTTGGCAGTTTCGTTGCAACGCAGCCGTTCGGCTGAAACTCAAGCCAATTTGCCTCGGAAGGAATGGACACACGATGATTCCCCGTCTCGCTTTAACCATAGTTCTGGTAAGTTCCGTCGCCGTAGCTAATCCGCTGACGGTCACTTTTGCCGGAACCGCCAGCGGCTCGATTGGCAGCGAACAGCTGACAAATGCGAGCTTCACGATTACTTTAACGAGTGATACATCACTCCTTGCTACCTCCGGAAACGACACTTTCACACCTAGCGGCACTTCGGCAACGATTTCGCTCAGCGGCGGTGTGAATGCAACGTTTACAGATGATCAAGCCGTATTTTTGAATCAGAGTGAAGACAATTTGGGGATATGGCACGGCGGGAGTCCGGATTTTCTCACGATCGGGAACTTGGCCTTTGCCTCGTACAACTTCACGACCAGCCTGCCTGCTACATCCGGCACGACCAACTTTTTGCCGAACACGTTTTCGACGTCAGCCGGAGTATTGGCACTATCGTCGATGAACGCAGTAACCGTAACGGTGACCATCGGCAGCGTTGCGGGTTCCGCCCTTCATTTCGTTCCGATCGCACCTTGCCGCGTCGTCGATACGCGCAACGCCGACGGCCCGTTCGGAGGCCCGATCTTATCACCGGGAACCACGCGTTCATTCACGATCCCGAGCGGATCCTGCGGAATTCCAACTACGGCTCAAGCTTACTCATTTAATGTTTCTGTGGTGCCCTCGGGTGCTCTCGGCTACCTTACCGTATGGCCCGCCGGCCAATCCCAGCCGGTGGTCGCCACGCTGAATTCCCTCGATGGGCGAATCAAATCGAACGCGGCCATTATTCCGGCGGGCACTAACGGCGGCGTAAGTGTGTATTCGACGAACGAGACGCAGGTGATTCTGGATATTAACGGCTACTTTGTTCCAGCCGCCACCTCCGGCACTTTGGAGTTTTATCCGATGACGCCGTGCCGACTGGTGGATACTCGAATTGATCTCCTCACTACGGGAGCGTTGACTGCGGGATCCACGCGAACTCTCCCGCTTCGGTCGAGCAGTTGCAATATTCCCGCCTCCGCACAAGTCTATTCGCTCAATGTCACCGTGGTGCCTCCAAACGGAGGGGTGGTCGCATATCTTACTGTTTTTCCGGCAGGCTCCTCGGTGCCGGTCGCGTCCACGTTGAACGACCTGACCGGCACGGATGTGGGCAACGCGGCTATCGTTCAGGCCGGCACCGACGGCAGCATCGAGGCGTACTCGACGGACGACACAGACCTCGTCGTAGACATCAACGGGTACTTTGCACCCGCGGGCGCCGGTGGGTTGTCACTCTATCCATTGAGTCCTTGCCGTGTCCTGGACACTCGCCAGCCACCAATCTCTTCCGCTTTTGTAGGGGAACTCGACGTAAATGTCTCGGCCAGCGGATGCGCGCCCAGTGCGTCGGCGCAAGCGTATGTCTTCAATGCCACAGTGATCCCATCGGGGGCTCTCGGATATTTGACACTATGGCCGCAGGGGACTTCACAGCCCACAGTGGCGACCTTGAACGCTCTGGACGGGGCGATTACGAACAACATGGCAATCGTGGGGACGAGCAATGGCGAGATCAGCTCTTACGTCACGAACGAAACAAATCTCGTTCTCGATCTTTTTGGCTATTTCGCACCGTAAGACTTAATCGGCGCGGACGCCGGTCGCGGATTTGAAGTTCACGGGACAGGCGTTTTCATGTCCCGAGGTCGGCTTAGGGTTTACCCGAAAGGCGGTATTCTGCTGAGTACGATCTCGGGCTGTGCGTAATTTCGGTAATACGGGCGCTCGGACAAGCAAAGAGGATTCATCTCCAGCTTCCAATTCCACCGTCGAACCCGGAAACGTCGCCGTCTTGCGCTCCGACAATCATAAGTCCGCCATGCGGCAAGAATCGTTGCTTGACCGGCTGCCAGTCACTCAGCTCATCATTCGATCGGTTACCGATTGTTGGAGCACCAACACGACTACTTCGAGGATCACACGACCGTCGCGACTCCTTTTTCCAAACGCCGCACCCCTGCAGGCCAGCTGGAATATCCGACCGGTGGAGCGGGCTGATCGGAGCCCCGTCCCTGGCCATCAACTTCGGGCTTGAAACGTCCTTTCAAGCCATCCAGTGACGGGTAAAGCGAAAAGCATTCACCGTGGAAAGTAAAACAGCGATAAATCCCAGCGGGTTTGTGGGATGGCGTCAGTCATTCATCGAAGCCAGAAGTTCGACGGCGGTGGGTTGCGCGCCTTGATACGCCGTCTCCAGCGTTGAGTACTGGAAAAACCAGTCCATGGCGGCCACCAGGCACAAGAACCGCCCGGCATCCGAACGTAAGGCAATACCGGTGGTCCAGACTTGATTGGGACGCTCCACCACCGCACCGCGCAGGCAAGGATAGATGTCGTAGCCGAGTCCCGGGCGGCTTGAGTGGGATTTGGGATAGTAGCCTTCGAAGCCTAAAAAGCAGCAGCGCCATCACCCGCGGTTGGCCGAACTTCAACTCCGGCGCCTTTTTGCCGTCTTCGGTCACGGCCGGTTGCACCACTCGTTGGATGCTGTCGCCGCTCAAGCCACTGTTGTAACTGACGCGTTCGACTTCCAGCGAGCGCCGATTGATCTGCCGGCCGATCTTTCGCAAGTTCGGCAGATTAGCCAGGCCTTCACTCCAAAGTCGTTGGGGTTGCGGAAAGTGCCTTCCGTCCGACAGCCGCGTGCCTCTTTGAAATACTGCTTCAAATCGAAATTCTTGTAGTTGATATGCACGCTCGGATGGACCCCGTCCTGAACATCACCCGAGTCCGAAACTCACCCGGCGTTTTCTTCGTCACCACCCGATCGAAAATCAACTGCACCCGGTCCGGGCGCCCCAGATCCAGGTTGTCACAAATGATTTCTTCAAAGACGGCCCCGCAACGGCCGGTCGAAAATCTGGGTCAGGCTGACTTCCATCTGCCAGACCGACAGATCCCAAGCATAGCCCGCACGCCGGTCTTGCGGCCGCGGGGGAAGCGGAATACGACCCAGTCATTTCCGGTTCAGGCACAGCTTCATACTCCACGGTGCGTAACAGCAGATCGTGATGTAGAAGTAGTAGGGATTGACGTAGACTGTCTGGTCGCGATTGAAATGGAACTTCCGGTGGACCTTTTTGCCCTGGAAAGCCTGCGCTTTGTCCTGCGCCACCTCAATGAAAAGGATGGCACCGCGCACTTCGCGGCGGCGGCGAAAGCCGTTGGCAATGTCGTCTTTCCTCTCTTTGTGCCGGAACTGACACAGCGGAATGTCTTCCTGTTCGGCCAGGGTCTTCACGGATTCACGAAATTTCTCCGAGATCTGCGCCAATACCACCGGCGACGGAACCGGTTTTCCCAGCTGATCGCGCATAAAAAAGACGATACCCCGGGTCGTCGAACGTGCCGGCGATGAGTCTCTCCCTGCACAAGGTACTGGTCATACCCCCTTGGTGTACTACCAGGAATACAGGAGGTCCCCCTCTAGCGAATCCGCAGAGGCGTCACCTCTCGACAGCGCTGGGTGCGCCGATAAGGTTAGCGCGAGGACTGAATGATTCGCGTTCTATTTTCTATCTCATTGACGCTCTTGACTGGTGGTTTAGCCGAGGCGCAAGTTTCACTCGGTATCGGCTCCGGGTCGGCGAACCCGGGCTCCGTGGTTGCTCTGGACCTGAGCTTAACTGATCCAGCCACCGATCCTCCGGCTTCCGTCGAGTGGAGGTTGAGTTACTCGACAGCCGATTTTTCCTCCGCGACGATTACTGCCGGCGCGGCGGCGACCGCGGCGAACAAAGCGTTAAACTGCAATTCGTCGGCAGGTTCGGTAGTTTGCGTGGTTTCCGGTCCGGACGCGACGACCATCGGGACGGGCGTCGTTGCCACGGTATCGTTAGCTGTATCGAGTTCCACGACAGACCTCTCATCAATGCTGCAACTTTCAAGCCCCGATGCGGCGGACGCAAACGGCTCGATGCTCACCGCATCGACCACCGACGGAACGGTAACGATCACAGCGCTGAGCCTGGACGGGTTCTCGTGTAACTCCGTATCGATTACTCCGCCAGCGACGGCGACCTGCACGGTGGGAGTGACCTACAGCGCCCCCGCTGCAGCGGCGGTTGCCCTCAGTTCATCCCCGGCGGACGCTAACCTGCCGTCGAGCGTCACGATCCCGCAAGGCTCCACCTCCACGACGTTTACGGTAGGCGCAGAATCAGTAACGAGTCCGACGCCAGTGACCTTGACCGCGACGTACAACGGCGAAGGCGAGACGTTCGTCGTAACCATCAATCCGCAAGCTGCCTCCGCGGCGCTGAGCGGAGTGACGGTCAGCTCGAGCACGACCACGAGCGGGCAATCGGGCACGGGCACGGTGACTCTGACCACAGCGGCGCCTTCAGGCGGCGCGGTTGTGTCACTCAGCAGCTCGAACACCAGCGCGGCGAGCGTGCCGGCGAGCGTGACGGTTCCGGCGGGATCAACCTCGGAGACATTCACGATCACCACCGGGGCAGTCACCGCGGCGACGGCGGTGAAGCTGACTGCCTCTTATTCCAATGTGTCAAAGAGCGTCAGCTTGACCGTTGACCCGGTGGCGTATTCGTTGAAGAGTGTGGCGGTAAGCCCCAGCTCGATTCCGGGCGGAGAGCCCGCAACAGGAACCGTGACGCTCAAGGCAGCCGCGCCGACGGGCGGTGTGGTGGTTTCGCTGGCCAGCTCGAATCCGAGCGCGGCAAGTGTTCCCGCGAACGTGACGGTCGCGGCGGGCGCGACAACGGCGACGTTCACGGTCACGCCCGGAATTGTTGCCGATGCGACTTCGGTCACGCTGACCGCCTCCTATGACGGCGTGAACAAAACAGTCAACGCTACCGTCAAACCGCCAGCGGCACTGAGCAGTGTGACAGTGAACTCTAGCACGCTTTCGGGCGACAAAACCGAAAACGGGAAGGTCACGCTGACATCGGCAGCGCCTTCGGGCGGCGCGGTGGTGTCGCTCTCCAGTTCCAACACAAGCGCGGCGAGTGTGCCCGCAACCGTAATCGTTGCGGCGGGGGCTACTTCGGCATCGTTCAAGATTACAGCCGGCACCGTCAGCGCCGCGACTCCGGTCACACTGACGGCCACCTATTCCGGCGTCAGCCAGACAGTCGGCTTGACCGTCGAGTGACGGCCAAACAGAAGTGACCGAGGTTTGGTCAAAGGCTTCGGCATCTCCGCTCAGGCTACGGCAAGCGGGATGCCGAAGTCGACGATCCAACCAGAGCGACGCCAGGAACTGGCGGTAAACGTCTCGCTCATGTGGCACGCGCAAAGTTTGGCCGGCGTGGACTTCTTCATTCACGGCGACGAGCAACGGATAAGTTTTTGTTGCGTCGCATCCGATAAACCGTCCTATCTCGCCGGCAAGCCGCCGTTCCGGGTTCTGCTGAAGTCTACCCGAAACCGCCCTGCAGCGCTTTCATAGCGTGATTTTGCATTCTTTTCGCGTCGAAGATCCGGCGGGGCCTGCTGGGAGTTTTCGCGCCCCGACGAGCGTGAAACGCCCGCGGATTATTGCCGGATGCCCTGGTCGCCGCTCGCATGCCCGCGACGCCTCGAGCATCCCCGGTCAAGGTGGCGTAGATTATCACCGATGCCTATGCAGGGCCGCAGGCGGCGTCGTTTTGCGCAGTTCACGAAAAGATCGAAAGCTCGGCTGGTGGTACTCGACGTTAAAAAGCGGCGACCAAGGAGTGTCGAGGAAAACTCTTACACTCGGTGTTCGGCCGGCCGTTCTTCCGGGTCGCGCTGCTCGTGGATGTCCGCGGAGTGGCTCAGCGGTTTCGTCGGAAAGGTCTTCGGCCTGGGGCCGGTGCTGAAACACCCGAGGATTTTTGGGGGGCGAGGGGCAATTTCCTTTTGGGGGGGAAACCGCGGTGCCGGGGAAATTTCCCGCGTTTTTTGATTTTTTCGGGTTCCACAAAAAAAGCGCACAATTTTTGAGAAGGGCAAATCCTCTCGAAGCGTACTGAGCGGTCTGTGCTATGGGATCTTTCGGGTGGAGTCGCTAAACTGACCCGCCCCAAAGGAATTCCGCCGTTCGAAAGGTGTTCGCGGTCTCAAAAAAACACCCGCACTGCCGCCCCGGATTTGCAATCTTACCGACGCATAGATCCAGCTTGTAGGAACGAATTAATCAAAGATGGGGACACCCGCGCTTATTGTTGAGATATGCTTGACTGGTAGTCGCGCCGGGGCCCCTTTCTGCCCGCCGGCCCATTCTGACAGGTCCGTATCCGCATGCGTAAGCAGAACAAAGTGCCCAATGAAAACTCGCTGAGAAAAACCGGGCTGGTTGTAGATCAGTTTTTGGACGTAATCGAGTTGATGCGGAAATGTTACAAATTGGTCTTTTCCGAGACTGAGTCTGCTAAGATTCTGCAATCTCCCGGTACCGCTGGGGTGATTAGAGGAATCATTCAAAAGGCGATCGAGTGGCACGGCGCCGACTTTAGCTCTACTGCCCACCCGTTGCTCGATGAACTTGGACCAGGCGTTCTTGGCGAATCCGTAGAGACGTGGGGCCTTCCCCGCCAACGAGTTTCCCCGGCCTGGGTTGAGAAGGTCTTGCAGTACATGTTGTTGCTTGGTTTGCAAACGGTCCACCGGCTTCCGTCTCGTGACCCAAAGGACCCAAACGCACGCAAGCAACTGACGTCCTTGGCGCGTGCGTTATCGCGACTGACCGAGCGTATCGAGGCCGCACAAGTGAATCCAGAGGCGCATTGGCGGATCGATCAAGTCTTAGAGGCGCAGCCCGAGACTCCACGGATGTGGAAGGTATGTGAGGAGATGCGCGCCGCAGCCGAGGTGTTAAAATCTGCTGCCGAATGCAAGGTGAAGCGGACCCTCACCGATAGTCCCAATCCACAGGTTCGATGGGCGCTGTCGTTGATCTATTGGGTCGAAAACTGTACCGGTGCACCACATTACGCGGAGATGCAGACTCTTTTTGCGGCGGCTTTCGATGCTGCCGGTAAGGAGTGTCCGAAATGGGTCGACCGACTCGGCATCGAGATGCACGGGAAAAGAACACGTCGGAAAAAGTGGGTGCGAACGATTTCTTCATAACGCTGAATGTTTCCGAACGGCTCCTGCGCCATTAAAAATTAGGGGCGAAAAAAAACCACAGATTCTTAATCGACCTCGCGGCCATTGTCGCATACGCTGGGGCGTGGCGACGCGCGGCGGACAAAGGCCTGGAGCGGGTCGAAAACCCGTCGAATTCGACCTGGTCGAGCTCGAGAAATTGTGTTCGCTCCAATGCACCAACGAAGAACTTGCAGCGTGGTTCAACTGCTCGGTCCGGACCATCGAGCTTTACTCTAAGAAACCGGGATTTTCCGAAGTTATGACGCGCGGCCGCGCAAAAGGGCGGATCTCGGTGCGCAGGGCGCAAATGAAACTTCTAGAAGCCGGTAACGCCACGATGGGCGTTTGGCTCGGTAAACAATTGCTCGGTCAGCGTGATGTCACGCCCATCGAGCTGACCGGCGCACAAGGGAATCCTCTTGAGATCTCGCTGGAGGTGATTGATGCCATCCTTACGGGAAAGAAAAAAAGTTGAAGCCTTTCGCCAGGCGATCAAAAACCCCATACAATTTACGGAGCTTTTGCTGAACCAGAGGATTTGGTTTAAGCAACAGGAAATTCTCGCGTCGATACTCCACTCCTACCGCACCGCGGTTAAGGCCTGTCATGCAAGCGGCAAGACCTTCATTGCCGCCGCGGCGGTCCTGTGGTGGATTACCACGCATCAGGAAGCCATAGCAGTAACGACTGCACCAACCTGGACGCAGGTCGAGCGGCTGCTGTGGGGCGAAATTCGCAGCCTGGTCGATCACGCCAGAATCCCGTACCCGAAACCATCGGCGACCTCCCTTCAGTTAAGTCCAGGACGATACGCGATGGGACTTTCCACCAACGAAGGTGTGCGCTTCCAGGGATTTCACGGAAATGTTTTGATCGTACTCGATGAAGCGCCCGGCGTTATGCCTGAGATCTATGAAGCGATCGAAGGCATCCGTGCAGGCGGAAACGTGCGCGTGTTAGCCCTGGGCAATCCGGTCATCGCAAGCGGGCCGTTCTATGATGCTTTTTCAGCAAGCCGGGAAGGATGGAATCTGATCACCATCTCCGCCTTTGATACGCCCAATCTGCAAGGCCTGAGCCTCGAAAATCTTCTGGCCATGTCCGAAAAAGAACTGGATGAGAATCCATTGCCTTACCTCACCACGCGTCGCTGGGTGCGAGAAAAGTATGCGGAGTGGGGTCCAGGGCACCCTCTCTGGGAATCGCGGGTGCTGGGGAATTTCCCGCTCGAGTCAGACGACGCGCTACTCTCTCTGACGTGGCTAGAGCAGGCCAAACTTCGCACCGAAGGAGACGGTGAGCTCACTGCCGGTCTCGATGTCGCGGGACCGGGGGAAGACGAAACGGTACTATGCGTTCGCCGCGGACCGCGCATCATTCTGCTGCGGGCCTGGCCGAGCCACGATCCCCGTGGCGAGGTGGTGTCGGCGCTCCTGCCGTTCCAATCGCAGCTGAAGACCGTCAACGTGGATAGCGTGGGCATCGGATATTACATGGCAAAGCACTTGCAAGACCACAAGTTACCTGTTACCGAAGTCAACGTCGGCGAAGCGCCGCAAGATAAGGAAAAATACTTCAATCGAAAAGCCGAACTTTATTGGAAATTTCGCTTGCGGGCTGCCTCTGGCGATCTGGCCAACTTGAGCGATGAACGAACTATTGCGCAGTTGAGCGGCATTCGCTACTCTCACACCAGTCGCGGGCTGATCGTCATTGAGTCCAAGGAGGAGGCCCGCAAGCGAGGTGTAAAGTCACCGGATCGGGCTGAGGCGGTCATTCTCGCATTTAGCGATCTCGGTCCAAAGTATGGCGTTTTAGAGTTTTATCGCCAGGAGGCCGAAAAAATCGCTGCGGCAAACGCCAGTCGAAAAGTTCCGAGTCAATGTCCGCGGTGCGGTCAAAATTCGCTGGCTCCGCATGGTCAATACTGGCGCTGCTGGTCCTGTGGTTCCACCGGTGTGATGCAGCAGAAAAATGTTGTCTCATGTCCAAAGTGCGGATGCCAGGCGGTTGGGCGTATTCCCGGAGAGTGGCACTGCAATCAGTGTGGTCACCAATTTGGGGGAACCCAACGTCCGCTGATGGTGCCGAACCGCTGGGATTTGATTTAGACCCGCGAGTCAACGTTTCGAACGCAAGGAGAAATGAAATGAAAGTGACCATGTGGCCGTTAGAACAAATTTTGCCGTATGCCCGCAATGCGCGGCGAATTTCGGAGCGCGCGGTCGACAAGGTTGCAGCCTCCATTCGCGAATTCGGCTGGCGTCAACCGATAGTCGTTGATAAGGAGGGCGTCATTATTGTAGGGCATGTCCGTCGTCTGGCCGCGATTAAACTGGGATTGCGCGAGGCGCCGGTGCACGTTGCTGACAACCTGACGCCGGCGCAGGTGCGGGCGTTTCGTCTGCTGGATAACCGCAGCCATGAAGAGACTTTTTGGGATGAAGATCTGCTTGGACTTGAGTTGCTGGATCTAAAAGGCATGGGAGTGGATCTGGATCTCACCGGATTCGAAATCGGCGAGATCGATGGTCTGCTGAGGCGTGCGGAAGGCCGACGAGGATTGACCGATCCGGATGCGGTTCCTGAGCTACCCGAACACCCGGTAAGTAAACGTGGAGACCTGTGGATCTTGGGCGAACACCGCCTGCTCTGCGGCGATGCCACGAGCCTGGGCGACGTTGAACGCGTTCTGGCGGATCAGCCGGCGGATATGGCGTTTACGGATCCGCCCTACAACGTCAATTATACGCAGCGTGCCCGCGGAGCAACCAAAATCGTGAATGATAACCTCGGCTCGGCGTTTGAACAATTTCTCTTGAAGGCCTGCCGCAATCTTCTAAAGTGGACCGAAGGCGCCGTCTATATTTCAATGTCCTCTTCGGAGATCGACACGCTCAAGCGGGTGTTTCAAGAGGCGGGCGGCCACTGGTCCACATTTCTGATCTGGGCAAAGAATGCGTTCACATTGGGGCGCTCGGATTATCAGCGTCAATACGAGCCGATTCTCTACGGCTGGCGCGAAGGTACCAAGCGCTACTGGTGCGGCGCCCGGGATCAAGGCGACCTATGGCTTGTGAACAAACCGGTGGCAAACGATCTGCACCCAACGCAAAAGCCGGTTGAGCTGATTTCGAGGGCGATTCGGAACAGCAGTCGATCGGCCGATGCGATTCTCGATGCCTTCGCCGGTTCCGGCTCGACCTTAATCGCGTGCGAAGAATTAGGCCGGCGAGCCAGATTAATTGAAATCGATCCGAAGTATGTCGACACGGCGATACGACGCTGGGAAGAGTTTACAGGAAACAAAGCGATCTTGGACGGTGATGTCAGAATGTTTAAGGACGTCGTGCCAGTTTGGACTTGTCCACATTTTTGACACAACCAGTTAACAAACATCACCCGTCACTTGGTCCGACGCATTGCCGCGCGGCGGCTGTCTGTTTTCAGCTTCGTCGGAGTCGCAACGGCTTGCGTTCAAATAGCGCCAGAACGGAAACGCCGTTTACTCATTTAGAGCGAAATATCGCCGCTAACAGATGAGCCCGACCGCGGCAGCCCAGCCAGAAAATGCACCTTAAGCACAGACGCCTCCTCCTCATTTCGTTTCGACCGTTATCCCTGGGAGGATAGCCGAACTCCTACTCCTCACTCTAACCTCCTTGGGAGTCCGCCCAAACAACACCTTGAAATCGCGTTCGAACCGTCATTCCTCCTATTGGGATATGGTAAGGCTCAGACTTTCTGGAGATGCCATCCAATTCTTGACCTGCACCGGGCCGTTTCTTGCCGAGCCGGCCAAAATGTGGCTTCTGCGGAAACAGGCTTAAGCGCCAAGCACGCGGTGGCAGCGACGGTTTCAGGGTATTTGATCTATTGCAGATCGCCGGGTTGTGCTTATCTGACGAATAGCTTCGCGCTGTTTCTCTCCCCGACTTCGAGAAGGACAACCAACCTTTTGTCTCGGGCGCACCCGAACATTATACGCTGTTTTGATTCTCACCCACTGGGTGTGGCCTCCGTGGCCTCTATCCCTCGCTTCGGAATGTCGGCCAAAGCAAGACTTTTTCCCGCCTTTGACTGCGCTTTGTGAGACGCAGCACACCGATCATCCCCAAGCCGATTGAGAGCAACAGGAACGTGGCCGGCTCCGGTGTCGCGCCATAGACTGGGGTGTTGAAAGTAAGCGCGAAAGCGGGGTCATTTGAATTATTAGCATCGACCCCGATGCAGTAGCTACCTGGAGCGAGACTGGCGATTGCAATTGTGCTGGTAAAACTGTCGCCGCTATTCAGTGTTGCATTTGCGCTGTCGCAGCCGCCGAGGGAACCGCCCTCGGAAAACATATAGGACGCTCCGTCTGAAGCGCCAGGTATCGAGGCAGTAGCGCTAAATGCCCCGCCAGGCCAAAAGAACGTGTAGTAGTCTTCCGACCCGAGCCCCCCAATTGTTCCGGTGACTTCTCCTACCACTGGCGCAGTCAGAAGTACCGGCGTGGAACTCGAGCCGCCCGGGAGGCTTAAAATAGACGGGATGGTGCCGATTACGCCCGTCCCAGACTGACTCGCGAACTGGAAGTTGAAGACGGGCGCGCCAGGGGTGGTGTTTATCATGGTAAGTGTTTCCCCGGCGCCCTCGCAAAAGGAAGCTGGGCCAAACGCTCCCCCGGAAGTCGAAAAACACACATCGAAATCAAGACTGGGGTCGGCGATGTTAACCACGCCTCCGTCGGTGCCACTGAAAGTGAATAGCAACTGGGTCGCCGTCGCCGACAGATCGGAGCCAGAAAATGGAAAGTAGTTGCAGCAGGATAAATTCCACGTACTTGGGTTCCCTCCGGGGTCACTCAGCTGCAAATTGTAGCCAATAATATCGGATTGAGCGAGAGCGCCGATGGTGCCGTCCGTGACGATGTCTCCGGTTACACCCAGCCCACCGATCGTCTGATTAAGGTAGTAAGTGATTGAGCCAGCGTTACAGAGGGACGCAACGCCAAGAACAAGCAACAGACGCGCGCAGCAGTGTGCGGATTGCGCAGGGAAGTTGACTGGGATTTCCATTTTGGCCTCTTCGCAGAAGATAGTATACATCCGTCTGCCTCTTTCGGAGCCGTTGAGGAGCAAGTTTTCCCTCCTTTGAAAATCCATTACGCCCAGTACTCTAGGATGGCGATCCTGCCCTTCCAAGGACCCCGAAAGACGGAACCGCCTTGCTTCCGGGCTTGTTGCACAGACACTTTGCCCTCCCACCTGGACGGAAAGATCGAAGGTGTCGCCTGGAGAAAGGTGGAGCTCCTCCCGATTTTCTTCGGAAAATCAACGCGGCCCGCCTGGTCGAGGGTCACTTTACTATTCATAATTGCAGGTGTTGTTGAAAGAGCGGGACAAAGGACGTATCACACTCTTTGGGTCCGGGAACGAAACCGGATGCAGAACGCCTTGCGCGGCGCCCTATATAGCGGGAACCCGACAATTCCGACAATTGACGGGACCGTTGCGGGCTAGTGTTCCCAAACCGGCTCACGATCGCCGCCCGCCCTTCCGAAATGGCCGACCCGTCCCCGATGGCTCTGTGCGCCTTGCCGCCTTCATTCACGCTCTGTGCCGTTCTGCAGGACGTTTTATTCATGGTGTCGGAGCCAGAGTCTTGCCACCGAGGACTCTTATAAATTCGAGCACATCCAAAGCCTCGACTCCCGGCGCTAACGCTCTGATTGCTG
>Ga0335073_10005616_pt1 | contig 17602 bp, 18 predicted proteins | sample Lox_Sample_22_FD_207093 | JGI IMG/M metagenome (GOLD analysis project Ga0335073, IMG submission 207093) | Soil microbial communities from Loxahatchee National Wildlife Refuge, Florida, United States - Lox_Sample_2.2 | ecosystem: Environmental > Terrestrial > Soil > Wetlands | place: USA...
CCGGTCGAGGACCCATCCGCCGGGGATCTGCAGGGCCGCGTAGGTCCACGAGAACGCGGAGAAGATCAGCCCCAGCTCCGCCGCGCTGATGTGCAGGTCCGCTTTAACGTCTGGCGCGACGATCGACAGGTTTGCGCGGTCCATGTAGTTGATTGCGGTGGCGATAACTATGATCGCCAGAATGCCGTAGCGGACGCGAGTGCTGACAGCCTTCGAGGGCCTCTCAAGATCTTCAACTTCTGTCGTCGTGGCCATCTCGATCCTCACTTCGGGCATCGGCTGCTAAGGCAGATGACTGCTATCGGCAACGTAGCTCCCGGTCAGAAGAGTGCCACCGTTTTTTCCGCTGAGCGGACCAGCGGGTCTCCGGGCCACGGGGACCACCGCGGCCACGTCCCGGCCAGGTCCCGCCGCCGCGGCTGGTGACGGCCAAGGTCCGGTCAGATTAAGTCTTATGTTCGGGTCAGGGCGCTATTCCGGCACCGCCGGCGGGTGCGGCAACCGCCAGGAGACGGGCTACCGCCTGCCGGGCGCGGCGGGCGAACTCGATGGCGCCGAGTGACTCAAGCAGGGCGAGGTTGGGCATCTCCACGCTGAGCGGCACCCCAGCGGGCACCGCCGAGATGATCTCGGCCAGGGGAAGTTCACCATCGCCAGGCAGCAGGCGCACCGCGCGTGCCTCCAGGGCCAGGTCCGTGATCCCCTCGACGGATTGCCCCCGGGGAAGTTCCCGCGGCCGCGGGAGGTCATGTGGGGCGGCCAGCGGCGCATCACAGAGCTGGCAGTAAGCGATCAGCTTGGGATCCAGCGCACGCACGTCGGCTGGTGTGCCGCCGCCGCGCTGCAGGTGGAGCGGATCGATGATGATTCCGCCGCCGGACTCGCCGACCAGCACGGCCGCATCGGAGAGCGTCTTCACCTTCATATAGGGGATGGCTTCTATCGCCGGGCGCAGCCCGTAGGGGCGTGCGGCCTGCACGAGCGCCGCGAAGGTGTCCCGGGCCCTGTGCAGCTCAGGATCGTCGCCCATGACGTTCAGGAAACTGGCGCCCAGAGCTGCGGCTGTTTCGAACAAGGGCTGGTACTTCGCGATGACCGTCTGCGGGTCGATACGGATGATTTCCGCGTCAAGCACTCGCACGCCGGTGTCACCCATCCGGCGGAGCGTCTCGGCGAGCATCGGCGAGCCGGCCCTCATGGGCCATTCTTCTTCGGTGGGACCGATGGGCGCCGCCCGGATCCCGACCGCGTCGAAGCCGGCGTCATGGGCCAGCGACACCCAGTCTGGCGGTGCCATGTCGAGCATGGTCAGGTGACCAATGCCCACCAGCGGCATGTCGGCCTCCTCGGTGTCCTCACCACTGCTGCGGCCTGCGGACCGCAGCAGCGCACCTGCGGGCACCGTGAGTGCCCCGGTCCCGGCGCTTAGGACGCTGCCCGGCCGGCGCGGCGGGCGCAACGCACATCCCGCCCAGTGGCAGCAACCGCCTCCCCGGCCGGGCGCCGGCTTGCCAGGCTAGCGATCAGGCAGATGCGGTAGCGAGACGCGGCGCGGGCCGCTGGCCGGCCGGCAGGCCCGGCCCGGTGGAGGCGATGCGGACCGCCCTGGCCACCGCGGTGGCAGCCCGGCAGGGCTGAACCCACTTCCAGCGGGGTACGGGGCCCGGTCAGCTGGCCTGTGATAGCTGGTGCAGGCCGTGGATGGCCAGGACGTAGCCGTGGACGCCGAAGCCGACGATGATGCCCGAGGCGACCGGGGAGATGAAGGAGTGATGACGGAACTCCTCGCGCTTGTGCACGTTGGAGATGTGACACTCAATCAGCGGCAGGCTAGCGCCCTCGATGGCGTCGTGCAGAGCGACCGACGTGTGCGTGAACGCCCCGGGATTGAACACCGCGCCGATCGACTCCCCGGCTTTGACCGCCGCTCCCGTTTCATGGATCCAGTCGATGAGCTGGCCCTCGTGATTCGACTGCTTGAAGTCGACGTCAAGGCCCAGCTTGGCCGCCGCGTCAGTACACAGCTTCTCGACATCAGCCAACGTGGTCGTCCCGTACACCTCCGGCTTCCGGGTCCCCAGGAGATTCAGATTAGGTCCATTCAGAATGAGTACCGACGCCATGACGCGCTCCTTCCATCGACTAGCCACGCCAGCCTACGGACCCAGCCTGCCGGAGACTACCCAGGGAAGTCTCGTGGGAAGCCCGAGTCGGCTCCAGCACGTTTCCAGCTAGCGGGATGGACTCATCTGAGGCTTATGCGTGGTAGCGGGACGCGGCCGGCAGGTTGGCATCTTGGGCGCTGTAGGCCCTAACCTGCTACAGACTCATGCCAAGGCGCGGCGCGGGCCGCTGGCCGGCCGGCAGGCCCGGGCAGACCTGCGCCCGGCATACCTCGAGATAGGTAAGTGAACGTGGACGTTACCACCACCGCGGTAGACCAGACGGTGCGGCGGGCGGCCGTGCTCGGGTCCCCGGTCAGGCACTCGCTCTCCCCCGTGCTGCACGGCGCGGCCTACCAGGCGCTTGGCCTGCATGGCTGGCATTACGACAAGATCGAGTGCGACGAGCCGGGCCTGCCGCGCCTGGTCGACGGCATGGGACCGGAGTGGGCGGGCCTGTCGCTGACGATGCCGCTCAAGCGGGTGGCCCTGGCCGTCGCCGATGAGGTATCGCCGCTGGCCGAGGCGGTCGGGGCCGCGAACACGCTGGTCTTCCCCGCGGCCGGGCCGGCCGGAGGCAGGCAGGCGCACAACACTGACGTGGCCGGCATGGTGGCGGCGCTGCGAGATGCCGGGCTGGCCCGGGTCGAGCAGGCGGTCATTCTCGGTGCGGGCGGCACGGCGCAGGCTGCCCTGGCCGCGGTGCGCGAGATGGGCCACCAGTCGCCGATTGTCCTGGTGCGCAACCTGGCCCGTACCGGCGAGCTGCGCGAGACGGCCGAGCGGCTCGGGATGCGGCCGGCCATCTCCGACGGCCTGTTCACCGAGCCGCTGCCCGCGGCCGGCCTGGTCATCTCCACGCTGCCGGGCGGCGCAGCCGATCCGCTGAGCGCCACCCGCTGGAAACCAGGCACCATGGTGCTCGACGTGGTGTACGCGCCGTGGCCGACCCCCTTCGCCGGGTCAGCCCTGGCCGCCGGGTGCCCGGTGGTCAGCGGTCTCACCGTGCTGCTGCACCAGGCGGTCGCGCAAGTCGAGCTGATGACCGGCCAGCCCGGCCCGGTGGAGGCGATGCGGACCGCCCTGGCCACCGCGGTGGCAGCCCGGCAGGGCTGAACCAGCACTCGGGGACGACGACTCGGCTGACAGCGCACACCGGCGCCAGGCCGTAGCGAGAACCACCCAGGTGGCCCTCAGACATAGCCTGGCAGACCGCTCATTCGCGGACCGTGCCCATCCGCGCTATCTGGCGGGGCCACGGCTTCTCATCAGGTACGGGCTTGGGACTTGACGACGAAGCCGGACGCGAATCCGAGGGGCAGGACCCGCCGTAGCTTGTCTCCCTCCTGGAGTTCGATCACGACATTGGTGATCGGGACGGCCCGGCAACTGAGGCAGATGCCTTCGATGCGTTCTTCGTCGCTCAGCACGCTCTCCGCGATCGCCCGCTCGTAGCGGACCTCGCCCAGCAGGAGATGGAGCTTGCAGACTCCGCAGCCGCCGCGCCGGCAGCCGATCCGGTAGCCAAGGCCGGCCCGGCTCAGGGCCGCGAGCAGGGTTTCCTCCGGCCGTGCGGCTACCTGTTCCCCGTCGGGGAGGATGGTGATCTCGGCAGCCTGGTCCTTGTTCTGGGGCCCGGATCCGGTGTGGTTCACTGGCAACGGATCCCCACTGAGCCCAGCCCGTCGAACTCGGCCGTCGCGATGCTGCCGGCTTTCAGCGGCACGGAGGCGGTCAAGGCACCGGAAAGCACGATGGTCCCGGCGTCGAGGTGCTCTCCTTGGGCCGTCAGGGTGTTCGCCAGCCAGGCCAGGGCGGCGGCCGGGTGCCCCATGACCGCGCCGCCGGCCGCAGTGTACGAGCCGCCTTTCCAGCGGAACAGGCACCCGAGGACGTGGAGGTCCACGAGTTCACGCGGGCTGCGCCCTTGCGCGCCGAGGACCACTCTGGCCGCTCCCGCGTTGTCAGCGATCGAGTCAGGCAGCCGGAAACGTTCGCAGTACCGCGAATCGACCACCTCCAGAGCGGGGAACACCAGCTCGGTGGCGGCCATGACCCCGGCCAGGGTGGTAAAGGCGTCGATCCGGCGGCCGAGAAGAAAGGCGATTTCCGGTTCGGCGGTCGGGTGAATCAGCTCGTCAAGTCGTAGCGGCTCGCCGAACGGATGGATCATGCCTGAGGTCAGGCGACCGTAGACCGGCTCGTGGATGCCGAGGGCAGCCCGCTTCACCTTGCTGGTCATCCCCAGCTTGGCACCGATGACGCGCTCGCCGTCCTGCAGCCGGTGCCCGACGAACAAGGACTGCACCTCGTAGGCGGTCCCGGTGCCGAGGAATGGCTGCGCGCGGGTGAAGGGAACGATGGGCTTGCGCTCGCGTTCAGCACTGACCAGGGCGTCCGCGATGGCCTGCGCGGCGGTCATGCGGCATCTCTCCCGCTGAAGTGGGCTGATACCGCACCGAGGTGGGCGAACTCCGCCCGGAAGACGTCACCTGGCCGCACCGGCACCATTCGGTGCAGGCCGCCGGACAGCACGATGTCACCCCGGCGCAGGCCCGATCCATGCGCAATCAGCTTGTTGGCCAGCCAGGCCACGCAGCGCGCGGGATGGCCGAGTGCCGCTGCCCCGGCGCCGCTATCGATCGGCACGCCGTTGCGGTAGAAGAGCATCCCGACCAGGCGCAGGTCAAGTCCGCTCACGGGGGTAACCCGGCCGCCTAGGACGAGCCGGCCCGCGGAGGCGTTGTCCGCGACCGAGTCGACGAGCTTCAACCGCCAGTCCGCGATGCGGCTGTCCCCGATCTCGATGGCCGCCAGCACGCCGTCGACGGCGGCCAGGGCCTGCGCCGTGCTGACGCCGGGTCCGGATAGGTCGCTGCCCAGCCGGAGCGCAATCTCGGCTTCGGCCCTGGGCTGGATGAACTGGTCATAGCGGATCTGATCGCTCTCCTCAACGATCATGTCATCGAGCAGGACGCCAGAGATGGGTTCGGTGATCCCGAGCAGATCCTGCATGGCCAGCGAGGTGAGGCCGAGCTTGTGGCCGCGGATGACCCGCCCGGCCGCAAGCCGACGCTCGATATTGCAGGTCTGGACGGCGTAGGCCTCCTCCGGCAGGAGGCCGGGCCGTTCGTCGGACAGCGGGCTAACCGGAGTGCGGTCGATTTCGGCGTCCCATAGCCGCTCGGCTAGTCCCAGGAGCGGGCTGGCGGTACGCTCACTCTCAGTCACGACCGTGGTGAGCCGTTTCTCAGGTCAGGACCGTGGTGAACCGTTCGTTGAGCTCGCGCTGGATGTAGAAGATGGCCTTGCCCAATTGGTCGACCGTCCAGGTGAGTGGCGGAGAATCGCGGAAGACCAGATAGCCGCCGCTGAAGACCTCGTTGCGGTTGCCAGACGGGTCGAAGAAGTAGATCGTCTCGCCCCGGGTGATGCCGTGCTGGGTCGGGCCGACGTCGACGGACACATTGTCCATGGCGAACAGCCCACCCGCATGCTTGATCGCGTACCAGTCGGTGAGGTTGTAGGCGAAGTGGTGCAGCTTCCCCTGGGGCCCGGCCATGAACGCGATGTCGTGCGCCGTATTGCCGCAACTCAGCCACGAGGCGATCAGGTGGTTATCGTCGAGGTTGTCCACCACTCGCTCGGCCGGGTGGAAGTCCATGACCTCCTGGTAGAACCGCTCCAGCGTAGCGGGGTCTTCGGTCGTGATCATGGCGTGGTCGACCCTCGGGACTCCGACCCCGACAAGGTGACGCGGGAAGGCCTCGGGATTGATCAGCCCCACGTCCGTGCCGACGTATTCGGCCTCGGAGTACAGCTCGATGACATGATCCGAGGGCAGCACGAGACGAACGCCGTCGCCGATGGCGACGTTTTCTCCCTTGCTCATCCGCTCGGTCAGGCAGCCGAACTGACGTGCCCGCTGCTCCAGTTCTTCCAGGTCAGTGTCGCGCTCGACCTTGTAGCCGAACTTCACCACGCCGACGCCGCCCTCTTCCAGGACGACGGAGTGGTGATCGAACTCATCCCACCCCTTGTAGTACAGCTTGCCTGGTTCCTCGTGCACTAGCTTCATGCCGAGCGTCTCGCCGTAGTGTGAGCGGGATTCCTCAAGGTCCGTGACCCTGACGTGCACGTAGCCCATTCGCATGACACCCATTTTGGCCGCTTCCCTTTCGTTCGAAAGCTTGCGCGCACTCGGACGCTCAAGCTCATCAGACAACAAAGCAAGGGAAACGGCGAACCTGTCTTCTGCTCAGCGGGATAGGACCGGCCACCGTCCGTCCGTCTCGGCGAGGATACGGCCGGGGCCGGCCTTGCCGTAGCGCCGGCTCCAAACGCGAAAGAGGTGCATGACTCGATGACCCAGCCAACGGGTGCTGCCGATTCCGGTGGCCTGCTGCACGCTCTTTCCGTTTCGGCTGCGCTGGCCCAGCGGGCGATCGGTGCCGCGCGCGACGCGGCCAGCGGGCTGGCCGTGCCGGTCTGCATCGCGGTGTGCGATCAGGCGGGTCACCTGGTCGCCTTCGAGCGCATGGACGGCGCGCCCTTGATGTCAGCTCAGCTGGCCCAGGACAAGGCGTACTCGGTATGCGCATTCGGTGGCCTGCCGACCGATCAGTGGTGGTCGATGCTGCAGACGGAGGGCGCCTTGCTGCACGGGATCGTCAAGACCGACCGGCTGGTCATCTTCGGCGGCGGCGCACCGATCCGGTCCGGGCGCCACCTAGTGGGTGCCGTCGGCGTCTCCGGCGGGAGCGAGGAACAGGACGGTCAGATCGCGAAGGCCGCGGCGTCCAGCCTGTTCCTGTCCGAATCAGGCGAGCCCGACTGAGCCCGTCCCGGCGCTCAGCCGAGGCTGAACTCCTTCACGTTCCTACACGAAACCGTCCGGAGGGTGACATGCCGCTCGTCGAAGTAACGCTGACCCAAGGCCGCTCGGCCGCCCAGCTTCGCTCGCTCATCCATGAGCTGCACGAGGCCGTCGTGCGCGCTGTGGATGCGCCACCCGCCGCGGTACGCGTTATCGTCCGCGAGGTCCCCACCGCGAACTGGGCATCGGGCGACGAGACCATCGAGGAACGGCGGGCCGGCCAGCAATCGCAATGATGCCGAGGACTGCCCCGGGATAGCGTTCCGGACCACGTGCCAGGCAGTCGCTGTTTGCGGTCTTCCTGCCCAGCGGAAGGTCACGTGCCGATCCAACGCAGGCCCCGACACATTTAGGTCCGCGACGTAATCCGCGGCCGCCGAGGAGCCTGTTACCTGGTCTTCCCGTCACGCCGGAGATTCTGTGAACGTGCAGGAGATGTAATGCCATGACCCAGGAGGAACGCCCGCCGATCACCGATCTCAGGTCTGCGCTGCAACGATTGGCCGACCACCCAGGCCAGCTGATCGAGACCGACCATCCCGTGGACCCGAACGGCGAACTCGCCGGAGTTTACCGGCGCATCGGCGCCGGCGGGACAGTGATGCGGCCTACCCGCATCGGCCCGGCCATGATGTTCAACTCGGTCATCGGCTTCCCCGATGTCCGCGTCCTGGTGGGCCTGACCGCCAGCCGCGAGCGTGTCGGCATCCTTTTCGACTCGCCGCCGAACCGGCTCACCCAGCGCATGGCCGAGGCCTACCGCGATGCGATAGCCCCGGTGAAGTTCTCCGGCGATAAGGCGCCCTGCCAGCAGGTCGTGCACCGCGCCGACGAGCCGGGCTTCGACCTGCGCACCATTTTGCCCGCGCCGACCAACACCGACCGGGACGCCGGCCCGTTTTTCTGCCTGGGACTGGTGCTCGGCAGCGATCCCGAGCTGGGCACCGACGTCACCATCCACCGCCTGTGCGTCCAGGGACGCGATGAGATGTCGATCTTCTTCGCGCCGAGCCGGCATATCGACGCGTTCCGGGTACGTGCCGAGGCGGCCGGGCGGCCGTTCCACATCTCGGTGAACATGGGCCTGGACCCGGCGATCCCCATCAGCGCCGGATTCGAGGCCCCCACCACCCCGATGGGCTACGACGAGCTGGCGATCGCAGGCGGGATGCGGGGCACGCCGGTCGAGCTGGTCGACTGCGTCACCGTGGACCAGAAGGCGATCGCCGCGGCCGAGATCGTCATCGAGGGCTACATCATCCCCGGCAAGCGTGTCGTAGAAGACCAGAACACCGGCACTGGCTGGGCCATGCCGGAGTTCCCCGGTTACGTCGGCCCGGCCAACCAGTCGCTTCCGGTCATCAAGGTCACCGCGATCACGACGCGCGAGCACCCTATCCTGCAGACCCTCGTCGGTCCTGGCGAAGAGCACACGAGCCTGGCCGGCATCCCGACCGAGGCCAGCATCTTCCGCGCGCTGCACGACGCGATGCCCGGCTTCGTCTCCGAGGTCTACGCGCACAGCGCCGGCGGCGGCAAGTTCCTGGCCATCCTCAAGTGCAACAAGAAATCGGCTTTCGATGACGGGCGGGCACGCCACGCGGCGATCCTGGCGCTCGGCATCTACTCCGAGCTGAAGAACGTCATCGTGGTCGACAGCGACGTCGACATCTTCGACACCGACGACGTGCTGTGGGCCATGCAGACCCGCATGCAAGGCGATATGGACATCATCAACATCCCCGGCGTGGCTGGGCACGTGCTCGACCCTAGCCAGCAGCCTGAGTACAACCCGGCGCTACCCGCCATGGGCACCACCTGCAAGACCATCTTCGACGCCACGGCTCCCTTCCACCTGAAGGAGCACTTCAAGCGGGCGCATTTCCGCGACGTCGACCCCCGTCCGTTCGCCCCCAGCCTGCACTTGGAGTACCCGTGACCGTACCTGCGCACAGCAACCAGCCCGACCGGATCATTGTCGGGATCACCGGCGCCACCGGCATCATCTATGCCGTCCGGGCGCTGGACGTCCTGCGCACGCTCGGCATCGAGACGCACCTGATCATCACCAAGCCCGCGGAACTGACCCTGGCCTACGAGACGGACATGACCAAACGCGAGGTCACCGACCGCGCCGACCACGTCTGGCCGATAAACGACGTCGGCGCGCCGCTGTCGTCCGGCTCGTTCCTGACCAGAGGAATGCTGATCGCTCCGTGTTCGATGCGCTGCGTCGGCGAAATCGCCAACGGGATCAGCGCCTCGCTCTTGCCCCGGGCCGCCGATGTCACGCTCAAGGAACGGCGAACGTTGGTCCTGATGGTGCGGGAAGAACCGCTCAACCTGATCCACCTGCGCAATATGGTCACCGTGACCGAAGCGGGCGGGACGATCCTGCCGCCGGTGCCGGCCTTCTACTCCCGCCCGAAGACCATCGACGACCTCGTCGATCAGAGTGTCGGCCGCGCGCTTGACCAGTTTGGCATCCACGTCGACATGTTCCCGCGCTGGGACGACGCGCTGCGGCACAACGTCGCGCGAGGCAAGGACGCCGAAGTCGCCGAAGCCCTGGAAGAGGAATGAGGAGGATTCGGTGAACGACCTCGACCTCTACGAGGCGCCCGAAGTGGCCAGCAAGATGCTGGTGGCCGCGATGGGCCTCATCGGGTCGGTCACGAGCCAGCAGCGCGGCCACCTGTGGCTCAGCCTGGACGATCCGGCTCGGCAGGACTGGGACATCATCCCCCGCCCTGAGCACACCGGGCTGTCGATGCACGACCTGTCAGCGAGTCAGCGGATCCTGGTCTGGGACCTCATCGCCGCCGCGCTGCCCGAGCGCACCTTCACCCAGGCGACCCTGGTGCCGGAGCTCGAGCACGTGCTGCGAGACTACGAGGCCGACTTCCTCGGCCGGGCCCTGAGTTCCTGGCGCGATCCCCTCAACTACTTCGTGACGATATTCGGCCGGCCCGGATTCGAGGACACCTGGGCCTTCCGCTTCTACGGGCACCACCTGGGCATCAACCTGACCGTCATCAAGGAGCGATGGATCGTCGCCGGGCCATCGGCGATGGGTCAGCAACCGGTGAACTACGACGGCGTGAACAAGCCCCTTCACGACGAGGAGTCGGCCGCCTTCGCCATCATCGAGTCCCTCGACGACGACAAGCTGGCCCGCGCGGTCATCCATCCGGTCTCCCCGGCGGACTTCGTCACCCGCTACGTTCCGCGTATCGGCGCCGTTGAGTACCCCGACGTCATCGACTTGGGCATGCCGCAGTACCGGCTCAGCGACAAGGACCGCATCGCCACGCGGCTGGTGCGCGACGAGCCATCCGGTCTGGCGGGCAGCGAGCTCGACACCGCTCAGCAAGGGCACCTGCTCACGATCGTCGACCGTTTCCTCGAGCGTCACCCGAAGCCGATCGCGGTCAAACTGCAGCAGGAGATACGGGACCGCGGGCTCGAACGCGTGCACTTCGCGTGGGCCGGCGACATACGCCGGGGCACCCCTCACTACTTCCGGGTCCAGACCGAGCGGTTCCTGATCGAGCTCGCCAACTCGGTCCAGAGTGGCAATCACATCCACTCGGTGCTGCGCGACTTCAAGAACGACCTCGGCGGCGAGCTCCTCGCCGAACACCACCCGAAGCCCGTTCCCGACATCCTGCCTGGTGTCGCGGAAGGGAACACCCGGAAAATCTCAAGCTCGATCCTCGATCCCGGTCTCGGGGACGCAGCTTCCGCCGCGTCTTGAGGTTCGGCGCTCTGGACTCGGCACCCGTCCACCTTGGCGGGACGGGTGCCGATGCCCTGGCCGAGTGCCTCACCCGGGCCCGGCGCCTCGACGAGCTCGGCTGCCACCGGCTGTGGTTCACCGAGCACCACCTGGCCCCCGACGTCGCGTCGAGCTCCCCGCTCACGCTCGTCGGCCAGGCCGCGACCCAGACCCGCCATCTGCGTTTGGGTGCTGGGGGGGTGATGATCCGCAACCACGCGCCACTGGTTGCGGCCGAGCAGGTCGTCACGCTCTCGCTGCTGCACCCGGGCCGGGTCGATGTCGGCCTGGGCCGGGCTGGCGGCTCGGACCTGACTACTGACAAGCTGATCCGGCGGACCGTCCTGGAGTACGTGAGCTTCACCGAAGACGTGGCGGAGACGGTTCACTATCTCGACCAACTCGGGGCCGACGGCGTGCAGGTGTTCGTCCTGGCCAGCTCCCGCGAGACGGCGAGCTTCGCCGCCCGGCTGGGCCTGGGCCTGGCCGTGGCCGGGCATATCGCACCGGCCGGCCTAGACGGAACCGTCGCGGCCTACCGCGACTGTTTCCGTCACCGGCCAGAACGTGAACGTCCCCGGGTTGTGCTATGCCTGCCGGTCCTCATCGCGGACTCTGACGACGAAGCGTGGTGGTGGTTCCGCAGCGTCCAACGCCGCTACCTGGACCGGCTGCGCACGGGCGGGGCGCCGATGCGGAGGCCCGAGTCGGCAGAGCTGGACTGGTCCGCCAGCGAGCGATACCGGGTGGACGCCATGCTTGAGGCGGCGCTGGTCGGCTCCGACTCCACCGTGCGGGCACGTCTGCTCGACGTGGAACGGCGATGGGCTCCGGATGAGGTCATGGCGATGACCGACCTTCCTGACCCCGATGTGACGATGAGCTCATACGTGCGGCTGGCCAACCTCGTAGCAACTGTTCAGGGCACGTGATCGGGAGCGAGGCGCGATGGCGATGACGGTCCCACCCGAAATCGTGGCGGCGCTGGCCAGCCCGACGACCGCGACCAATCTCAGCCTACCGGTGCCCACGCCATGCGACCCACTGTAAGGAGTCTCGATGCCGAATCCCGACGTAATCACCACCCGTGTAGGAATTGTCGGCGGCGGCCCGGCCGGGCTGATGCTGTCGCACCTGTTGTCGAGATCCGGTATCGGCAACGTCGTGGTCGAAAAGCGTGACCACGAGACGATCCGAAACACTCATCGGGCTGGCATCCTCGAACACGGCAGCGTCAGCATGCTCGTCGATTCCGGTGTCTCGGACCGAGTCCTGAAGGCCGGTTACAAGCACGAGGGCATCGACCTGCGATTCGGCGGCGAAAGCCACCGCATCGACTTCCAGGACCTGGTCGGGGAAGCCGTCTGGCTGTACCCGCAGAATGAGGTATTTATCGACCTGGCCGCCGCACGTGAACGCGATGGCGGGGAAGTTCATTTCTCCGTGTCCGACACTGAAGTCCTCGATCAGACAACCGACACCCCCAAGATCCGGTTTAACGATTCTGAGGGCAACGCGAAAGAGATTCACGCCGAGATCCTCGTCGGCGCCGACGGGTCAGCCGGTATCTGCAAATGGTCCATTCCCCAGCAGTACCGCACCGACAACTTCGTCGAGTACCCCTTCGCCTGGTTCGGCATCTTGTGCGAAGCGCCGCCCAGTGCAGAGGAACTGATCTACTGCAATTCCGGCCGCGGGTTCGCCCTGATCAGCCAAAGGGACGACCACACCCAGCGAATGTACTTCCAGTGCCCCTCGGACGAGGACGTCGACGGTTGGACCGAGGAAATGATCTGGGATGAGCTGCAGGCCCGCGTCGACGGGCCGGACAGGTTCGAGCTCAAACGCGGCCACATCTTCGACAAGATGGTCCTCCGCTTCCGCAGCTACGTCTGTGAACCGCTGCGGTACGGCAACCTCTTCCTGGCCGGCGACGCCGGCCACACCGTGCCCCCCACCGGGGCCAAGGGACTCAACCTGGCCTTCGCTGACGTCCGGGTCCTGTTCGAGGGCATCGAATCCTGGGCCTCGACCGGGAACCGGGAAATCCTGGACGCCTACAGCGACCGGGCGCTGCAAAGGATCTGGAAGGCGCAGAACTTCTCCTACTGGATGACATCCATGCTGCACGAACGATCGGACACCAACCCGTTCGAACAGAAGCGGCAACTCGGCGAACTCAATGCCGTCGTCAACTCCCGCCACGGCTCCGCCTACCTCGCCGAGGCCTATACCGGATGGCCCCACACCTGACGACCACGCGGTGAGACCTTCCGGTCCGCTCAATCAAACACCGGTCAAAGGCGGAACCTGGACAACGCGACGAACCGCTTCCCGGTACGAACTCATGCGCAGAAGATCGTTTTACGGAGCTTACGCTGGTCACAAGACGTTAGAGGCCGCTGACGCCACCGCGATATCTCGTCACGAGTTCACTCCCGGTGGCTGAGGCCTGGGCGCAAAGCGGAGAGCTGTTGTCCCGCCTCGCCGGGTCAGGTGAAGCGCATGGATACTGTGCCGAGGTCATGGAAGTGGGCGGCGATGTGGTCGCCGGCCTCGACGCGGATCGCCTCGGTGACGCCGCCGGTCATGATGAAGGTCCCGGCCGGGATCAGCTGCCCGCGGGCGGTGAGGTGGTTGGCCATCATGGCCACGGCCGCCAGCGGGTTGCCGAGCACAGCGGCCGCCGTGGCCGTCGCGACGATTTCCCCGTTCCTCTCCAGCACAACGCCCAGGGTCCGCAGGTCGAGTTCTGCGACGGCCCGGGCCCGGCCTCCGACGACGAAGCGGGATGAGGAGGTGTTGTCGGCGATGACGCTCTTGAGGTCGAACTTGAAGTCCCGGTAGCGCGAGTCGATGACCTCGACGGCCGGCAGTACGAAGTCGGTGGCTGCCGTTACGGCGGCGATGGTGCACCCCGGCCCCTCAAGATCGGATTTAGTGACGATGCAGATCTCGGCCTCGACCTTCGGGTGGATCAGTTCGCTGGTCTTGATCTCCCCCCCGTCTGGCTTGCCCATGTAGTCCGCCACGAACCCGAAGACCGGCGTCTCGACGCCCATCTGCTTCATCTTGGCGAACGAGGTCAGGCCGGCCTTGAGGCCGGTGATCTTGCTGCCCCGGGCTTCTTTGCGCCTGCGGATCTCGTCCTGGATCGCGTAGGCATCGTCCCAGTCCAGGTCCGGGTAATCAGCGGTGATCATGGTCACGTCGTACGCCTGCAACTCGGCGTCTTCCAACTGCTCGGCGAGCTTGCGGATCGTGCCGGTCTCAAGGGCCATGGCGGTCTCCCGTCCCAGATCAGTATTTGACCATCACGTTGCGTAGCTCGGTGTAGAACTCGAGGGAATGGACGCCGCCTTCGCGGCCGATACCGGACTGCTTCGAACCGCCGAAAGCGGTGCGCAGATCACGCAGGAACCAGCTGTTGATCCAGCACAGGCCGACCTCGATCTGGACGGCGAGCCGGCTGGCCCGGGCGAGGTCGGTGGTGAAGATTGACGTCGCGAGCCCGTAGGGGGTGTCGTTGGCCATCCGCACGGCGTCTTCTTCGGTGTCGAACGGCTGGATGTGGCAGCAGGGGCCGAAGATCTCTTCGCGGACCACGGAGGCGGTCTCGGGCAGGCCGGTCCAGATCGTCGGCTGCACCCAGGCGCCGCCCTTGAGGTCATCGGGCATGTCCGGGATGCCGCCGCCGGTGACGACCGTGGCGCCCTCGGCCCTGGCCTTGTCGTAGTAGGACAGGACCTTCTGGCGGTGCTCCTGGCTGACCAGGGGGCCGATCTTGGTCGCCGGGTCGTCCGGGCGGCCGGGGGTCATTCCCTCTGCCCTGGCCTTCAGCGCACCGGTGAACCTGCCGAAAATCGCGCGCTCCACATAGACCCGCTCGGTGCCCAGGCAGACCTGGCCGCAGTTCTCGAACACCGAACGGGTGACGGTGTCGATGGCGGAGTCGAAGTCGCAGTCGGCGAAGACCAGCGCGGCGTTCTTGCCGCCGAGCTCGAGGGAGACCGGCCGGATTCCCTCGGCGCCGGCCTTCATGATCGCGGTGCCGGTACGGGTCTCACCGGTGAAGGTGATGCCGTTGACCCCGGGGTGTGCCGTCAGGAACGCGCCGGCGGAGTCCGGCCCGAAACCGTGGACCACGTTGTAGACGCCCTTGGGCACCCCGGCCGTGTTCATCACCTCCCCCAGCAGGGTCGCGGTACTGGGGGTTTCCTCGGACGGCTTGACCACCACGGTGTTGCCGCAGGCCAGCGCCGGGCCTACCTTCCACGTCATCAGCAGCAGCGGGAGGTTCCACGGGCAGACCACCGCGATGACGCCTCGCGGTACCCGCACGGCGTAGCTTAGGGCGGTGTGCCCGTCGGGGGTGGCCATCTGGAACGACTCGGTGGAGGCGTTCTTGATCGTATCGGCGAAGATCTTGAAGTTGGCGGCGCCCCGGGGGATGTCGACATGGGAGGCCAGGCTGACCGGCTTGCCGGTGTCGGCCACCTCGGCCGCCAGGAAATCATCGAAACGGCGGAGGATCTCCTCGGCGACGGCGTCCAGCAGCGCGACCCGGTCGTTGACCGGCATCGTCCCCCACGGCCCGCGCAGTGCCGCCCGCGCCGCCGCGACGGCCGCGTCGACCTCGGGTTCGCCCGCCTCGTAGACCAGGCCGACCACCGAGTCATCCACCGGCGTGCGCTTCTCGAACGTCTTGCCTGTCGAGTTCGTGACATAGCTGCCGTCGATGAAATTCTTGATCTCTTTCATCCCACACCCTCAGATTGAGCTGGCTCCGGGCAGCAGGTGGAGGTCACCTTACTTATGCTCCCCCGCGTGATGACCTGCCGCAAAGGCCGGTCCCATCCTGCGGAACACGGCCCGGAGGGATCCCCGCGCCCTGGTCCACGCCACCGGCATGGCGTGACAACGCCTACACGATTCGTCTGCTGCCCCGCGGTATACGCACCCATGGTTCGGCCGCTGGCGGCGTGGGTGTACGGCGCCGCCGGCCGGCTCACTAGCCGTATATGCCGGGCGGCAACTCCAGCGACTCCTCGGAGATCATGGCGTCGTGGGTCGCGCCGGTTATCCCGAACACGACGAGCAGCGCCGCGGCCACGGCGGCGATACCGCAGACCAGGTAGCCGATCGAGTTGGCGTGCCCCAGCGCGTCGAAGGCCACGTTCTTGATCGGGTTCGGCGGGTTCGGGACCGCGTTCGCGCCCAGTGGCCCGGAGTTCACCGCGCCGACCGCCGGCTTGAGCGCGGGAACATGGGCCGCTGCCGCGTTGAAGGCGGCCAGAGCTCGGGACAGGGCGGGAGTGCTGGCCACCTTGGCGTGGATCGCCGCCGCCGCGTTGCTCAGGGTGATCGCGCCGATAACCGCGGGCCCCAGGGTGAAGCCGAAGTCGCGCAGCGTGTTCGCCGCGGCGCTGGCCATCCCTTCGAGATGGTTCGGTACGGTGTCGACGAGCACCGCGGTCAGCGCCGACACCGCGAGCGCGAACCCGATCCCGATCAGGGCGTACGGCACGATGACCGGGCCCAGGCCGACCTGGGTACTGACCGGCACCGCGGCCGTCCAAAAGGCACCGGCCGCCATGAGGGCCAGCCCTCCGCCCATCGTAAACCGTGGATTGTACGTGCGAAGAAGCCGCGAGGTGACTGGGATCAGCGGCAGGGCGATGCCGTTGAGCAGCACGAACGCGAGCGAGGCGTGCAGCGGCGTAAAGTCCAGGATCGCCGTGAGCCGGATGCTGGTCGAGTAGGCGATGCCCAGGAAGGCGAACATGCCGATGACCGTGGCGATCGAGGCGATGCTGAACGCCCGGTTCTTGAACAGGTCCAGGTCCAGCAGCGGCGCTGCCGCCCGGTTCTCCGCCACGATGAACAGGGCGAGGAACACCACGGCCACGATGAAGCCGACGATCACCTCGGCACTGCCCCAGCCGGCGGTCGGCCCCTGGATCACCGCGAACAGCAGCGCGAACAGGCCCACGAACACCGTGACCTGGCCCGGCCAGTCCAGCGAGCGGCCCTCGGGGGAGGAGGAGTTCCCCGCGAAGAGGGCCGAGAGGACCGCGCTGATCAGCGCGAGCAGCAAGACGGCCACAATAGCCCAGCGCCAGCTGGCGTTCGGGTCACTCCCGTAGCTGAAAGTCGCGAGCCAGCCGCCGAGGACCGGGGACACCATGTTGCCGGCGGACAGGGCGGCCGCCCAGATGGCGATCCCGCGGGCGCGTGCCTGGGGGGTATGCGTCTCGGCCGCGATCATGGCCAGGCTCGTCGGCATGATCGCGGCCGCGCCCGCGCCTGAGATGGCCATGCCGATCCCCAAGATCAGGACGCGGACCCCGGTCGAGGTGCCCGCGCCAGGCGTCAGCAGCGCCACCCCCATACCGACCGCGAGCAGCGCGGCGCCGATGATCATCAGCCGCTTGCGCCCGAACAGGTCGCCCAGCACGCCGAACGTCAGCTCCAGCGCGGTCACCGGCACCAGGAAGGCGTCGGAGATCCAGGTCAGCTGGGAGGATGAGGGGCCGAGATCCTTCAGGAACAAGCCCTGCAGCACCGCGGGGATCGCCAGCGCCAGCTGGGCGATCCCGACCGCGAAGACGGCCGAGTAGAGGGTCCCGGGCGTCAGCTGAATCTCTTCCCCGGCATGGGCGGCGTGCGTTCCGGCAACTCCCGGCGTTGTCATTCGAGCCTCCACCGCAATATTGTCGACGCCTCTGCTGTCCTAGGACAGCGAACACGAGTCTGGATAATGGATGTCCCGGCCGTACTTGGTTC
>Ga0335073_10005617_pt1 | contig 17601 bp, 12 predicted proteins | sample Lox_Sample_22_FD_207093 | JGI IMG/M metagenome (GOLD analysis project Ga0335073, IMG submission 207093) | Soil microbial communities from Loxahatchee National Wildlife Refuge, Florida, United States - Lox_Sample_2.2 | ecosystem: Environmental > Terrestrial > Soil > Wetlands | place: USA...
ACATGCGGTCAGGGTGACGATAAAGAGCCATGACGTCGCGGCCATTGATGTAGAGAGCGAAGATGACGATGGAGGCATAGGCGCTGGCAGTCCCAAAGCTGCGAAGTTGCTCGATATCGCTCAAAAGATAGCCTCGACCGTTGCTGGGGTTTACGCCTCGCGCATGCAGATTCTGCAATTCGCTGAACCGCTTGACCATGGCCAGGCTAAGGAAAAGAAAGATGGAGAAGGCCGCAAGCCAGGGTGAAATAGGATCGCCCGTAGCAGCTGAACCGGCCAACAACCGGACGGTGTACAGGCTGGAGAGGAGTACTACATCCACCAGAACGATCCGCTTGAGCGACAGAGAGTACGCCAGAGTCGTCACGAAATAGAGGAGGATGTATAGAAAGAAAGTTTTCGGCAAGTAGGCGGTGGTGATCACAGCGACTGCGAGGAGTGAAACGGATATGCCCAGTCCGGCCGACACGGAGAGATCACCCGCGGCAAAGGCTCGCTCACGCTTGTGAAGGTGGATACGGTCTGTCTCCAAATCGAGCAAGTCGTTGAAGATATAGGTTGCCGAAGCTACACAACAGAAACAAAAGAACGCCGCGCAGGCTTTTGCCACAGACGCCACGTTGAGCGCATGCGCCAGGAACATGGGCAGAAAGATGAGTAGATTTTTGGCCCATTGATGGACCCGCAGGGCTTTCCCCAAGGCTCTGAGGGGATGTGCACGGTCGGTGAAGTTCCGGCTGAAAGCGATATTCCGTCTCTTGAGAGCACTCTTCAGGCGAAGGTCGGGATTGGCGACCATCGCCTGCCGGGCGCCTTGAAGCAGCGGCAGATCCGCAAGCCCATTGCCGATGTAGTCAAAGCCGCAGTCACTCGCACAGCGCTGCTCCAGGCACTGGAGCTTGTTGTTTCCGGTGAGGTTGACAGTCCCATCGCTGGCCAGCACCTCGTCAAAGATGCCAAGATGGTTTGCGATTTTGTCGGCCATGACGCGGTCGGCGCCGGTGGCCAGGAAGAGCTTACGGCCGGCTGCATGCTCATCTCTCAGGAAGTTCAGCAGGGGAACGTTATAGGGCAAGTGGGCAGCATCGAGATTGACGCGGGAGGCTACCTGCGATTTGAAATGGGCTTTCCCCCTGAGGATCCAAGCGGGTATGTGCAAAAGAGCGGCGGGATCACGACGGGCGAGGACCATCAACGAGTCGACAAAAGTGTCCGACTTGACCAGGGTCCCGTCCAGGTCAACGCAAAGAGGGCGTTCTGCCTGGACTGCCACCGGAGACTGCATAAGCTTGTCCTGGGTCATTCCTCGCAGTTCTCCTGTCGCTGTGTTGACGGCAAAGAAGGCCGCAGGGAAGGCGGCAAATCATGTGCCTTCCGTGTACGTACGGACTTTCGACCGGAATCCGATGATCCGCGGTCTGTCATCAGGATACGGAGCTACAGGGATCTCCGAAATACCCACTTCAGTTCCCCCGAGGATAGCAGAGCCCGAAAGCGTAAATTTTCCTTCTTAGGGCCCCACTCGCCGGTAAACTATTCATCCTTCTGGTCGAACCTTTCGGTGACTGGAGCCGTCATATAGGTGCATGCCGTGGAAAACGAGTAGAAGGACAGGGCCAGCAAAGACGCGCATCCTCAGGCGTAGGATCGTTGCTCGGAATTGCCTCGCGGCGTTGCTGGCAGGAGCATGTTTCGCCGGGTCGGGCGCGAAGGCTCGCGGACAGGAGACCCTCACAGCTCATGCGATCGTCACCGCTACTACAAAAGGCGAAGACACTACAACGATTCCCAAGCAAAGCATCACTGCTTACGAGAATCGGAAGGTGCAGGATGTCACGGGCTGGGTTCCGTTACGGGGTTCGCGCGCCGGTCTTCAATTGGTCGTGCTGCTGGACGACTCATCGCGGGGCAGCCTGGGTCTGCAACTCAATGACCTCAGCCGGTTTGTGGCGGATTTGCCGCCGACCACGCAGGTTGCCATTGGCTACATGCGCAATGGGACAGCCAACATGGTGCAGAACTTCACGACGGATCATGCCCAGGCAGCAAAGTCCTTTCGCCTGCCGTCAGGGACCGCAGGCATTAATGGCAGCCCGTATTTCTGCCTGTCAGATCTGGTCAAGCACTGGCCGGGCGGCGACCGTAACGTTCGACGGGAAGTGATCATGGTCACCGATGGCGTCGACCGGTATTCGGGAGCGCGGTTCGACCCGGAGAATCCATACGTGAAGAGCGCCATCTCGGACGCCCAGAAGGCGGGGGTGATCGTTTATTCGATCTACTTCCGGGGTATGGGCCGGCTGGACCGCAGCTTCGCGGTCACGAATGGCGGCCAGAATTATCTGACACAAGTCTCCGGAGACACCGGAGGCAAAGTTTACCTCGAGGGCTTTGGGAACCCGGTGTCATTCGCACCCTTCCTTTCGGACATCCAACGTAAACTGCAGAATCAATACGAATTAAGCTATGACTCTACGGCGAAGGCGGGGTTGCAGCCGTTGCGCGTAAGAACCAGCCAACCGAATACGAGTCTGCTGTATCCGACACGAGTTCTCGTCGGAGGCAAAACCGAACCCGAGTAAGAAGGAAGAAAAATGCGATCCACGAAAGCGCCGATGAGGGTTGCGCAGCTATTTCTTTGCACATTTCTATCCGTGTGTTTATGGCCAGTCGCAGCCGGGGCGCAGGAGTCGGCGGCAAAGCCGGTCACCTTCCTGGGAACGGTTCAGGCCATAAGCGGCAACACCGTTACAGTGAAGAACGATGCGGGGGCGACCATGCAGGTGACCGTGCAGGACAGCGCCCGCCTCTTAAGGATCGAACCTGGCCAGAAAACTCTGGCCGGCGCAACGCCCTTGAAACTGACGGATTTGCAGACGGGAGATCGGGTCATGGCCCGGGGATCCGCCAATGCGGACGGTAAGTCGCTCGATGCCGTAATGCTGGTAGCAATCAAGGGCGCAGACATCGCACAGCAGCAGCAAAAGGAGCGGGAGGACTGGCAGAAAAGAGGTACCGGCGGCTTGGTTAAGTCGGTCGATCCGGGCGCTGGAACGGTCACTATTTCGAGCGGACCCGCAGGCAGCCGAACCACCATTATCCACGTGACACCGACTACCATCATTCGCCGCTACGCTCCGGGCTCGGTCAAGTTTGATCAGGCTGTCAAAAGCACTCTGGACCAAATCAAGCCTGGCGATCAGCTCCGTGCCCGTGGTTCGCGAAGCGCCGACGGCGCCAGCATGGACGCGGAGGAAATTGTCAGCGGCAGCTTTCTGAACCTTGCCGGTTCGATTCAGGCGGTCAACGCGAACGCGTCCACGATTACCTTGACCGACGCAGCGACGAAAAAGCCTGTGGTGCTCACGGTTACGCCAGACAGCGAGCTGAAGAAGCTCGATCCCGCGATGGCACAGCGAATCGCCGCGCGCATGAACGCGGCCAAGCGCCCGGAAGGATCGGGAGCTGCTCCTGCTGGCGGATCTCCCGGAGCCCAAGGAGCCGGAGCTTCCGGCGGGGACCACGCGGCGGGTGCAGGACGTGGGCCGGGAGGCGGCGCACCGGATTTTCAGCAGCTACTCGCCCGTTCTCCTTCGATCACACTCAAAGATTTGCAGAAGGGCAACATGATCATCGTCGTTGCAACCGGAGGCCAATCTCCACAAACTGCAACTGCCATCACGCTCGTGGCCGGAGTAGAGCCCATGCTTCAGGCCTCTACCAGCGCAAGTCAGGCAATGCTTTCCTCCGCCTGGAATTTGGGAGGGGAAGGCGGAGGCGGGGGCGGAGGAGAAGGTCCCCAGTAGAACCAGCAGTTGCCGCGAGTCTGCGCACAAGAATAGAGAACAGCAGATTTCTCACTTCCACCTTTGCTCTGGCCAGATCACAAACTTGTGACGCTATCAGCCTTGTTCCCATAGGGAGCGAGCGCACGGCGGCCCAATCGGCGCCACAAGCGGCTCTGAACAGTGCCGCATCTCGACATGAGGAGATCTCTTGTATCGCTTGCCCGCTCTCTGCCTGATCAGTTTGTCGCTTCTTTTCGGAACCCGGTTTTCTTCGGCTCAAACACCAACGGGCTCATTGCGCGGTCAGGTTGCTGACCCCAGCGGCGCGGTGATTCCGCAAGCCACAATTACGGCCATATCGCCCGCAGGGGTCACGAGCACAGGCAAATCAGATGCGGCGGGCCAATACACGCTGACAGGCTTAGCGCCAGGCCAGTACACGGTGTCGGTGCAAGCCCCGGGATTCTCCCCGTTTACTTCTCCGGCTGTGCGCATTGCCGCCGGGCAAACGCAACACCTGAATGTTTCGCTTGCCATCCAGATGGAGGAGCAGCAGGTGCAGGTGAACGCTGATACTCCCGTGGTGAGCGTTGACCCGAGCAGCAATGTGAGCGCCGTCGTGCTTACGGGCAAGGATCTGGACGCGCTTTCGGACGATCCTGACGAATTGTCAAACGAGCTCACGGCACTGGCCGGACCCGCCGCAGGCCCGAACGGCGCCCAGATCTACATCGATGGCTTTACCGGCGGTCAATTGCCGCCGAAGTCGGCGATCCGCGCGATCATCATCAATCAAAACCCGTTCTCTGCTCAATACGACACACCAGGTTATGGCAGGGTCGAAATTTTGACCAAGCCCGGAACAGACAAGCTGCATGGTCAGGTCTACATGAATGCGCACGCTTCGGCTTTCAACACGGAAAACCCCTTCGCATCGCGTCAGCCGCCATACCACACGCTCCAATGGGATGGAAACATCAGTGGCCCTCTGACCAAAAATGCTTCCTACTTTCTGAATTTTGACCGGCGCGACATTCAAAACAACAGCATCGTTAACGCCAATGTGCCGTACGTGCCAGACCCCGCCACTTGCGGGCCACTGAACGGAGTGGTCACAGAGACTCCCGGCACCCTGTGCGACCTCGCTGTTCCGTCTCCACAGACGCGCACGTGGATCAGCCCGCGGATTGATTACCAGCTCACACCGAGTCAGACGCTGACGTTTCGATACAGCTACTTTAAGGAAGACCAGAACAACAGCGGAGTGGGAGCGAGTCCATTCGTGCTGCCCAGCCAGGCGTACGACACGAGCGAACTGGAGAACCGTATCCAGATCAGCGATAGCCAGGTCTACGGAACGAAGTTCGTCAACAATACCCGCTTTCAATATGTGCGCGATAGCAGCAACCAGGTGCCCCAACTGGTTGCCCCTGCTGTCGATGTGCTGCAGAACTTTGAGGGAGGCGGCAGCCCGCTGGGCACGATCCACGACACTCAACAGGAATTCGAAATCCAGAATTACGCGTCACTTGCGCTGGCGAAACACTACATCCGATTCGGCGCCAGGCTGCGCAACAACCGGGACCGAAATTTTTCCAACGCCAACTTTGAGGGGACTTACACCTACTCAGACCTGAACGATTATCTTGCCGGCAAGCCGAGCCAGTACTCCATCACTTCTGGCATCCCCACGCAGACGGCGAGTGTGACCGACCTGGGCCTCTATGCGGAGGATGACTGGAAGGCGAGGCCGAATTTCACCGTCAGCTATGGTCTGCGTTTTGAGACGCAGAACCAGATCCACAACAAGGCGAACTTTGGTCCCCGTGTCGCCCTCTCTTATGGACTCGGAACCGGAGGAAAGCAGCCGAAGACGGTGCTGCGGGCCGGCTACGGGATTTTCTTCCATCGCTTCACCTATGATCTGCTGCTGAACGCAAATCGTTACAACCTCGATGGCCTGGGCCAGCTGCAAACGATCCAATCCAATCCCAACGGGCCTCCTCCGGATGGGGGCACACAGGAATCGATTCCACTGCCTACCTTCTATCGCGTTCAACCCGGGCTGAACGCTCCGGCGACGATCGAGACCGGGACAGGGATTGAGCACCAGGTCAACAAGAACGTCAGTGTCTCGGCGACTTATCTTTACTCCCGCGGCATTCACCAGCTGCTATCGCGCAACATCGATGCTCCGTTTCCCGATGGCAGCCGTCCAGCCCTGGGCCTTTGCCCGAGTGGTACTCCATGCAACATCTACGAATACGATTCACTGGGCGTCTTCAAAGAGAACCAGGTATTTCTCAACTTGAATGTGGCCTATGGGCGGCGGCTTACATTGACCGGGTTTTACATCTACAGCAAGGCGAACGGCGATACCGGTGGGCCGAGTTATCATCCTTCGAACCAGTACGACATCATGCAGGATTACGGCCGCCAATTCTTCGACGTGCGCAACAGGGTGTTCGCATTTGCCAACTATGCGGCGCCTTTTGGGTTCCAGGTCAGCCCCTTCCTTGCCGCCGCATCCGGCTCGCCCTTTAATATTCAGCTGAATCAGGACATCAATGGCGATTCGTTCTTCAATGATCGCCCGGTCTTCGCTTCATCGGTTTCGAACCCGGCGAATGTGGATATCACCAAGTATGGGAACTTCGACATCAGTGCCACTCCGCCGGCGGGATCGCATTTGATTCCGATCAACTACGGTAACGGTCCCGTGCTATTTGCAATGAACCTGCGCGTGGCCAAGAGCTTCGGCGTGGGTCCTAAGGTGGAGGAAGGCAAAGGTGCAGTAGCAGGAGGGGGTGATGGCGGACATGGTCATCACATCGCGGGTATGGGACTCGGTGGGACCGGCGGCGGCCCGCACGGTCCAACGACGCGCGTCGATCGCCGTTACAGCATCACGCTGAGCGCGTTTGCGCACAACATCTTCAACGTGGTGAACCTGGCGCCGCCGAACGGAACGCTGGGCGGTCCTCCGGATGGGACCACAGGTTCTCCGTTCTTCGGCAGATCGAACCAACTGGCGAGCGGGTTCTTCTCCCATGGCTCGGCGGTGAGGGACTTCAATTTTCAGGCGTTGTTTAATTTCTAGAGCTCGATGGCAGGTTGGTTCGGTCTAGTTTCGAGGCCAGAAAGGCCTGGAAAAGATCTGCCAATAAAGATCGCTGAGGTCCTCTCGGCCACTCTGCCGAAAACATGTGCGAAATCTAGAAACAGCAGGTCCCTACTTCTTTTCCACGGCACGCTGGGACAGGTCGCTACGCTCGGGATGCACAAACTGGAAGCGGGGGCTAAAAGCCCAAGTCTTTTGGCGGGTGTTACGGCCCGACTTAAAGCCGGGCCCTGATACAAACAACGCGAAGATCCTTGTTCATTGCTCCTTTAACTTGCCGTGAGGCAAGTCAGGGGCTCGGGATGACAATTCCTTAGCGAGGGAAAGGGCCCTCTGCGGACAGGAACTGGACGTTCAGACCGGCCATTTCGATTTTTGCGCAGGAGGCCCCCAGCACTTCGCCGTCAGCCTGAACCGCGATCACTGGACGATAGACCCGATTGGAAATAGGGCTGCAGACCACGGACGACACGTCGCGGTAACTAGCGGGCGCCTCTGCATCCTGCTGGCGATCGCGGGCGCCGCCACCGCGAAACAGCGCGTCCCAGGATGCACGCGCGAGGCGCGCTCGTGAGGCGCCAGAGACGGTGGCCAAGCGGAGAAAGGGAAAGCTGAGGCCGCCACCCGGCCACCAGCGATTCAATCCAGCCACGCGCACCGCGAGGGCCTCGCAAACGCGTTCCTGGATGACAGCTCCATTTGTCGTGGTGATGGTTACGTCAAAGGGTTGCACCGGGTGCTTTACCAGCAGCCGGGCGCCCGCTAAGAAATAGGCCGCTTTGCCGGTTACGTCTTTTCCGGAGCGCCGGGCTTCCGACATCAGGGCTGCGTGCACACCCATGCCGGCGGCCATGGCAAAGAACCAGGTTTGGCGGCCTTCCGGAGCGCAGCAGGTGATGCGGCCCAGCGGAACGCGGCAAGGATGGCTACGCAGGAGACAATGCGCGGCGGCCTCCGCGTCGTTGGGAATTCCGAGGTTCTGCGCCATCACGTTGCCGGTGCCAAACGGAATGATCCCCAGTGGCATCGCCGTCCCGGCGAGCCCTTGGATGACGTCGAAGATGGTGCCGTCGCCTCCGCAAACAACGACGGCGTCGTATTCCTGCTCAACGGCGCGCTTCGCTTTTGCTCCCGCGGCACGATTCTCGCCGGTCTCAAGAATGTCGACTGTCGCTCCAGAATTGCGAAAGACCGCTATGGCACGAGCAATGGCGCGCCGCCTCACCCGTGTCCGCTGCAAAATCGGATTCGCTAACAGCAGGATCTTTCTCATGGCGCGTGATGGGTGGTCAGAATTGCGCCGGTTTTTCCCAATCGGAGAATACGAACTCTTCTAACGGCTTCCGCTGCCGTGGGGCGAGTTCGCTCTTCTGCATCCGTTCGTGCAATGTGGACGGGTCGCCAAAATATCCAATCGCCGTCACCGCGCCGATCTCGTAATCGGAAGGAATACCAAAGGAGGCTCGCACCCGGTCGCTGTCAAAGCCCGCCATGGAATGCGTGTGCAAACCGCTCGCTGTTGCCTGCAACGACAGATTCGCAGTAGCCGCGCCGGTGTCGTGTAAGGCAACGCGGTTGGGATTGCCCTTCTCGGTAAATGTCTTCTTAGCTACGGAGAGGAGCAGCACCGGCGCGCTTTTGGCCCACATCTGGTTGAACTCTACCAGCGAATCGAAGATCTTCTTGTAGGTCGGATCACCACGCCGGCCAACCAGAAACCGCCACGGTTGCTCATTTGACGAAGACGCAGCCCAGCGCGCGGCCTCAAATAACGACTTGAGTGTGTCTGAGGAGACTTCTTTATCGGCAAAGGCACGCGGACTCCAGCGGCGGCGTATCGACTCCTGCACGCCAGATTCGCCAGGCGCATGCTTCAGTTTATCTACAGCTTCAGGGGAAATATCGGGCAAGGGATCCACTCCTCAGAAAAAGTAACGAGCCACGATCTTTAGATAAAGAGGTAAGGGAAACGGCGCTACGAAAATCGCCCGCTCCTTTTGAGAGCAGGCGATGAGGTTATTCGCGGACGCCTTCTACGAAGGCTTTCAACTTGCGAGAGCGCGACGGATGCCGCAGCTTGCGCAGCGCCTTGGCTTCAATCTGGCGGATACGCTCGCGGGTTACCTGGAAGCTCTGGCCTACTTCTTCCAGGGTGTGCTCGGAGCCGTCCTCGAGACCAAAGCGCATCTTAATCACGCGCTCTTCACGCGGGGTCAACGTGCGCAGAACCTGCGAGGTGTATTCCTTGAGGTTCACACTAATGACCGCTTCGGAAGGCGAAACCGCCTGGCGATCTTCAATGAAGTCGCCGAGGTGAGAATCTTCTTCCTCGCCAATCGGCGTTTCCAACGAAATCGGCTCCTGTGCGATCTTCAGCACCTTACGGACCTTGGCTACCGGGATGTCCATGCGGCGCGCGATTTCTTCGGAAGTAGGTTCGCGGCCCAGTTCCTGCACCAGCTGACGCGAAGTGCGGATCAGCTTGTTGATGGTTTCGATCATGTGCACCGGAATGCGAATGGTCCGAGCCTGATCGGCAATAGCGCGCGTAATCGCCTGGCGAATCCACCACGTTGCATAGGTGGAGAATTTGTATCCACGACGGTACTCAAACTTATCGACCGCCTTCATCAAGCCGATGTTGCCTTCCTGGATCAGATCCAGGAATTGCAGGCCACGGTTAGTGTACTTCTTGGCGATAGATACGACGAGCCGCAGGTTAGCCTCGATCAACTCGCGCTTGGCCTGCTCGGCGTCCATATCGCCCTGGATCATCTCGCGCTGAGTGCGCTTCAGCTCGGCAATGGAAACACCGGCCTCCTGCTCCAGCTTCTCCAGGTCGGTCTTGCAGTTCTTCTGCTGGCGCCGGTATTCCTTGCGCAGTTCTTCGCTCTTGGACTGGTCGTGCTTCTGCTCCAGCGACTTGATCTGCCGCTCGAGCATGCGCATGGCGTCTACGGTCTTATTGACCTTGTCCAGCAGGCGTTTGCGTTCCGAGTTGGTGTACTTCAGTTCACGAACGATGCGCGAGACTTCGACCCGCTCGCGATTCATCATCCAGCGCGTCTTGCGATGTTCCCGGGCTTTCGCCTTGGGATTTATGGTCTCCAGCTTTTCAAACAGGAGAGCCGCTTTTTTGTGATGCTTGAGGAGAGTGTCGACGCGGCCAATCGTTACCCGAATACGCGCCTGCAGAATTTCCTCTGTGATCTCTTCCTCGTCGAAGATGACCACTTCCTTGATGTTGCGCACCCCTCGCTTGAGGTCCTCGCCGAGGGCGATGATCTCGCGAATGACAATGGGTGAGCGGGAAATGGCCTTGAGTACCCGCAATTGCCCACGCTCAATGCGCTTGGCAATCTCAACTTCGCCTTCTCTGGTGAGCAGAGGTACGGTGCCCATTTCGCGCAGGTACATGCGAACGGGGTCATTGGTTTTCTCGAGTGTGCCCGGTGTGAGGTCGAGTTCAACATCCTCTCCCTCCTCACCCTCGCTCTCGAACTTATCTGCGCCAAACTTAGGACCGCCTTCGAGCACGTCAATGCCCTGAGTCCCGATGGTGGTCAACAGATCGTCGAGATCATCCGGTGAATGCAGATCGCCAGGAATGAGGTCGTTGACCTCGTTATAGGTCAGGTAACCCTTTTCCTTGCCTGCATCAATCAGTTTCTGAATGTCTTCTTCGTACTTGTCTTCGATAGCCAAGCGAATCCTATCCCGTGAATAATTTTTCGGATCGGTCCGTGCTCAGAAAGGACAGGGTGCTATGCGAGCCGCTAAGGGCATATTCCGGAACGGTTATCTTAGAACCGTCGGGGCAAGTAGACGCACGTCCTTCAAAGAGTTATAGAATATCATGGAATGGAGTGTGCCCCTGTGCCGCTCCCAGAAACGCACCCCTTTAAAAACCTATCCTTTGGCCCACTTCCGAGGGCCCCGGCCTACACCTTTAGATGTAAAAAAGGTCATTTCGTTTCAACACCAGACGGTTCGTGATCCTCTTCGTACGACCCCCCGCTCACGTATCCGCTTCCCGCATTTGACGGTCCACTTTCAGTTTTTCAGCCATGAACGCGGCCAATTGTGCCAAATCGCCACGCCGCTCGGCCTCGGCGATATCGGCTCGCACCCGGCGCTGCAAAGCTTCCAGGTGGCGGTGCCTGAGGGAGTGCAGCGCCGCCTCCACGTCGCGCAACTCAAGTTCGCCTGTCTCATGGAAAAGCGCCTGAGCAAGCAACATCCGTTGCGCAGGATCCGATATTGCGGCGAGAGGTTCAAGGGAGCCCCGATCGCGTAAAAGCAGCAATATTGGGGTTACGCTGAGGCTTTCGAAGTATTCAGGCTGGTCGTGCAGGGCCTCGAAAACACGGAGGCTCGAGCGGCTTGTCTGGGCGGAGGCTGCGGCTCGTAACAGCACCTTCTCGGCCTCGGTCAAGGGGTCGGCAGAGGCAGGGCGGACCTCGTCCTTGCGTTTGCGGGCTGCGACCCGCAACTCCTCCCGTACCAGGGCCGAGTCAATCCCCAACTTCTGGGCCGCGTCGGAGGCGAATTCATCGCGCACAATGCTGTTGGGCATGCGGCGGATGTGGGGGAGCAGGTAATTGAGGGCCTTACTTTTGCCCTCGCCCGTCCGGACGGGAAAGAGCTGCATGGCGCGATCAATGAGGTAGTCTGAATGGCGGCGGGCAGACTTTACGGCGGTTACATAGTCCTGAATCCCGCGCTCGCGAATGTAGCGGTCGGGATCGAGGCCGGCTTCCAAGGTGACGACCTTTACCTCGAAACCTTCTTCGGTAAGCAGCGCAATCGACTTTTCGGCGGCGTTGGCGCCTGCGGCATCCGGATCGAAATTGATGAAAAGGCGTTTGGTGTAGCGGCTTAGCAAGCGAACCTGCATTTCTGTGAAGGCGGTTCCGCTAGTGGCCAGAACATTCTGGATCCCCGCCATGTAGGCGGTGATGCAGTCCATCTGGCCTTCCACCAGCAGGGCAAAATCCTGTTGGCGAATTGACTGGCGAGCCTTATCGAGATTGAAGAGTACCTGCCCCTTGGAGTAGAGGGGGGTCTCAGGAGAATTGAGGTACTTTGGCCCGTTTTTTTCGTCACTGTCGAGGGCGCGCGCCGTAAAGGCAATCACCCTGCCCGATTCGTTATGGATGGGGAATGTGATTCGCTTGCGAAAACGGGCATAGAGGGGCCCGGACGAGCCATCCTGCTGTTCCTTGGATGAGAGCAGTCCGGACAGCCGCAGCAAATCGAGTGGGGCCACACTTTGCAGCCGATCCCTCAGGGCGTTGAACGAATCCGGCGCATAGCCGATGCGGAATTTGGCAATGGCCTCGCCGGATACTCCACGGCCGGTCAAGTACTCACGGGCTCGCGCGCCTTCCGGGGAGCGCAATTGCTCTTCGAACCAGGATGTCGCCAACTCATGCAGTTCGAGCAACCTGGCGCGTTGCCGGTTCTCCTGGGCTTCCTCCGGACTGCTAAATTCCCGCTTGGGGAGAGGAATACCGCACTTCTGCGCCACCACCTTGACCGCCTCAGTAAAGCCGAGGTTTTCGATTTTCTGGACGAAGGAGAAGACATCGCCGCCTTCACCGCAACCGAAGCAGTGATAGAACTGGCGCACCGCGTGGACGGAAAAAGAAGGCGTCTTTTCTCCGTGAAAGGGACAGAGGCCGGTGAAGTTTTGCGCACCGGCCTTTTTCAGGGTGATGTATTCGCCGACAATTTTAACGATGTCTGCCTGTTGCTTTACGAGTTGGGCGAAGTCCGAGGACACGGGAAGAGGGGTAATCCTCAACGATAAACGGCAAGGCACCGTTGGTGGGCTTAGGAAAAGGACGAGGTTGTGTTGAGAAGGCGCGGGGAAATTGGCCGAGAAGCCGCTCCCCCAGAACTGGAATTCCAGATTTTTTGTGAGCGAAAAGAGAGATAAGCCCCGGACTGGGCCTCGACAGACACCGGGAAAACATGAGCCCTGATACAGGGCCTAGATCATATCCTATTCTATTTACAGGGGGTTACACTGGACTCCCTCCTCGGGCTTGGCAGAAGCTGTTGGGTTGAGAAAGTATGGATTAGATCGCCGGGCTGCTTTCCCATTTGCCGCAAGGTGCGAAGGCTGAGGGAATCATGTCGTTTCGCCAGCCGCTCCCCGCGCTCATCGCAAAGCAGATCGCAGTGGTACCAGGAGGGCGAGGGAAAGCCAAGTGCCCTTGCCAGCAGGATTTGCCGGGCCGTCGATTTCAGCAAGTCGGCGCCGCGGACAACTTCGCTGATTTGCATGGCTGCATCATCTGCTACCACTGCAAGCTGATAAGAAGGATGATCGTCGCGGCGCCATACCAGGAAATCACCAAAGTCCTTGCCTGCGACAAACTGCTGCGGGCCAAAATGTTCATCGTAAAAGGCGACGATCTCCCCCTCGGGAACACGAAATCGCCAGTTCGCACCGGCCGGCGTCTCAGCTCGGGTCACTGGAGAGGCAGCGGGGCGGCAGGTTCCGGGATAGATTCCTTCATCGTCGTGAGGAGCCTGCATGGCCTGCGCCAAGTCCTTACGCGAACAGCGGCAAGGGTAAAGCCAGCCTGCGGCAAGCAGCCGGCGCCAGGCATCGCGGTAAAGGGCGTATCGCTCACTCTGCCGGTATGGTCCGCAAGGACCGCCCACATCTGGTCCCTCCTGCCAGTCGAGACCGAGCCAACGCAGGTCCTCCAGCATGGCATCGCGAAAGTGCGGCCGCGACCGCTCATGGTCGAGATCTTCGTCGCGGAGAACCAATTTGCCGCCGACGGCAAGGGCACGCTGCTGCGCGAGCCAGAAAGTGCGAGCGTGGCCCAGGTGCAGGTATCCGGTGGGTGAGGGAGCTAAGCGCCCGCGATAAGTGCTACTCAAAATAGTTCCGGGATGCTGGAAAAGGCAATTCGAGTGGGCGCTGCGGCGCCCGCCAGCAACATGCTGGCGAAGCATAGCGTGTTGGTTCCGTACTTGTAGTTCACCCGATCCATGGTGGTGGACAGCCGCGTCCGTTTGCCCTCTTCTTCCAGGCCGGAAAAAAGGCTGAGCGTGTGAAGGTGGTCGGGAACGAGATTGCCCAGAGTAACACCGACGAAAAATGGCTTCTTATGGGCGAGCGTGGCTGGACTTTGTCCCCATAGATGTTGGAGCCCCTCCACCAGCGTCTGATTATCCTGGCACTCGAGCAGCGGGCAGCTTTGCGCCCACGGCTCCTGGTGTATCCCCGAGGTATGTTTGGATTTAGCGGCGGCGCTACCGACGGAAAAGCGGATGGTCAGGGTCATGTTCGCCGCCCACAAGTTCGCTTTGCGCAAACGCATGGCGGCTTTATGGAGCAGCTTGTTGGCCACCGCGTAAGCCCCTTCCGACGTGCGCAGTTCGGGGGGCAGGACGTGGGAGTGGCCGATGGATTTTTGGTACTCCAGCTCCCCGTCGCCGAAATCGTCTCCACGCAGCCAGTGCCAGAGCTTATCGCCGCCGATGCCGCCCCAGGCCGTGTGCATTTGCTCGCGGTCGAGGGCCAGCAGCTGCGCCATGGTGTGGATTCCGCTCTGCTGCAGCCGTTTCTCCATGCGCGCCCCGACGCCCGGCAGGTCGCGAGGTGTCAGCGCCAACAGGGCATCATGCAGCACATCGGGGGTGAGAGCCACCAGACCATCCGGTTTCTCCATATCGGAGGCGACCTTGGATAGATAGCGGTTGGTAGCCAGCCCCACGGAGCAGCGAAGGGTGTTTCCGACGTTGTGGCGTACGGCAGCTTTCACTTCGCGCGCCAATTCCAGCGCGGCCAGCAACGGCTGCTCGCGGCCCATGAGGCGGCAAGCCATTTCATCAATAGACATTACCGAAGTAACGGGAAGGCAGGACTCAACTGCTTCAACCACACGATGGTGGTAGTCCACGTAGAGCTCGTGTCTGGCTTCGACCAGCAGAATGCCAGGACAAAGCCGTTTGGCGTCTCCGACCTGGGTTCCGGTACGCACTCCGTACCGTTTGGCCTCGTAACTGGCGGCAATACAACAGGTCGTATCCGCCATGACGGGCACGACGGCCAACGGCCGGTCGCGCAACTCTGGGCGCAGCTCCTGCTCCACCGAGGCAAAGTAAGAGTTCAGATCCAAAAACAGCCACTGTAAGCGGGGATCCCCCGTTCGGAACGTATTGGTTTTCGCGTCGGTCACATCAGCTGCGATTTTGCTCGTATCGAAATTTTTTGAGCGGTGCTAAGCTTTGTGGCATCGGAATTCCCCGCGAATCTTGACGCGCCTGATTCTAAAACGGGAAGCGCCGATGCAAAATATTTTGCGACCCGGAAAACCATCCCCCGGGTAAAGGGTTTCATAAGGCGTGGAGTTTCAACATGCACCCTCTACATTTTCACCAGCTCACACAGTGGTTTGGATCGTATGGGCCAGCAATTCTGGTAACAATCGGCGCCGCTCTGCTCATGGCCTGCGGTATCGGGGCAGCGTGTTCGCCGTGTAAGGAAAAGGACGAAGTCTTCCACCGCCAGGTGTTCTAGGACTTTTCCCATTCGCGATTCGCCGTTCGGTTCGGAACCGGCCGCTCTATTTATTGTCTTCGGAAGTCGCCTCGATACAACGAAATCTTCTTGCCGGCTCCGCCGCGCCTCTGCTTTACTGCGGCCCATGCAGGAATCGGAAACCTGGTTGAGACGCTGGCAGGAGGCAGGTTTGCTCAATGAAGCAAATGTGACTGCGATCCGAGCCTACGAAGAGGCTCATTCGCCAGCGCCGAGTAGCCGGCGATGGCAGGTGCTGGCCGCTCTCATTTTTGGTGCAACGTTGCTGGGCGCAGGAATTCTGCTCTTTGTCGCTGCGCACTGGGACGGCGTGTCACCTCTCGTCCGGACGCTGCTGGTCCTCGCGATGCTTTGCTTCTTCCACGGACTTGGACTGCTCACGCGCAGTCGCTTTCACGGCTTTGCGACCGCAATGCACGCGGTTGGAACCGTCGCCGCAGGCGCGGCCATTGCGCTGACCGGCCAGATCTTCAACCTGCAGGAGCACTGGCCGGCCGCGGTAATGTTGTGGGCAATGTGCGCCGCAGCCGGATGGGCGTTGCTTCACGATGAATTTCAACAGACGCTCACGCTCCTGCTCGTACCGGCGTGGGTCTGCTGCGAGTGGTACGACCGCTCCAGTGCTTATGGCACTGGAACAACCTGGCTGGCGCGCTTGCTTGGATTGATTGGCGCTGTCTATCTGACGTGCTTTCACCATCGCAGAAGACGCATTGTGCACGGAATCTTGTTTGTTGCCGGAGCCTTTTTGTTGCCATGGGTCGTCTTCGTGCTCGCCCAGGGTTGGAGCGAAGGGGGCCAACCTGCTTTGCCGCTCTCTTACCGTATATGGGCAGTAGCGCTGGCGGCAGGCACGATCATTATTGGCTGGCTTCTTGACCGTAAGAGTTTACCGGCGTTGCTCGTGGTTGCCGGAGTGGTCTGGGCGCTTCCCTGGGCACAAACAAGTTTCGTGGAAAATTTCCGCGGTCACACGTGGACCCGTAATGAGCCCGATTTTCTGGCTTATCTTCTGATCGCGGGCACGTTTGTCTTCCTGGTGTGGTGGGGCATCCGCAACTCCGCCAAGCCGCTGATCAATTATGGGATGGCCATGTTTGCTCTCACCGTAATGTGGTTCTATTTCTCCAGCGTCATGGACAAGCTGGATCGATCTTTGGGACTCATTGTCCTCGGCATCCTATTTTTGGCCGGTGGATGGGCACTGGAATACACACGTCGCAGAATTGTGGCCAGTATGCAGGGCGGAGCGAGGGCGTGAAAGCAATTCGTTCCGGAATCATTCTCCTGCTGGTGCAGCTGGGATTGGTGCTGACCGTGGCCGGAACATATTTGTACGAACGACAAACACGGCCGCGCGTTTGGACGCGCGCTACGCACTACGATCCCGATCTGCCCATGCGCGGCCGCTATCTCGCCATGCAACTGCTGCTCGACGCCTGCGGACTGCCGCGAAACGCAGCTATTCGGCCTTATGTACCCGGTCCTTCGATTTGGCAATGGAATGTATCGCTACGTGCTGCCGGCGGCAAGCTCAGCCCCGTGGCGGATAAGTCGTTATCACCGCGCAACGCAGGCACACTCACGCTTGCGGAGGGCAAGCCTTGCGACCAGGCAACTCTCAGCACTCAGTTACTGTTCTTTATTCCCGAGCGTGCCAGGCTCCCGTTGCCGCTGAAAGAGGGCCAGGACCTCTGGGTGGAGGTTACCGTACCTTCGAGTGGTGCGCCCCGCCCCATCCAAATCGCGCTTTCCGGCGCTGACGGGTTCCGGCCGCTGAGAATGAATTGAGAGACCGAGGATTTTGGGTAGGTCCCGGGTTTCAGAGCCTGCGTAAAAACCCAATTCTGCATTTAAGGTTGAGCGGCCGGACCACGGAGAAGCCAAAACGAGAAGGAGATCAGGCAACAGGGGCTTCTGCGTGAGAACTACCGTATGCAGGGTTTAGTCCCGAAGGGACGCTGAAAGTGGCTGAAAGAATTACCCAGGACATCGTCCACGGACTGACGTCCTGGGCTACTTTCAGCCAGTCTTGTCCAAATTAGGTTTTTAGAAGAAGGCGAAAGCCTGCTAGGTTGAGGTTGGGATTCTTGCCGGAAAACCGATCTCAGCTAGGAGGCTTTCAC
>Ga0335073_10005618_pt1 | contig 17600 bp, 14 predicted proteins | sample Lox_Sample_22_FD_207093 | JGI IMG/M metagenome (GOLD analysis project Ga0335073, IMG submission 207093) | Soil microbial communities from Loxahatchee National Wildlife Refuge, Florida, United States - Lox_Sample_2.2 | ecosystem: Environmental > Terrestrial > Soil > Wetlands | place: USA...
GCCGACCTTCCGCTTTTCAGAAGGTCTGTCGCCGATCGCAGGACCATCCGCTTCATGCGCTTGAGAGCCCGATTGACCTGCATACGGGCCTATCAAGAGGTTGCGGCAGCAGTTTAGCAGGCGTGCCGACGTGTGCCAGGGAATGCCGTTTCGTCCGTGTTATCGGCGTGTTAGACCCCTCCCGGACTCAGGCTTGTGTTGCTCTTGTGTTGGCCAGAGCTGCCCTGGTCAGCTGCCGCGCCTGCGTTTCGATCCCACCGTGCCTGTACCCGGCCCAGCCCGCCGACGGCCATTCACTTGGTCAGCCACTCATCCAGCTACCCCTCCGGCTAGGCCGGGAATGACGCACCGTAACGGACGAAACGTGCGCTGTGCCTGACATCGGCGGGCCGGCGCGGCGAGGCCGCATGCGGATCATCCTCATCTGGGTGGCGATCGGCGTCCACAGCAGTGCACTCCAAGGGCTTCGACCAGGCACCGGCTGGTGAACCGGATTGCGGGGCCGTTCGCCGATTGGGCTGCTCACGTAGTTTTGGGGCTGTCTTGTCGCGTTCGGCCAGGCCGGTCGCAGGCGCACAGTGCGGATCATCTGCGTGGTCATCGCGGCTCTCACTGTACTCGTCCGGGCATGGCCTGATGCTGCCCGTCGCCCGCCGGCAGTCAACACCCAGCCGGCGAGGGCAGGCGGGGGTGCCTACCGCGCAGGCTGCTTGGCCTGGTCCTGGTTCCGCCCCTGATCAGCAGGACGCGATGTCTTGACCTCAAGGATTCCGCCGCGCGGCGGGCGAGGGCGGTGAGCGTCCCGCGGATTGCCGATGACGGTGACACCACGGCGAGTTACTGTCGGTATGTGATGCTCGCGGGCGTAACCTTGCTCCTCTTGGCCGGGCTGGCCTGGACCGCCCGCCTGGTGCATGTCGGCAACCTGGACGCGCAGGACCTTGCGGACAAACTTGCCACGCCAGCGCCCGTGTCGGCGCTGGACTGGCCAGAACTTCACCTGAACGCGGTCGTGGCCCAGCCCGATGAGCAGTCTATGGTCCTGCTGGATGTGGACTGGCCGGCGCATCCGCAGCGGGCGGCCACTCTGCTGCTGGCCCTGGACCGGGACGAGCGGCAGTCGCTGCTCTTGCTGTCCCAGTGGTGCGCGAGCCGGGTATCGGTCTCACCGGCGCGGCGAGATGGCGCGGAGCTGGTACTTCGCCGGCGCCAGAGCCTTGAGCGCCTGCACGCGGTCCTCGTCGCTGAGGACACAGCACTCACCTGGTAAAGCCGGGCGCGGCCTGGCTGGGCTGCCCGGCGGCCAACGGCGTCGCCGCGTACAAGCAGCCGCGGCACACGGTCACCGTGCAGCCCGCGGCCCTGGCCGTCGCCCCGCCGCCGGCGCTGGCCTTCGCGGCCTGGCTCACTGTGTCTGCCCTCAGTTGAGGGCTTTGCGCCAGGCGGAGCCGCGTAGCAGCCGCAGCCCGTTGAGGCCGACGATGACGGTGGAGCCCTCGTGGCCGGCCACGCCGAGCGGCAGCGGCAGGTGCCCGGCCAGGTCCCAGGCGACCAGCGCCGCGATGATCGCGGCGGCGATAACCAGCCGTCTGACCGCGGCGGCCCGCGCCCCGCGCGGGTTTGACTTCCTGTTCCAGCCCGCATAACATATGAAAGGTTATTCATGAGACACCTCGTTCGGTGAGGCGTCTCCACGGACACAGGCCACTGATCCCACCGGTCGAGAGACCCTCCGGATCAGGACACCTCTCCCCGGCATAAGGGGTGAGGCCAAGTGGCTGCGCAGGCGACCTGATGGCCGCGCTACGCCGTGGAGTGCCAAAGCTCTTACGAGAGAGGTGCGGCCGGGATCCTTACCGCGGCTGTGTGGTGCCTCTCACGGGACTATTGGCCTGGCATCTTTGTGCCCGGCGGGAGGGAGGCGAGTGATGGACGCTGATAGTCCGGGCCGAAGTAGGCCCTGCTCGCAATTGTCCTTTCCTGTTCCGGGCACGCGCTGACCCTGCCGCGCTGAGCTGGCCTGACCTGCGCCCTGGCGCAGCGGCAGCCTGCGCGCGTGCCCCCCGATCCCGCCTGCTTGTGGCGGGGAGAGGGGTGTTCTGCTATGACCACGACCAACATCACCCGCACCGCGGTGCTGGACGAGGCGCATGTCGGTGACATCCGCGGCGCGCTCGGCACGATCCGCTACGGCGACGTCGCGGCCCGGCCGACGCTGTCGTCGAAGTGGAAGACGCTGCTGGCGATCCTCGGCCCTGGGCTGATCGTGATGGTCGGCGACAACGACGCCGGCGCGTTCTCCACCTACGGGCAGGCTGGCCAGGACTACGGCACCCGGCTGCTGTGGACGCTGCTGCTGCTGGCCCCGGTGCTGTACGTGAACCAGGAGATGGTGTTGCGCCTGGGCGCCGTGACCGGGGTCGGGCACGCCCGGCTGATCCTGGAGCGGTTCGGCAAGTTCTGGGGCGCGTTCAGCGTGATCGACTTGTTCATCTTGAACGCGCTGACAATCGTGACCGAGTTCATCGGCATCAGCCTGGCCGCCGGCTACCTGGGCGTCCCGAAGATCGCCGCGGTGGCGCTCGCCGCCATGGTGGTCATCGCGGCCGCGTTCACCGGCAGCTTCCGGGCCTTCGAGCGGATCGCGGTGGCGTTCTGCGCCGGGTCGCTGCTGCTGATCCCCCTGTACCTGATGGCCCACCCGGCCGCCGGGCAGATGGCCCGCGACTTCGTCATCCCGGCCATGCCGGGCGGGTCCGGGCAGCTGGCCACCGTGATGCTGCTGATCATCGGAATCGTCGGCACCACGGTCGCCCCCTGGCAGCTGTTCTTCCAGCAGTCCTACGTGATCGACAAGCGGATCACCCCGCGGTTCATGCGGTATGAGAAGGCCGACCTGCGGATCGGCATCGTCATCGTGATCATCGGCGGCGCGGCCATCATGGGCGCGACCACGGCCGCGTTCGCCGGCACCAGGGCCTTCGGGAACTTCACCGACTCCGCCGGGCTGGCGGCCGGCCTGGCCGCCTACGCCGGCAAGGCCGCCGGCGCGGTGTTTGCGGTCGCGCTGCTGGACGCCGCGGTCATCGGCGCATTCGCCGTGTCGCTGTCCACCGCCTACGCCATCGGTGACGTGCTGGGCCTGAAGCACTCCCTGCACCGCGGCGTGCGGCAGGCCAAGGGCTTCTACGCCGTCTACGCCGTCCTGATCGCCGGCGGGGCCGCTATCGTGCTGATCCCCGGCTCCCCGCTCGGCCTGCTCACCCTGGGCGTGCAGGTCCTGGCCGGGGTGCTGCTGCCCAGCGCGACGGTGTTCCTGCTGCTGCTGTGCAACGACAAGGCCGTCCTGGGGCCGTGGGTCAACCGCGCGAAGACCAACGTCTTCACCGCGACCGTGGTCGCGATCTTGATCACGCTGTCGATCGTGCTGACGGCGTCGGTGATGTTCCCCTCGATCACCGCCCGCCAGATCTTCGAGATCATGACCGGCTGCGCCGCCGCGTCCGCGATCACCGGCGGTTACCTGCTGCTGCGCGCCCGCCGCGGCCACGCCGAGCCGGCCGGCCGCACCGGCCGGGACACCTGGCGGATGCCGCCGCTCGACACGCTGCCCGCGCCGGTGATGTCGGCGGGCCGCAAGATGGGCCTGACCGCCCTGCGCGCCTACCTGGCCGTCGCGATGATCCTGGTCATCATCAAGATCGCCCAGGTCGCGCTCGGGCACTGACCGCGCCGCCTGCCGTCGCGACGCCGTCCCGGCCGCACAGGGTGCGCGGGCGGGTCGGCGAGGCTTTCGGGAAGGGAAGGTGCCCGGATGCAGACGCTGAGCACGCTGGAGTTCTTTACCCGGCTGGCGGTGGGCCTGGGCTGCGGTGCCTTGATCGGCGCCGAGCGGCAGCGGCGCGCCCGCATGGCGGGGCTACGGACCAACGCGCTGGTAGCGGCCGGCGCGACCTTGTTCGTCTTGTACTCCGACATCGACGGCAGCGCCAACTCCACCCAGGTCGCCGCCTACGTCGTGTCGGGCGTCGGGTTCCTAGGCGGCGGGGTGATCCTGCGGGACGGGTTCCACGTGCGGGGCCTGAACACGGCCGCGACCTTGTGGTGCTCGGCGGCGGTCGGGGTGCTGGCCGCCTCCGGGCACCTGGCCTTCGCCGTGATCGGCACCGTCACGGTGCTGGCCGTGCACGTGCTGGGCCGGCCGCTGGGCCGCCTGATCGACCAGGACGACGCGGCCGGGGAAAACGAGGACCTGGTTCCGTACCAGCTGCACATCAGCTGCAAGCCGAAGAGCGAGCCGCGCATCCGCGCTCTGCTGGTACAGGACACCAGCAGCAGCGAGGTGATCTTGCGCGGGATGGATACCACCCGGAACGAAGAGGGCAGCCAGACCCGGCTGACCGCGGACCTGCTGGTCGGCGGGGACGCGGCCGCGCGCCTGGAGCAACTGGTCTCCCGCCTGTCGCTGGAGCCGGGGATCTACGGCGTGCACTGGCATAGCGCCGACGAGCCCGACCTGGCGCCGGCGCTAGCCGTATCCGGTGAGGAATCCGGAGCACCCGACGAGGAATAGCCTGCGGCCGCAGGCGGAGGCCGCCGGGTTCTGGGACGACAGCTGTCCTCAGGCACCGCAAAGTGCCGCCGGGCGAGTTTGGGTGGTTCCGCTGCCAGCCGGACCGGGCCCGCTACCTGCATAAGGTCATCGTGCTGTTCGGTGACCGGGCCGATGTCGCGTTCGCCTCGCACCACTGGCCGACCTGGGGCACGACAAGGTCATCCGGTTCTTGTCCGGGCAGCGCGACCTGTACGCCTACCTGCACGACCAGTCGCTGCGGATGACGGCGCGGTAATCGGCGCGTTCGCCGTGGCGCCGGCCACTTCCCATGCACTCGGTGACGTGCTGGGCCTGAAGCACTCCCTGCACCGCGGCGTGACGCAGGCCAAGGGGTTCTACGCGGTCTGCTCGCTGCTGATCGCCGGGGCCGCGGCCCCGGTGCTGATCCCAGGTGTGCCGCTTGGCCTGCTGACCGAGGGGGTGCAGGTGCTGGCCGGGGTGCTGCTGCCGTCGGCGCCGGTGTTCTTGCTGCTGCTGTCCAACGACCGGGACGTGCTCGGCCCTGGGTCAACGGCCGCGTCCTGAACGCCTTCACCAGCACCGTAGTCGCGGTCCTGGTTACGCTGTCAGTCATCTTGACCGCGTGGGTGCTGTTCCCCGCCATGACCGCGGCCCAGATCGGCTGGATCACGGTCGGGTGCGGGGCGGCGGCGGTGGCCGCGCTCGGCTATGCCCTCATCTCCCGTCGGCGGATCGCACGTGCACCCATCGACCGGGCCGGGCCGGCGAACTGGCGGATGCCGCCGCTGGCCGAACTCGGCCGCTCCCGCATCTCGCTGGGACGACGGATCGGGCCGGGCGCGCTGCGTCTGTATCTCGCCGCCGCGATGATCCTGGTCATCCTCAAGATCGTCCAGGTCGCGCTCGGTCACTGACCACCGCTGCCACCGGCTGCCTGCCCGCCCGCCCGGTCGCCCCGGGCAGGCGGCGAGGCCCACCGGAAGAGAAGGTGCCTGCATGCAGACGCTGAGCACGCTGGAGTCCTTTATCCGCCTGCCTGGGACGAGCGTGCCCGGCCACGTCGCGGATGCTCTCGGCGGTAAGGTGGGCGGCCAGGACGAAGAACGTGGCGCCGATGACCCGCGCCGCTCGGGCCTGCCTGTCGCCTGCCCGGCCGCGCAGTTCCCAGACCACTACGCGGCGCCCTCGGCGGCCATCCGGGCCGGCTGTGGTGTGGTGGAAGTCGAACCGGATCACTGGGATGTCGTTGCGGGCCAGCTGTAGACCGCAAGTCCGGCCACGCGCATCGCAGCGACCACGCCACCGTGAGGAGCCGTATCCTGTGGTCCATTCAGCCGGGTGGCTGGTAGGACAAGGATCGTGACTGGATGACGCGACCAAGAGAGGGCCTCGCGCGTACCGGCCAGGAGGGCCGCGGCGCCCGCCCTGATGAGGCCTTGGCCGAGAGACTGGCGGACACGATGTTCGCGTTGTCGACGCCGAGCCGCGTGCTCATCCTCGGGTGCCTGCTGGGAGGACCCCGTTCGGTGGGCGACATCACCGAGATGCTCGGGATGGAGCAGTCAGCCGTCTCCCATCAGCTGCGGGTGCTGCGGGAGCATAGTCTGGTGCGGGCCGAGCGGGCCGGCAGGCGAAGGCTGTATGCAATCTTCGATGACCACGTCAGCGTGCTGTTGTATGCCGGACTGCGTCACGTCGACCCGGCGTGGTCCGGGCCGGCGGGCGCCGTCGGACCGGTGGGCGAGGAGGGACTGGGAGGAGCGCCGTGACGCCGTCTCCCGAGCGGGGTCACAGCGCGGGCAGCAGGACTATCACGCCAGCCTGGTTTGCTCCCTCCGCGGACCGGCGCTCGCTCCTGGACCGGGCCCATCGGGGAGACATCATGGGGGCGCTTGGCCGGGTGCCGTCCGGCGACACCGGCCCGCGGCGCACGCTGCGCCGCAGGATCACGACACTGCTCGCGATCGCGGGTCCGGGCGTGGTTGTCCTGGTCGCGGACAACGACGCCGGCGGCATTTCCACGTACGCGCAGGCCGGCCAGGACTACGGGCTGCGGTTCCTGTGGCTGCTGCTGATCCTGGCCGGCGCCCTGTTCGTCAACCAGGAGATGGTGGGCCGTCTGGGTGCCGTGACCGGCGCCGGCCATGCCCGCCTGATCTATGAGCGGTTCGGCCGGAGATGGGGCGCCTTCGCGCTCGGCGACCTGCTCATGGTCAATTTCCTGGTGATCGTCACCGAGTTCACCGGAATCGCGCTCGGCCTCGGCTACTTCGGGGTGAGCCGGTACCTATCGGTACCGCTGGCCGCGCTGACGCTGATCGCCCTGCCCGTCACCGGAAGCTTCAGCCGCTGGGAACGAGCCATGTACGTGCTGGTCGCCGCCAGTCTCGCCGCCATCCCGCTGGTGGTCATCGCCGGCCAGCACCGGGCGCTGCGAGCCGTCCCTGCGGCGCAGTTTCATCCGCCGGCGGAGAGCACCGTCCTGGTCGTCATCGCCCTCATCGGCACCACCGTGGCCCCCTGGCAGCTGTTCTTCCAGCAGTCCAACGTGGTCGATAAGCGGATCACCGCCCGCTGGCTGCCCTATGAACGGGCTGACACCATCATCGGCACCCTGCTCTTCGCCGTAGGCGCCGTCGCGGTGCTCGCCGCCTGCGCACTGGCCTTCTCCGGGACCGTGCTCCACGGCGCCTTCCTCGACGCGGGCACGGTCGCTGACGACCTCCGCCGCCGGGCGGGCGAGTGGGCAGGAGCATTCTTCGCCGTGGCCCTGATCAACGGCTCGGTACTCGGCGCGGGAGCAGTCACCCTCTCAACGTCCTATGCCATCGGCGACGTGGCCGGCACCAGGCACTCCCTGCACCGGCCGTGGCGCGCCGCGCGAACCTTTCACGGCAGTTACGCCGCGTTCGTGGCGCTCGGCGCCGCGATCGTGCTCATCCCCGGCGTTCCGCTCGGGATCGTCACCACGGGCGCGCAGGTCATCGCCGGCGTGCTGCTGCCCAGCGCGCTGGTGTTCCTGCTCCTGCTCTGCAACGACGCCGATGTGCTCGGGCCGCGGGTCAATCCCCGGTGGCTCAACGTGATAGCCGGGTCAGTCGTCGCGATCTTCCTCGTGCTATCCGGGCTCTTGGTCTGCGGGACCCTCTTCCCCGGCCTGAAGATCGGCTGGCTGGTGACCATCCTCCCCCTGATCGGGGCAGCGGTAACCGGCGGGGCCTTCGGCCTGCGCCTCTCCCCGGCAAGGCCAGCCGGCGCCCGTGGCGTCTCCGTAGCGGTCACATCGGCCTGGACCATGCCGTCCATCGAAACCCTGCCGCCGCCGCGGTCCTCGTGGGCCCGCACGTCCGGCCTAGTTGCCCTGCGCGTCTACCTGCTCCTGGCTACCGTCGTGGTAATCGTCAAGGTGATACGGCTGATCGTCGGGCTGTAAAGCGAGCTCACGCGCCTGCTGTTACATGAATGATCTTTCATGCTACAGTAGGCTGCGCGTCGGTCAGCTGCTGCATGCCGCGCCGCCGCATCACTTCCGCGCCGGTAGGGGAGGCTGGAGATGCCGTTTCCAGGGCCTGCCAGGGGCTGCCGGCGACGCCCTCGTTGGCCGCTACTGACGGCGTGGGCGGTCTCGGTTGCCAGCCTGCTGACCACTGCGCTGCTTCCGCGGTCAGCGGCTCACGCCTACGGCGCGGTCCTGCTCGCCGCCAGCGCTAGCTCGCTTATTGTGGTGCTGGCTTACGCGCGGTTGCTGCGCCGGGGCATGACGCCATCGCGCACCATAGTGCGCCCGGCGGCCCGTGGGAGAGCCAGGCCTCCTACCTCTTGTCAGCGACGTCTGTGTAGGAGGCATCGCATGGCAGGGCACGGGTCGGTTACCACCCTGAAACGGCAGGGCTGGCGCGGATGGCGTTCCGGCACCGGGGCGAGGGCAAGTGTTCACCCGTTCGTTGCCGCAGGTTAACCGGGTGATGGCCGGGCGTTGGACGCGCGTGAGACTCTCTTAGCGATCGGCATGGTGGCGGCAGCCAGCCTGGAGGTGACCGGTGCCGGTGCTTGGCACGTTCCCGTCACGCGACGTGTGGCGCCGCCCCGGCCTGCGCCCGGTGGACCTGGTGGTGTTCGCCGCGCTGCTGGCCCTGCTGTTCGGGCTGCTGCGGCTGGCCCCGGCGCTGAACGCGCCGTTCCTGCCCAAGGCAGCGCCGGCCGCCGTGTCCACCGATCCGGCCAACCTGCCGTACTACGCGGTGCGGTCGCTGTTCCGCATGTTCATCGCGCTGGGCATCTCCCTGGTGTTCACCTTCGTCTACGCCACGGCGGCCGCCCGGCTGCCCCGCGCGGAGAAGGTGCTGATCCCGGTGCTGGACATCCTGCAGTCGGTCCCGGTGCTGGGCTTCCTCGCGGTGACCGTCACCGCGTTCATCGACCTGTTCCCCGGCTCCGAGCTCGGCCTGGAGTTCGCGTCGATCTTCGCCATCTTCACCTCGATGGCGTGGAACATGACGTTCGCGTTCTACCACTCGCTGATCTCCCAGCCGCGTGACCTGGACGAGGCCGCGCGCATCATGCGGCTGACCAAATGGCAGCGGTTCTGGAAGCTGGACGTGCCCAGCGGGATGATCCCGCTGGTGTGGAACGGGATGATGAGCTTCGGCGGGGCCTGGTTCTTCCTGGCCGCCTCGGAATCGATCAGCGTGCTGAACCATACCTACGCGCTGCCCGGGATCGGCTCCTACGTGGCCGCGGCGATCCAGCAGAGCAGCCTGAGCCACGTCGGCATCGCCATCGTGGTCATGATCGTCATGGTGATCGGGGTCAACTTCGTGTTCTGGCGCCCGATGGTCGCCTGGGCTGAGCGGTTCCGCGTGGAGGAATCCGCCGCGGCCGAACGCCCCCGCAGCTACGTGCTCGACGTGTTGCGCCGCTCCTCGGTCCCGGACCTGGTGGCCCGGCCGGCCCGCCCGGTCGGCCGGCTCCTGGACCGGGTCACCCGGCCGTTCGGGCTGGCCGAGCATCCGCTGCAGCGGCCGGCGCTGCGGGCCCGGACCGGGGACGTGTTCTTCGCCGGCGCGGTCACCGTGGTGGTGGTGTTCGGCGCCTGGAAGGCCCTGGAGTACGTGAACGAGCACCCCCCCGGGCTGAGCGCGTTCGGCCCGGCCTTCGTGGACGGGGCCGTGACGTTCAGCCGGGTCGTGGTGCTGCTGATCATCGCGAGCATCATCTGGGTGCCGATCGGGGTGTGGATCGGGATGAACCCGCGGGTGTCCCGGCTGGCGCAGCCGGTGGTGCAGGTCCTGGCCTCGTTCCCGGCGAACTTCGTGTTCCCGTTCGCCGCGGCGTTCTTCGTGTACACCGGCCTGTCCCTGAACATCGGCGGCATCTTCCTGATGGCGCTGGGCGCGCAGTGGTACATCCTGTTCAACGTGATCGCCGGCGCGTCGGCCATCCCGAGCGACCTGCGCGAGGCGATGCGCCTGATGGGCGTGCGCGGCAGGCTGCGCTGGACGAAGTTCATCCTGCCCGCCATCTTCCCCGCCTACGTCACCGGCGGGATCACCGCGGCGGGCGGCGCCTGGAACGCCTCGATCGTGGCCGAGATAGTGGAGTACGGCCACCACCAGCTGGTCGCGAAGGGCCTGGGGGCCTACATCGCGCAGGCGGCCAAAGTCGGGGACTTCCCCCAGGTGCTGATCGGCGTGGCGGTGATGAGCGTGTACGTGGTCGGGCTCAACCGGCTGGTATGGCGCCGGCTGTACCGCCTGGCAGAAACGAGGTATTCGCTGTGAGCACCGAACCCGCGACCACGGCCGGGCGCGCGGCTTCGCCCGGTCCTTCGGCGCCAGCCGCCTCTCCGGGCCCGGTGATCGTGGAGGCCACCGGCGTCACCAAGACGTTCACCACGCCCGACGGGCGGGCCCTGCCGGTCCTGGATGACATTTCGCTCACCCTGCGCGAGGGCGAGATCGTGGCGCTGCTCGGCAAGTCCGGGTCGGGGAAATCGACCATGCTGCGGTGCATCGCCGGCCTGATCGCCCCCTCGGCCGGCACCGTGGCCTACCGGGGCACCCCGCTGAACGGCGCGAACCCGGGCGTCGCCATGGTCTTCCAGTCCTTCGCCCTGCTGCCCTGGCTCACCGTGCAGCAGAACGTGGAGCTGGCCATGCAGGCCCGCGAGGTACCGGAGGAGGAGCGGCGCGACAAGGCGCTGCGTGTGATCGACCTGATCGGCCTGGACGGGTTCGAGTCCGCCTACCCCAAGGAGCTGTCCGGCGGCATGCGCCAGCGGGTCGGCTTCGCCCGCGCGCTGGCCGTCGAGCCGGACGCGCTGCTGATGGACGAGCCGTTCTCCGCGCTGGACGTGCTCACCGCGGCCAACCTGCGCGGCGAGCTGACCCGGCTGTGGGACAACAGGGAGTTCCCCACCAAGGCGGTGCTGATCGTCACGCACAACATCGAGGAAGCAGTCCAGCTCGCCGACCGCATCCTGGTGCTGTCCTCCAACCCGGGGCGGATCCGCGCCGAGCTGCCCGTCACGTTGCCCCGCCCCCGGGACCGGCACGAAGCCGGGTTCGAGCAACTCGTGGACACGGTCTACGGCATCCTGACCGGCCGCGAGGAGGCCGCCGAGCGCGCCGCGGCCGGCGCCGCCGAGGGGACCCCGGAGGCGCCGCCCCTCACCCCGGCCGACCTGCCGCTCCCCGAGGTCTCGGCTCCCGGGCTGTCCGGGCTGCTGGAGATCCTGGCCGCCCGCGGCGGGCGGGACGGCCTGGCCGAGCTGGCCGACGAACTCAGCTTCGAGATCGACGACCTGCTGCCGCTGGTCGACGCGGCGGTCATGCTCGGCCTGGCCGAGGTGCACGACGCGCAGCTGGAGATCACCGAGCTGGGACGCGAGTTCGCCACCGCGGACATCGACCCCAGCAAGACCCTGTTCGGCACACTGATCTCCGAGCGCGCCCCGCTGATCAAGGCGATCCTGCGCGCGCTGCGCGCCACCAACGACGGGACCCTGCGCGACGGCTTCTTCCTGGACCTGCTGCGCCGCGGCTTCTCCGCCGAGGAGGCCCGCCGCCAGCTCGACATCGCCATCGACTGGGGCCGCTACGGCGAGCTGTTCGAATACGACGCGGAGACCGGGCAGCTGGTACTCGGCTCCGACCCGGCAAAAGTCGGAGTATGACAGGTCCGGGCGCTTCCGCTCCCGGCGCGGTCCAGGCCCTGGGCATCTACCGCGACCTCGGCGGCCGGCTCGGCCAGGCCAACGCCCCCCTACCTGGGGGCCGTGCGGCGGACGGGTGGTTACCCGGCCGCGGCCCAGGCCCTGGAGCATGCGCTGTGCATCTTCCGCGGCCTCGGTGGCCGGGGCGGTGAGGTCACGGCGCTCAACGAGAGCGGGCGCTGCACCGGGTCAGCGGTGACCTCATGCAGGCCGAGGGGTGCCACCGGCAGGCCCTGGACCTGGCCCGCGCCATCGCCAGCTCCTCGGACGAGGCGCACGCGCTGGCCGGGCCCGGGCCGCTGCGCCCGGGCCGCCGGCCACGCCACGCTTGCCGCGGCCCTCCTGCAGCAGGCACTGGAGATATTCCAGCGGATCGGCCCAGCCGAGGCCGCGGACCTGCTCGCCGAACTGGACGCCCTCACCGGCCCGCCACCCGCCCAGTAAAGCCACGGCATTGCGCCGGCGCACCGGCCGTCCACATCGAAGGCATCCTGGAGATCAGCCAGCTGACCGCCGTCACCAAGCCGTCATCGAGACAGCCCGGCAAGCCCTCGTCAGCGGCGTCTTATGACGCCAGTCAGCGCTGAAGGTCACAAGCAACCTCCGAGAACGTCCGGTCCCACCGGGCCGGCTCCACCCGCTGTGGCCGGGGTAGACATCGAAGACCTGCCGGAGGGAACCGGCGGCAGCGTCGGGCCAGCCCACGCCGAGTTCGGCAACGGGCGTCGGCCGGCCGCCGGACCCTGCCAAGAGCGTAACGGCACACAGATCAGCCGGTTCGGCACGACACCGGGTGGCCACCTCGGCGACCACGTTGCCGACCATAACGGCGGATATTTTGCCCTGCTTTGACCTACCTGGCGTTCTGCTGACGACTCAGCAGGTCTGCGGTGGCCGACGAAGAGACCTCGTATCAGATGTCGCGACTGTCTGCGCCAGCGGGTGAGGGTCGCGGTTACCTGCCTCACTTGCTCGGTGGCTCAACTGCGCCGAGGAGGCGGTGCATGCCGGAGGAGGGGTTGTCATGCGGGAAGACCGTGCCGTCCTGGAGGTGACGCCGGTCGAGTTCGGCGGCACGGCGGGCAGCATCAGCGGTGAGGGGCATGTATTTCGCAGCTTCAAGGCCCTTGTCGCCGGAACCGTCAAGCTGACGGCGGAGACGGCGTGCCTGGTTGTTGTCCAGCCATGATCCGTGATCTTGAAAGTGCAGGATCAGCCACAGTTCGAAGCATGGGTTGGACACGGCGAGCTTGATACCGTTCACGCGGGCCTGCTGAACGGCCTCCCCAAGGCCAGGATGGTTTCTGGGCCACTCGACGTCGAAGACGCACCAGAACTCATCAATCTCCGCCTCCTCATCCATGGCTCTGATGCGGGCCTCGGTGGCCATGGCCACCAGCGTCCGCGGCACGGACCCGCCATGCCCGGTCTCGACCCGGAGATCTACAGCTGCTACGTCCCGCACCGATGGCTGCCGCTTGAGGGCGTCGAGATACTCCGGCTCGGTTCGCTCGCCTTCGCAGAAGACCACGAGCGTCTTGCGGGGCCTACGCGTGGCTACCTTCCGCTTGAGCGAACGTGCGCCAGCCCTGCGGTCCTTGCGGCTCGTCATGCGTCGCTGGGCTCCAGTCCGAGTGCGCGGCGCAGCGTGAACTGGTCAAGCTCAGGAACAGCGCCGAATCTCCCCTGGAGATAGGCCCGTTCCAGGTTCAGCGATCGCCGCACCTTGTCCCCGCCGTACTCCGCCAGCGCGGTCAGCGTAGTCGCGCCATTGTCCCCTTTCTCGGTCAGCCACACTTCGTCCCGGTTGAGGGAGTTGAGCAAGCTGGTGTCGTGGGTGGTAAAGATGAGCTGGGCGCCGCAGGGGTTCGTCGCCGGATCCTGGAACAGCTCAAGCAGCCGCGCCGACAGCTTCGGGTGCAAGCTCGCGTCGATTTCATCGAACAGCAGGACCTGGCCACGTCGCAGCGCGGTCAGCGCCGGCCCGATGAGCGCGAACCAGGTCTGCGTCCCTCCCGATTCCTCAGCGAGATCGAAGGGCACCTCCTGCCCTTCGACGCGGTGGATGAACCGCAGCCGGCGCCGCGGCTGTGCCGGTATGCCAGCGTCGTCTGCACCTTCCTCCACCACCTGCACATCATCGATGCCGAGGTCAGCAAACCGGAGCAGCGCCAGGGCTGATCCCCGTCCATCTACGGGAGCAATGTCCGCGTCATCGAACAGAGACGGCTGGCTGGACGACCCGGGACTGTCGAACAGGCGCTCTGTCAAAGACAGGCCCGGTGCATATGCGGCACCCGGCGGAAGCCTCCGCCACAGCGCGCGGCGCCGCGCACCCAGGACCCGGATCCCGGACAGATGGCGCCCGAAGGGCCCGACATCCGGGTCGTCGAACCGCATCGCAGCCGACAGCGCCAGCGTCGTAGGAGTCAGCAGTTCCCTGGTGCCGGCCAGCGTCCCGAGCCCGCGCCGGAAGTGGAGTTCCATGCCGTCCCGCTCGAACAGCACGCGACGCCGCCGTTCCGGATAGCTGTACAGGCCCTCGAACAGCACTGCCGAATCATCAACCTCGACGCGGTAGGCGTACCGCACATCCCGGACAACCATCTCGACCTCGAAGGTCGAGGGGGTTTCCGGTCCCCGGCCGAACTTGAATGGCTCACGCGGCACGAACTGATCCCACGACCGAAGCGATCGCCCGACCGCTATTGACAGCCAGGCGAGGGCCTCAACGACGTTCGACTTCCCCGACGCGTTCGGGCCGTAGATTCCGGCGATGGTAAGCACGTGCTCGGCAAGCAGGTCAAAGGCCCGGGTCGACGGCCTGTCCTTATCAACAGCGATCATGGACAGCTCGACCGGTTCCAGGATCGACCGGTAATTGGCAGCCTCGAACCTGAGCAGCATCCTCTCCTCCTAGCTGTCAGGATGCATGCTTACCCCGTTCTGCGTCAACATCTGACAGATAAGGCGATCAGCATGTCACAACTATGCATCCTTGTAGCCCTCTCGCTGCCCTCCGCCCTGCGTGGTGGGATCAAACCAGCATGATCCCGGCGCCGGGCCGACTGCCGCTACTTGTAACCGCCTTGATGGGGATTCATGGGCTGTGCTGCATGATGCGGTCGTAAGTGCGGCATGCCCTGGCGCTGCGGGCGCTGGCGCCGTAGCGTCGCAGCATCTGCGGGGATGACCAGCCGTTCAGCTCCATCAGGTCTCCCTCCGCTCCTCCCCGGTCGAGCCAGGTGTGGCTGAAGTGATGCCGGAACCGGTGCGTCCACGCATCCACCCCGGCCTGCCGGCCGCGGCGGGCGATCATCTGGTAGATCCCGTTCGCCGTCATCGGCCCCCGGTTGTTCACGCCCAGCCACAACTCCCTCCGCCAGGCCTGCGCATGCTTGGGCCGAACGCGAAGGTAACGGTCCAGGGCGCGGGCGGCCTCATGGCCGATCCGGACCACCCGCGGCCTGCCGCCCTTGCCGCGGACCCTGATCTCCCGGCGCCACAGGTCGAGGTCGCTGCGCCGCAGGTCGTCTGCGTCATAGCGGATCCCGGCCAGCTCCCCGGCCCGGATACCGGTGGCCGTGAGCACGGCGATGATCGCGGCGTCGCGCCTCTGGACGAAGCCGCGGCCCTGGCAGGTCTTCTCCAGGGCCGATAGTTCTTCGCTGGTGAATACCGGCACCAGCTTTTCGCTTACCTTGGGGGCGCGTAGCCGGGTCATCGGGTCCGGGAGCTGCTCTTCCTCGGCCAGCCAGCGGAAGAACTGCTGCAGCGCCCGGAACTGGTTGCTGGCGTAGGCGTCGCTGTAGAGGGTCAGCAGGTGGACCAGCCACCGCTGCACATCGTGACCGCTGACCTGGTCCCACCGGGTGCAGCTGGTGCGGGGGATCAGGTGGGCGGCGGCGAACCAGGCCACGGCCTCGGTGTAGGTCCGCACCGTCTTGGGCGCCTTGCCCTCGGCGGCCAGGTGCAGCCGGAACGAGCCGATCTCCGGGGCGAACGGCCCGGCGTTCAGCGGCTTGCGCCGCCGCCGGCGGGGTTGCGGGACGGTCATTGTTTTTCTCTCTTCCTGCGGTTCCGCAGTTGCGCACGCTTCCGCTCGGGAGCGTTTCCGCAGGTCAGAGAACTTAAGAATCAGCGCGCTCAGCGCCATTGAAATCCCTCTCTTCCTGCCGTATACGCAGGTGAGCGGGCTGATCAGGCAACGTGGAACCGGTGGTCAGGGACAGGATCGAACTGTCGACCTTCCGCTTTTCAGTTGGACGCCTTCCGAACCCGGACTTGTGTTGCTCTTGTGTTGAGGCCGAAGATCGCGATTACCTGGGTACTTCCGCCTGACAACGTTCGGACGACGCCAGCAGTATGCGTGTCGGCGGACTTCGGGGCGGTGGAGGGCCAGTAACAGCAGACCTGGGTACGCCAAGCACTCAGCCCGCATTGCTCACGCTTTCGTCATACCATCCACAACCGTCTGGACTTGTACGAGCAAGCGCTGCATGACTGATGTGAGGTCGTCAAGCGCTCGCCGCGCAAGGTCGGTGGTCTTGCTGGCCAGACCGTCGCCATCCGTGTACTGGCTGCCACCACCGCCCATGTGCATAGCACCATTGGATCTCCACGGACTGGTCAGCGGCACTCCATCAATCCCGGCGCTCTGCGGTCGGCGCCGATGATAGTGCGCGCCCCCAAGCTGATCCAGATCCTGCCAGGCCGTGCTCACGAGAAGGGCCGTTGGCGGCTCGGCCAGGTTCTGAGCTGCTGGAGTCGTTGCTTGACGGGCAACGCGTCGCAGCCGCCGAACAGTCTCTTTGTTCAGCGAGAGCCAGTCGTCCCGTTCAGAAGAGCCGACTGGATACCAGCTCCCGAGGTGATCAAGAAGCTTCGCGTGGAGCTGGGAGTCAAGGGCGAGTGCCCGAGCAGCCACGTTCGCAACGATGTGCCCTGTGGCCAGCAGGTAGTACGAAGCCAGCTCAGCCATGGCACGATGCGCCATCTCGTTGGCTGCGTCGACCGATCGCCTCTTCATCTCGTCTAGCTCGCGAGCTTCCGGTGGGATGTCTTGACGATGGATGCGCCATAGCTCAGCCTCGGTTACGGTAGCGAGCGCCAGGGCAAGCCGTTCCCCGCCGTCGGCGATGCACCCAGCGAGATCATGCCCTCGTCCACGCTGGACTCGGGGGGGCGGCCAGTTCCCAGACGTCAGCCCATACGCTCATTGCCTGCCAATCGAAGGCCACCTTCTGAGCAGCCATCCACCAGACCTCAAGTGATAGGCCCCTCACAGCCTCTGGCGGCGTTGGGGCAGCCAGTCGGCTTGGACTCACCGCTGAGAGCATCTGGGGATGGGCGCCAGCCGACTCGGCGGCGCGCTCCTGGGCATTTGCCTCTGGAGCAGTTGTGATTGAAGCCTCTGGGTCCTGACGATCATCCAACGCCTGCTCTTCGGTCATAGTCCCCAACCCTAGATCGGCCCAGAAGTCCGTATGCGGCTATTTAGCCTGAGCGACCAGCGGTGCCGCCAACGCTATGAGCGTCGGCTGAGTTACTGCGAGACTAGGCTGCATAAGCCCGGCTGAGCGTGTCTCCTGACCGCCCAGACACCAAGAGAGTCGAGTGCGTCGCCTTTAACTCCGGCTCCGCCACTATCGCGACGGTCGACGGGCGTGTCTCCCTATGGCTGTACAAACTAGCGGCACCCTCCAGAACCCGGCCAGCAACAGCATGCTGTCCGTCGCATAAAGCCCTGGCGCTCTACATGTAGTAGGCGTAGCGGGGGTATCACTCTAGGTGTGTAAAGGAGTAACTCAG